>Ga0102934_1001927_pt1 | contig 14560 bp, 15 predicted proteins | sample SalPonR2_A_D1_MG_FD_78175 | JGI IMG/M metagenome (GOLD analysis project Ga0102934, IMG submission 78175) | Salt pond soil microbial communities from South San Francisco under conditions of wetland restoration - Salt Pond MetaG R2_A_D1_MG | ecosystem: Environmental > Aquatic > Marine > Intertidal... | reverse complement strand
TCCCCCCCTCCCTCATCCCTCCCTCCCTCCCCCCTTGCCTTCTTTCCCCCCACACGCGCCCCCCAGGCCACGCATTCCCCTCCGCCGTTACGTAAACCCGCACAGACAAATCTGCCGCGTCTCACACGATTATTCTGCACCATATCTGCTTGCATTTTCCCTACCTTTCTACCCAAACAGGGCATCAGGGCATCCTCCAGCTGCTGAAGTTGGGAGCCTTGTCGCAGGATTTTACAAGCACGGCCTTCAACCATCAGCGAATTGTATGGGTCTTGCATGGCGTGTATACGACGGCGCCTCTCCTGGGCTTGCCGGAAATTATTCTGAGGGGGAAGGCGGAGAAGAGAGAGGGAGGAATAAAGAGGGAAGAAGAGGTGTTGAGGTATAGAGAAAAAGAGGGAAACGGCGAGCCATCGTGATACGAAAGCTCCTGAAACGTCTTGCTTTGTTGAAAAAATATTTTTGACTTAGGCCATCTCCCTCGCAAGTGGTGAAGAATTCCCACACCCTCATTTTTTACCCGATGTGACTGCATTGTTTTCCGAAGGGACTGCTCATGCTTGCGTGCCTCTTGGTAATACATAATTGAGGTTGGGACAAGTCACCTCTGTCAAAGCTGCTGCAAGTTGTGCCTCTCTTGGAAGATTATACGTGGAATTCTATGATAAAACGTGGGTACGATGGGCGAAAAGGTTTTAAATCGAGCACAAGTGGGAGGTCGGAGGACCTGTGCAACCCTGTGACGGGATAAATTCATGCGTAGTGTCCGAGTCCTGATCAACATTAGTCAGATTGAGCATGATGCATTTAGTTGTCGCCATTTTCACGGTGTGAGTGCTATTACCGCAATACCTCCAGACTTTACAAATGTCAAGTTTTCCTTTTCGAGAGATAGCAGACTGAGGGAGGAGGTTGTCCTGTGCCTGCGCCTATACCTTGCAAACATGAAATAATCCAGAGCACCCAACGTCAGACTCTTGAGGGGCATCTTCGGAACAAGACATATGTACTCGGTTTTAATTCATGCCATTTTTATAGGTCCAAGGCGCATTCAGACGCCACAAACCCTGTGCACCAGAGCACTGCAGGGGAGCAGGCGAAGTCAAGTGGTGCTCGCCCACTACGATCGAATGATTTCCTCTTTGACAAAAATAAAGCAGGTCCTTGTCTCAAGGACACAACAAGAATTTAACCCAAACAACCATGAGTTGTCGTTGTACATTGCCACTGTCATGGAGGACCCGAAAGGACAAAGGAAGAGTGCCCTGACCGTACTGTCCACGTCACCCTTCCCTTCCCCTGTACCTTTACAGGTATGAGTATGGAAGTGGAGTCACCACCGATTACCCTGCTTCCACCCTCCTCCCTGTCCCTGTCTTTGCCTCCACGGCCTGACCGACGCTTGGCCAATCAACTTCGCCCTCCTATGTGTGAATTAGGTCCTCTAAACCGAGCAGACGGTTCTGCCCGCTTTGCCCAGGGACAAACGAGTGTCTTGGCTGCCGTATATGGACCGGCGGCACCGCGATTTTCTCGAAAAGAACGTGTGGAAGGAGCTGCCGTGGAGGTGACCGTCCACCCACACTATGGTTTAGCTACATCGAGTGAAAAGGAGAAGGAGGGGGCTGTGAAAGCCCTCTTGGAGGCGGCGATTTGTCTCGAACGCTTTCCCCGGACTGTTATCCACGTTATTTGCCAAGTGTGCGAGGACAACGGGGGCCTCATGGCGTGCCTGATGAATGCAGCGAGCCTCGCCGTCATTAACGCCGGCATCGACATGAAATACGTGCCATTGACCATCTCCTTGGCCCTGATCTCCCCGCCCTCCGCCACGATGAAAGCACTTCCCTCTTTGCCTCCGTCTTCCTCTACAACGGCCCCTACCAGTAGCAGCACATATCTATTGCTCGATCCCATTAACGAGGAAGAGCGCCAAAGCATAGCTACCATTACAATAGGCATAAGTAGTGTAGATCAAAACGTGTTGTCCTGTCAAAGCATGGGCATAATGATGCCTTCCCAGCTCTTTGAGGCAATTGATGTGGCTAAAGGAGCAGCAAAGGCTCTTATGGCATTTATACGAATGACCATTGAGGAGCACAGTCGGCACATTTCCAAAGAAAAATAGTTTGCAGGCATGACGCAAGTATGTCTCGTTCTACATTTACAAGGAGGGGACAATGAGTCACCTACTTTTGCTGTGCTTTTTGTCACCCCACATCCGGGTCGCCTTGTGTTGACATCCTCCGTCTTGAACGTTTGACCAGCCGAAATTGCCATCTTATTGAATGTATTTACATCATGTCTTGCCTCCCAGTCGAAGTTTGTTTTACATTGTATTTTGCTTGATACTAGCATTTCTCACTGTCGCACTGTTCTTGTATCTTTAAGGCGCATGAAGGCGTGAAGCCTTTCCCGCGCACGCCATCTTGACGCGATTTTGAGCGACGGCTGTATTCGTTTGAAATTTATGGATGGCCACCACCATGGCCGATGCTGGCACTGATTTGTGATTCTCTCTCCTCTACGCAACAGGTGCAATCCCATGTTGTAATACTGACATCGTGACTGCATTCAGCAGCAGCACCACTGCCACAAATGCGACGCTGCGCATCAAGACCAAGGCGGGAACGGAGGAAACGGTGGAGATGCCCATGCCGCCGACGCATATTTGTCAATACGTGCCTGCCCCCGGCGAGGCAGTAGGATACAAAATCACTGTTCGTGTTGATGTGTTCGGGACGCGCGCAGACATGTGGCTCCGTAACGGTGAGAGGAGAGTGGAAGGGAGGGAGCGATGGCGTAATTTGAAAAGTATGGGGGAGGGTCCCTGCCAGCCCACCGGCTTCGTGTTCAAAAATGACTCACACTTGTTATATCGTACCATGCATTCATAGACAGGAGCGAGTGGGCGGAGCCTGTTGATCCCTCCCAGCGGGACCGGGCCCTTATCCGGCGGGCGGCAGAGGTAGTCCAGGCGCTGGGCGTCGGGGTGTACCTCACCGTCGTAGTGAAGAACGAAATTGCAACGCTTCTTTACATCGTGCAGTACCTGCATCCACTGGTACGTGAGACAGAACCGAAATTGCACGCGTGTTCTCCCCTTTGCCCCTTCGCTACCTGACGATTCGACCCTTTCTTCCTAACTTCCCTTCATCAGGTGCCCGAGACAGCCCCCTTCAAGGAAAATTTCCATCTACAGGAAGCGCTATGGAGGGTGGTAGAGGCGCCGTGGGTGTCGCCCCTCGAAGCCAAGAATCCCAACCAGGTCACGCCCTTCCCCCGCGATGGGAGGCGCCTGTACCTCGTAAAGAGAGGGGACCTCGGCGACAGGCGCAACGCCTTACTTTAAACCAGGGTCCCGCTCTCGGAGATAGCGGAACCCTGGCGGCAGATGGCGGACAGCGCTCTTCAAGGCCTGGTGGGGGAGGCGGTCGAGAAGCTGATGGTGGACAAGGCGCTGGTCCTGCCGGAGGGGAAGGGCCGGGAGGACGTCGTCGTGACAATCAAGCACGGCAAGACGCGCGTGCCACTGCGGCCGATAGAATCATGGCACGTGAAAAGTCCCACTAAAGACAGGGATGTGCGTGTTGGTGGCTATGGAGACGGACCGGCCGCTCGTGCTTCCTCTCACGTCCTTCCCTCCCACCCCACCCAGTTCGACTCTCCCCCGCGTGGAATGGAAATTTCACATGGAGTTTCGTCTTCTATACCCAGGCCTTCACTGGGCGCTCGAGGAGGGTCACGTCTTCCCTCGCAAGGGCGTGGCGGCAGCAGATACTCCCTGAGTGTGGCGTTGCAGAGGGCGTTGGACGACACCATGGTAGCCACCTCCATTAACCACATCCAGGGCCGCCGGGAGTTCGCGTGCAAGCTGTCCGGCGTGGGCCAAAAGTCAAGCTTTCGGGCCAATGCACCGGAGGGTGACGCCATCCACGGCAGGCGGGAAAGAAGAAGAGCCGACACTACCGGCCGACGTCGTGCCCCTCCGCCATGAAGATTTCTGTAGTACGGACCACCGCCACCGCCCCCAACCAGGACCCCGCGATCGCCAGACTGGCGGAGACAGAGGCAAAGTCTCTGAAGGTAGTTATTTCAAGACTAAATAACCACAGCTGTATCGACCAGGACATCCGACGCCACGTGGAGCCCCGTGTGCTAGAGAAGCTCCAAGGGCTGGCCGAGAAGAAGGTTCCTCCTGGGGGGGCCGGGGTGGTGACGACGGGGGCACCTCAACCCGCGGCGAGGGGCGGGAGCCGGCGGAAGAGCGCCACTTGTGTCTCGGACGGGAGCAGAGGCCCGCCCAAGCCTTAGAAGAGGAAGAGGAATCTGAGCAACAATCTACCGCTCGCGCCAGCATCAGCGACCCCAGCGTCAGTGGGTGGCAGGGACGATGCAGCTCCCCAGGAAATGGCAGCCGAAGAAGTGTCTGGCGGCCACCCCGAACATCAACGAGAACCTTTTCAAATCGCTTCGGAGAGGATAAAGGAGCGGGGACGCCTCGCGAGACGGATGATAATCCGTCCGGAAAATGATAGGACCACTCCGCCAGCTCAAGGTTGCGCGCTCATTCGAGCAGCTGAATCACCAGGTGGTGGGGGGGGGCGGGAGGCCAGCGTAGAGACTGTCTGGACTTGAAAAGAAGTATGACAAGAGTCATGTGATCTTTCCAACCTGCCTGAAGGATAAAAACCTCTGATCATCCTCTTAAATGTGTACCATTTTATGCTCTATTTTGAGATGACCATCCAACCTATACCTCCTCTGACGAACGAAAGAAAAAGGATGTCAGCACTAGGCGACCCGGATGTGGGGCGACTAAAAGTGCATCGCCAAAGTAGGTGACCGGGACACTGGCTTCCATCACTGCATAGAACGTATTGACAGAATCCTGAATCCAAGATTATCGTAATGACTACCCATTCCCAAGTCTGATGCTGTTGCATTTGTTTCAGTCTGTCAGTGTTTACTTCACGCGTGAAGCTGAGAGGTGTCAAGGGAGGAGGTTATCCTTGGGAGATGGCAAAGCCCCCTTGTCGCACCAACGTTGCATCTTCACACCACACATTTTCCTTTCCCACCATATCTCCGAACGATATAGATAAATTTTTCATGCTGCCACCTCTGCGGCCATTTTTCCGGTGCTCAAGACGGAGGCTTTTCAGTTTCTCCCGCGTTTCACCACCTGTAACCTCCTCCCCTCACCCCCCGGTCTGCTGCCTGACTTCTCCTTTTCTCCTCCTCCTACTTCCCATGCTCGTTTATGGACGTAACTTGGCTAATACACAACATTCAAGAGCGTCATTCACTCCTTCCTGTGGCTTTGCAACATTCTCTTTTCCTCCTACCCGTCGACATGTACTGATACCATCGCAAACATGCTTGTTTTGGCGGTGTCGATTTCGTGTATCGCCTCCGATAGGCAAATATTACAGCAGTCGAGATAAAAACAGTGATTTTGAGCTTGTATCGTCCGAAGTTCAGGTAGCGTAGGACAGAAAATCATGGAGATGCGGACATGAAATGCTTCCTGTCCAAGCCACCTTGTGTCCACCCTGCCACCTCAATTCAGACCTCAAGCCATCCTTTTTCTCTTTCCGCCTCTACAGCGCTCTCCCCGTCTTTACGTCCCAGAAGCTCTTTTGGGTAAGCATGTCCCTGTTCCGATTTCTGCAGACCAGCGCCATTACCTTCTCAAGGTAATGCGCCTCCGCCCAGGAGCGTATGTGCGTGTGTTCAACAGGAGAGACGGCGAGTGGATTGCGGTGGTCGCCGACGAGGCACCAGACATGGAACCGAAAAGAGAGAAAGGCAGGTCAGATAAAAAGAGGACGAGGCGGGGAAGTGATGTTTCTCTTATAGCAAAGGCTCGGATCCGAGAGGGAGGGGGGGAGCAAAGGAACGACGAGGGGGAGAGCAAACTGCGCTTATGTTTTGCACCTTTGAAACGCGCACGGCTCAAGATATTATTCGAGAAAGCGACCGAAATGGGGGTCACACACCTGCAACCTGTGCTGACCGAATACACTGACGTGGCGCCGAGGCACGCGGAGGAAATGATGAAGAAGATGGAGGGGGGGTTGGTCGAGGCCGCCGAGCAATGTGAGCGGATAGGTGTCCCTGAGGTCCTCCCAGCGATGACGTTTGACGCCCTCTTGGAAGAAGAAAGGGGCGGTGGGGGTAGGTTGTACATTTGTAGAGAGAGGGAAGGAGCCCGACCGATCATGGAAGTGTTAGAAAGGGACTGGAAGGAGATAAATGAAGACCGCAAGAACGGTAAAAAGGAAGAGCACAGAGGTACACCCTCCATTGTGATAGGTCCTGAAGGTGGATTTTCGCCCAGGGAGCTAGCTGCGATGAAGGGGCACCCGAGGCTGGTCTCGCTAGGACCTTCAGTGTTGCGTGCCGAGACTGCGGGCCTGGTAGCGGTAGGTGTGTATGTGACCTGGCAAGAGGCGAGATCTTTGCGCCAGGAAAGGCAAAAGATATCGCCCGCGGAGTAAATGCAGCAAGAATGGCAAAGTAGAAACGATAAGGAATTTGATGTGAGACATTGGATTCAAAGCATGCTTGCTTTGGTTCACGAAGGTATGAAGCTGTCATAGTTTTCGCTGCTATTTGACAATGTGCCTTTACCTGTGCTTGCGCAACTCATCCCATACACAAATGAAGGTACACGAACTAATTATGGGGAAATGGCTTTTACGGTACCGCACTCGCAACTGCGATTGACATCAAAGTACCTTCGAAGATGTCCTTACATTTGAATTTGGAACACCATGCTGGTGGGTGTAGGAAGTATATCCTCATTTTACCGGGAAGCTGATCTTTTCCAAAAACATGTAGGCATGTCTGCGGCATCACGTTTTCCTCCGGCATTGGACTTTTCTTTAGCACCGCGTACAGCAGATAGAAGTAGCTCTTATTTCGCATACCTTATTCATTTCTTCATTCTCCCCATTAAGTTTAATGATGCTTAATCTTACGTTCAACCACTCTGTCACTAAGCCTTCGATTTTTCCTTTTGCGTGATAAAATTTCCACCGTAGTTCGACACTCCCAAGTAGTCTTTAGTGGCTTAAGAAATACAAAAATAAGGCTCCTCCAGTAGAAAACAAATCTATAACAAGCAAAACATAGAATCAGACAAGATTATGTCATGAATAGCACTGTATGTCTACTTCAAGGCTCCATGCGATGACTCTATCTATAGAGAGGAGGCTCAAGCAGCAAACAAATCTATAGCAAGCAAACATGCCAGCAGATGAGATCATGTCATCAAAGAGCGCTGTATGTCTAGCTGTATGTCGACCACAAGGCTCCATGCGTTGACTATGAAAGGGACAACGACTCAAGTGACCCTTACCTTCCGACCAAAGCGGACAACACATCGAGTATGCCCACGTACGGCGCCTGATTTCATAGTATCGTCACTCTTGGTACTTTGTATTTGCTTTTTATATGAAATAAAGTATGGGTATGGTCGTAATTCGCACCAATCGTGGGCATTGTAGGACCTTCCAATGAAAGAAGCAGCAGACACCGTAACGGTCAGATGGCAGTTGAAGGAAAGTGACAACATCGCAAGAAAAAGACGTTGAGTCAACGTTAATAATCTTGTCAATCAAGGTTGTCTACCGACGTCACCCGTACTGGAAAACATTTTGTGCGTCCATGTCTGCGTGCATACATTCATGATACAGATATGGCTTGTTAATGGAGCATCAAAATCGAGGTGTTGTGACCACAGATTAACTCAGACTTTTCGAGGCGCTCCATTTGTGCACACGACCGAGGAGATCTGTTTCCCTTATTTCGTTTTACTGGGATAATCCTCGAATATATAGACGCATAAACATGCCTTATCTATCAGATGTACCGATGACTACTCTGTTATGGGTAACTTTCCTCTCCACAGCACACACCCTAGGCATAAGACGTCCGACTCACAACACAGATAATATGCGCGTCCCTTTCGTATCTGCATGCCTCGTTGTACTTGGCATTGCCTATGCCCCCACTGCAGTCGCGTAGGAATGTCCGACTCTCACCCTCACTGGCAAGGCGCGTCCGGGCTTCAAACGCGGAGTCTTGGCAGGTAAAGGTCATGCTAGGGTCACCGTCACTCTTCGAAGTAAAGAAGTCGTCGACGATCTCAACTTCAAATTGTTGCTACCGACGGGTTTGTCACTTGTGCGTACCTCCAGTCGTCCAAAGGCGCGCATTCACCCCGAAGTAGTCGAGAACCCGGACGGATCAACGGCCGTGTTTTGGCTCGGCTTCGACTTTGCGAAAGCCAAAGGTAACAAGCGTGTTTTCAAAGCCAAAGCTAAAGTCGACGCATGTGCCCCGGAGACTCTGACAGTCACCGGCCTAGCTTACCTGGTGAATGCGACAGACCTGACAACCTACTGTGCGACGCCGCTGGCAAGTCCCGCAGTCTTGAACGTGCGGTACTCGAAAGCCAAGAAGGTGGCTACATGTGCGCCGACTCCTGCTCCGACCGTCAACCCCGCGCAACCCTTTGTGTTGTTTGGCGATGGACAGCGATGTTTGGAAGCAAGCCGACTGGCACCATTCGACGATCGCCGCTTGTTGTCGAGCTCCAACGGACGCGAATACGCGCACTCTATCCACCGTGAGCACCGGCATCTCCAATCGATAGCAACGCCAAGTGACTGCTTCACATACTGCTCTCTGAACGGAGGAGAGTCGGGGCCTTTTTTTTTAAACTGGAACACGGTCACATCCCAGTGCTTCTGCTGCGGGAACGTATGCACGTTGATTGTTGACCCAGCGTTCAGTGCGTATGAAGTGACCGTGGACGCAACAAGCGCTCCAACGGCAGTTTCTACGGCTACTCCTACGCCTGCCCCTACGGCGTCGCCTACGCTTACCCCCACCGCGTCGCCCACGGCAGTCCCCACGGCAACCCCGACTGCGGCTCCTACTGCATCGCCCACAGCGGCTCCTACTGCATCGCCGACAGCTGCTCCCACGACATCGCCGACTGCTGCTCCTACTGCATCGCCGACTGCGGCTCCTACTGCATCGCCGACAGCTGCTCCCACGACATCGCCCACAGCTGCTCCCACGACATCGCCGACTGCTGCTCCTACTGCATCGCCGACTGCTGCTCCTACTGCATCGCCGACTGCTGCTCCAACGACATCGCCGACCGCTGCTCCTACTGCATCGCCGACTGCTGCTCCCACTGCATCGCCGACAGCTGCTCCCACGACATCGCCGACAGCTGCTCCCACGACATCGCCGACAGCTGCTCCTACACAACTCGTTACGCCTGTGAACACCCCTGTTTAGAGTGTCCTTGTAATCGACGGGCCATCACAACGATAGTCTCCTTATAAATTGTTAAGTCCATTCTCTTCGCCGATGCGACTTGCGAGAAATTTAAATTTACCGAGCAAATAATTACAATTATTATACTCTATAATTGATGTGCTCCAAGAACGATATATACGTGTGATCATAGCGACAAAGGGGCCGCTTTGAAGGAGGTTGATAAAAGAGGAGGGAATAAGACGTCTCTTTATAGGTGTCTTGATGATGATATTCACGCGAAAGGACTGCTAATCCTGGAAGAAAAAACCTCAAAAAGAACCGCATGGCCTAGTTGATAATCCTCGGCAGGGTGTTTTTACTCCTCCGTGGATATATGTCTTAGCTTGGGAACAAAGACTCATGTTATAAACCGTGGACTCGTCATCAGCAAAATTCATCCATGTCCTAGTCGTACAGTTAATGTTTTTGGTCGTGGCGAGAAGGATTTGAAAATGGGAAATTTTTTTGTTTTTTCTTTATGTTTGTCAAGGCGTGCAGGAATGAGCTCACTCATGGATTGACGCTCACTTGGCTAGTTCTTGACCAGTCTAAAACCCGACTTGAGATTCTTCCTCAATACGTACGTTGATGCACACATTTATTAGAGCTTAAAAATTGACTTGTTCGGCCGAGTATCGACCATTTCATGCCTAACAGTAAAAGTTGTTTGTGCTTTTGCTTGACGAGTTTACCAGATAATTGACGCGGCATCGTTACTTTTAGGGTATACCTACTACCCGCTCGCCAAGATTTCTGAGCAAAGCTATCGTCGTATTGCAGCCTTATTTGCAGGCATCAAGCAAGATAATCTATAATTGCATACATCCACAACATAGACTACGACTGCAGGTCGTAATGTTTAGAAAATTACGTCGTTTGACTCCTTCCGTGAACTTGCCTCTTTCAAAAGTCCATTCCATTCGTGCAGGAAATCCAACGCAGACGCCTCTCCCTTGCTTGTCGTCATCGCCCGTATCGCCAAGATTTCAGCGTAGCTATCGTCGTATTGCAGCCGTATTTTGTAGGCAGTGAGCAAGACAATTCATGATTGCACGCATGCACAACATAAATGATAACTGCAGGTCATTATGTTAAAAAATATCACGGCGTTTGACTCCATCCGTAGATTTCCCCCTTTAAAACGTCAACAACATCCGTCCAGAAAATCTTGAGCAGAGATCAATCATATTCTTGTTATGAGCACCCTAGTATAGAAGGCTTTTCTTCCCTCCGCATCAATCACTCTTCTTGGCCTTTTGGCTTAGATCAAGTGTAGTATCTGTTCTGTAACCAGGAAGACTGGTTACCTTCGCCTACTGGGCGAAGTTTTGTCTTCCGATTATTTCTGGACTTGCCAGTGGTAAGGAGCTTGCTCCTCCCGGCTAGGTGTCCTTGGGCTTACACTACCCTCAAGCGATGCCGAACCCCCCCCGACCCCCCAACCCATACCCCTACACCCCACCCACACCGGAGACACTATTTCCTCTTTTTCGTAACGTCTCATTCATGGAGATGATGCGTGCGAATTCCTGCGGAGGAGCATAAAAGGTGGACGCCTGTTCCGGTTGCGGACCGCGGCCATGTGAAGCGATAATTTATGGCCATGTACTTCCCCATCATTAAAATCCAGCACAGCTTAGTAGCTACCATATACCATGGAGTGAAGCGAAAAATTCCATTGTCTCCTACGACCTGGAGCGCGACAGCGTCACGCATGCTTCGGAGTGCTACTCTATCTCGACGTTCTATCACCTCGCCTTTGACTTTCAGCTTTATCATAACAAGAGACTTGAGGGTGTGGAATCATATGGCCAGAAATATTGTCGAAAAGATGTGTTCGTGATGTTTTGGCTGTGAAGTTGTGCGAACTTTCCTGCCTTGTTTGATCGTTTTGTTGACTTGGGGCGTCCACAGTTGCAGGAGGAAAGGCCTTATGCACTTCATCCCCGGTAAGAATTTCCCGCATAACATTTACAAGATCTTATCTTCACCTAAGCGGACTAAGATAAACCTGTTAATGGCTTTGCTTATGGACTTGTGTGCTGGATATCCAATTCATTTTTCAGTATCACCGACGAACAAATTTCTCGACGACTGGCAAGATATTGTTTTTTAAAAAATAATCCACACATATATTTTCGAGAACAGCCGAAGAAAAATTGCTCTGGAGCTCTTTCGTAATGACAATATTTAGTTGAAGAGATATAAGCCTACAATCAAAACAATCATGCTTCTGACCCTTACCTCCCACGTGCTCTTGCTCCCACGCGTTCGTATGTCCAACTCACAAATACAAGATCCACGAAAAAAGAGACATTCCATACTGAAATACAAATTTTACTCACCCGCCGCAAATTGTATGCTTATTCAGTGCGTCAAAGTACCCAAAATGTACCTGAAACCATCAAATTGATGGCCCATATCCAACAACCCCGGACCCAGGACGCTGCCTCCTTCCAGGCGGCGTGACTAGCCATCACTCATCCTTCTCGAGCAACTTCTCACATCACCACCGCAACCACATCCACATATGACTTGACAGCCATGCTGTCATTTTCTCGCACGCGGACGGCATCACAGAGAAGAATAGACGGGGATATTTCTCCGCCCATTACGACCTTCACCACCAGCGTCCTTCTCTTCCTCCTTGCCCTTTATCCCGCACCCGAGACCTCCGCCTTCTTCCTGCCCTCACCAATCTGCCAAAGTCCCGCCAGCTACATTGATAGAACATGGTCCGCATGGTCGCTTGTCTCGCCTAGACCACAGGTACGTTAATAACGTCAATAACCTTGCCATAAGGGATGATTCGCCCTTTCAATCGTGAGGTATCCTATCTTTCCCTCGAAGACACCGTCTCACATCGTCGTCCTGCACGTTACAGTCTTCCCTCTATAGTTCGGAGAGTAATAATACTCCGCAACGTCCCAAACAGAAGAAAGGAGGGAGGGAAGGCTACAACAGGAATCGACGACGTGAGGAGGCACTAGATGGCATGAAGGTCGGCCACCGCTTTGAAATGGGTGAGTGAAGGAGGGAAGCGTCATGCGTGCATGACAAAGACCTCTACAAGCGTCGAAACACGATCGAGCAAGCACAAGACTATGCTCGTATTTGATTGAGAAGCGTGGGGCTTCTTGTCTGGAGCTTACCTGCCTTGCTCCCCCTTTCCCTCCTTTCCATTCTGTCTCATCCTCCCCACCCTCCTTCCTCTCTCAGGCTACGATATCGAGGAGGAAACGGTGCCCCTGGCAGAGGACGAGACGCTGCCCGTGATCGAAACCATCGCGTCTGCGGCGGATATGCGGAAGGGCGAAGACGTCTTGGCCCTCAGGGTCTCTCGCTTGACCACCGTCTCCTCCTTCTTCGTCCTCGTCTCCGGGAACAGCCGACCGCAAATTCAAGCCATTGCTGGTATGTCCCTGGTGTGCCGTGCTCCATACGACGCCGCCTTCCGTTTGTATTCGTCTGCTCTCCCTACCTTGCCTTTCTCCCACCCTCCCTCGTGCGGCACGCGATCTGGACGAACTCCTCCCTCCCTCCCTCCCTCCCCCCCACTCACAGGCGCCATCGAAGAAGACATGCTGGAGAAGCACGGTCTGGAGGTCCGGAACGGTGGGGAGGGCACGGCGGACAGCGGGTGGATCCTGCTGGACTATGGGAGCGTGGTGGTGAATGTCATGACCCCTGTGGCTCGGAAATTCTACGCGTTGGAGAAGCTCTGGAAGAATGTGGGTGCCTTGCTTCCCTCTGTCCTTCCCTCCCTCCTCTCCCTTCTCCTCCCTTCTCTCCCTCCCTCCCGCCCTCGGCCCTTCCCTCCCTTCTTCTTTCCCTCCTTCCTCCCTCTTTCCTTCCCTCCCCTCCACTCGATCTTGTACTCCAGCACCGATTGATGGGCCAACCCCTCCCTCCTCCCTTCCCTTCTTCCCTTCTTCCCTCCCTCCCTCCCTCGCTCCCTCACCCCTCTTCTTCCCTTCCGCAGGGCGAGGAGGTGGACCTCTCCCACATCCTTCGACCCAACCTCCCGCCAGGCTCGGAGGGAGGGAGGGAGGGAGGGAGGGAGGGAGACGGACCCGGCCCTGATCCCTCCCTCATGGAGGACGCCTTTTGGTCGTAAGGAGGAAGGGAGGGAGGGAGGGAGGGAGGGAGGGAGGTCGGTCGTCGTTTTCTTTTCTTTGGATGAGGGGTGGGAAAGGGGGGGGAGGGGGAGGAATGGAAGAGAGTGAGGAGGGAGGCAAAGCGTCGGCGAAACAAGCATTAAAGAAAGAGGGGGATTAGGGGGAACGAGGCAACATCAGGAAGGGAAGGAAGGAAGCGGAGGAGGCGACCATGGAAGTGGCGCCTGGTTGCTTGCACTGAGTCGGTGGTAGGGGGGATGCAGGGGGAGGCCGAGGGGGAGGTGCGGGGGGAGGGAGGGCGGGGGAAAGGGCGAGGGGGAGCTCGACGGCATCGCCTGGAAAAGAAGAAAGAAAAGGGAAGCCGTATCCTGGCTTTTCCCGCGATTTTCTTTGCTTCCTTAACTCCGGGACTGGCCCCTTTCTTTCCTTCGCTTTCACTCTCTCCTTCACCCGGCCCATCCCTCCTTCCCCCCCTCGCTTCATCCCTCCGTCCCTCCCTCGATCCATTCTCCCACCCAATCTACATGTTATATGAACCGAGTATTTGCGACATTTTCCTAAGATACTTGCAGTTCATCTTGTCCGCGCAGGGCCATTTCCAACCCCGCCAATGGCCGTCCATTTGAACCCCCCCGTAACGGCCGTTTAAAGGTTTAAACGTCGCCGTTGGACGGGGGCTTCGGGACCGGCTCGGGTTTCCGGACGCCCCGCACGTATCTCTCGAAGGAGAAGGCCTTGGGTTCGTGGTTGAACGTCCAGAGGGTCTTGTACATGTCTGAGTGCGTGTAGTGCTCCACCAGCTGCGTGATCAGGTACTCACCCTCCTGCAGGAGAGAGGGCGGGAGGGAGGGCGGGAGGGAGGGAGGGGCGGGCTCCCCGGATGAGGTGGGTGTGGGGGAGGAGGCCGACGAATAGGAAGGAGGAGGGGAGGGAGGGAAAGAAAAGGATAGAAAAGAGTGGACCGAACAGCTTCTACGCAGACAGGTACTTTCCTGACGGGGTAAACTGACTCGCCCTCCCTCCCTCCCTCCTTCCTTCCCTCCCTCCCCCCCTCCCTCCCTACCTGTGTGAGCGACTGAAAGCTTTCGGGCATGTGGTCG
>Ga0102934_1001926_pt1 | contig 14560 bp, 11 predicted proteins | sample SalPonR2_A_D1_MG_FD_78175 | JGI IMG/M metagenome (GOLD analysis project Ga0102934, IMG submission 78175) | Salt pond soil microbial communities from South San Francisco under conditions of wetland restoration - Salt Pond MetaG R2_A_D1_MG | ecosystem: Environmental > Aquatic > Marine > Intertidal... | reverse complement strand
TTGGTTAATATAGTTAATTCATATATTAAAAAATATGATCATGAAATAATATTATACGAAAAGGAAAAAAGTATTAAAGATGAAATTTTAACAAAGTTAAAAGAGAATAAATTTATGCCACCAAATTTAGAAGAAATAATTAATAATAATGAAAAGAAAGAAGAAGTGTTTAACTATTTGGTTCAAAAAAATGATATTATTCATTTAAAAGAAGATCTTTTCTTTTTAAAATCGGCAGTAGATAAAGCAAAAGTCATTTTAATAAATTATTTATCGGAAAACGACTCCATAACATTAGGAGAATATAGAGATCTATTAGATAGTAGTAGAAAGTATACACTAGCATTATTAGAGTATTTTGACCAACATCAGATAACTAAAAGAACTGGAGAAAAAAGAGTTTTAATAAAATAATTTACAATTTTTCCTAAATGATATATAATAAAAATTGTATAAAATTTTACGGGAATGGCTGTATCCATGGTGGATACCCCGGACTTCAAATCCGGTGGGAGGTCGGCAGACCGGCCTTTGGTGGGTTCGATTCCCACACGTTCCCGCCATTTTATTGTCAAGGTAATACTTGGCATTTTTTGTTTTTAAAAGAGGAAATTTCTTGATTATACTTAAATTATATAATATATTATTAGTAATAATTATCAAAAAGATTAGATGGAATGATTTAAAAAGGAGGAGTGAGAATGGATAAGGCCTTAACTAACGACATAAAAATTCCAGATGGTATTGTACAAAAATGGCAAAGGACAGTAGACTTATTAGCAGAATTATTAGATGTTCCTGCTGCCTTAATCATGAGAGTAGACCCTCCATATATAGAAGTGTTTAGAGCTAGTAGTAATGAAAATAATCCATACCGAGTAGGAGAGAAAGATAAATTAGAAGGGCTCTATTGTGAAACAGTAATAAAAACTGATGATAAGCTATTGATTCCCAATGCATTAAATGATAAAGAGTGGGAAAATAATCCTGACATCAAAAAAGGGATGATTTCATATCTTGGATTTCCTATAAAATGGCCTGATGGTTCATTTTTTGGAACTTTATGTGTGTTAGATAATCAGGAAAATAGTTATGATAATAGAAATGAAGAAATATTAAAAGAGTTTAAAGAATTAATAGAAACTCATTTAAATTTAGTATTAAAAAATAATCAATTAAAGAAAAATCAAAAAAGATTAGATATCACTCTTCAATCAATTGGTGATGCTGTAATAACAACAGATTTAAATGGAAATATAGATCGTATGAATAGTAAAGCTGAAGAATTAACTGGTTATAATTATCAAGAAGTTAATGGAAAAAAATTAGATAAAATTTTTAATATATATAATGCTAAAACAAAAAAACCAGTAACAAATCCCGTTAATGTTGTACTAAAAACAAGAAATATTGTCGGATTAGCTAATGATACAACTTTAATTGCTAAAGATGGTACAGAAAGACAAATCGCTGACAGTGCTTCTCCAATAGAAAATGATGAAGGAGAAATATTGGGTGTAATATTAGTTTTTAGTGATGTTACACAACAATATAAAGCTAAAGAGGCATTAAAAAAATCAGAACAAAGGTATAGTACTTTATTTAATACAATGTTAGAAGGTTGTCAGGTAATTAGCTATGATTGGGAGTACTTATATATAAATGATGCTTTAACTAAACAGATAGATATGACTAGAAATGAATTGATTGGTAAAAAAATGACAGAAATATTTCCTGGTATAAAAGAAAGTCACATGTTTGAAGTTTTGCAAAAATGTATGGATAAAAGAAAGACTCAAGAGTTTGAAAATGAATTTACATTTCCAGATGGTACAAAAAGATGGTATAAACTAAGAGCCCATCCTGTTCCAGAAGGTATCTTTGTTTTATCTAATGATATTACAGATAGAAAAATTGCCCAAGAGGAAATGCGAAGAGAAAATCGTTGGTATAAATCATTATATAAAAATTCAGATGATCCTATAGTTGTCCTAGATCAAGATCACTGTGTAACTGATACTAATCAAGCATTTATAGATAAATTTGGTTATAAGTTAGATAAAATTAAAGGTAAAAACCTAGATGATGTTTTAAATATTGGCAAAGAAGATTCAGCAAATAAAAATTTAACAGAACAACTTTTAGCAGGTAATACTGTAGAACAGGAAGGTACAAGATATACAAAAGGTGGAAAACCAGTTGAATGTATAATAAAAGGTATTCCTGTTCAACTAAGTGGTAAATTTATTGGAGGTTATGCAGTATATAATGATATAACAGAGCGAAAAAATCAAGAAGAAAAGGTTAGATATTTAAGTTTACATGATAATCTAACCGATTTATATAATAGAACATTTTTTGAAACAGAAATTAGAAGATTAGATGTAAAAAGGCAACTTCCAATAAGTATGATTATGATTGATTTGAATGGTCTTAAATTAGTAAATGATAGTTATGGACATAAAACTGGTGATAAATTTTTATTAAAAACAGCAGAAGTATTAAAAGATACTTTTAGAGAAGAAGATATCATTGCTCGCTGGGGTGGGGATGAATTTGTAATATTATTAAACCAAACATCAAAAAAAACAGTTGAAAAATTAGCTAAGAGGATAAAAAATAAAAAAGCTTATATTGATGTTGGTAAAGATGAAAAAATGCCTTTATCTTTAGCTGTTGGATATTCTGTTAAAACAGACCAAGATGAAAGTATATTTGAGTTATTTAAAGATGCAGAAGATATGATGTATAAGGATAAATTACTTGAAAAACAAAGTGTTAGTAGTAATATTGTTAATACACTATTAACAACTTTACAACAAAAATCTCAGGAATCAAAAGAACATTCAGAAAGGATGAAAAAACTATCTATTAAATTAGGTGAAAATATTAATCTAAACAATTCAGATTTAGAGAAGGTATCACTTTTAGCAGTTTTACATGATATTGGTAAAACTACTATTCCTGAAGAGATTTTAAACAAACCTGAAAAACTTAACCCGGAAGAATGGGAAAAAATAAAAGGTCATCCGGCAACAGGATATAGAATTTGTTCAGAAGTAGAGGAGTTTTCTCATATTGCTCAAGAAATATTATCACATCATGAAAGATGGGATGGTAATGGTTACCCCCAAAAAATTGAAGGAACTAATATCCCATTACTTTCAAGAATAATTAGCATTATAGATGCTTATGATGTTATGACTAGTGAAAGAGTCTATAGTAGAAAGAAATCAAAAAAGGAAGCTATTAGAGAGCTAAAAGAAAATGCTGGAACACAATTTGATCCTGAACTTGTTGAAAAATTTATACAAATAATTAGCTAAATTAAAAAATATTGTTTAAATTGTAGAAATTAAAATAAATAGATGTTATATTAATAATTGGAAATATTATTCAACTACTAAAGATTATAATAAATGAAATAGTAATGAGGGGTTTAAATGAATAGAAAAAGTAATATTAAAGTATCGTTTTATAATGTTATAAAAACAATTGCAGATTCAATAGACTTAATGAGTAATAAAATATCTGGACATCATAAACTAGTTGCTTATATAGCCTTAAGAATCGGTTTAGAATTAAAGTTGAGTGAAAGACAGTTAAGAAAATTAGTATTAAGTTCTTTAATTCATGATATAGGAATACTATATTTTGATAAAAATATTGATTATTTAGTTAGAGATAGAAAAAATAAAGAACATGCATATGTAGGATATGTATTATTAAAAGATTATTTTCCTTTTGATGGTTATGCTGAAGTATTAAAAAATCATCATGAAGATTGGAAAGATCTTGATCACACAGAAAATAATTATTTGAGTAATATTATTAATTTGTCAGATATTATTGCATATTTTATTGATAAAGAAAAAATAACTAATATTTTACAAAGTGGTTTTGTAAGTAAAAATATATATAAATATTGTGATACTAAAATTAATGAGCAAATTTTATCTAAATTTGATCTTTTATTAAAACAGGAATCTTTCTGGCTTGACACCATAAATATAAAAATTAGAGAAGATGAATTAGATAACTATATAAGTAATTATTTAGATATATATTTAAATATAGATCAAGTAATGAAAATAAGTGAAATTGTAAGTCATATTATTGACTTTAGAAATCCATTTACTGCAACTCATTCAAAAGGTATAGCTACAATTTCTTCCAATTTGGCAAAAGATTTTAGTTTTTCTAAATTAGATGTAAAAATTATGGAAATTGCTGGTTACTTTCATGATATAGGTAAAATGATAGTACCGCTTAATATAATAAACAAAAAGGGTAAACTTAATAAAGAAGAATGGGCTTTAATGAAAAGTCATACCTATTATTCATACCATGTATTAAAAAACATTAAAGAAATACCTCAATTAAAAAACTGGGCTGCTTATCATCATGAAACATTAGATGGTAGAGGATATCCATTTAATATTGATAAAAAGGATATTTGCTTAGGAGCAAGAATTTTAGCTGTATCAGATATATTTACTGCTGTTACAGAAGATAGACCTTATAGAGATGGTTATAAAAAAGATAAGGTTATTAATATATTAAAAGACAACGTAAAAAGAGATAAAATTGATAAAATGGTTGTTAATCAACTTTTAGATAACTATGATTATTATAATCAACTTAGAATAAAAGAACAAGAAAAAGCAATGAATGATTATGAAGACTTTAAATACAAAACTATTGATGAAATCAATGAAATATATTATTAAATGAAAGTTGTAAATTCATATAGGAGGACGATTATATATGCTAGATTTTATTGATAGACAAAAAGATATGTTTACTAAAGATCAATTAAAAAAAATTGCTAATCTTAATGTATTAATTGCTGGTGCTGGTGGGTTAGGAACCAATCAAGCCCAACAGCTTCAGCGTGTAGGAATAAATAAGATATATGTATTTGATTATGATAAAGTTGATATTTCAAATTTAAATCGTCAAATATTGTATGGTAAAAAGGATATTGGGAAAAATAAGGTAGAAGTATTTAAAGAAAGATTAGATGATTTTGATTTAGAAACAGAAATAGAAGTAAAAAATATTAAGATAACAAAAACAACAAAATTACCAAAAGATATTGATTTAGTATTTGATGCTCTTGATAACTTTAGAACTCGTTTTATTTTAGAAAAGTTAGCATTGAAAAATGATATTCCATTTATTCATGGTGGTGTTACAGGTTGGTTTGGTCAAATACTTGTAATAACACCAGACAATAAAGTGCGTTTAAAAGATGTTTTTAATAAAGAAAAAGAAAAAAGCAAAATGAATCCTCCTTCCTCATTTTCTCCGGTTGTTTCTACAGTTGCCGCTTTTCAAGTTATTGAAGGTCTTAAATTAGTAATTAATCATGAAAAAAAATTAAAAGATGAATTATTATTAATTGATTTGATTGAAGGAAAAATTGATAAAATTTCTATAAATTTGGAATAGTAAATGGTCTTAAAATGTAATATTAACTTAAAATATTAGATCACTGAAATCATTATTGTTATATGTAATATATATTTAATATATATTTTAACTAAATTATTTATCTTTTATCCCAACTGATTAAGTTTAAATTAATATTGAAAAATTTTTCAAAATATTCTTTTTTTAAAAAGATTATATAATGCATCAAAATAATTAGTAAGCAAATATTCTTATTAAAAATGAGTGACTATAATTACTAACAAAAAGATATACAATATATATTCAACTATTTCCTGGACTTAAATGTTCAGTTTTTTATTTGCTTAATAAGTTAATGTATGTTAACATATATCTATAAGTTAACATAAACTAACTTAAGTGGGTGTTGAAAATGAAAAACATAAGAAAAAGTTCTTCTGAGAGAAGAGAAGAAGTATTAAAAATTGCTCAAAAAATAATATATGATAAGGGCTTTTATAATTTAACCATTAGAAATATATCTGAAAAAATAGGTATTTCTGAAGCTGCCATATATAGACATTTTAAAAATAAAAAAGAAATTATTGATAGATTAACTGATTTAGTTTTTTCAAATGAATGTGAGTTTGAGGTTGAATCTAATAAAGATATTTTCATGGTATTTGAAAACTTTATAAACAAGCAAATAAATAGATTTGAAACTAATCCTTATCTAGCAATAATTAGTTTTCAAGATGATATATTTCGTGAATATAAAGATATAAAAAAGAAATTTATCGAACACCAAAAGCAAAGAGAAAAAGAAATAAAAAAATTAATTATTAGAGGTCAGAAAGAAAATATGGTTAAAAAAGAAATTAGCCCAGAAGTCTTTGCCTCAGTGTTTATGGGAAGTATTAGAATTACAGTTTCAAAATGGAAAAATAGTAATTTTACTTATTCATTAGAAGAAAAATTAAATGAAATAAAAGTTGAACTATTAAAGTACATTAAGGAAGTGAAATAATGATAGTTGTTATAATTAATGGTATTACATTATCATTATTAATATTTACTATATTTAAAAATAAAACAAAAGCTAAAAAAGCATTAATTATGGCACTCATAAAAGCAGTAAACCTTTTACCAATGATGTTAATAATTATTGTTTTAATAGGTCTAATTTTTGGTTTTATACCACCAGACATGATAAAAAATTATTTAGGTTCAAATGAAAGTATACTTCAAATTATATTTGCATCATTATTTGGAGCAATTACTATGATTCCCAGTTTGGTTGCATTACCTTTAGCTGGTTCCTTAATTGAAGCAGGAGCTTCATATACACCTGTAGCAGCCTTTATAACCACTTTAACTATGGTTGGTTTCATAACATTACCAGTTGAATTAAAAGAATTAGGTAAGAAAATCACTGTATTACGAAATGTATTTGCCTTTGTATTTGCAATAATCATTTCCCTTATAATTGGGGTGTTAATGTGAAAACAGATAAAAAGAACATAGAAATAAAAGAAAAAATAAAAAATGGAATCTATAAATCAATAAAATACATTGTGAGTATAGGAATCATTTTGTATTTATTATACAGATTATTTCCAGAACAAATAGTATCTGCTATAGACATATCACAAAGATATGGAATTGAAATGATCACCATTTTTCCAGCTGTATTAATATTAATGGGATTAGCTGATGTTTGGGTACCAAAATCATTAATTAATAAATACTTAGGTAAAAATTCGGGTTTTAAAGGGATATTATTATCTATATTTTTAGGAACTCTACCTACCGGACCTTTATATATAGCATTTCCAATTGCTGCTGAACTGTTAAGAAAAAAAGCACGAATAAGTAATGTATTGATCTTTTTAGGAGTCTGGGCATCATTAAAAATACCTCAAATTAGTGTTGAGATAAAATTTCTAGGGGTTAAATTTGCAGCTATTAGATTTATATTTACATTAATATCAATTATAATTATTGGATATCTTATAGAAATGATAGTAGAAAAAAGTGAAGTTAAAGTGTAAATATATGATTATTTACAATTATATGAGATTTAATTTAGAATAAAAAAAGCGGACTTTGTCTTTAAAAAACATAGTCCGCTTTATTATCAAAAATAATTTTTAAATATTTAAAACCACATGGTGTAAAAGAAGGTTAGTTTGTATAAAAATTTTTTATTTAAATCTATAATAAATGTATAAATATTTTAGCTAATCCTAAGAAAGCAAAGAAACCAAATACATCAGTTGCAGTTGTTAAAAATATAGCAGATGCTAAAGCTGGATCAATTCCAAGAGACTGAAGTCCAATAGGTATTAAGAATCCGAATAGACCAGCTAGTAATAAATTTATAATCATTGAAGCAAATATTATTAGACCTAAATATGGATTTCCATAAAGTAAATAAAGAATAAGACCTGTCATAAGACCAATTGCTATACCATGTATTATTCCTAATGTACTTTCTTTAAAAAGTAATTTCCATTTATTTTTTTCTTCAACTTCTCCAAGTGCTATTCCACGAATAACAATAGATAAGGTTTGAGTACCAGCATTCCCACCCATTCCTGCAACAATGGGCATAGCTGCAGCTAATGCAACAACTTGTGAAATTACATCTTCAAATAAACCTACAGTAAGAGCTGCCAGAAAAGCTGTACCTAAGTTAATGTAAAGCCATGGCAACCTTCTTTTTATTGACTTCCAGATTGGACTATCAATACTTTCTTCTTCATCAATACCAACCATTTTATACATATCTTCAGTGTTTTCAGCTTCGATTACATCGATTATATCATCTACAGTAATTATACCTAATAAGTTATTGTTTTTATTTACAACTGGTATAACAGAAAGATTATATTTAGCAACCTGTTGAGCAACTATCTCCTGATCAGTTTCAGCATTTACAGAAATAATATTATCATCCATAATTTCTTCTAACTTCATACCATAATCATTATTTAGAATATCTCTTAGATCAACTGCACCAATTAATTTTTTATTTCTATCCATTATAAAAATAGTGTCTATAATTTCTGTTTTTGGAGCAATCTCTTTAATTTTATCTAAAGCTTCACCAATTGACATATCTTTTTTTAATATTATATATTCAGTTGTCATTATACCACCGGCAGATTCTATATCATAACCGAGTAGTTTTTTAATAGTATTTGCTTCATCTTGACGCATCTGTTTTAACAATTCTTTACCTAATTTAATCGGAAGGTTACCTAATATGTCAGCTACATTGTCCTTGGCCATATCTGAAAATATTTCTGTAATTTGATCAATTGTTTTAGTTTTTAATATCTGAATCTGAAGTTCTTCATCTGACTGTTCAATTATTTCAGCAAGATCCTCACTATTTAGAAGTTCAGTAAAGTCTCTAACTTTTCCGTTTTCTATGGTTGAAAGAGTTTCAGCTATATCTATTGGGAAATTATCTTCTACCCATTCTTCATGTACATCTTTATCTTCTTTTATGTACTGTAATATGTCTTGTTTAATATTGTTTTCATCAACCATTTGATTTCCCCCCTATCAATACATAAACTTAATTATAACACAAATTGCTAATGAATTTAATCGGTTTGTTCTATTAAATAAAATAATATCATAAATTAATTATAATATTAATAAACAAAAAAATAAAGAGGCTATAAAAAGCCCCTTATTATTAATAATAAATATTTTTAATAATTTTACCTATTCTACAAATGATCCTCTTATTTTTATTTCTTGTTCTAATGGTTTACCTGTTATTAAAACCATTCTAGCTTCATCGTCTGCTCTAATTTCTAATTTGTCAAAGTTATTAAAAAGTAGTGCTTTACCTTCAGATAAATTTTCATCTATATTTTCTATTTTTATATTCCCTTCAACTAAGTAGAGAATACCCTTATGTGTTGATTTTAATAGTTGATTAATAGATGCCTTATTATCTAATGATATATCATAATAATCTACTTGTGTGTTAAGTTTAACGGATATATCATCACCTAAAACTTTTCTAATTTTAACATCCTTTTCATCTTTAATGATTTTAGTTTGTTTTATTGATTGATAACTTGGTTCAGATTTTTTCTTATTTTTAGGTAGATTAACCCATAACTGGATACCATGACTAAAACCTGTTTCACCAGGTTTTTCAGAATGTATTAAACTTTTTCCAGCATTAAAGGTTTGTAATCCACCTTCTTTTACTTCACTATTGTTACCTAAGTTATCACTATGATCAAAAGAGCCTTCTAACATATAGGTTACTGCTTCAAAACCACGATGTTCATGGTCTGGAAAACTTGCTGGACTTTCAACAAAAAATTCGTCTAGTAGTACAAATGGATCAAAATGTGCTGGATAATTTCTACTTGGAAATAGACGTTTGACATTTGCTCCTTGACCTTCTCCCATTTCTTTAGCTTTTATAATTTCAAAATTGCTCATTAGATAAAAACCCCCTTTGGAGTTGTTTTTAATTTTACTATTCTTATTCTAAATCTATCGTATTATTATTTCAGTCAACTATATTACTAAATTGATTTAAAAAGATTGTTTTTATTTTAGTTGACAATTTTGATATAATATAAATAAAGGAAATATAATGATTTTAATAAGGAGGTTTATAAATATGTATTCTAAATTAGGAGAAGCGATTATAAATAAAAATCAAAATAAAATAAATGAAATAATTTCTACTATGAATGAATCAGATATTAATATTTCAGACTTTGTAAATGAAATGGCTCCTGTCATGTTAAATGAAGCAAATTTGACTTATGGTAATTTTCATTTCATTAAAATGTCTCTATTTTTAAGAGAATTATCATTGAAAAATTATTTTACAACAAATACAGAAAAAGAACTTATTAAACTTCTTGCATTAAATATGACAGAAAGAAGATTTATAAAAATACAAGCAGATAGGATTGGATATAAAGAAGATTTTGCTGACCAAAAAACTTTACAAAAAATGAATGAAGAGATAAGAAAAGGCAATATACATAATGCATATTACTATAGTCTAGGTCTTTTAAAGTATAAATCTGAAATGTTAAGAAATAACTTGCTTGTCTTAGGAACAGAATCTTTATCAAAAACTTTAGGTCATAGTTTTACTTGTTTTTATCCTGTAATGAGAGATTTAGTTGTAGATGGTTCAAAACATGATTCTAATTCAATATTTAGTTATATAATGTATTTAGCTAGATTTAACTATAAAGATAATATAGAAGTTCAATATAATACTGATAGTTTTGAAAACATTCCAGAATTAACTGAGATTTGTGCATCAGGTGAAGGGATTGTTAATCTACATCATATGATAACATTAGCAATCTATTTATTATGGGAAAAAGATGATGTTAATGGAGATTTTATTCCATATAATAATTTCTTAGAATGGATTGGTGATAAAGAAGTTGACCAGAAATTAAAAGAAAAGATAGAAAATATGGAAATTAAAGAATATGATATAAAGAGATATGATGAATTTGAAAGGGACTTTTCACTTAAAAATATAAAAGAAAGTTTAGCATTATTATTTGATATTTTAGATAAAGAATATAATAAAGCAGTAGACTGGATTTTTAGATTATATACTAACTATTATACACCAAACTGGGACCCACACTATTATACAAGTCTTTATTCAGCATTGAAATTATATAAAATAGATAAAACAGAAAATAAAACTCCATCAAAGATGGCAGTCTATCAAGCTATTAATTATTTTTCTCAAAGAGTAGATTTAAATAAATAATAAAAAAATAATGTTTATAAAATGAGTATTAAGCTATTAGACATCTCTGGTTTTGGAGGTGTCTTTTTTGTTTTATTAGTGTAAAAAGCACAAATAATTATGTTTATATTCAATATTATTTATAATTTTTATAAAATTCAATAAATTATTTGACTACAGTAATGTCTTGTGGTAATATAATTGTATATACAACTAGTCAATTGGTGGTGAAAAAAATGAGTAAAGTTATTAATCAAATGAACATTAATAAAAATTCTGTGATTCCAATCTATCATCAGATAAAAGAGCAGTTATATAAGTTTATAGATGAAAATCAATTAAAAGATGGCGACTTACTTCCATCAGAGAATGAACTAAGTAATAAATTTGATATTTCAAGGATGACTGCAAGAAATGCATTAGAAGAGTTAGTTAAACAAGGAGTTGCTAAAAGAGAAAGAGGAAAAGGAACAATAGTTGTAAATCCTAAAATAGACCAATCTTTAATGCAGATTAAAAGTTTTACAAAAGCTATGAGTGAAAAGGGTTTTACAACAAGAGCCGATATTTTAAACTTTGAAGTTGGTAGTGCAAGTGAAGAAATTCATAAAAAATTAAAATTACATAATAATGATAAAATCATTATGCTTTCCAGATTAAGATGGATTAATGATTATCCAGTTGGCATACAAGAATCATATCTTCCTTATGATAAGGCTAAGAATTTAATTGACCATAAAGAAGAGCTAAAAAGTGAATCTCTATATACACTTTTAGAAAAACACTGTTCTTTAAAACCAAAAACAACTCATGAAACATTAGAAATAAAAAAGGCAGGGACAAAAGAAAATAAATTACTACAAATTGGTATTAATGAAGCATTATTTTATGTAGAAGCATTAGTAGACTGTGTTAGGGGTCCAATGGAGTATGTGGAAGCATATTACAGGTCAGATTCATTTAAATTTCACATTACGAGTCAATTATAATCAAGGAGGTGATTAGAGAGTAGTAGATCAGTTTTAAATTAAATTTTAATAAACCAAGGAGGAAATAGAGAATATGAGAAGATATTCAATAGTAGTTTTATTAATAGTTTTTAGTCTAATGTTTACTTCAATTGTTATGGCAGAGGGAAATTATGGTGGAGAGTTTACCGGTTTTTCTTCCACAGATCCTAAATCACTAGATCCGGCTTCATTGGGTTCTTGGGATCAAGCAGTAATGGCAGCTAATGTATTAGAAGGTTTAGTTAGATTAACACCAAGTGGACAGAGTATAGAGCCAGGAATTGCTAAGTCTTGGGAAGTTTCAGATGATGGTTTAGTATGGACATTTAATCTTAGAGAAGATGCATATTTTCATAATGGTGATAACATAAAAGCTCAAGATGTTAAATATAGTTTTGAAAGAGTTATTAATCCTGAGACAAGATCTCCTCAAGCATGGTTATTTAACAAAGTTGCCGGATATGATGAAATGAGAAACAACGAAGCAACTGAAGTGTCAGGTATTAGAGTTGCTGATGATTATACATTGGAAATTGAATTAATAGAACCTTTAACTCCTTTTGTTTCTATGTTAGCTTCTCCAGGTGCTGCAGTAGTATCAAAATCAGCAGTTGAAGAATATGGAGATCAGTTTGGTCAAAATGTTGTAAGTGCTGGTCCATTTAAATTAACTAACTGGACTCAAAACCTAGAATTAGAAATGACTGCATTTGAAAAATATTGGGCAGGTAGACCTTATTTAGATACTTTAAAGTTTAGATTTATTCGTGATGAAAACACCAGAGTTGTTGAACTTCTTTCTGGTAATATTGATTGGGCTTGGGTAACACCAGCTCACCATCAGGGTTTAACAAATAATAGCGTATATAAAGATTCTGTTTACAGAGTTAATACTTTACATGTTGCTTATTTTATAGTTAATATGAATGAAGGACCTTTCGGAGAGAATCTCAAATTACGTCAAGCAATTAGTTATGCGTTAAACAGAGAATCAGTAATAGATTCACTACAGGGCAGAGCAAATAGAGCTGTTGGAATCTTCCCCCCAGGCTTTATGGGCCATGATCCTGAAGCAACAGCATATGAATATAATCCTGAAAAAGCAAAAGAACTACTAGCTGAAGCAGGTTACCCTGATGGATTACCAGAGACTTATACTGTTATAAGTTTACCTTGGTCTAACCTAATAAAAATTCTAGAAATATATCAACAAAACTTAAGAGAAGTTGGAATCAACATAGAACTTAAACCAGTTCAACAAGGTGAATATATGTCAATAGTTAGTGAAGGAGACTTTGATTTAGCTTATGGTTATAGAGTAGCTGATTATGCTGATCCAGATTCCTTTGTATATCCATTATTACACTCAGATTCAATTGATGGTGGTGGAAATCTAGCATTTTATTCCAATGATAAAGTAGATAGTTTAATTGAAGAAGGTAGATTAGCAACAGATGAACAAAAACGTGAAGAAATTTATGAAGATATAAACAATATGGTGCAAGAAGACTTACCATATATTTCAACTACACATAATATTTGGGTAGATGTAATGAATCCTAAAGTAAGAAACTGGCAACCAAGTGCAATGGATATACACATGTTCCATAGAGTATGGTTAGCAGAGTAATATTTTATTACCGGGTGTAGTTTAACTATGCCCGGTTTCTTATTTGATTATTAATGAGTATATATTTTAAGGAGAGGATTAGATTGTTCAATTACATATTAAAAAGATTTTTATTCTTAATACCAATCTTAATAGGACTATCTTTACTAATATTTTTCTTTTTATATCTAATCCCAGGTGATGTAGCTAGAATGATAGCTGGACCATCTGCAAGTAAAGAGGTTGTAGAGAGTATAAGTAATGAAATGGGATTAAACAGACCATTACCTGTGCAATATTTAGATTTTTTATTTAGTTTTTTAACAGGTAATTTTGGTAATTCTTATCAATCAGGTAAAGCCATTATTGATGAAATACCTATTGTCTTTAAACGTACATTACAATTAACTATAGTAGTACAAATTATTTCTTTTATTATTGGAGGAATATTAGGAATTATTTCAGCAATTTGGAGAAAATCAATTTGGGATCGACTTATTATGGCAATATCTGTATCGGGATTATCATTACCACTTTTTTGGTCTGCACTAGTAATACAATTAATATTTTGTATATATTTAGGATGGCTTCCTCCATCTGGATATAGATCTGGTTTTGATATATATATAATTTTACCTACATTAACTTTAGTCCTGCCAAATAGTGGAATGTTAGCAAGAGTTAGCCGATCTGCTGTAATAGATGTGATGAATAATGATTATATAAGAACTGCTAGAGCAAAAGGATTATCGAATTTTTGGGTAATCACTAAACATA
>Ga0102934_1001925_pt1 | contig 14562 bp, 11 predicted proteins | sample SalPonR2_A_D1_MG_FD_78175 | JGI IMG/M metagenome (GOLD analysis project Ga0102934, IMG submission 78175) | Salt pond soil microbial communities from South San Francisco under conditions of wetland restoration - Salt Pond MetaG R2_A_D1_MG | ecosystem: Environmental > Aquatic > Marine > Intertidal... | reverse complement strand
TAGCTCCCAAGATAAATTGGAAAAACCAATCAGCAATCTGCGTAGTTCTTTCGGTAAAGGGTTATCCAATTTACTACGGTAACGAAAAATATCCCATTGAAGGATTGGACGATGCCTGTAATCTTTCAGATGTGGAAATTTATCACAGCGGAACCAGGATCGAAAACGGGGTAACTTATACAGATGGAGGACGAATACTAAGTGTAACTGCCATCGGAGACACCTTGGAGGAGGCACAAAGTCAAGTTTACAGAGCAATTGAGAAAATTCACTTTCAAGACATATACTATCGAACAGATATCGGGTACAGAGCGCTCCAATGAGACCCAAAACCAATCCGGTCTATTATAACTTTGTATGCGTATCACCAGAGTAGTAAATAAAGAAAATCGGCCAAAAGAAGAGACTCTCCAGAAGAAAGCCCACCGCTGGCTGGGGGTGGAAATTGCAGTATTGAAGATAATTGACATCTATCTAATCGACCTTCCACTGTCCAGTCAAGATATCCATGCTGTGGAAGAAGAAATACTTGTCGATCCTATCTTACAAAAATCGTTCCACTCCTATGAAGGTACCGACGTTCATAAAGATTTTGACTGGATACTTCAGGTAGGCCTAAAACCAGGGATGAAAGACGGGGAAGGAGAGAGAACAAAGGGAGCAATTACCGATTTGCTGGGGGAACATCTACAGGGCAACGTCTATACGGCCCAAGAATATTTGCTTAAAGGAAAACTTAGCCGTTCGGATCTAAATCAACTGGCAACTGAGTTGTTCGCAAATGATCTGATAAACCGCATATCTGCAGTAAAAACGAAAGAAATTTCCAAAAACGAAAAGGCGCTTCAGGAAATCCCAACTATTTCATCTACCCATCGACCCGACGTACAAACCTATCAGCTCGACGAGCTGGAGGAAATTTCTACCCGGAGGAACCTTGCTCTTTCCAAACAGGACATCGTAAGCATCAAGAACTACTGGCAAGAAGAAGACGTGGTCACTAACAGAGAGGAGGTTGGACTCTCTTCACAGATCACAGACGTGGAAGTAGAGGCAATAGCGCAAACTCAGTCCGAGCACTGTAAGCACAAAATCTTCAACGGAAAAATAACGTACGAAAATACGGAAATAGAAAGTACAGAAACCATCGATTCGCTAATGAACACCTATATAAAGAGATCAAGCAAACAGATCGATCGAGACTGGGTTCTCTCATCCTTCTGGGATAACGCTGGAGAGATAGAATTCAACGAGGATTACGCGCTAACCCTGAAACTTGAAACACATAATTCACCGTCAGCAAAAGACCCCTATGGTGGAGCAATTACCGGCATCGTCGGCGTGTACAGGGACCCTCTGGGGACGGGAAAAGGATCAAAGATTATTGCAGGCTCTTACGGGTTTGTTACTCCTTATCCGTCGTATAAAGGCCCACTTCGGCCTGAGATCAAACCAAGAAGGCTCCTGGAAGGAATAGTGGAGGGTGTAAGGGACGGAGGAAACAAGTCGGGCGTGCCGACCGTAACCGGGTACTCGAAGTACGACAATAGCTTTCTGGGCAAACCACTGGTCTACGTAGGAGCTGTAGGACTGATGCCAAAGGAGATAAACGGGGAAAAAAGCTACCACAAGAGGGCAGAACCCGGCGATTTAATTATTATAGCCGGAGGATCAGTAGGACGAGATGGCATTCATGGAGTAACCGAATCTTCACTCGAATTTAGTGAAGACATTACCTCCGGACACGTACAAATCGGAGATCCGTTTACCCAGAAAAAGGTACATGATTTTATTTTAGAGGCAAGGGATCAGGGATTGCTCAAGTTGGTGTGGGATCTTGGTGGTGGAGGTCTTTCTTCTGCAATTGGCGAGACCGCGCAATTTTCAGGTGGCTGTATTCTCGATTTAAAGAAAGCACCTCTGAAATATGAAGGTCTTGACCCCTGGGAGATCCTGGTCTCGGAGTCACAGGAAAGGATGCTGATGGGAATTAGTCCAGACCACCTGGACGACTTAGGTAAACTAGCTAGAAAACACGATGTAGATATTGCCAATCTGGGAGAGTTCACTGACAGCGGTTACTTCCACGTTAAGTACGGAGAGAGAACCGTCGCCTATCTGGACCTGGATTTCCTTCACCACGGTTTTCCACAGTACGAACTAGAAGCTATCTGGAGATCACCGCAACTTTCCGAGCCGGATTTTCCTATCTCTCAGGATTTAGAGGCAGAATTCCTGGATATGCTCGCTCGACCAAATATCGCTTCAAAAGAATGGATCCAGCGTCAATACGACTACGAAGTACAGGGAAACACTGTGATAAAACCGCTGGTAGGGAAAAAGCCGGTCAAATCGGACGGGTCGGTTATCAAGCCACTACCCGACGTAGATACAGGTGTAGCTCTGGGTTTAGGTAACAACTTTCACTATTCGAAAATCGATCCTTACTGGATGGCTGCAAGTTCGTTAGAAGAAGCACTGCGCAGGGTGATATCGGTGGGAGCAGATCCAAACAGGATAGCACTAAACGACAACTTCACTTGGCCAAATACGCTTTACCACGAAAAGGAAAACCCTGAAGGAAAACTCAATCTGGGCAAGCTGGTCAGAGCCAATAAGGCGCTTTTCAAGTTTACACAGGCATTTAAGACTCCCTGTATTTCGGGCAAGGATTCCATGTTCATTACGGGAAACCTTCCAGACCGAACAGGAAAGGTCAACAAGGTCTCCGGGATACCCGCTTTGCAATTCTCCGCGTTAGGCATTGTAAATGACGTCCATAACTGCAGGACACTAACTCCCCAACGTGAGGGGGACTTGATCTATCTAATCGGAGTGACAAGAAACGAGCTAGGAGGGTCAGAATTCTACGAATACCACGGGAAAACTGGTACAAACGTACCTCGAGTCAACGCAGATGAAACCATAAAAGCCTACGATTTTATTCACAGCTGTATTAAAGAAGATCTGGTCCTATCGGTCCACGGAATATACCGTGGAGGATTAATAATCTCCCTCGCTGAAATGGCGATCGCCGCGGATATGGGTCTAGAAGTGAATTTAGGAAAAGTTCCACTGGCAAAGGAAATGCGTGAGGACAAAATTCTGTACTCCGAAACTCCCTCTCGATTCCTAATCACAGTGGACCCGGAAAAAGAAAGAGCCCTCAACGAAAGAATGACCAAACTCCCTGCTCAAAAGATTGGAGTAATTGGTGGAAAGAAGCTGGTAGTCAAAAACTTATCCAACTCAACCGTCATTAACACAGAATTAAACGAAATCAAACAGAAATACTACGAAACCTTCGAGGGATTTTGATGAAGAGAATTGCCGTTCTACACGGCTACGGGATAAATTGCAATCAAGAAACGCAATTGGCGTTTGACCTGGCGATCGCAGATCTCAATTTGAAGAATCAAGTTAACGTCGATCAGATCCACGTAACCGATCTTATTCGTAAGGAGGTAAGCCTGGGAGATTTCGCAATGCTGACAATTCCGGGGGGATTTTTGCACGGGGACGACATTTCTGCTGGCAAAATTCTGGCCTCCAAAATGAAAACACACCTGGACGCAGAACTGAAAACCTTCATCAATCAGGGAAAACTGGTGCTTGGAATATGTAACGGGTTTCAGGTTCTGCTAAAATATCCACTGCTTCCGGATGTCAACGATTCACAAAGATATACTTTGACCGAAAACAAAACAGGTAGATTTATCGACAGATGGGTCACGGTTAAGGTCAACAAAGACGCCTGTCCCGTTTATTTACGAGGAATACATCAATTGAGACTTCCAATACGTCACGCAGAAGGAAGATTTGTAGCTAGCAAGGATCACCTCGAGGATTTACACAACAACGATCAGGTAGGTATGCAGTACGCAGACCACCACGGAGACCTGGCAGAGGGTGAATTTCCCCTAAATCCCAACGGATCCGAGCTGGACATTGCCGGAATTTGTGATAACACTGGAAGGATTCTTGGTCTTATGCCCCATCCGGAGGCTTTCGTACATCCACTCCAGGATCCTGACTGGTTAATGAAAAGACGATCCGGAGAAATCAACTATGAGAACAACGGCCTCAGGCTATTTAAAAACGCAGTTAACTTTCTGGTGACTGAAAACATTGGCTAAAAAAAACTATCATAACTACAAAGAGTCCGGTGTAGACGTAAAGCTAGGAGACGAGTGCTCACAAATTGCTTACCAAGCTTGCCAACAAACCTTTTGCAACCAGAATATAGACCTGGTGACACCCGAAACATTAGAAGGTGGGTTTTCAGGTCCTCTTCAAATCATTGAGGAGATCAAAGGCAGTTACCTGGTCAAAAACTCGGACGGAGTCGGTAGTAAGGCAATAGTAGCCCAGCGCATGAACAAGCACCACACGCTGGGGTACGACTTGGTGGCAATGTTGGCAGATGATACCTCTTCGATAGGCGCAATACCGATTGCGGGAACGAATACAATCGATCTTCACCATGCACAGCCAGAGCTCGTAACTCGGTTAATGGAAGGCTTGGTAAAAGCCTGCAAAATCGCAAATATTTCCATGGTCGGCGGTGAAATAGCCGAGTTACCCGATCAGGTCAAAGGATATTCCAATCCCTACATCTGGAATGGCGATTTACTGGGCTTGCTTGAGGTAAACAAGCAAATCACCGGATCAAATATCGCTCCAGATCAATCAATCGTAGCCCTACGTAGCAGAGGAATCAGATCTAACGGGCTTACCCTGGCCAGAAAGATTTGTACGCAGCATTTCGGAAACAAATGGCACGAGAAAACTTTTAAAGAGGGTATTAACTGGGGAGATATATTGTTAACACCCTCGCGGATCTGCACCCCGGCTCTGGTCAGTTTAAATGGCTCGTATAGAGAAAACCCAAGAGCAAAAGTTACCGGAATAGTGCACATAACAGGAGGTGGATTATCCAACCTTGATCGAATCCTGCCCGAAGGTATGGGCGCTTCTATCGATAATCTCTTCGCTCCACAGGAAGAGTTTCTTCAACTCCAGAAGTTAGGACCAATAGAGGATAAGGAGGCTTACAAGACCTGGAACATGGGGCAATGTATGTTAATAGTGACACCCGAACCGGAAAAAGTAAAAAAAGTAATGAGTGAATTCGACATCCCTTCTCAGATTTCAGGTAAAATCACCCAAAAAAGCGGAATTCGAGTTCAAGGTAGAGGACTGAGGGAAGAAGCCTTCTCATTATAGCATAATTTATTGACTAAGAAACAACTCTGCCGATTTCCAGGTCGTAGTAACCCTTTACAAAACCTCCTTCTCCACATACCCTTAGCTCCCCTCCTGAAAAACCCACCTGACCCGTAGAAATTAGGCTCAGCGCCTTGTGAATCGAAGGACCATCACAGGACCACTTTATCCACTCCTGCAGGACGTCTGAATATTTTCTTATCATCCCGGGGTTAAACCTCTCAAAGATTTGTATCATATCCTGTTCTATTGGAGCCATTTTAGAGAGAACGATGATCTCTCCTTGATCTACTCTTTCTGTCACCAGGTGAACGGTTGACCTAATTTCTGTTTCACCACCCACTAGAGTGTCATATACGGCGTCGTCTCCGGTATATCTTCTCTTTCCTTCTTCTTTTAAGGTAAGATCGGCCGGATGCACGTTGATAATTCTTCTACTGTATTCAGACAACAAAGGGGGCTTGATTATCTGCATCAACCCGGACAAAAGGATCAGATCGGGTTCAAATTGCTTTATCTCCCCGGTTAATCGGGCAAAATATCGAGGCTGAGCATCATCCTCTGGACGCTGATCATCGAAAAAGGAGTCTTTTTTACTTACCTGTACGGGTATATTCCTTTCCCGAAAAACATCGATCCCCAAAGCATCTCCATGGTCAGTGAATCCCGCAACTATTTCGTAGTTTGAATCTTCTATGTTACCTTCCTCAAGAAGGTACCTCGCTCCGGAAGCTCCCCCCGAAAAAAGTACTACAACACGCATAATCCGGTCGGTATTTGCGTAAATCAAACTGAACTTCTCCATCAAATCTCCTCATTTACCTCGCACAGGTTACCTTTCAGTAAGTATAGTAACATAGTAAGTGGAAGTCACGGATGAATCTCCGCGGGAATTAGAAATACCAATCTTAAAACCACTGGTACCCAGCAATTTCCAACGAATAGCTTGCGAGATTTGAATTCAACTAGAGCAATCTATTATCGTTTGTATATCACCTAGCTCATAACTTGGGCCAACGAGGCGCAAGAAAGAAAAGGTAACGTTTGATAGGAGAAAACATGGGATCTGTCAAAGATTTAACAGTTAAACAAAAACCCACCAAAGAAAAAATGGGTGCGGGCATCTTCACGTTCTCGGACAGATATTCAGTCTTCGATTGGGGAGAAATGCCTGATTTAATTCCTTCTAAGGGACAAGTTCTGGCGACCACTGGCGCGTTTAACTTTGAACTGCTAGAGGAAAAGGGAATAAAAACTCATTATAAAGGGTTACTTTTCAATGGGAAACCGGTCAACACTGACGCAATCACGGACCCAACAAATGAGATGTTTATTCACCTTGCCTACAAGCCCAAAGTGAAGAACCAAGACGGCAGATACCAATACGAAGATTTAACGAAGAGAAAAAATTTTCTAATTCCACTGGAAATAGTCTTCCGCAATTCTATACCCATTGGCTCTTCGCTTAGGAAACGTTACCAGCCGGAAGACCTTGGTTTGAAGGATACTAGCTGGCCTGATGAAGAGATCACACTAAGCCAACCGATGGTAGAATTTTCTACCAAGCTGGAAGAACAAGATCGTTATTTAAGCCAAGAAGAAGCTTACCGTATATCGGGCTTGAGCGAGGCGAAATTTGAGGAATTAAGGAAAATTGCCAACCAGGTCAATCGTGAGTTAACCTATCACGCGAGTAAAAGAAATTTTAAACACCTGGACGGGAAAATTGAGTGTATTTTTGATCGCGGGGAAATAGCTGTAGCTGACGTAACTGGCACCTTCGACGAAAACAGATTCTCGTTTGAAGACACACAAATCTCAAAAGAAGTTCTCCGTCAATGGTATAAAAATAATGACAGTACCTGGTACCAAGAAGTCATTTCAGCAAAAGAACAAACAAAAATAGAGCAGGTATCGGATTGGACGGGGCTGGTAAGTAGTAAACCGCGCCCAATCGAATCACAAGTAAAGGAATTGGTAGCAAAAATGTACCAGGCCGGTGCCAACCAGTGGTTGAATAGAGACCTCTTTGACGCCCCCAAACTTTCCCAGGTACTGGAGGACCTAAAACAATGGAAAACAGAAAAGAACTTGCAGTAATCTTTATGGGATCCACAAAAGACGCAAGCTGGACAGAAGGTATACAAGAGGTTTTTGACGAGTTTAACCTTGCCTACGAAATCAGGGCCTTATCTGCTCATAAAACCCCCAAAAAAGTTCTACAGGCGCTAGAAGAATACGAAAAAAGAGAGGAAAAGATAGTGTACATCGCTGTTGCCGGTAAATCAAATGCCCTGGGGCCCGTTCTATCAGCCAACTCCCGTAGACCAGTAATCAACTGTCCACCACTGGGAAGTTTCAAACAAGACGTGTACTCTTCACTGCGCACGCCCTCCGGCGTACCTTGTTCTACAATCCTGGAACCAAAAAACGCCGCCTTACACGCAATAAAAATCTTTTCGTTGTTCGATAAAGAGTTGAAAGAAAAGCTGGCAAAATGGCAAATACATCAAAGAGAGAAATTGATTGATGAAGACGAACAGCTATCGTCTATTTGATGGGATAATCTCCGGTCACGCAGCCAGTACATAGATTTTCAAGAGGTATCCTTAATGCCTGAGAAATTTCCTCGGTGGTAAGGTACTCAAGAGAGTCTGCTCCGATCTCATCTTGAATATTTTTTACACTCTTTTCATTGGCTAGAAGTTCTTCACTGGACGCCATGTTGATACCTAAATTGCACGGAGAAATAATCGGTGGAGACCCAATTCGAACGTGGACTTCTTCTGCTCCGTTGTTCTTGAGCATCTCTATTAGCTGTTTTGACGTAGTTCCTCTAACTATCGAATCGTCAACTATAGTGATCTTCTTCCCTTCTATGTTTGACTCAATGGGGTTCAGTTTTAACCTAACCGCTCTTTCCCTTGACTCCTGGGTAGGCATGATAAAAGTTCTTCCTACGTAGCGATTCTTCATCATCGCCTCGACAAACTCGATACCACCCGCCTGGGCATAACCCGCAGCAAACGAGCGTCCTGAATCGGGAACAGGCGATACCGAATCAGCCTCGACACCATGATTTTCATACAGAAGCTCTCCAAGCCTACGCCTAATCTTATATACCGATCTCCCCTCGATTTTTGAATCAGGACGAGCAAAGTAAATATACTCGAAAAAACAGTAAGCTGGATCCGACTGGGCCAGCTGATAAGTGTCGATACTTCTATCCCCTAAGATAACGACCTCACCGGGATTAATATCACGAACGAAGGTACCTCCAACCACATCTATGGCCACCGATTCACTGGCGATCATGTAACCGTTATCCAATTTGCCCAGACAAAGCGGGCGTACCCCGTGGGGATCTCGAAAGCCGACGACTTGATCGTTGTATATCAATGTCGCTGAATAGGCCCCCCGGACTTTTTTCATGGTCCTCTCTATTGCAGCCAGGAGATCGTGATTAATAAGGTTTTTTACCAGTTTATGGACCAATACCTCGGTATCGGTATCCGTCATAAATACGTGCCCGGCCTTTTCCAACCCCTTCCTCAAGGCTTCAGCGTTAAGTAGGTTGCCATTGTGCCCAAGAGCCAAAAACCCCTGGCTGGTGTTCACGTTGAACGGATGAACTGCTTTTTGGTTAATAGAACCGTAGGTAGGATAGCGGACATGGCCGATCGCTGATTTACCCCTTAGATCCTTGAGGGACTCCTCAGTAAAAACTTCACCTACCAGACCCAGTCCCTTCCTTATATGTTCACGAAATCCGTCGTAGCTGGCTATCCCCGCACCTTCCTGACCCCGGTGCTGGAGGGCGTAGAGTGCGTAATAAGTATCTAAAGCCGCATCACCAGAATCCAATTGAACTCCAACTACTCCACATCTGTCTTGCATAGTGCAAAGATCATCTCTTTCAGAACCCGAAGATTAACAATACTCACGAAACCTGACAAAACACATTAGCAGTTCTGGCTAGATAATATACACAAGAATAGCTGAGCTCCTTTCACTCTGTCAAGCTCTCGACTCCCGTAAACTCAATATTTCTCCCTCCACTCCCTAAACAACACCAATTACTAAGAATATTTGCGGGTTGAATTTCTAGAAAACAATCCGTCGATGTGACAGCAAAACTCAGTAAAAAAATGACTTTGTTTGGCTTGTACGCCGCAGTACTTTACCAATCGTCAAAGGTTTACAATAAATAGGCTTAGAAGATCCTGTACCCCCCCTTATAACACACATTAAATCCAACGGCGACTCCGGATAGGCGGGATTTACTAGTTACTATCTCCCTCCTAACAAGTTGCAAATAATTCCCGAAAGAAGACAATAACAGAAAAGAGGTGATAACAATGTTTGATTCAGTGTGGGACTTTTTACAACAACCGATCTTCACGGTAAGCGGTCAGGAAATATCCATAGTATCCGTCTTCTACTTTCTAGTAATCGTACTAGTATCGGTCGTGCTGGCACGAGTGATCATCCGTATGCTCAGAAAAAGAATATATTCCAAAATGGATATAGAGAAAGGAGCTCAAGGTGCCCTGTCTCGATTGGTAAAGTACGTAGTCATTATTATTGGTGTACTCATTGGCTTGCAGATGCTTGGAGTTAACCTGTCCATATTAGCCTTCCTGGGTGGCTTGCTAGGTATAGGTCTCGGTTTCGGACTCCAGAATATATTTTTGAACTTCGCCTGTGGGCTGATCCTGTTGTTCGAAAAGCCGATCAAGGTTGATGATGTACTGGATATGGATGGAACTTTAGGGACGGTAAAGGACATCGATTTTCGAACATCTCTGCTTAGTACCCCCGATGATGAAACCTTGATCGTCCCCAATTCCAATCTGATAACTAATCAAGTAACTAACTTGACTCACGGAGGAAATACAAGGCTAAGAGTTCACATTCCGATCGGAGTTGCCTACGGTACAAATATAGATAAGGTCAAAGAAGTCCTCCTAGGTATTGTAAAAGGCGAGGAAGAAGTTTTGGCAGACCCACCACCCAAAGTGGTGTTTACAGAACACGGCGATTCCGCCCTCAGTTTCGATTTGGTCGTATGGATAGGATCCCCGACAAGCAAGGTAGGGGTGAAGAATAGTGTTAGGGAGAAAATCGATAAAGCATTCAATAAAGAGGGCATCGAAATGCCATATCCTACTCGGGACGTATACCTCTACTTTGAGGATGGAGAAGACAAAGCCCAACAAGTTAAACAAATGGCGTAAAAACCTGGCCTGAGAGGGCGGTTGCGTACTGGGCTACACTAAACCTTGACAGAAAACGTTAGAAAGACCACGCTCCAGAATGAAACATATCCCTTGCTTGCGTGTATATTAAATAGAGTTAAGAACGATAAGGAACTAATTCGCTTGTCGAAATCGAGAAAAAGAAGATTATACTATGATTGGAGGGATAAGCCTTCGTCATATTCACACGTTTTGGCGAGCAAGTAACATGAGGTCATCTAAGGAGGGAAATATGAGATCCAAAAGTAAAACCCCAAAAATTGCTCTGGTCATTTTTTCAATTTTTATGGTATTGGCATTTCTAGAGGCAGGTGTCTTCGCACAAACCCCAAAACAAGTTCCCAAGGGAATCATTATTGAACCTCCAACTCAGCCGGGGCTAAACGTAAGCGTTAGTACAGACCGCTATCAATACTCTATAGGATCAACGCTACAAATTTACCTTAACGTAAGTCAACGAGCATACTTATACGTATTTGACTACGACACTCAGGGAAAAATGAGGATGGTATTTCCAAATAGGTACTCCCGACAGAATTTGGTTGGGCCTGGCAGGTACGAGTTGCCGGATGGAGGATATACTTTCAGAGTTGCTGGTCCTCCGGGAATAGAATTTATCCAAGCTGTAGCTACCACAAAAAGAATCGATATCAGCAAATTTTTGGCCAACCCGAACAATCCATTCGCCAGTGAATCTTTTCCGCTGATCGACAATCCAAGTCAGCTAAACCAAGAGTTCAAGTCCCGGCTACAAGCAAAGTTTGGACTACAGTTTGGCGGAGAGGATCCAAAAATCCAATTCAAAATTACTCCGGTAAAATGGGATTCAGCCACTACCAGTTTCCGTGTAGGTGCACAGGCTCAACCCAACCAAAGGCCTGTGGCTAGATTTGACTACAATCCAGGTCAACCTCGTGTCTATGAGACTGTACAATTTAATGCATATGCTTCATACGACCCGGATGGTTCCATTAACAGTTACCGTTGGGACTTCAACGGTGACGGCAGGACGGATGCTTCCGGCCGGCGAGTATCACATCGATACCACTCCAGTGGCCAATACAACGTAAGGTTGACCGTGGAAGACAACGACGGTGCGACTTCATCTACAACCCAATCAATCCGGGTAGGTAGACAAAATCAATCACCAACCGCCCGATTTAGTTACAATCCCAGTCGGCCTGCACCCAAAGAGAGTATAGACTTCGATGGCTCCAATTCCTACGATTCTGATGGTAACATCACATCCTATAGATGGGACTTCAACGGTGATGGGTTCACGGATTCCTACGGCAAACGAGTAAGTCATAGTTTTGGTTCTTCGGGAACGTACGATGCCACTCTTACCGTAGTAGACAATGCCGGGGCCCGATCCTCGACCAGTCACACAGTACGCGTCACCCAGCCTCAGCCCCAATTCGTATCTACCGAACCGGATTCATTCAACAGTAACGGTAACCGAACCCAGGACTGGTATTGGCTAAGTCGCTACAATCATTACGGGGAATGGAGATGGAACAAGCTCTCAACAACCCCACAAGATGCTTACCTCAACTTTACGCTGTTAGTAAGCAATAGACAAAGCGGAGGGAGCGGTTATGATGCCACAGTGGAAGTTAAGGTTCTGAATTCGTACGGAAACGTGGTGGAAAGAGGTGATGTAACCTTAAATAATCCCTTCCGCCCAGATTTTTCCGGTAATACGAATGGAGTAGGTTACGAAGCCTATGGTGCCTACCAAATTCAGAACCCTTCCCAGCTTCGTAATGGGTTCAGGGTCAGAGTAGAATGGCCACCAGAGGATAGCAGAAATCCTATCGCTGTCAAAAGATCTTCGCTAATTTTAGCGTATACAAATTATTAGAGGAGGGACGACATGAAAGTAAAAAGCTTGATGGTATTCACCCTGATAGTAGTTATGCTATTGCCAGTACTGGCAATAGGTCAGACGTGGAACGAGGAAGACAAAGCTAACGCTAAATCTATCCTCCAGGAAAAATTCCAACTTGAGGAGTCCTTATCCTTTCAACAGGAAGGAGCAATGAATACAGAAACACTACAGGTCTTTCCAGCCTCGGTAAACATAACTGACGAGGGATTGGACGAAGGCATCACGGTAGCTTTAATACAATACGGAGAGGAAACTTACCTCCCGGTATTTATTGGATCTTTGCCCGAATTCGAGCCACCTTACGGCTTTGCCTTGATGAAGGAGGACGGGAACGCAGCCTACGTAGGCCCCGCAGAAGTCGAAGGAGCCAAGCAAGGACTGAAAGCACCTGTTGTGGAACTTCTGGAAGAAGGAGAAGAGACATATAAAGTAGCACTCAAATTTACCGCTGCGACAATACGACTCAGCATTCCAAAAAATGCTCCTTCTGGGGGATAGACTGATAACTTTTATTCTCATAATTTAACAGTGAAAGCCCCTTCCCAATAGGAGGGGCTTTTTCTTGTTTTTTTGGACTCTTTTATGTCAATGTATTTATGGAGAAGTTTCTAATCTTCCAATTTTGTGTTCAAAGCTGAGGTGGAATAACTCTGGATAGGAGATATTCTTAAGTGAAAGGGGAATCAAATGAATCATATTTGTGCCGTTACCGTTCCGTGTCTGCTGCTGACGACTTTGGCAATAACCGTGGGAATCAATATTGCACTTGCCGAAGAGTATATACCAATCAAGGAAGAGTGCTGGAATAACCTCGAGGAATGGCAAAGATTTCATATCACGGTACGAGATTCCGCTGCCAATGAACAACTATCAATAGCGGGTTATTATTTCACAAAATCTATAGTGAGAGAATTTTACGGTGGGCATCTGGCCCACGAAGCCCAGGCCTATGTTAACGCAGTCGAAGCTACATGGCCTGGTAGAGCCGTATTAGCAGTTGCCGTTTCCCCTTGGGGGAGTCAATCAAGTGCTCCGTTCTTCTCGCCCACGAATTTTAAATTTAGCCAAGACTTATCCCGATACAGCATCGACACCAACCAGGACATCCGGGGCGAGAAAATGTTCTTTGGAGGCAAGTTGAGAGCGGTTACCGCCGGATTTATAGTAATCCCCAAAGATATCAATTTAAACAAGAGTTTTAAAATTTGGTACGACAAGCAGTACGCCAAGATGGCAAGGTTGGAATAAGTCAGCTATTCGAACAAGTTCTTCCCTCCTACCTGTATCACCTCCGGTAGAATAAACGTCCTGACCTTCACCTGAAGTCTGGACAAAGAACACAAAAGAATTAACCGATTAGCATTGACTACATAAAGACAGCAATTCTTACACGTTTACTGAACATTAGGTTAGTCGTATGTTCAATTGGAGAATAGACAGTTGGTGCTGGTCAGGGACTTACCAAAGAAAGACTTACCAAAGAAACTTGAGTGACCTTGCACTGGTTACACCTACTTAATGAAAGAATATAGTTTATTAGGGATAAGGAATTTGTCCTTGTATTCTTTGGTAAGGATTGATCCGGGGGGAGAAAACCGCTCAATTGGGTTCTTACATACTAGCAATTAGAAGAGCTTCCAGCCAGACGGAGACCTATGAAAAAACCGGAATTTGGATTTCCACCACTAAGTTGATAGGATTACGTGCGAGAAATGGAGAAATTTTTCATCCATTTCATATAAACGATTTTCAAAAACAGTTAACAAAGGCTACGCCCTTCTTTTCTTAGCGGGCTATACAGGATTTAAGGAGGCTTCTATTGAGTTAATGGTTAAAACACATGTACTTACATGGAGAGGAGACCTTAATAATAATCTTGTAATCTTTAGCAAGCAAGACGTAAAAAATTATTTCACACATCAATGTGACCTGACCAACACATAAGAGGCCAAAGGCGTAAGAGACCTATAGAAAAACTAGACGCTTCAATCCTAGGATTCAGCTTTCATAGCGAAACGCTATCCTATGTAATTTTGGAATAGGAACGGCAACTATATGAATAATTTGGCTATTTTTTTCGCTCTAGGGGCTGCTATCTCCTGGGCCTTGGCCCAAGTCTTTACCAAGACCGGGTTACAACGGATGGATCTAATCTCTTACGCTTCCGTGAGGCCACTGTTCGCCTTA
>Ga0102934_1001924_pt1 | contig 14565 bp, 13 predicted proteins | sample SalPonR2_A_D1_MG_FD_78175 | JGI IMG/M metagenome (GOLD analysis project Ga0102934, IMG submission 78175) | Salt pond soil microbial communities from South San Francisco under conditions of wetland restoration - Salt Pond MetaG R2_A_D1_MG | ecosystem: Environmental > Aquatic > Marine > Intertidal... | reverse complement strand
GCCCGACCACATCGTGCTTCAGCATCTGCTCCTGATGGGGAGTGGCGAAGGAGCCCGCGTCATCAAGCACTGGCGGCAGGACTGGACCTATCAGGCCGGGCAGCGCCTCGAGTTTCTCGATGATCAGACCTGGCGCCTGGTCGATCTGGACCCGGCGCTGACCGCGGGCGCCTGGACCCAGTGCGTCTTCGAAGTCTCAGATGCTCCACGCTACTGCGGTACCGGACGCTGGAACCACCGCTATGGAAACGCGACATGGACGTCGGATCGGAGCTGGCGCCCCCTGCCCCGCCGGGAATACACGACGCGCGATGACTACACCGCGCTGAATGTGGAAAACCGTCACACGATCACACCTGAGGGCTGGACCCACGAGCAGGACAATTCGAAAGTACTGCGCGTCAATGGGCAGACCGAGGCTGTGCTGGTGCGCGAGTTCGGCTTCAACAACTACATCCGAACGGATGAAACCGATTTCAGCGCCGCCTACGGCTACTGGGATGAGACCAAAGACTACTGGGCTCGGGTTCGACAGACCTGGCAGGGGCATTTCAACTCCGGCGGGGTGATCCTGGCCACCGATGTCGATGGCATGCCGATCATCGACGGACTGTTCGAGCTCGCCGATCAGGCACGCGAGGAAAACACCCCTGACCAGGGTGAGATCGATGCAGTCTTCAATGAATATGTCGTGCCGATGACCCGCGGCGAGCGTCTGGCCACGAACTAAAGGGGCGACCGGGAATCACCCTCACTCATCCCCGGAGGCGTTTCCTCCAGGGATTTTCCCGTTCTGCTTCGCACAGGACTCAACGCAACTGCGAATCCTTGCTGCCACGCCGATTGATGCCGGTGGCCCGGTCCTGTGAATCCAGCTCTGACTGACAGGCAACGCAGTAGCGTACCCCCTGAATCGCTTGCCGCCGAGCCTCCGGTATGCTGGCACCACACTCCTCGCATTCCACGCGCGATGGGCCGGGTCGAAGGTTTCCTCTGGCACGGCGCACGGCATCTTCTACTGTCGCATCGATCTGTTCCTGAACCGCACCGTCCCTGGCCCAACCCGTCGCCATATCAGGAGCCTCCGACCGGATCGGGCGCTCCGTACTCGGCGCGGATCAGCTCGACGGGCCGCCCCGGCTCGAAGCGAATATGAAACAAACGGCTGTAGGTCTGCTCGCTCATCACCCCGATCTGCTTTCCGGTCAGGGTGTAGATGATTCGAGGGAGGGTATTGCTGTGGCCGACCAGCAGAACGGTGTCGCCGCAATGCCTTGCATTCAGATCCGAAACGATGGCCTGCACATGTTCACTGGTCGAGCGTGATTCGGTCGAGTGCACCGTCAGGGGCAGTCCCTGGGCTTCGGCGACCGGCGCCGCCGTCATCCGGGTTCGCTGCCACTGGGTGACATAGATCGCGTCCAGCGGCACATCAGACAACTTCTCGCGCAGCGCTTCGGCCCGTGCCAGACCGGCGTCGGTCAGGCCGGGGTCGGTCCCGTCGAGCTTTTCGGCATGTCGGACCAGATAGATCGAAGACCCGGCCAGATTAGCGCAGACCTGCGCCGACAGTGACGGCACCATCCACAACAGGCTGAGGGACGCGACAAGGGCCAGCCGGCGTATGTCGATAGAGTTTCCGAGTCGGATCATGATTTTTCCCTTGATCAAAGTCCTGCCGCCAGTCGCGTACCCTGGTCGATGGCCCGTTTGGCGTCAAGTTCGGCGGCCACATCCGCCCCGCCGATCAGATGAGTGCGAATACCAGCCTCGCCCAGCGCGTCGGCCAACTGCCGATTCGGCACCTGACCGGCGCAGATAATGATGTTGTCGACTTCCAGGCAGTGTTCGGCATCCCCGTTGCGAATGTGCAGGCCGCGATCATCGATTCGATCGTAGATCACCCCTGAGAGCATCTCGACACCGAACTTCTTCAGCGAGGTCCGATGGATCCAGCCCGTGGTCTTGCCGAGCCCGGCGCCGGGCTTGGTCGTCTTGCGCTGCAGCAGGTAGATCTGACGCGCAGGCTCCGGGAAATCGGGTTCGAGGCCCTCGACCCCACCGCGGCGGTCCAGATCGGTATCCACGCCCCAGTGGCGAAAGAAGTCCTCGGCACGCGGTTGATCGGGATCAGGGCGCCCAGTCACCTGGCCATGGACCAGGTATTCGCTGACATCGAAGCCGATCCCACCGGCGCCGATCACCGCCACACGCTTGCCCACCGGCTTGTCATGACGCAGGACATCGACGTAGCTCAGGACCTTGGCGTTCTCCTGCCCCGGAATCCTCGGGTCGCGCGGGGTGACGCCGGTCGCGATAATGACCTCATCAAACCCTTGGTCCTCGAGCAGCACGGCATCGGCACGCGTATTCAAACGAAGATCAATGCCCAGCAGTTCGATCTGGCGATTGAAGTAGCGAATCGTCTCGACGAACTCCTCCTTGCCCGGCACCCGCAACGCCATGTTGAACTGGCCTCCGATGCGATCGGCCTGGTCGAACAGGGTCACGGAATGTCCTCTCCCGGCCGCGGTCGTGGCGGCAGCCAGACCGGCCGGACCGGCCCCGATCACCGCAATGGACTTTCGCGTCTCGGCAGGCGTGATATTGAGTTCGGTCTCGTGGGCGGCGCGCGGGTTGACCAGACAGCTGGCCACCTTGTTCTGGAAGACATGGTCCAGACAGGCCTGGTTGCAGCCGATACAGGTATTGATTTCGTCGACGCGGCCCTGCTCGGCCTTGACAACCCAGTCGCTGTCGGCCAGAAAAGGCCTGGCCATCGAAATCATGTCGGCATCACCGCGTGCCAGCACATCCTCTGCCGTGTGTGGCATGTTGATCCGGTTGGTCGTGACCAGCGGGATCTTTACCGTCCCGCGCAGCTTCCGGGTGACAAAGGTAAACGCCGCCCGAGGCACCGAAGTTGCGATCGTTGGAATCCGCGTCTCGTGCCAGCCGATGCCGGTATTGATGATGCTTGCACCCGCCTGCTCGATGGCCTTCCCGAGTTCAACGACCTCGTCCCAGCTGTTGCCGTCAGCCAGCATATCGAGCATGGAGAGGCGATAGATGATGATGAAATCCGGTCCGACGGCCTCGCGGATGCGGCGCACGATCTCGACCGGCAGTCGCATCCTGTTTTCGAACGCGCCACCCCATTGGTCCTTGCGGTGATTGGTGCGAGGGACCAGAAACTGGTTGATGAAATAGCCCTCTGATCCCATCACCTCGACACCGTCATAACCGGCGTGCTGTGCAAGGGCTGCACAGTGCACGAAATCCCTGATCTGCGCCTCGACACCGCGCGCGGATAAAGCCTTTGGCTTGAACGGATTGATCGGCGCCTTGATCGCCGAGGGCGCGACCGTGAAAGGATGATAGCCATAGCGCCCGGCATGCAGGATCTGCATGCAGATTCGGCCGTCGGCTTCATGAACGGCATCGGTCATGCGGCGATGACGGCGGGCCTCCAGACGATTGGTCAGCTTGGAGGCCAGCGGAGCCAGTGACCCGCGGCGGTTGGGCGCGATCCCGCCGGTGACCATCAGACCGACACCGCCCTGAGCGCGCTCGACGAAATAGCGGGTCAGGCGCGGCCAGTTCCAGAGGCGATCCTCCAGCCCGGTGTGCATCGACCCCATCAGAATGCGGTTCGGCAGGGTCACATGACCCAGGTCGAGCGGCTGAAAGATATGCGGATAAGCGGATGGGGTCGGGTTCAAGAGCGGGCACCGTACGGCGAAGTATGGCCGTCGATTATAGGGACATTGGGGCAGAAACCAAACGCTGAATGATCAGGTCGCTTCATGAGCCACGAAAAAGCCGGCACGTCTGAGGATGCCGGCTTTCCGATCAACGCGCTGTATCGACTCAAGTCGACTCGGGTACCAGCCGCATGATCTTGCCGTTGTCCTCATCGGTGGCAACATAGATCGCACCATCAGGCCCCTGGGCCACATCACGGACGCGCTCGCCGATGCTCAACCATTCCTCGGCGACAACCTGGTCACCGTCCATGACCAGTCGTGACACCCGCTCGGTGGCAAGGCCGCCGATAAAGGCATCACCCTGCCAGGCCGGGAAGGCATCGCCGGTATAGAAGATCATGCCCGACGGCGCCAGCACCGGATCCCAGTAATACACCGAAGGCAGCATGTCTTCCTGATCGACGATGCCTTCACCGATCTCGTCACCGCGATATTCGATGCCGTGGGTAATCGTAGGCCAGCCATAATTGCCGCCGGCCTGCGGATTGTTGAGCTCATCCCCGCCGCGCGGTCCGTGTTCGACCGTCCAGATCTGGTTGCTCTCCGGGTGCAGGGCCGCAGCCTGGATATTGCGGTGGCCGTAGGACCAGACCTCGGGCGCGCCCGCCTGGCCGTCGGCAAAAGGATTGTCGGACGGCACCGAGCCGTCGGGCGCAATCCGGATCACGGCGCCGATGTGGTTCATGGGGTTCTGGGCCTCGGTCCGGATCTCGGCGTTCATGCGATCGCCCAGGCCGACAAAAAGATTCCCATCCGGATGAAACACGATGCGCGACCCGTAATGCCCGCGCGAATCATAGGACGGACTCTGCCGGAAGATGACCTCGACATTCTCCAGAGCGCTGCCATCATCGCTCAGGCGTGCCCGGCCGACGGCCGTTCGGCTGGCATCGCCATCGGACTCGGAAAAGGTCATGAATATCTGCCGGCTTTCACTGAAATCCGGTGCGACGGCCACGTCCAGCAACCCGCCCTGGGAACGGTCGGGAGCGTGGACTTCAGGCACATTGGCGATCGGCTCTGAGATCTCACCGTCTGTGGACACCATGCGCAGCATGCCCGGCTTCTCGCTGACCAGCATCCGCCCGTCGGGCAGAAACGCCAGTGCCCATGGGTGATCCAGGCCTTCGGCGACGGTCTCGAGCACCCACGCCTCGCTTGACTCGGGCTTCGGCGCGCGGGTCTGGCCCTCGAACAGCGGCTCGAGCTGCGGGGCATTGGGTTCGCGAGTCTCCGCCGGCTGCCCGGTCTGCTCGGCGGTGCGGCTATCCTCGTCCTGGCCGGCATTGGTTGCAACATCGACCGGGTAGGCCAGGGTGCTGGGCGCGCCATCGTCTGGTCCAGACTCCTGAGCACTCTCCTCAGCGCCGTTGCAGGCCGTCAGGGCCAGGGCCAGTAGCAGCAATAAAAGGACTTTCATTTCTAGTTACTCCCGGAAAATTGAATGGGGACACAGACACCTGCCCAAGGATACCAGCCGGAGATCAAGGTCGAATCCAGCATCGAGTTCACTCGCTAGTGGGCGTCGATCACTCGGGCGCCCCGGCGTGCTCATCGCTATCGTCGTCCTCGGTTCTTGCGCGCTGCGGCTGCGCTTCGAGGTGCTCCATGATACGGCCCAGCAGCGGTGAGAGCCCGCTTCTTGCGACCGCCGATATCGCGAACCAGGGGCCGGACCAGGCCAGGCGCTGGATGATATCCCGACACATCTCCTCGACCTCTTCCTCGGCGAGCTGATCGGTCTTGGTCAGCACCAGCCAGCGCTCGCGCTGGGCCAGCTCGGCATCGAACTCCGCCAGCTCCTGTTCCAGAATCCGGATCTGTTCGACCGGATCAGCCTGGTCGATCGGTGCGATATCGACCAGATGCAGCAACAGCCGGGTTCGCTGCAGGTGCTTGAGAAAGCGGATACCCAGACCGGCGCCACCTGCCGCGCCCTCGATAATGCCGGGGATATCGGCAATGACGAAGCTGCGACCCGGCTCCAGGCTGACCACGCCCAGGTTGGGATGCAGCGTCGTGAACGGATAGTCAGCAACTTTCGGCCGGGCCGCCGACACGGCACTGATCAGAGTCGACTTGCCGGCATTGGGAAAGCCCAGCAGGCCGACATCGGCCAGAACTCGCAGCTCCAGCGACAGCTCGCGCTCCTCGCCAGGGGTTCCCGGGGTGGACTGCCGGGGCGTGCGGTTGACCGAGGATTTGAAATGCGTGTTCCCGCGCCCCCCCTCACCGCCGCGAGCAACCAGGATGCGCTGATCGTGCTCTGTCACCTCGCCGATGATCTCATCGGTTTCCGTGGCCCTGATCACCGTCCCCAGCGGTACGCGAATCTCGATATCCGGTGCCGATTTTCCGCTGCGCTCGCGACCAGCGCCCGGCTCGCCGCTGCGCGCCTTGAAGTGCCGGGCATGCCTGAAGTCAGCCAGCGTGTTGAGACCCGAATCCGCGATCAGCCAGACGCTGCCTCCTCGGCCGCCATCACCGCCATCGGGGCCGCCCTTGGGAATATATTTCTCGCGCCTGAAGCTGACCGCACCCTGCCCGCCCTTGCCGGCCGCTACCTGGATCTTTGCTTCATCGACAAACTTCATGGAATCACCTCTTCAGGGCCGCCCGGGATCGGAACCACCTTGATGGATACAAAAAAGCCCCGCGTCAGGCGGGGCTTTTCTAAGCGCGTTGGAGCCGTGAACTCAGTCGTTGGGCTGAACTGAAACGAACTTGCGCTTCGGCTTGCCTCGCTCCTCGAACACGACCTGACCGTCGGTCAGCGCGAACAGAGTGTGGTCGCGACCGACCTTGACGTTCGAGCCGGCATGGAAGCGAGTGCCACGCTGGCGAACCAGGATGTTGCCGGCGACAACATGCTCACCGCCAAAATGCTTGACGCCGAGGTATTTGGGATTGGAGTCGCGACCGTTACGTGTCGAGCCGCCTGCTTTCTTATGAGCCATCTGTCTTAACCCTCGATTCCGGTGATCTTGATGTCAGTGTAGTACTGGCGGTGACCCATCTGCTTCATGGAATGCTTGCGCCGACGGAATTTGATGATCCGGATCTTGTCGCCTCGACCGTGCTCGACGACCTCAGCGGTGACCTTGCCACCGTCGACAACCGGAGTACCGATGCGAACATCTTCGCCCTCGCCGACCATGAGAACCTGGTCGAGCTCGATCGTCGACCCTTTTTCTGCCTCGAGCTTTTCAACGCGAACGACATCGCCTTCGCTGGCCCGATACTGCTTTCCGCCGGTGGAAAAAACCGCGTACATGTCTGTTACTCCAGAAAACACTGCTGTTAAGAGCGGGAATTCTACCGGAGCCCCCCACGGGGGTCAAGCAGCAACGTTCACACACCTGAGAGAATCGGACGCGCTGCCATTGCCCGGCCAGGGAGCTGCTGCAGACTGATTTCGATCCGCTATCTTTTTGCGCCGTAGTCACGCTGGGCGCTATAGTAATCGGCTTGTTCGCAGCGGCTCCAGACCACATGAAAACGATCTCCGTCCGGGGTGCCCGCACCCACAATCTGGCCAACGTCGATCTCGACCTGCCGCGCGACCGATTAATCGTCTTTACCGGCCTGTCCGGATCCGGAAAATCCTCGCTGGCCTTCGACACGATCTACGCCGAGGGCCAGCGTCGCTACGTCGAATCCCTGTCGGCCTACGCCCGTCAGTTCCTGTCGATGATGGAAAAACCCGACGTCGACCACATCGAGGGACTATCCCCGGCCATCTCGATCGAGCAGAAGGCGGCCAGCCACAACCCGCGCTCGACGGTCGGCACGGTCACCGAAATCCACGATTATCTGAGATTGATGTACGCGCGGGTCGGGACGCCGCGCTGCCCTGATCACGACGAGGAGCTGGATGCACAGACCGTCTCGCAGATGGTCGACTCGGTGCTGGCGCTGCCCGAGGGCAGCAAGCTGATGTTGCTGGCGCCGGTCGTCCGCAACCGCAAGGGCGAGCATATCCAACTGCTCGAAAATCTGCGAGCCCAGGGCTTTGTCCGGGCCCGGGTCAACGGCAAGGTGATCGATCTGGATGACGAGTTGCCGAAGCTCGCACTGCGCCGCAAGCACAGCATCGAGGCGGTGGTCGATCGCTTCCGGGTGCGCAGCGATCTGGCCCAGCGTCTGGCCGAGAGTTTCGAAACCGCACTGGCCCTGGCCAATGGCGTCGCGGTAATCGCCCCGATGCCGGGCAATGAAGATGACGGTCCGGCAGAGATGCTGTTTTCCTCGCGCTTTGCCTGCCCGGTCTGCGACTACAGCCTGTCCGAGCTGGAGCCGCGGATGTTTTCCTTCAACAATCCGAACGGCGCCTGCGAGGCCTGTGACGGTCTGGGGGTCAGTGAATTCTTCGATCCGGATCGGGTGATCGCCAATCGCAGCCTGTCTCTGGCCGGCGGTGCGGTCCGAGGCTGGGATCGGCGCAATGCTTACTATTTCCAACTCATCCAGTCGCTGGCCCGCCACTACGGCTTCGATGTCGAAACACCCTTCGAGGATCTGCCGGAAGCGATCCGGACCATCATTCTGCACGGTTCCGGCAGCGACAAGATCGCCTTTCGCTATCTTTCCGACAGCGGCAGTCAGACCCGCAAGCATCCGTTTGTCGGCATCATCCCGAACCTCGAGCGTCGCTACCGCGAGACCGATTCACGCATCGTCAGAGAAGAGCTGTCCCGCTACATCTCCCGCCAGCCCTGCCCGACCTGCAAGGGACAGCGCCTGAACCAGGCCGCGCGCCACGTCTTCATCGACGATCACAATCTGCCCGAGATCTCGAGCTGGTCGGTCGAGGAATGCCTGGGCTTCTTCGAGCAGTTGAAGCTGGCGGGCTGGCGCGGCGAAATCGCCGGCAAGATCCTCAAGGAGGTGCGCGAACGCCTGACTTTTCTGGTCAATGTCGGGCTCGACTATCTGACCCTGGATCGGCAGGCCGACACGCTCTCGGGCGGCGAAGCCCAGCGCATCCGGCTGGCCAGCCAGATCGGTGCCGGCCTGGTCGGCGTGATGTACGTACTGGACGAACCATCGATCGGCCTGCACCAGCGCGACAACACCCGCCTGCTCGAGACCCTGACTCGCCTGCGCGACCTCGGCAACACGGTCATCGTGGTCGAGCACGACGAGGACGCGATCCGATCCGCCGATCACGTCGTCGACATCGGACCCGGCCCCGGCGTCCACGGTGGCCAGATCGTGTTCAGCGGCGACCCGGCGGGACTGTTCGACTGCAAACAGTCACTGACCGGGGACTATCTGTCCGGCCGTAAGGCCATCGAGATCCCTAAGACCCGGGCGAAGGTCGATCGCAAGCGGATGCTGAAGCTCGAAGGCGCCAGCGGCAACAACCTGCAGAACGTCAAGCTGGAAATTCCGGCCAGTCACTTCGTCTGCGTGACCGGGGTCTCGGGCTCCGGCAAATCCACCCTGATCAACGACACCCTTTACCGGCTGCTGGCGAAGGAGCTCAACGGCGCCTCGACCAATCCCGCACCGTTCACCAGAGCCTCCGGCCTGGACCTGTTCGACAAGGTCGTCGATATCGACCAGAGCCCGATCGGGCGCACACCGCGATCCAACCCGGCGACCTATACCGGTCTGTTCACGCCGATTCGCGAGTTGTTCGCCGGCACCCAGGAAGCGCGGGCCCGGGGCTACAAGCCCGGCCGTTTCTCATTCAACGTCAAGGGCGGGCGCTGTGAAGCCTGTCAGGGAGACGGCATGATCCGGGTCGAAATGCATTTTCTGCCCGATATCTTCGTGCCCTGTGATGTCTGTCACGGCAAGCGCTACAACCGGGAGACCCTGACCGTCCATTACAAGGGCAAGTCCATCCACGAAGTTCTGGAGATGACCGTCGAAGACGCGCTGCCCTTCTTCGAGGCCGTGCCGGCCGTGGCGCGCAAGCTGCAGACCCTGATGGACGTCGGCCTGAGCTATATCCAGCTGGGTCAGAGCGCCACGACGCTGTCGGGCGGGGAAGCGCAGCGCATCAAGCTGGGCCGCGAGCTGTCCAAGCGCGATACCGGCAACACTCTCCACATTCTGGACGAGCCCACGACCGGACTTCATTTCCACGACATCAAGCAGCTGCTGGCGGTCCTTCATCGACTGCGCGACGAGGGCAACACGGTGGTCGTGATCGAGCACAACCTCGATGTGATCAAGACTGCCGACTGGATCATTGACTTAGGCCCTGAAGGCGGCAATGGCGGGGGCCGGATCATCGCTACCGGCACGCCGGAGAAAGTGGCCCAGACCCAGGGCTCCTGGACCGGCGACTACCTGGCGCCGATCCTCGGCATCAAGCGGAAAAAGAAGGCGAGCTAGTGTATCCCGAGCGCTCTAACCCGCGCGCTTGCGCAGCAGCCAGGTGAATACGGCCCAGTCGTAGAGGAAATGGGCCAGGATCGGAACCAGCAGGTGATCGGTCCAGATATACAGACCACCCAGATACAGACCCATCAGCGTGGTGATCACGAAATAGGCCCGCGTCATGGCGTGGGCCAGGCCGAACAGCAGGGACGTCAGGAGCAACGCGGGCCACACCCCGAGGCTGCCTTCCAGGCCACTCTGGATCACACCCCGAAACAGCAGCTCTTCGAAGACCCCGGCGAACAGGGCGATCAGAAAGATGCCGCCGGCAGAAATTCCCTCGAAGATCGGGATCAGCTTCTGCTCGACGAAGCCACGGATCTCGACCAGCCAGGCGAGTTGACTGGTTTCGAACCACACCATCATGAGCAGCAGTGGCATCGTGGCAAGAATGCCCCAGCCCAGCGCCGTCAGCCAGTCGCCCGAAAAGGCCGAGGCCAGCGAGATCCCCGCCAGCCAGGCGATAATCAGCGCCAATAGGCCCAGCCCCGCTTCGAAGCCGAGCATGCGATAGAGCGTGCCGCGCGGTGAGATGCCAGTGGTCTCGGGATTCAATGCGTGTTTCGTCCTGTTCTATCCGTGGATCGCTCAACTTGCTTTGATCCACATTGCTGCCATCCGCTATCATGGCGGCCGTTTCATCAATGTCGAATCAAAAGCCCATGAGCGCCAAGTTTCGCATGCCAGTCGAGGTCCGGTGGGGCGATATGGACGCCTTCGGCCATGTCAACAGCGGCGCCTATCTTGCCTATCTGGAGGAAGCCCGGGTCCAGTGGATGAACTCCGTACCGTGCCACTGGCAAAGCGCGGAGACCGGGCCGGTCGTGGCCAATATCTCGATCAACTACCGCCAGGCCATTCACTGGCCCGCCCGGATCGAGCTGACCCTCAAGCCGCTCTCGCCGGGGCGATCCAGCATCAAGCTCGAACATGAGATCCGTGAGCTGGGCGATACGCCGGGCAAGGGAGCGCTGTATGCCGACGCCACGGTGACCCTGGTCTGGATCGACAAGGACAAGGGCGAATCCGTGCCCCTGCCAACCGCCATCCGAGACCTTGCGGCCGACAACTGAGCGGCCCGGCCTGGCTCATCGAGGCCCCGATGCTCACCTGTCCAATACCGAAATGATCAGGCCCCGGCCAGGCGCTTGACCAGGTCCTTCAGGCTGGCCTGAGTGGCAGGATCGAACCAGCCGCGGACAAAGCCGTCGATATCGAGCGCGTCGGGACCATCGAACAGGCCGGCCAGATCAGCCCGGCACAGAGCCCGCGTGCCCTGCAGGGCGTGTGCAGGCATGGCCAGATGCTGACCGATCCAGCCGACCGCGCGATCGACCACAGCTCCCGGCTCGACCACCTCATCGACCAGGCCGATCGCCAGGGCCTCCTCGCCACCGATCATCTGACCAGCCACCAGATGGCGCTCTGCGCGAAAGGCACCGAGCAAGCGGACCAGCCCGCGATGGATGAGCGGCGGGACGATCAGACCGACCTGGACTTCGTTCAGCCCCAGCCGGAACGGCCCCCGAGCCAGCACCCGGTAGTCGCAGAACATCCCAACCACGGTGCCGCCCGCCGGGCTGTGGCCGGTGAAGGCCGCGGCCACCAGCACCTCCGAACGGGCCAGCTTTTCGAGCAGGCCGAAGAAATCGGTCCAGAAAGCGCGCATCCCGCCTTCATCCAGGGTGAGCAGCTCCGGCACGTCGAGACCGGCCGAGAACAGACCCTCCCGGCCCGAGATCACGATACCTGTCGCCCCGCCTGCCTGCGCCTCGTCAAGGGCCTGACTGAGGGCCCGGACCAGCGCCGGATTCAGGGCGTTGACCGGTGGGCGGCTCAGGCGCAGCTCGATGATGCCATTGTCGTGGGGGTGCGTTTTGATCATCTCTGCGGGGACACTATTTGTCAGGACGGGCGTCAGGGTACTACAGGCACCAGGCCCCTGGCTCACAATCGGATTGCGGGATTTCTGGGATAATGGAAGCAACCTCAACAGATGAGTCCATCCCACCCATGATGCATCGACTGCTTGCCCTGATCTTTCTCCTCGGTACGGCCATTCCCGCCCTGGCGGGGCCCGGACTGTCGGTCACGGATGCCTGGTCGCCGCAGGCGCCGCCGGGTCGGATGATGGCCGGCTTCATGCAGCTTGAAAACCAGGGCAGCGAGCCGATCGTCCTGACCCACGGGGAAAGCCAGCGCTTTGGCCGAGTCGAGATTCACACCATGCGCATGGACGAGGGTGTCATGCGAATGCGCAAACTCGATTCCCTGGAAGTCCCGGCCGGCGAGCGGGTCGAGCTGCGCCCGGGCGGGCTGCATCTGATGCTGATGCAGCCGTCGGGAGCCTTCGATCTCGGCGACCGCTTCGAGCTCGATCTGATCGACTCGGTCGGCCAACGCTGGCCGGTGACGCTGGAGGTGCGCGAACGCCGCAGGAATTGACCCCGGCTACGATCATTCACTGACTCTCCCTGAGCCCGAAGATCACCCTCTCGCGCCTTTCGGCGTCAGAATGAGCGCCCGCATCATCCAGACGTCCCCCCTTCCGGTAGGATGAAGGTCGGCTGGGCACTACAGGGCGATGAATGTTCGAGACCGAACCGACGACGACCGCACTTCTGTTGACAGCCACCGGTCTGCTGCTGATGTTCAGCGTGATGTTCTCGCGCCCTTCAGAGCGGATCGGCATTCCGGTGGTTCTGGTCTTTCTGCTGATCGGCCTGGTCGTCGGCGCCCAGCTGCCCGAGCATTTTGTCGATTTCGAGCTGGCCTTTCGCATCGGTACGGTCGGTCTGGTCCTGATTCTCTTCGATGGCGGTCTGAACACGCCTTTCCGCCAGGTCCGCGCCTACCTGCTGCCCTCCTCGATTCTGGCCACGGTCACGGTGGTCGGCACCGCTCTTCTCGTCGCCCTGTTCGCGCATTTGCTTGGTCTCGGCTGGACAGAGGCGCTGCTGATCGGGGCCATCGTGTCCTCGACCGATGCCGCCGCGGTGTTTTCATCGCTGCGGGGGTCGGGGGTCCAGCTGCGACGTCGAGTCGGGGCCACGCTGGAGCTCGAATCGGGCCTCAACGACCCGATGGCCGTTATCCTCACGCTGACGCTGACCACGCAGCTGATCGGCGATACCCCCTTCGACATCTGGTCATTCCTGATTCAGGTCATCGGACAGCTTGCCATCGGCCTGGTTGCAGGCCTGGCGATCGGCTGGTGCGGCACCCAGCTTCTGAAGCGAATCCGGGTTCCCGCCGCCGGCCTGTATCCGGCCCTGACCCTTGCCCTGGCGCTGATCGCCTTCGGCCTGCCAACCCTTTTCATGGGTTCCGGGTTTCTGGCCGTCTACGTTGCAGCGCTGATGCTCGGCAATCAACGCATGCCCTATCGATCCGGCATCCTGCGCGTCCACGACGCGATGGCCTGGCTGGCCCAGATCACGATGTTTCTTGTTCTCGGCCTGCTCGCCGTCCCGGAGCTGCTGGCCGCTGCCGGGTGGCGCGGTCTGGTCCTGGCTCTGGGGCTGGCTCTGGTTGCGCGCCCGCTGATGGTGTTGCTGTGCCTGGCCCCTTTCGGTTATCGCCTCAAGGAGTCGGGCTTCATCGCCTGGGTCGGGCTGCGCGGGGCAGTGCCTATTCTGCTGGCGACCTATCCGGTCCTGGCCGGCGTGGAGGGCGCCTCCGAGTTGTTCCACCTGGTCTTCTTCATCGTCGTGGTCAACGCCCTGATTCCGGGAGCGACCGTGCGCTGGGCCGCCGACTGGTTCAAGGTCGAGCGCTCAGGCGAGCAACGCCCCTCACCGGTGCTCGAAATCAATGCCATTGAAGCCTTGCCGGTGCAGATCATCTCCTTCCGCCTGGATCCGGCAGCCATGGTCACCGGCTACAGGGCCGCCGCACTCCCTCTGCCCGAGGGGGCCAGTGTGCTGCTGCTGGTCCGCGGTCGACAGGCCCTGGCGGTGAATGAAGAGACCGTACTGGAGGCAAATGACCACGTCCACGTCATGGTGATGCCCGAGGACAAGCGGGCGGTGGAGTTGATGTTCGGCCTTCGGGAAGAGGACTGAGTTCAGCGCTCGGTTGCGGTGGCGGCCAGAGCAAGCTGATACAGGATGGACGCGGTAGCGCCCCAGATCGGCCAGTGATGAGCGGCCACCGACATCACATGGAATCGCTGGCCGGCGCGGATGATCTCATGCTGGCGGTAGCGTTCGGGGTCGAGCGCCCAGTCCAGAGGCAGCCGATACAGATGACTGACTTCGTCGGGACAGGCCACCGGTTCGACATGCCCCGCCACCAGTCCGACCACGGGTGTGATCCGGAACTGGCTGATCGTATTGACCCGGTCCAGCAGGCCCAGGGTCTGGACGCTGTCGACAGGAATGCCGACTTCTTCAGAGGCTTCCCT
>Ga0102934_1001919_pt1 | contig 14601 bp, 18 predicted proteins | sample SalPonR2_A_D1_MG_FD_78175 | JGI IMG/M metagenome (GOLD analysis project Ga0102934, IMG submission 78175) | Salt pond soil microbial communities from South San Francisco under conditions of wetland restoration - Salt Pond MetaG R2_A_D1_MG | ecosystem: Environmental > Aquatic > Marine > Intertidal... | reverse complement strand
GCGGGTCGTTTTCCTATTTCCGTGACGTTTTCGACCGCAGATACTGGCGTCATGACCTACGCACGCTCCCGGATCGCGGCACCAGCTGAAAATGTCAGACATGGGTGGTAGCGCTGGACACCCAGGATATCAAGCCAGCATCCTCGTCCATCCTGGTTTCTGCTGAAGCCAGTCGGGAGCAAAGCACTTGATCGGTGCTCGATCAGTTCTCGAATCGATCTTCGAACAGCCGGGTGCCCAAGGGGCTCGAGCTGGTCGATACGGCGCCGAAGTATTCGTTTTCGTTCGCCGTGGTGGTTTCGCGGATCTCGAGACGGTTGAACGGCACCGCGGCCCAGACGCCGATGTAGTCCTGGTCCGGCAGTGCGGCCGTCTGGAACTGAAAGCTTGCGACTTCGGTATCGCTGGCAAAGACCGTGATCGTGAAGGTCGATGGCGTGTTGCCGCCAGCGGCATCGTTGAAGTCGATGCCCATGGCCCGGGTAAAGCCCTCGGCCAGGGCGATATCCAGATCTTCCTTGCCGTTGATGGCCAGCTCGATGCTGCCGGGGTCGGGAAAGTCGACCGGGAAGTCGGCGAAGTTCAAGGATGAAGGCGCGATGGCGTCGAACAGGATGTCACCGCTCTGGAAGGGTTCGGGCGGCTGATTGACCGGGGCGTAGGGGGCGGTGACCACGGTTGCCTCGGTGGCGTTGAGAAAGTCCTCGCGGTCGGTGAACAGAAGTGCGCGGGGCGTGGGTCGGGGGCCGAACACGATATAGGTCTCGCCGGCAAACTGCTGCCCGCCGATCTCGGCACCGGGGGCACCGATGATCAGGTCGGCCAGTCCGTCGCCGTTGATATCGCCGCTGCCCGACACGCTGCTGCCCGAGCGATCCTGGATATCCTTGCCCTGGATCCGGACACCGCCGTCGCCCAGGCTGGCCAGATCGACGTTGGCGTGATCGGACTTGCCGAAGACCAGGTAGGACTCACCGGTGTTGTAGCGCCCGTCCGAATCGGCAAAAGGCGAACCGACGATCAGGTCGTCCAGACCATCGCCATTGACATCGCCAGCGCCTGCAACGCTGGCTCCGATTCTGGATGAATCGGTGCCGTCGATTCTGAACCCACCGTTGTCCAGTTCGGCCAGGTCGATGTCGCTGTTACCGGCCCGCCCGAAGACAACAAAACTCGCGCCACCGTCATTCACACCCGGAGCGCCGATGATGATATCGGCCAGGCCATCACCGTTGATGTCGCCGGCCCCGGAAACGCTGCGTCCGGAAAAATCACCGACATCGACCCCATTGATGCGCACGCCGCGAGTGCCCAGGTTGACCAGTCCGACTGAGCTGGTGTCTGTCTTGCCGAAGATGACGTAGGACTCCCCGGCCTCGTTGGCGGCTTCCGCGACGCCGATGATCAGATCATCCAGACCATCGCCATCGAAGTCGCCGGCGCCGGAGACGCTTCGTCCCGCATTGTCGAAAGGGTCGATGCCGAAGATCCTGAAGCCGCCGGGGCCCGAGACCGAACCCAGGTCAGCCAGATCGACCTGCACGTTGTCGGCCTTGCCGAAAACCACGTAAATCTCGCCCGCAGACTGATTCCCGGAGATGTCTGCGCCAGGCGCACCGATGATCATATCTGCCAGCCCATCGCCGTTGACATCACCGGCGCCGGAGACGCTGATTCCGGAGCGATCACCGCCAGCAGCGCCTTTGATGCGAAACCCAATGGGGTCCTGTGCCGTACCCAGGTCGGATAGATCGATATCTGCGGTGTCGGTCTTGCCAAATACAACGAAGCTCTCTCCGCCGGGATCGGCCTCTGGTGCACCGATGATCAGATCCGCCAGCCCGTCGCCGTTGACATCACCGGCGCCGGACACGCTGAACCCGAATTCATCGGAATCACCGATCCCGGTAATCAGAAAGCCGCGCTCGCCGAGGTCTGACAGGTCGACGCTGGCACTGTCCGGCTTGCCGAATATCACGTAGCTCGTGCCAGAGCTGCCGTAGATGCCACCGGTCTCGACAAACGGTGCACCGAGGATCACATCATCGAAACCGTCGCCGTTGACGTCACCCGCGTTCGAGACGCTGTATCCGATGCTGTCGAGCTGGGCCAGGCCGTCGATGCGGAAACCGCCTGCGCCAAGTTCGGCCAGCTCGATGACGTCGGTCGCCAGTGCCTGGCCCGAGCTCAGGCCCAGCGCGCAGAGCACGGCCTGGTAGCTTGCGCGGCGGCGATGCGGCTTCAAAGCCCTGGCATCGCCTTCTCGCCGATCAATCCGAACTGTCCCGGCCATCGCGAATTCTCCGTGATGCAAACCATGAATGCATGGGAATCACCCGCCAGGCCCAGCTGGTTGCTGTCGAAGTCGACGGGCAGCTTGCTGACAATATATCAGTCCCGGAACGCGTAATTTGCGACGGCAGGTGCAGCATTGCCGGTGATCGAGCGCAGCAGTCCAGCAGCGCAGTCGACACCGACCCGAGCCATTTTGATCTGCGTCATACGCCGGGATGGAATCTTTCGAGACAATCTTTTCCATGGGCCGCAGCCGGCGGCCGTATTCGGAGGAATTCGTATCATGGATGTTCTGGCTGAGCTGTTCACGACCTTTATCGGTCTGCTGTCGCTGTCTGTCATTGTCTTCATCATCGGGATGGGCGTGTTCTTTGTCGTCTGGTTCATGAAGTTGTCCAGGCCGCCGGTCGAACAGGTCTCTCGGGATGTTGCGGACAGTAGCGATTCGGCTGGCGACTAGGCTGATCTGATGAGCCGCATGGGCCAATACGGGCTCGTGCAAGGCTCGTGGCGCTCCGAACAGGTCGATTCAGAAGCTTTCTGACCTCAGCGCTTGGCGCCATCGAAGACGTGATTTCGCGACATCAGGAAATTGAAGCTCATGCCGACCAGGCCGCCGATCCAGACGCCGAGCAGCGGTGCCAGTAGCGCGAGCGTGCCGGTCGCAGCATAGCGATCGGCCAGGGTCACGATCAGGGAGAAGACGGCGAAATTCAGCAGGCCGCCGAGCGCATGGACGCTGAAGAATCGAACCAGTTCATCCCAAAGTACGCGTCCACGCTCCAGATGGTGAAAGGTGAAGTAGCGGTTGAGCAGATAGCCGGCGCACATGGCCGCGAAGTACGAGACGACCCGCGCGCTGTAGACGTTGAATACCGGCAGATCCTTCAACAGATACAGCAAGCCGGCATCGATGATCGAGATCGTGCCGCCGACCAGGGCAAAGCGCAGAAACGTTGCCCGTGAACTGCTCGATCTGGCAACGCGCAGGATCAGGTTGGAGTCTTTCTGTCGGGCGATATCGGGTCTCGATCATCAGGAAGGATCCACCTCCAATTGTAATCGACCCAGCCAGTGTTTTGATTTGCCCGCCCCGGGGACGCGCTCAGTCATGTGCTCTGGCGACACGAGGCAGGCAGCCACTCCGGTTTCAGCGGCTGGACATCGCGTGGCCCGCAGGTCCAGCTCGTGTGTCCCGGACCGATGGCGCCCTGCAGGCGGAACTGACTATGGGCACCGCCGCCAATGTTGCGGTAGACCCAGGGGCGCAGCTTGATTTCAAGCCGGGACTGCGAGCAGCCGGCGTTCAGGTTGCATGCGCCCACGCCGTGAACCGCGAGCCGCTGAATGCTGGGGTGGTTGTCGGAGGGCAGAATCTCGAAGGCGGCGCGTTCTTCGGAGGTGGCCGGGAAGCGCCCTTCGGAGGCCGCGAAGATGCCCAGGTCATTCCTGACCTTGCCGGCGGCGATGAGCGCTTCGCTGACCTGGGCCCGAATGACGTAGTTCTGAAACGATGGAACGGCGATGGCCATCAGGGTGGACAGCGCGCCGATCGTGATCATCAGTTCGATCAGGGTGAATCCCTTCTGACCTGATCTGGTTCGACTTGATTTGTGCATGACGGCCTCTGTTGAGCGTTTGCTGTTGTCTACGGATGACTATGCAGAATTCATGCCATGAGCCAATCATGCACATAGAGTACTTGCTGATCAACGACTTGCATCAATCGCCTGAGCAGGGCGCTCTGGCCGCCTGTTGAAGCCGGGCGGGCCATGATCAATTCGTGACGGTTCTGGGCATCGTCGAGCAACTGATACCCACAGGCGTTGCCTGTGTTTTTGTTCCACAGCCCGTCGGGTGAGGCGCGAACGAGATTATTTTGTTGAAAATGCCAGACAATTTAGCTACTTTGTGCAAAAGCGTAAGGCAATATTGCAGAGCAGATGCAGCCGAATCGCTTTCTATCCGGGTTCTGACCGGTGGTCAGCTCCGGGACATGACCTGCCGGCGAGGAGTGCCCGATGACCATGGAGTCGCCCTACCATCAGCTGCTTGGTTCGATCAAGGCGATCACCGAAGCGCTGGATGCCAGAGATTCACATACTCGATGCCATTGCGACCGGGTAGTCGATCTCGCGACAGAACTCGGAAAGGCCTGCGAAATCGCAGTCGAGGATCTGAATGCCTTGAGGCTTGCAGCTCGCTTTCATGACGTTGGCAAGATCGGGATTCCCGATGCAGTGCTTCTGAAGAATGGTCGATTGAGTGCAGATGAATGGGTGCTCATGCGTGAGCATCCGGCCAAGGGCGAGCGCATTTTCGTCGCAACCGGTCTTCCGAATGCCAGGGCCGTCGGACGGGTGATTCGCCATCATCACGAGGCGTTCAACGGCTCAGGTTACCCGGACAAGCTGACGCGGGGTGACATTCCTTTTCCCAGCCGCGTCCTGCTGATCGCGGATGCTTATGACGCGATGACGAGCACCCGTCCGTACCATGCCGCTCGCAGTCACGACCAGGTGATGGGGATTCTTCGTACAGAGTCGGGACAGAAACTCGACCCTGTCATCTTTTCGCGATTCGAGGGCATGATCGAACACAGCGCTTTGCGCGCGAACTGAGTTGCTGGCCTCGATAGCCAAGTTCGCGTGCAATTAGGCCGCTTGGGATGGCGTGCGGGGGCGTAGAGATCATCGGGCCGGATCGATCTGACCGTTGATCGATGCGTTGAGCCGGAACCAGCCTGCGATGCTGAGGCGATCGGTCCGGGCCGGCCGGACTTCGTGCGGGATTTCCTCGCTCAGAAACATCGCCAGGGTGCCAGCCCGGGGCTCGATTATGGTCAGCTCGCGGGTTTCGTCTTCGGTATAGAGCACCAGCTCGCCGCCGTCGCCGGGCTGCCAGTCCCGGTTCAGATAGAACACCACTGATATCACCCGGTTGGCGGCTCCGCGGAAGCTGTCGAGGTGGCGCTTGTAGAAGCCACCGGGCGGGTAGTGGGCAAAATGGGCTTCGAACTCGAACAGGCCGAGAAAGAGCGTGCGATTCAGGGCCAGGCGCAGCCGCTCCATACTGTCGAGGAAATCGGCCTGGACCGGTCGCTGCCGATTCAGCCAGACGATCCGATCGCGTCGGATATCCCCGTCGATCTGGAAGTCGAGATCGCGGCCGACCCCGGCCCGGTGCAGGCGATCTTTCGCGTGCAGTTCGGCCAGCTCATCGACCAGAGCATCGATCTGCTCGCGGTTCAGCAGGCCGGCGCCGCTCCACCAGCTCTCTCTGCCCAGCGCCAGAGCAGCTTGATCGAGGAGGGTCTCGTCATCGGTGAGCGCTAGTGAATCGAATGGACCACCGTTGTGAACTACCCCAGGGGGTGTCGTCATCAATCATCATCTCGATGCAGGCCTTGCATCATGGCCGGTCGTGTATTCTGCCCGGATTCAGGATCTCCCGCAGCCTGCGTGGCCGAGACCGGTAGTGCCGGTTGATCCGAAACCGGCCCCGCCTCCCAACGGCAGAGTCCCGAGAGTGAAGACAGACTCAATCGAAGAATTGCTCAAGGCCGATGCTGCCAGGATGGCAGCGCTGCACGCCCTCGCCGCGCTGGCGCTGCCCGATGCATGGCTGGCGGCGGGGTTTGTACGCAATCTCGTGTGGGATGCGCTGCATGGCTATCAGCCGACGCCGCTGAATGATATTGATGTGATCTTCTTCGATGCCGAGGATCGCCGGGGTGACCGTGCTCATCGTGCGCAGGCTGAGCTGCTGTACCAACAGCCAGAGCAGCACTGGCAGGTCAGGAATCAGGCGCTCATGCACATTCGCAATGGCGATCGCCCCTACCTGAGCTGTGCGGATGCGATGAGGTTCTGGCCCGAGGTCGAGACGGCCGTGGGCGCGCGCATCGTTCGGGGCGGAAGAATCGAGCTGCTTGCGCAGTTCGGCACGGAGTCGCTCAGAGCCGGCCGGATCACCCCCAATCCGAAGCGTTCCAGGGACATCTTTTTCGATCGCCTGGCTTCGAAACGCTGGCTGTTGCACTGGCCGAAGCTGATCGTCGAGTACGATCAAGCGGGCCGGGTAGCGCTTTGATGCGGTGCTCGAGATATCGTCAGAGCCCGAAATGACCGACACCCGGCTGCTATCCTTCCCCCATGTTGCACGCCCGCACACACCGGAGCTTTTCTGATGATTCTTCGACTTTTCGCCATCACAGCCGCGACGCTGCTGTCAGCCTGGACACTGTCCGTGGCTAGCTATGACCGCGTCACCGGCGCCACCCACGCCTCGCGCCCGGACGTGATTGCCGCCAACGGCATGGTCGCGACCTCGCAGCCTCTGGCCACGCAGGTCGGCCTGCAGGTGCTCAAGGACGGCGGCAACGCCATCGACGCCGCCATTGCCGCCAACGCGGCGATCGGCCTGATGGAGCCGACCGGCAATGGTATCGGTGGCGATTTCTTCGCCATCATCTGGGATGCCGAGAGCGAGCAACTCTACGGCTACAACGGTTCCGGTCGCTCGCCCCAGTCGCTGACGCTCGAATGGTTCATCGACAACGGCTATGAGTCGATTCCGCCGCACGGCCCGTTGCCGGTCTCGGTGCCGGGCACGGTCGACGGCTGGTTTGCCCTGCACGAGCGTTTCGGCGAGATGCCGATGGCGGATGTGCTGCAACCGGCGATCGACTACGCCAACGACGGCTTTCCGGTTTCTGAAGTGATCGCTTACTACTGGAATCGCTCGGTGCCGGTCCTCTCCGAGTACCCGGGTTTTTCCGAACAGTTCACCATCGACGGTCGCGCGCCGCGCGAGGGCGAGATCTGGCGCAATCCGAATCTGGCCAATACCCTGCAGGCTCTGGCCGAAGGCGGCCGCGACGCCTTCTACAGGGGTGATATCGCTCGCACCATCGGTGAATTCATGGCAGAGAACGATGGCTTTCTGAGCTATCAGGACATGGCCGCCCACGAGGGCAACTGGGTCGAGCCGGTCAGCAGCAACTACCGCGGATATGACGTCTGGGAACTGCCGCCGAACGGGCAGGGGATCGCCGCGCTGCAGATCCTGAACATTCTCGAGGGCTATGACATCGCGTCCTACGGCTTCGGCTCGCCGGAGCACGTGCACCTGTTCACCGAAGCCAAGAAGCTGGCCTTCGAGGACCGGGCGCGCTTCTATGCCGATCCGGAATTCGCCGACGTCGACGTCGACTGGCTGATCAGCAAGGAGTACGCCGCCCAGCGCCGCGAGCTGATCGACATGGAGCGCGCTGCCCGCGCCGTCGAGCCGGGGACGCGCGCCCTCGATGACGGCGACACGATCTACCTGACCACGGCAGACAGCGAAGGCAATATGGTCTCCCTGATCCAGTCCAACTATCGCGGCATGGGCTCGGGCATGACCCCGCCCGGTCTGGGCTTCATCCTCCAGGACCGCGGCGAGATGTTCGTCTTGAAGGAAGGTCACCCGAACAGCTTCGAGCCGGGCAAGCGGCCTTTCACGACCATCATCCCGGCCTTCATCACCAAGGACGGCGAGCCCTGGATCAGCTTCGGCCTGATGGGGGGCGGTATGCAGCCCCAGGGTCACGCCCAGATCGTCATGAACCTGGTCGATTTCGGTATGGGCCTTCAGGAAGCCGGGGATGCCCCACGCATTCATCACCGAGGCTCGACCGAGCCGACCGGCCAGAACCTGCAGATGACCGACGGTGGGATTCTGAACCTGGAGTCGGGTTTCAGCTATGACACTGTGCGTGCCCTGATGATGAAGGGACATCGCATCCAGCCGGCCCTCGGCCCCTACGGCGGCTACCAGGCGATCATGCTGGACCCGGAGTTCGGCACCTGGCGCGGTGCGACCGAAGTGCGCAAGGATGGACAGGCGGCCGGATATTGACCCTTTCCGTCGGTCCCGCTATCCCGTACCCACGGCATCGAACTGGCTGCGGGCGTCACGATGCGCCCGGGGGGTGATGCCGCGCACGCGTTTGAAGGCGGCGCTGAAGGCGTAGGGAGAGGCGTAGCCGACCTGATCGGCCACAGTGCTGACGGTCTGGTCGGGCTGGGTCAATAGATCGGCGGCCAGGGCCATGCGCCAGTTTTTTAGAAAGGTCATCGGGGGTTCGCCGACCAGTTCCTGGAAGCGCTTGGCGAAGGCGGCCCGTGAAGCGCCGGCGGCCTGGGCCAGGCGGTCCACCGTCCAGTGCTCTGCGGGCTTTTCATGCATGAGTTTGAGCGCGTGGTCGACGATCCGGTCGCCCTGTTGCCGCCACCATTGGGGCCGACTGCTGTCCTGACGGGCGAACCAGGTCTTGAGCACGGCGGTGACCAGCAGGTCGAGAAGGCGGTCGAGCACGGCGGCCTGTCCTTGCTCGTCCTTGACCACTTCGCTGCACAGCAGAGGGATCAGCGGCGTGTCCCAGGATTCGCCCCTGATCGACAGCACCGGGGGCAGGGCGCGCAGCAGGCGGTCGCTGATGTCGCTCAGGTGCTCGTAGGCACCCACGATGAAGACTGTGCTGCCGTTCGGATCATTGCCCCAGGTTCGAATACCGTGGGTCATTTCCTCGAGCATCGATTCGCCGTTCAGGTCGCAGCAGCGCTGACCGGGGTGAACGACGACCTGCGGCGGGGTATCGGGGGCATCGGCGACGTCATAGTGTTCCGGTGCCCGAGTCAGGGCCACATCTCCCGGGCTCAGAACGATCGGATCACCGTCGTCGGGCCTGATCCAGACCTCGCCTTCGATGGCCGCGATCAGGGTCAGGGGTGATTCGGCGACGATGCGCAGGGACCACGGCGGTCGCATCACGGTGCGCAGGGCAAAGGCACCGCGGGCCCGGGGTGCATCCAGGAGACCAGCCAGATTGTTCATCCACCGATTGTAGACGAACGCGTATGGATCGCATCCGCTCGCGCATGGCTGGACGGCTGGCGCCTGTCTACAGTGGTTTGCAAGGGGGTCGAGTGGCCCCCAGCGATTCCGCAACCCACGAACAGGAGAAATGGCGATGCAACAGCACAACGCAAGCAACTCGAACAGAAGTCAGAAAGTGTTGGTGATCGGCGGTACGGGCAAGACCGGACGGCGTGTGGCCGAACGCCTGATCGACCGCGGCGTCGAGACTCGTGTCGTCTCTCGTTCAACGAGTCCCGCTTTCGACTGGCACGACGAGTCGACCTGGAAGGACGCGTTGAGCGGCATGACGGCGGTCTACATCACCTTTGCCCCGGACCTGGCCGTGCCGGGTGCGACGGAAAGGATCCAGCAGTTCGTTGATGCGGCCGTTGCCGCTGGCGTTGAGCGACTGGTGCTGCTGTCGGGCCGCGGCGAGGAAGAGGCCCAGGCCTGCGAGCAGATCGTTCAGGCACAGGACGTGGAATGGACGATCGTGCGGTCCAGCTGGTTCATGCAGAACTTCTCCGAGGGCGAGTTTGCCGGAATGGTGCATGACGGTGCCCTGACCCTGCCGGCAGCCGATATTCCCGAGCCCTTCATCGACGTCAACGATATTGCCGATGTCGCCGCTGCCGCGCTGACCGAGCCCGGTCACGTCCATGAGATCTATGAGGTGACCGGGCCGCGCATGCTGACCTTCGTCGAGGTCGCCGAGGAACTGTCGCGCCAGCTCGAACGCAAGATCCACTTTCATGGCATTGCGCAGGAAGACTTCGATGTGGCGCTGTCTGAGGCCGGTCTGCCGAAAGACATCCGCTGGCTCCTGAACTACCTCTTCACGACCGTGCTGGACGGCCGCAATGCCTATCTGTGCGACGGTGTGCAGCGCGCCCTGGGCCGTGATCCGGCAGATTTCACGGATTTCGTGAAACGCCAGCTTCAGCAGGGTACCTGGGATGGCACCGAGCCGGGAGTCGCAGCATGAGCGCGCTCACCTCGACGTTGACGATCATTGCACTGCTGGGAGCGGCATTGATCGGCGGAATCTTCTTCGCGTTCTCGAACTTCATCATGCGGGCCCTGGCCTCGGTGCCCGCACCCGCCGGGCTGCAGGCCATGCAGTCGATCAATGTGACCGTGCTCAACCCCGGTTTTCTCGGGCTGTTCATGGGCACGGCGCTGATCTTCGTGGTGCTGGCGATCATCGCCCTGCTGGACTGGAGCGCTGATTACAGCCCCTATCTGCTCGGTGCGGCTGTGGCCTATCTCGGCGGGACCTGGGCGGTGACGGTCAGCGGAAACGTACCGCTCAACAATTCTCTGGCAGAGCAAGCGCCGCAGGGTTCGGGGTCGGAAATGGTCTGGAACGACTATGTCAAACGCTGGACCCGTCTGAACTCCCAGCGTACGGGTGCTTCCATTCTGGCTGCATTTCTCTTGCTACTGCCCCTCTGGCCGTGATGATCAAAACGCTGCCTGGCTTCCAGGCGCATTCGACGCAAGCCGACAGATATCGAAACCTGGCAGAGCGATCAATTGACTGGCATGGTCTTTCCAGCACTAACGCCCCTTGAACACCGCTTCACGTTTCTCCAGAAAGGCGCTGGTGCCCTCCTGCATGTCTTCGGTGGCACAGCACAGGGCGAAGCGGGCGGTTTCCAGGGCCAGGCCGGCTTCCAGGTTGATCTCGCCGCCCTGCAGCGTGGCCCTGAGAATGCCGCGGACGGCTTCGGGCGCGGCTTTGACCAACGGTTCGGCAAAGGCCTTGACGGCCTGTTCGAGCTGATCCTGCGGCACGACCTGATTGACCAGGCCCATGGCCAGGGCCTGATCGGCCTTGATCGGCTCACCGGTGAGGGTCATGGCCAGGGCGCGAGTGCTGCCGACAAGGCGCACCAGACGCTGGGTGCCGCCAAAACCGGGCATGATGCCGAGCTTGACTTCGGGTAGCCCCAGCCGCGCGTTGTCGCTGGCGATGCGCAGGTGACAGGCCAGGGCCAGTTCCATGCCGCCGCCGAGTGCAAAACCGTTGATGGCGGCAATCACCGGCTTGTCCAGACTCTGGATCATGCTCATCAGGTTCTGGCCGAATTCGGAAAAGGTTCGAGCTTCTGTCGGGTTCTGCTCGCGGATTTCACTGATGTCGGCACCGGCCACGAAAGCCTTGTCGCCGGCGCCGGTGATGACGATGACCCGCACCTTGTCCTCACCGCTGGAATCGATGACTGCGCCGTAGAGTTCCTGCAGGGTCTGACGATTCAGCGCATTGAGCTTGCTGGGGCGCTTGATGGTGATGGTGTGAATACCGCCGCGGGTGACGACGGACAGATTGTCGTAGGCCATGGATCCGTCCTGGAGCTTGGGTAGGGTGGGAGCATCAGGATTGTAAACCACGCAGACCCATGATCGCGGCGATGAACAGCAGGAAGGCACCGATGGCCAGGCTGAACAGGCCTTCGAGCCAGGGCTGGAATTCCCCTGTCAGCTGACGTAGATGATCGATGAAGACAGGCAGGCCATCGGAGGCCAGGAGCATTTCGTAGAGCCCGGCTCCGATCCCGGCCAGGCCGGCCGGGATCAACAGTGCGCAGCTCAGAAGATGGCCCGTGGTCATGATGGCTCTTTAGCTCCTTATCCCGTATCAGGCGGTCAGTCGCGGAGTTCGCGATCGATACGGTATTCGCTGGAAGTCAACCAGGCTTCCATCTTCTGCAGCCGGGTGTCGAGCTCGCGGAAGCGGCGGTTGAGCGAGCTGACCGTATCAGTCGGCGATCGGCGCACGCCGCGCCAGAACTCCTCTTCCTTGACGTCGCGGAAGAGGTCCGCCGGGCGCTTGGGCACCAGAATCCAGAGCACCAGATAGCCGATCAGGATCACCGGCGTGAAGGGTAGCGCCAGGATGACGGTGATGACTCGAAGCGCGGTCAGATTCACACCCATCCAGTCGCTGATGCCGGCGCAGACGCCGCCGATCCAGCCACGGTCCTTGTTGCGATAGAGGCGATTGCGATCGCGGGTGTCGTAAGTGTCTCGATAACCAGTCATGAGGTCCGGTTTCTCCATTCAGGGCTGTCGGCATCGAGGATGCGTTCCAGCGTGTGGATGCGTTCTTCAAGGCGTTGGGCGCTTGTATGCAGGTCTTCCATCAAGGCCTCGTCCTTGCCGCTGATGCGGCGATTGGCCGAATTCCGAGCACCGTAGTGCAGAAACAGCCAGATCGGCGCGACGATCACCATGAAGAGGATCAATGGGACAAAGGCGATTTCGCTCATGGCGGATTACTCCGACTTGGGTTGGCGCTTCGACTTCAGCTCGGCAAGCTCGGCTTCGACCCGCTCGTCGCGCTCCAGGTTGCGAAACTCATCGTCCAGGCTGCGTCCATTGCGGCCCATGTCCAGGGCTTCGGCCTCGGACTCCAGGCCCTCGATGCGCTTCTCGGCGCTGTCGAAACGGTCCAGCATCTCGTCGACGCGATCGTTGTAGATGTGCTTGCGCGTCTTGAGCTGATGGGTGGCCGTGCGATGTCGCATGACCAGGGCACGCTGGCGGCCGCGGGCATCATTGAGCTTGGCCTGCAGCTTGCCGATGTCACTGTCGTATTTGGTGAGCTGATCGTCATACTCTTCCAGCTCGGCCTTGAGGTGTCCGATACGATCGCCGAGAGCGGTCTTTTCGGCCAGGGCGCCGCGGGCCAGATCCTCGCGATCCTTCTCCAGTGCGATCTCGGCCTTGCGAGCCCAGTCGATCTGCTGCGCTTCGAGGCGCTTGAGCAGGCGGCTGCGCTCCTTCTTTTCCGCGATGCATTTGGCGGTGGCCGAGCGAACTTCGACCAGCGTGTCTTCCATTTCCTGAATCATCAGGCGGATCATCTTTTCCGGATCCTCGGCCTTCTCGAGGGCCGCATTGAGGTTGGCGTTGATGATGTCGCCCATGCGGGAAAAAATACCCATGTCGTCTTCTCCTTACAGTGGATGCTGAGAATCAGCGGTACGGCTCACATAATGCAATAAACGTACCTAAAAATATAAGTTAATAAAAACAGATAGATATAGATTCAAAATCTCGTTTACATGGGAATAATCCATTAATATGGTAAAAAAAACCATTGGAAATCACCCTTGGCTGGCGGAACCATGTCCCGGAGCGTGGGTCCATGAGTCAGTCCGTCCTCGCAGGTCCCTGCAGGTGGTGCGCAGCTCAGCGGCTTTTTGAGCAAGTCGATGATGTGGTCTGGCGTAGTGGCCTCGGGTACAATGGCGGGTTGAACAACTCTTCATAAACATCTCCCTCTGGAGGCAGCATGTACAAGAATCTTCCGGCCGCCGGCCTGATTTCCCTGGTGGTCTTCTCGGCCCCGGCAGCGCTGATGGCGCAGGACCTTGAGTCCGAACCCGGCAAACTGGGTTACTCCATCGGCTACGAATTCGGCGCTGAACTGCGCGGATACGATATCGATATCGATCTGGAATCAGTCTTTCAGGCCGTTCGCGATTCCTACAATGAAAACGAACCCCGTCTTGAAGTCACCGAGATGCGGGAATTGATGGTTCAGCTGCAGGAGCGCATCCGAGCGGACCGTCTGGCTGCCTTCGAACAGCTGGCCGAGCAGAATCAGACCCGCGCCGACGAGTTTCTTGCCAGCAATCGCAGCAAGAACGGCATCGTCGCCCTGCCCAGCGGCGTTCAGTACCGCATCATCGAGGAAGGTGATGGTGCCCGTCCCAATATGGATGACACGGTTACCGTGCACTATCGCGGTTCGAAGACCGATGGTCGCGAATTCGACAGTTCTTTCCGCCGTGGCGTACCGGCTGTATTCGAGGTCAGCGATGTGATCGAGGGTTGGCAGGAAGTGCTGCCCCTGATGCGCGAAGGCGCGATGTGGCAGGTGTTTCTGCCGCCTGAACTCGCTTTCGGCGTTCGCGGTGACCCCCCGATGATCGGCCCGAATGAAGCACTGCAGTTCGATCTGCGCCTGGTCCAGATCGGTATCCCGCCGGAGCTTGAAGCTCAGCTGAACGCCGAGCGAGAAGGCAACTGAGTTCATGGTCGAGCCCGTTCAGCCGATACCGCTGATCGAGTCACCCTGCATCGGGACCTGCACGCTGGGTCCCGATGATCTGTGCATCGGCTGCTTCCGCAGTGCCGATGAAATCGCCTCCTGGCTGAGCCTCAGCGCAGGCCAGCGCAGCGCGATCATGCAAGCGCTGCCCGAGCGTGGGCAGCAGCTCTTTGAAGACGCCCCGCCCGACGCCGGCTGACCTGCAGCGACTGGTTCGATCGCTGCACCCGCTGGATCGTCCCGATGACGATCTGCCCGTTGGGGGTTATCCCGAATCCCGAATGAGCGATGAGGCCAACCGCGCCGCGGTTCTGGTGCCGATTCTCCAGGGCGAGCATCCG
>Ga0102934_1001917_pt1 | contig 14617 bp, 10 predicted proteins | sample SalPonR2_A_D1_MG_FD_78175 | JGI IMG/M metagenome (GOLD analysis project Ga0102934, IMG submission 78175) | Salt pond soil microbial communities from South San Francisco under conditions of wetland restoration - Salt Pond MetaG R2_A_D1_MG | ecosystem: Environmental > Aquatic > Marine > Intertidal... | reverse complement strand
GGAGGGGGGGGAGGGGGGTTGGGGGGGGGGGCTGGGGGTGGGTTTGGGGGCGGAGGGGGGGGGGGAGGGTTTGGTGGGCGCGGCCGAGGAGGGGGCTTTGGAGGACGAGGGCGAGGCCGGGGGGGAGGAGGAGGACGTGGACGATGGTAGAGAGAAAGGAGTTGGCGTGTCGCTCATGATCGGGAGAGAGCGAGGGTTGTGCAGATAGTGAAATCTGGATGTTGCAACATCAGAGCATGTCCACCATAACTGCCTTGCGCGGGGCGCGCGGAGCGCAGAGATTGAGATTGTCTTAATCGAGTCGGGCATTACTGGATGAGGAAAACAGTAGACGTGCAGCAAAGTGCGCTAGTGCAAAGATTGGCCATGTCTTGATTGAGTCAGGTTTGAAGCATGACGGTAGGTCGAATTCTCAAATAAATCTTGGAACTAGGAAGAAAGTAGACGTACATAGTAGTGCGCTATATGCTACCAGAAGCGCAGTTTTGGATATACTCATTTTAAGAGATAAAGTAAAGCGTTCAGGGATCGCTGGAAAGCCCCTTGCAAATCAAAGAGGAAAAAGAACGCAAATCGAAGTGGACTGTTCTATGTACTTTCCGGGTGGTTTCAAAAATATCAAATACCGATATATTTTTCTCGAACAACTCTCGCCCTACTAATTATGGTACATTCCGACACCATAGCACGGGAGCTTGTCACGAGTTGCGTGCTCTCTGGGCACGTCCACATGCTCACATACGACGTGCAAGCAAGGTATAAGGAAACTACGCAGCACGTACAGCGTTGTATTTTTTTCGAAAATGTGCGCATCGACGTCCTTGCGTCTCGGTGGCAAGCTTGTTGACTGCCTCATTTTCCTGCTCTGTGGTCTAGTCTGAGGGAGGAGGTTGCCTGTTCAACTCCCCCGCCTTACTGACGCCTGCTGGTATTATTTCCATCCCATGCAAGGCCCCTGTATATTATTGGATAATTTGTTTTTGACAGGCCATCTTCAGCTTCATCTTGTTTTTGCTCACATCCGCACCGATTTCTTTCCCCTGCCTTAGGCGCCAACGGCCATTACAAGCACGTTGAAGGCTCGAACTTCGACTGCTTACGGTCATGGCCGTCACCCGTCGACAATCGCACAAAAAAGGCTGTAGGGATAGTAACGCGGAGAAATTATCGATCAAGGACGTGCAAGAAGGACAGGATGAATCATGGGATGACAAGAGGGGAAGAACGACAAGAATACGTGCCAGCAAAGGAGTTCGCAATCTCGAGGCGTCAGATTCGCACCTGCCCAACCCTTGGGGCAGAGCATCATCTAAGGTCCCGTTTACGCCTTTTACTTCTATAAATGAGCCTTCAAGCGACGCTGGGAAGGAAACGAGGGCTCGGAGGATTGGTCGCGCCGTCTGTCTCCTTCTTCTAGCCACGATTCTTATAGGAACATACGTGTGGGTCTATATCTTGCCGCACGCACGACCGATAGATATGCACAAAACCACTTTGAACCCCTCGCGATTGACACGCCATTGTCAAGAGCAAGTGGGCCAGCCACGCATTGCGGAGGTGACCGAGGGCGTCTTCATCGCGACCGGCTACGACCTGGCCAATACAATCTTAATCCGAACGAACGAGGGGCACGTGGTGGTGAGTGCAAGCCTGACCAAGGACGGCAGCTCTAGCAGTGTGAATGCCCAAAAGGCTCAGCACGGTCACTATGCGCCGGCATGCCGGTCTGTCTACACGGCCAAGCTTTCATCTGCCTATCCCGTTTCCCTCCTCCCGGCGGACAGGTTGATGTGAGCATGAACCCTGAGCGGGCAACACGGGTTCGACAGGATTTGGAAGCCGCAGCGGGGAAGGCTTCTATTCGAGCTATCATCTACACGCACAGCCATGTGGATCACGTCGGGGGCGCGGATGCCTGGGCGGAGGTCGGGACAGAGATCTGGGGCACGGAGGCTCTCACAGGGCATTTTTTCAAGCAGTACGGCGCTTTCAGGTGATAATTGGGCCGGAAAAAGGGAGAAGCTGAGCTGAAGAAGGGGCTGAGATGGCGTGCTACTATTATTTATCAGATCGGAGCGTCCGGCGACAAGCTTACCCGCCCTTTTTCTCCCCCCCTCCTCCACACGCTTCCTGAACCTTCCAGGCAAGCTGAGGCCCTCCGGGCCTCTCGCCAGTTCGGAAACCACGTCCCTCTCAGTATTCTACCTTGCTCGGGCTTGGGCCGCAAAGCCGACATTGAACTTACCTTAAAGACGATGGCCTTTCTCATCCCGACCCACACGTTCTCGGGGAACGTCTCGTTCTCCGTGGGCGGCGTGGACTTCGAACTGGTCGAGGCGCATGGGGAAACGCACGACCACCTCTTCGTCTGGCTCCCGGGTAAGGATGCCTTGCTCTGCGCAGACCTGTACTACCACTCTTTCCCCAACCTGTACTCCATCCGAGGGTCGAGCCCCCGGCCTTTGCGCGACTGGATTCGGAGCCTGGACCGCATGCGCAGGCTCCGGCCCGCTTTCCTTCTCCCCTCCCACACGCAGCCTGTGGTGGGCAAAGATCTGATCAACCGACAATTGACCGACTACCGGGACGGGATTCAATGGGTCTACACGGCCACGGTGCGGGGCGCGAACGCGGGGAAGACCTTGGAGGCCTTGGCCGAAGGAGTCGCCCTTCCTCCCCATCTGCGGGCACAGACGGCCCTGGACGAGCTGTACGGACAAATCGACTGGTCGGTTCGGGCTGCCTATACGAACGAGCTCGGCTGGTTTGATGGCACGGCGCAGGCTCTTTACCCGTTGCCGGTCGAAGAGCAGGCCCGGAGGGTGGTGGAGATGGGGGGAGGCCTGGATGCGGTGCTGAAGAAAGCAGAAGCAGCTCTCAGGGGGGGGGAGGAGATGGGAAAGGAAGCAGAATTTAAGTGGGCACTGTATTTGATAAGATTGGTACAGGATGGCTGGGCCGAGGGGCTCAGCGGGGGGGAGAGGAAGCGGGTGAAAGCCTTGCAGGTCGCAGCATTACGGGGGCTCGGTGAGAGTGTGATAAATACCAATGGGAGAGGATACCTGCTTCAGAGAGCCCTTGAATTGGAGGACAAAGCCCCTCTGAGCGATCCTGTGCTTGGTGCGGCATTCATCGAGGCCATTCCCATTCCTTTGCTCCTGGAGGTGATGGTGGTCAGGCTGGTTCCAGAACGTTGCATGGACGTGCACATGTGTGCCATCTACGTAATCGGCTCCCACCAGTATTTCATCACCATTCGTCGGGGAATTTGTGAGATCATACTAGGTCGCGAAGCGTTACCTGGGACACCAGAGCCGGTCGGAGTTTTTAACACAAGCGAAGCGGTGTTTCGTAAAATTGCCCTCAAGCAGATCTCCCCTGCCGTGGCGGTGGCATCGGGTCAAGCATCAGTAGAAGGAGACTTGATGGCCTTCGTGCGCATGGGTTTGATGTTTGAGCGGGGGGCGTGAGTTTATGCAGCTCATTTCAATGACATATGACGAGAGGTAACAGCCACAAGGCGCCGGCAGGAGTCTCAATGGTGGGGGCAATAAACATAACTTAACAAAAATGATACGAACTAAATCCACCCGGAACAATGTCAGCATCACAAAGCAAAGTGTTTTAGTAAAGCGGTAATTATCTCCTTACACTCCTCCACTCTCCTTCGCCAAGCAACTTTTCTAGACACCCAGCCGCTTGGCCTCACTCTGAGGGCTCACCAATATCCTCCTCCCACAACAGTTTGTGCTCTCGCACGAACTCCTTCATGATAGCCACGCACGATGCATCCTGTGCCACAATGACCTCAACTCCATTCGCCCTTAAATGCTCCTCTGCGCCCAGAAATGTCTGATTCTCTCCCACAACGACACGAGGAATCCCAAACAAGAGTATCGCCCCGCTGCACATGGAGCAAGGAGATAAGGTTGTGTACATGGTGCATTTCCGGTACACAGACGCTGGGCATCGGCCAGCATTTTCAAGGCAGTCCATTTCCCCGTGAAGGACCGGAGACTTCTTCTGCACCCTTTGGTTGTGGCCCATCCCTAGTACATGACGAACCCCGTCTGTTCCTTCATGGACGAGGACGGCTCCAATGGGGATCCCGCCTTCATTCAAACCTACTTTTGCCTCCTCTAAAGCTTGCTGTAGGTAAATGTCATCTTCGTTTTCTTTTTCTCTCGTTGCTGGTTGTGGTTTTTGAGTCGCCATCCTGTGCTGAAAAGAGAGGGAGGTTTAGGAAGATGACAAGTGAAGGCGGCACGAATTTTTCACGAGTGAAACGGAATAATCGTGATGAACCTTATGTTCACTCTTATTGCCAAGGTCTGGTGCGGGCCGCATGCTGTGTATGTACCTCAGAATAAGTTTATCGGTCGTATAGTCGAACGCGCGGGCTTGAGGGGGAGGTTGGTGGTGAACTTCAAGGCACTTTGTGCCTGCTGCCCGCAAAAACTTGCTTTATAAAAATGCGATAGCATGCCCTGCCAAGTAAATTGCTTTCTTTATAGTTTTGTATCCCTCGTACCCCGTGCGGATCGTCGTTCCTTCGCAAGTCGCGTGATCTCCTTCTGGACAAGAGCCGAGTAGCCTAGTCGCTCGGGGTACTTGCCTCGTTAGCGACCTGCGGTCTATTTATACCATTTTTTTGGCCACACGAATACTTTTAAAAAATCTATCGAACGCATAAGAATAATTCTTACCGTTTTTTGATTCTCAAAGACCGACTTTGTCGATGTGCAGACGTCCGTGAGGGACGAGGGGATTCGTGATTCCTGTTAGAAGGATCAAAAACATGCTGGGCGGCAGTAATTTCTCCGACCGTAGTGCTAGTCCCCACAAGTCTCGTTAACCCCCACAACATCCCCGCAAAGTGTAATTATCGTTACCTTGACGTACTTTGTAAATGAAATTGTGTACTGATTGAGCTACAACTTTGTAATGGGTGCTAGATACCATTTTCAACCTTCTATCCTGATGTAAACTGGATTGAGAAAAATGTGCTGCCAAGCACCTCCGTCTTTACGACATTTAATTGCTATGTTTTTCTCTCTTTATTTGCAACTTTTGTAATTGTCTATTCCTTTGAGTGTCAAGCGGACTTTTTTCCTGATACGCTCGAAGCCTGACAAGTATGTCTTTGTTTTCTCTTCCGATGCCCCTCGCCTGCCTTCTCACTTATCGCATGTCTTCGGTTGGGGAACTCAGGGTAGGAAAGAAACATGGACGACGTGAGGCGGGTGAGTCACCGGATTCACGACGCGGCTAAGAAAGGGCGGATCGACGATGTGGCCAAGCTCTTAGCGGATTACCCACAACTTGTGAACGACAAGGTGAGTTAATGATACGATTACGGGGACCTCAAGATATGTTCCACAAATCATCCGCCCGAAACATCGTGGGAAGAAATGTTGAATTCCCTCAGCATAGGAGAGAGAGGATAAATCGTAGATGCAAGAGGCTGGGTTTCTTTTCTTAGTGCTGAGGGTGCGTGAGAGTCACCTTGCTGCTTGCTCTCCTTCCTGTCTATGTCTCAGGGGGAGGACGGCTGGACTCCTCTGTTTCGCGCCTGCTACAACAATCATCTGGAACTCGCCAAATATCTGGCGGAAAATGGGGCGAATCTAGGGCGGGATGCGGACGATTTTCAAAACACCGCCCTGCACGCTTGTTGCATTAACGGGCACAGGCAGGTGGCTGAGTTCCTGCTCACCAAGGGCGTGGACGTGAATGACCACGACAACGTGGGGGGCTGGACCCCTTTGTATGCGGCCTCCTTTTTTGCCTGGCCGGAGCTGGTACGCTTGCTTCTGGAGAAAGGGGCAGACCCCTCGATCGCCTGTAAAGAAGGGAAGACCGCTTTGCACGTGGTGTGTGAGGCGGGATACAGGGGGGAGCATCGGCCCACCATCATGGCGCTTTTGCAAAACTTGCCGGAGCCGACGGAGGCCAGGCCACGGGATGGTCGAGGCAGAGGACACCGAGGGGAGGGGGAGAGGGAAGGAGGGAGGACAAGCCACCGGCATCACCAGCACTTTCACCAGAGCCTGGAAGCCCAAGCAAGGGGGCACTTGGCCTTAAAGAGCTCCTCGTCAGAGGGGGGCAAAATGGAGATAGGGGTGGCGGGGCCGCCGCCTTACACGGAGGATGGGTCGGGGAAGCGGACGTACTTCCCTTGGGAGCTCGGGAGTGCGGACTATGCGTGGCGGGCGGCGGGCTTGTGTCGAGGTATGCTGACGCGGGTCTTGGCGGAGGTGGTGGAGACGGGGCGATTGGCCGCGTTGCCGGTGGAAGCGACGGTTCGGAAGGGAAAGGAATTCGAAAAACCCTTTGTGGACGTGTTTGACCTGTTGGAGGCAGCGATGCAGGTGGCGGAGACGCTGGAGACATTTGTCCACGAAAAAAAAGGGGAGGTGGGAGGCAGGAGGCCGGCAACAATGAAGGGGAATGACAAGGAAAAGGCGGGTGGGGAGGTGGAAAGAGCTGCGGCCAACGGGGAGGATGACGCGGACCTGTCGCTCTCACGGTGTAGTCTCGACTGTAATCAAGACGAGGGAGCGACGATGCCTTTGGGGGAGAGGTTAAAGTTGCTGGGTATCGCTTTCTCCATCCAACTAAACCCGGCCCATCACCCGCAGCGGGGGGAAACGGGCGCGCTGCTGGCCTGTCTCTATACCGTGGCGACGCGCCTAAGCCAGGAGGACGTAGCCGAGCGCGTGCACTCCTTGCTCGCCCAGTACCACTCCCACTCCGAGTCCAAAAGCCTGCGGCTTCGGCTATTGCGCGTGAGCCAGATTCGAGGTCCCTTGGAAGGGCATGAACGCGTGTCGAGGCGTGCAGCCTGCCCTGGGGAGGACACTGATCCCCTGATTAGTACGGGTAAGGACGCTCAGAGAAGCGAGAGGAGGAGAAGCGCGAGTTGCAGCAGCAGTGAGAGCAAGGACTCAGCCGGAGCGGGGATGGTGGGAGGGTTGAGTGGTGGTTTTAGTCCGGTCGGAAGGGGAGGAGACGGAGGGGAGAAAGGGGAGAGAATGCTAGCTAGGGCAGAAGAAAGGGAGCGAAGCAAAAGAGAGTACCTGGAGCAGTTCAAATTCTTGAAAGAGCATGCGCAGGATCTAATTTTGAGCGACGATTTATGAAGCTGATGAGATTCGATAATCGCATCACGATGTTTAAGAACAAAAGAAAACAAAGCGGAGAAAAAAATGAAATACAAAAAAATATAAAATTTTGAGCTACAGTCTATCCCGTGCACGCGCGTGATCTCCTTCTCACTGATACCTGCATCGACATATGCTAACCTCGTCCAAGTGGACGACAGTATGAATCACAATTAGTCCCTCAACCAGAGCTCTGTCGACGTTATTGATCTTGACCTAGCTACGAGCTCTAAAACGCGAATGAGCCGTGTAATTTGAGATATGTTACGGAACAGTCTTCATGCTCGGGCCTTTCTGTACTTGAAAATCCAGATGTCTACCTTTCAAGTAATTCCTAGTTTTTAAAAGATGTGGAATTTCGGAATCTAAGCTTTAAAAGGAAAGAGTGTTTTTTTGAGGCTCATATAATTGCCTGCAAAGCAAGGAGGTTATGTCTTGGAATTTTAAGAAAGGAAAGGAGACACTCACCACCGAATCTTTTTCTCAAACCACCTTATCAGGATGCTTTAATTATGCTTTCATATAAGTTTTGTGTGCTAAAACCATTCGGTTGGAGAAGGAAAAAGTGTTTATGAATTTTGTACTCTCATCTTGTGGCCTACAAACCTAAGCTATCATTTCTTTGACCTGTGATCCGATAAACCTGCACGTGCCTGCAACAATCTTTTGTACTGCGTCTTATTTTGATGTCATTTCCCCCAAAAAACACATGAATGCCCGCAGTAGAAATTAATTTGTCCAAAAGGCAGTTGTACTTGAACTAATCGCTGGTGATGCGAGCACGGTCCCTCTGGCTTGCCCTCCCCGTCTTCCGGTTCCTTCCATTCGTCCCCCTCAATAAATTCTTTGTCCTCTTTGGGTCATTCACGCATGCCCGTTTTGCCAGCAAGGCTCCAACAAAATGTCTCTTGGCCACATGGCACGGTGTGAGTATGCGCACGATCTCATCCTGGGAATTTTCCTTCCTTTCTCGTGTACCTCCCCTCTCGTTCTGGCCTACCCCAGGCACGGCTAGCGGTGTAGAGAATGCTCCTGGGGGCCTCCAGCCCTCGAGAAGGCAAGAACTTTGAGTGAAGAAGGGCCATATTGCTATTTTCGCGGGGAAGAGGTCTAGGGCAATGGTAAGGGGCAACTCGCTCAAGATGCCCCGCCCGGTTCTACTTCTCGCCTTGGTTGCCTTAGGCTTGCTGCATATCCCGACTCACGCTGAGGCCCGACCACCCTTGGAATCCCCTCAATCGTCCCCTAGCATCCATTCAGATGCAGCACGAATGACGCATCGCAATGCTGCCGTAGGAGCTGCAGCGCATCGGATCCGAAAGTCCCATGTCAAAAAAGTGGAAGGGAGGACACCGACGATTGGCGGCTCTGACGTAGACGAGGATACCCCTCTCCCTGTCTCCACCATCCCAGCTGGCTCAAGCAGCAGTTTGGATTGGAAAGGTAGCCACAACGAAGGTATCAGCAGTGATTCTACGGGGGTGGACCGGGGCGAGGCCCCTTACATGCACGTGGTCAAGCGGGACGGGCGAAGAGAGCCGGTGGCCTTCGACAAGATCACGAAGCGCCTGCGCAGCCTTTGCAAGGGTCTGAATACAGACTACGTGGATCCAGGCCGTGTCGCCCAGAAGGTTGTTCAAGGCATGTATAACGGCGTTTCCACGGCCGAGCTTGACAATCTAGCGGCGGAGACGGCGGCCTACTTGAATATCGATCATCCCGACTACGCGCGGCTCGCAGCCCGTGTGTCCGTCTCCAACCTGCACAAAGAGACCAATCCATCGTTCTCGCAGACGATGCGCCAGCTCTACGACCATGTCGACCCCGCCACGGGTCACGCTGCCGGCTTCATCTCCGAGGAGGTGATGGCGCTTGTCGCGGCCCACGGCCCCACCCTAGACGCGGCCGTCCGACACGAGCGCGATTATTTCTTTGACTATTTCGGCTTCAAAACCATGGAACGAGCCTACTTGCTGAAGATCGGGCGCAAGGTGGTGGAGCGCCCGCAGTACATGCTTCTGCGCGTGGCCCTTGGTATCCATGGAGAGGATCTGCCCGCCGCCTTGGAGACCTACGAGCTCATGAGCAACAAGTGGTTCATCCACGCCTCCCCTACTCTTTTCCACGCGGGCACGCGTTTCCCGCAGATGTCCTCGTGCTTCCTCCTGGCCATGCAAGCGGACTCGATCGTTGGTATCTACGACACGCTGAAGCAGTGCGCCGTGATAAGCAAGGCGGCGGGGGGAATCGGCCTCTCGGTCCACAACATCCGCGCGCACGGCGCCTACATTAAGGGCACGAAGGGGACGAGCAACGGTCTGGTGCCCATGCTCAGGGTCTTCGACGTCACGGCGCGCTACGTGGACCAGGGGGGAGGCAAGAGGCCAGGGGCCTTTGCCATCTACCTGGAGCCGTGGCACGCGGACATCTTTGAAGTGCTGGACCTGCGGAAGAACCACGGAAAGGAGGAGGCGCGGGCCCGGGATCTCTTCTATGGACTATGGATTCCCGACCTGTTCATGGAGAGGGTGGAGGAGGATAGGACCTGGTCCCTCATGTGTCCCGATCAGTGCCCCGGTCTCGCGGACTGCCACGGCCAGGCCTTCCGGGACCTATATTTAAAATACGAACGAGAGGGCCGAGTCAAGAAGACAGTGCGTGCTCAGGACTTGTGGTTTGCCATCTTGGACTCGCAGATTGAGACGGGCACGCCCTACATGCTGTACAAGGACGCTTGCAACCTGAAGAGCAACCAACAGAACTTGGGCACCATCAAGTCCTCGAACCTGTGCACCGAGATCGTCCAATACACGAGTGCGGAAGAGGTGGCGGTCTGCAACCTGGCGTCGGTGGTGCTACCCAAATTCGTTGTGCAGAAGGCGGGGACGGGGGGGAAGGACGACGGACAGGCCGCAGACCTTACCGCGCAGAGAGGGAAGAGGCCAGGGAGCAAGTCTAGACAGGAGCTGACATTCGACCACCAGGCCCTCTACAATGTGACCAAGGTAGTGGTGCGCAATCTGAACAAGGTCATCGACAGGAACCTGTACCCAGTGCCGGAGGCAGAGCGGAGCAATCGGAGGCACCGGCCCATTGGCTTGGGCGTGCAGGGCCTGGCCGACACCTTCATCAAGCTTCGCCTCCCTTTCGACTCTCCCGAGGCCCGGCAAACGAACCAAGAAATCTTTGAGACCATGTACTTCGCCGCCTCCGAGGCCTCCATGGAGCTTGCCAAGAAAGAAGGCCCCTACGAGTCGTACCCGGGGTCTCCCGCCAGTCAAGGGAAGTTGCAATTCGACCTCTGGGGCGTCACTCCCCAAAGCGGCCGGTGGGACTGGGCAGGTTTAAAGAAAGAGATTGCCCAGCACGGCCTGCGAAATTCCCTGCTTTTGGCGCCTATGCCCACCGCCTCCACGGCCCAGATCCTTGGGTACAATGAGTGCATCGAACCCTACACCTCGAACTTGTACGCACGGCGAGTGAAGGCAGGAGAGTTCATTGTGGTCAACCCGCACCTCTTGGAGGATTTGACTGCGCAAGGGTTGTGGACCCCAGCCGTACGCAATGCCCTGGTGGCGGAGGGGGGATCCGTTCAGAACATCCCGGGACTGCCGCAGGAGATGAAGGAGATCTATCGGACGGTATGGGAAATAAAACAGAAGTCATTGATTGACATGGCCGCAGACAGGGGCGCTTACATCGATCAGAGCCAGAGCCTAAATGCATTTATGGCGGAACCCGACTACAGCCGACTGGTGAGGGGGTGGGGGGAAATTGAGAGCTGGGGAGAGACGTGTGAGTTATACAGCCGGTAGTACAGGTTTTATGGGGATGATGATTCCAAGGTTATATTGAGGTTTCACTTGGGCCTAAAACGTTCTGGCTCGGCCTGTATCTCACCCACTTCCCTCTCTCGCTTTACATGTTGTCATCAGACGAGCATGCATTTTTACGGCTGGAAGAGGGGTCTCAAGACAGGTATGTACTATTTGCGAACCAAACCCGCAGCAAACGCCATTCAATTCACCGTCGACAGCCAACCGGTGCTGCAGAAGAGGAGGAAGAGTGGAGGGAGAAAGGGCGCAGTGGGGGAGATGGGTTCAAGCGAGGCAGGAGTGGCGGGTGGCAAGGAGGATAGTGAAGAAGATGGTGAAGACGAGGACGAGAATGGAGGGACTGCAGGGGCTTGCGGCGATGACGTGTGCCTTTCGTGCCAGGGGTGAATAGCGTGAGTAGATATTCGAATTATTCTGGGACATTAAATGGTACGAGCCATGGAAAGCCCCTGATGGGACGGGCCAAAGTAAAGTACGCACGTCCGTTGGGAAATGGGTTGTTACGTCATGTGCAAACCTAAAAACACATCAAGACGCGCAGAGATCGATCCTGTTGTGTGTCCCTCATGTCCTTAGTTTGCGAATGAAAGTAGAAAATGCCAAAGTAAAACATATTCGAATACGCTTTCCATGCTGTTCATTCTCCTCCATCTCCCAAAGGTCTAAGGTCTGCGCATCAGGGAAAATCACTGTCGTCCTCTCAGCTCTCTTGCACCTGGCTCGTGAAATCGAACCCCTCCGTCGAACGAGGCTGTGGCTAGCTCAGGTTTTAAGGGATTGAAGGCCACGCACGACACCACGTCTGTGTGCGGGGGTGGCAGTCCCTTTACTTCCTCCTCCTGAGCCCAAGCCAGGGCGCACTGCTGTTCATTCTCAACTCTCTCTTCCCCCTCATCCACGTCGCAGGCCTCAACATGATCGAAGCCCGCTCTCATTGTGGTATGGACTACCTCACGTCCTTTCCTCAGGTCGTACATGTACGCGTTCTCGTCCTCGCTGCCCACTTCCAAGAAACGCATGCACGGCGAGAAGGCCACGCCCACTTTTTCTCTACGATTCACATGATCCACAAAGGAAGCGACCTTCGCCGCGCCTGCTCGCAGGTCCCACAGCGAGGCCGTGTTGTCGGTGGCAGTTGTCGCAAAGAAGTCAAGGGCGCAGGGAGAGAGGGCGGAGGATGAGACGAAATGCGAAGCTTGCGGCACGGCCAGAGAGCGGACAGGCCGAGCGTGGGCATCAGGGACGACACGCATGAAGCTGCCCTGTGCGGCATCAAGGAGGGCTAAAGATCGGTCGGAGCACGCGGTAAGAACGAGAGGGGAAAGGGTCCCGTTCAGACAAGCGAAGGCGGTGACCTGCTGAGCGTGGTCATGCCTCCAAACGTGGACCGTCTGGGTCGTACTCTGGGGAGAGGGAGAAGCCGAAGCCTTCTTCACAGACTTGGAGGAGCTGGATGGATTATAGTTATGACGGATTAGGGCGTGCTCGTCCAAAGGTTCGACGAGATAGGTGTGCATCGAGAGTTGATTACGATAGGCCGTGAGGACAAATTTGTCAAGGTAAAAAAATGCTGCGGACACCGCCATTGAACTTGAAGGGGCTTGTGCATTAGCTGACATTGAGGCTGTGAACGATGTGGGCGCACTTTTCCAGCCACTGCGCCTCTTCCCAGAGAGTCCCGTGATTGGCGAGACAGGACCGATGGGTGCAAGCAGGTCAATGCTTAGAACAGGTGTCGACCGGTGACTCGGCACATTGCCAGGCACGTTGTGTGCTACGCCTAAGGTGAATATATGCGCCATTCCGTCGCCTGAGGCAGTTAATGTAAGCTCTTGACTATGGCTAATCGCAACAGAATTTGTGGTTGATTTGGAAGAAGAGAAGAAAAAACTTTGACGACGCCTATGGAAACTTCGCAGATTAAAGATCTGAGCCGTGCCATCCATGAAAGCCAGGCCCAGCAAATCACCTTTCCTGCTAAAGGTCATGTCGAGAACGGGAGAGTTTGGCGTGTTTGAAGAAGGAGCAGGAATATCCATCCCGGAAGCATTCCACCGGGGAAAAATGGACGGATTATCATCGGTATCTATGGGATAGATGGGGAGTTCAAGATGCAAGGATGATCTTGAAACACTTTTTTGACATGTTTTCACATGTGACACTGGACGTCTTCCGTAGCCCGATGAGATAATTCGGGAATGGAAAACTATGGGCTTGTTCGTAACTCTTTTGTGGCTTGGTCGACAGATGTTCGTGCCTTGGAAAGAATCGTAGGCCAGCGTTTTTGACAATGATGAAGCAGGACATTGACGTCGAGACACTGATATTGTCGATCGTAGCGGTGAAGATTCGACTAATGGTGTGTGTTTACTTATGGCACCTTCACAAGGGAAGAACGAAAACATCTATATGGGCGTACACCAGTGCTGTGGGAGTTTGTGCGTCGCTGCATGCGTCAAAATAAGAGAAAACTAATAATTAAGCACATTCAAAAGGGCCATATCCTTTATCTCTTCCTATCTCACTGCACACTTTTTCGGAGTACTGGGAGTTTTGCCAGGCGGGAAGGGGTCCGTGTAGATAACTACCCGGATGTACGTCGTTCCTTCCCTCTAGGCCTCCCAACCGGTGCACAGTCTGTTCACTTTCGTGGTTGTGGCGGGAGCCATGCCTGATGGCACATTTGCGTGTCACAGCGTGAACACAAAAGTGAAACCAGAACGTTTTTTGCACCCACTTGCTATTCCAGTTGTATCTTTGGCTTGGCTTTTGCTGATCCGCATTCATGACACCCTGGCGTGCATACAAATGCTGCTGGGCTCGACTCCAGCTTTTCCTCTCTTCACTTCCCCGCTCATTTCATCTACTTTATTACTCATGCCCTCAGGCGTACGCCGCAGGCTGCCCGATTTCCACAAATTGATCCATCACCCCGGATTATGGACGAGGTAAGACATGTGGTAGAAGTCGATAGATATTTGGTTGGATAGGAGCAACGAGTAAAGATACGCTTGGTTGCAGCACGCCTAGTGGTGGGTGAGGCTGGCAATAGCCCATTCTCCACAAGCCACCATCCAGTGCATTGCATCGAACTCTATAGATCATACTCTGATAAGGTGACCAGCCTCTCTGTGCAGTGCAGAGTTGTAGGCTTTGAAATCTGGAGCAGGTCAGAGTCCAAATCGCCGCGAGAGAGCCGAGATAACCCTCATCCCCGTCCATATCCTTCTAGGCTCCGCACGACCATCACCATGCGCATCACCACCACCTGCATGAAAATTCATTGCATGAAGACGGTGAGGAGGACGGAGACGGGCTGGAGGAGGACATGCTACACCAGCACACGCGGCACCACCACCCTTTCTCCATGGAAGGCGTCGTGGAGGAGGACGAGCAACAGCATCATCACCAGTCTCTCTTGCCCGTCATGGAGGGCCCGGCGGAGGGCAGTTGTCTGAACGGTCCGCTGGGAGAGGGCGTGCACTCGGAAGCAGAGGATGACGAGGGGGGAGCAAGGGGGATGGGTGGAGGCGGAGGCACGGAGCCGCAGGGAGGAAACGGGGAGGGACGCCACGGGGAAGAGGAGGAGGAAGACTTGTCGGGGGTGGTAATTCTGGC
>Ga0102934_1001916_pt1 | contig 14632 bp, 12 predicted proteins | sample SalPonR2_A_D1_MG_FD_78175 | JGI IMG/M metagenome (GOLD analysis project Ga0102934, IMG submission 78175) | Salt pond soil microbial communities from South San Francisco under conditions of wetland restoration - Salt Pond MetaG R2_A_D1_MG | ecosystem: Environmental > Aquatic > Marine > Intertidal... | reverse complement strand
GCTTGTGCCATAAATTGTCCAAGACCCTCTATATTAAATATTGTTTCGGTAATTACTAAACCCCCTAATAATCCTAAAACCATTCTACCCGCAACAGTTACCACTGGAATTAATGCATTTCTAACTGCATGTTTATATACTACTACATTTTCGTTTACACCTTTTGAACGTGCAGTTCTGATATAGTCTTTTCTTAGAATTTCCAGCATACTTGAACGGGTAATTCTCATGATAAATGCCCACCATAAAATAGAAATGGTAACAACAGGGGCAATCAAGTGTCTTATAGCATTACCGACAATACCTATATTACCATTTAATAATCCATCTAGTATAAAAAAGCCTGTATAATTTATAAATGCAGAAGAATTTACTATTTCTAAAGCCCATGCACTGAGCCTAGATGGAGGGAACCAACCCAAAGTACCGTAAAAAATCATAAGCATTATTAATCCGAAAACAAATGTTGGAACCGACCAACCGATTATCGCTAATACTCTACTCACGTGATCCCAAATATCATTGTGGTGGACAGATGCGAAAACTCCTAAAACTATTCCTCCTAATACAACTGGTAATAAGGCTAATATACCAAGTTCAGCTGTAGCAGGAAACCGGTCTATAAAAGCTTCATTTACAGTAGCACCTGCCGACTCTGACCAACCTAAATCACCCTGGGCTACTCCTTTAATCCATCTTCCATACTGCTCATACCAGGGATCATCTAAACCATATCTACTTACTAAGACATCAACATCAACATTTTTTAACTGTGATGGATCTGTCACATATGTACTAAGCCTTTGATAAGGACTAAGCATCATAATCATACTGAAAACTAATAATGTAACACCAATTAAGATAATTGGAAGTATCAGTAATCTTCTTACAATATATGATATCATCTTAAATCTCCTTCTTTTATAAAATAATAGATATCAGGGGAGAGAACTCCCCTGATATTATTTTACTGTAATTCACTTTTAATATTAATTACTCTTGTGCTTTATAGATATTGTAGTAATAAATACCATCATGTAATATTGGATCATATTCCCAACCTTGTACCCAGTCACGCATTAAAATATGGGCAGTTGGCTGATATAGATATATATCTGTTGCATATTCATAAGCAATATTTTGAATCTCTGTATAAATTTCTTCTCTTTCTTCTTGTACAGTAGTTTCTACTCCACTATTTACTAGCTCATCAATATTTTGTTCAGCAGCAAACTCTGCATAATTTTCACCTTTGAAATTACCAAAGGTACCATCAGTTCTCATGAATGGAACTGTAAAGTTATGTGGATCAGCATAGTCTGCTCCCCATCCAATAAATCCAAGAGTAAATTTACCAGCTACTAATCTATCTAGATATGAACCCCATTGGATTCCACGCATATTTACTTTGAACTTTGGATTAATTTGTTCAATATTATATTTTAACATTTGTGAAGCAGTTTGACGCATACTGTTACCTGTATTATATAATATTGTAATTTCAAATCCTTTTTCCCAAACTTCGCCATCAAAAGCTTGTTTGAAATGTTCTTCAGCTTTATCAAGGTCCATTGTATAAACTGGTGAATCTTCTTCCCAACCTAAGAAAGGTTCTGGAATTGGACCACGAGCTTGTTGTCCGTCTCCATCCATAACATCTTTAACAAAAGCATCATAGTTCATTGCATAGTTAAATGCTTTTCTAACATGAATATCTGCAAAGAAGTCAGATGGAATACCATTACCATCAAGTTCACCACTATGAACATCTTGGTTACCTTGAGTATCAATTGTCCAGTTCATTAGACCATAACCTGTATATAAGTTAGGTAGACCAGTAATTAATTCTACACCATCAAGTTCTCCTACCTGACTTTGATACTGTTTATCCATATAAACTACATCAGCATCTCCACGTTGTAACATAAGCTTACGTGTTGACCACTCATCGATATAGTTAATAATTACTCTTTCTAATTGAGCTGGTTCTCTCCAGTATCCATCAAATCTATCTAAAGCAATTCTTTGACCTTTTTCCCAAGTGTTTAATTCAAAAGGACCAGTACCATTTGGGTTTTCATGAAGAGCATCTTCTTCTTTAGCTAAATCATAATACTCAGGAATTGATTCAGGACTTCCATCCCAAGCACCTTGTTCAATACTCCATTCTTTATCAATTATAGCACCAAGACCATTATCATGAACTATAGCACTCATGAATGTTGGGTTAGGCTTAGGAAGATGGAATATAACATTGTTTCCATCTACTTCAATTGCTTTATCAAGATGTTCATATAGTTCTCTTGACTGTTCAGCAGTTAATTGAGTAGGATCGTCAACTCCAACTACCTCTGAACTAAGATCAGCTAAACCATCAGCATCAAATAATGGTCCATAAAGCATCCAGAATGGTCCACCATTACGATCAAAGATTAAACCTCTCATGAAACTATATTTTACATCTTCTGGAGTTAATGTTCCGCCTTCATGGAACTTTACACCTTCTCTTATAGGAAATACATAAGTGGTTTGATCATCTCTTACTAAACCATTTTCAACAGTTGGAACTTTAGTTGCTAACATTGGTTCATACTGTGTGATATCACCTTTTTTGAACATAATTAGGTTTTCATAAATGTTAGCATAAATTTCAGAACTTGCATTATCATATTGATAATGAGGATCTAAACTGTCAATAGTACCCATATTTACTTTTGTAAATGTTGTAGGATTTTTCACCTGTGCCATAGCACCAATGGATAATGATAAAATTAATGTTAAACTTAATACTAAAATAAGAATTTTAGATTTCTTCATTTAAACTTATTCCTCCTCCATATTTTTAACAATTTATTAATTCTACTTTATACTACTTACTACTTTGATACTGGTTGTATTTCCACCCCCCTTTTGATGGTTTCTATTTTTATTTTTAAAAGACTGAATAAAGTATTATTATACTTCATTATATATAAATTATCAAATTTTAGCATTAAAATCAATATGATTTATACATAATTTATTAGAATCATTATTGTAAAATTAATATAATATTTTATTTTCTCAATTATATTGTAGATAAATATTAATTTTATTTATTAATTTATTAAAATTTTAACATAATTAATTTATTATATCAAGAAAATTTGAGTATTTATTTAATATTTGATTAATAATAAATGAATATCTTAAATATTCATTCACTTAAATTCAAATTTTTTTCTAACTTGCAGATAATTCCACTAATTAGAAAATCAATAATCTCTGGGAAAAATTCATTCCCAATATCATTTTTATGTAATAGAACATAAAAAATAGAATCAATACTTGCTAATAATAATCTAATATCTATATTTTTATTAATACTACCTTCTTCTTGCCATTTTTTTAATTGTGGGGCAAACAAATCATACGCATAATTAAATTGTACGTTCTTTTTTTTCATATCTAAGCTTTTTCGATATTTATTATGTACATGAGGATTAAAAAAAGCTCTTAATACCGGATCAGATCTCATTATATTTAGAAATTCATAAATTGCTTCCTTGACTATCTCTGGTGGTTTAGCGTCTTTTTTAAATAATTTTAGAAGTTTCATTTTAGCTTGATCATGTTTTGTTATATAAATATCTAAAAATAATTCTTCTTTTGAATTAAAATAATTATAAAAGGTGCCCACACTTATACAAGCCATTTGTGTTACATCTTTTACTTTTGTTTCTTTATAACCTTTTTTTGTGAAAAGTTCTGTTCCACATTCTAATAACTCATTTCTTATTTCGTCCAAATAAGTTGCACCTCCTACACTTACTCACAATATAATATATTATATAAAAATATATTAAATCCTTTTTTATTTATAAATAAATGTATAATTATTTATGATTTTATACTCTAAAGAAATCAATATTCATAACTATTATGTATGCTATTATAGAAGTTGTACCACATATTAACGAACCCCATATTATATCAATAACAGTTAACATTACCGGCCAATCTTTAATTGTTGCTAAATTGGTTATATCATAGGTAGCATATGTAATAAAACCATAAAACAGACCAGCAAATAATGCATACTGCCAACTTTGATTAATTATAGCAGTATTTAATACAAAAAAGACTAACCCTGCAATAAAGAATAAATAAAATATTACAGCCACTTTCATATCAAACTTTTCTTTTAATAAAAAACCAATTTGTTTTCTATATAAATCTCTTGCTATAAAACCTAACCAAATTGAATCAATTAATATAAATATTAAAAAAGCTAAAATGTAAACTTTAAAATAACTATACATTTAGTCACCTTCTCTTTTTAGTTTTTTAAAAAATCCTTAATTCTTTTTATTCCCTCTTTACTATCATCAACATCTAAAGTTAATTTTTCTATTGGACATAAATCAGTGTTATCTCTATTTTTTATAGCCTTAACTATTAATTCTGCATCATATTTTAAATTCCTTTTTTCAAAAATATCTACTGCACCATTACTGACAATTTTACCAAAACAATACTTAACAGAACTATAATCACAAACCATAGCTACTGCCCTACCGATTATTTTGTCTGCAACAATAGCATTTTCTAATACTTTAGGATCGTTTTCTAATAAACCTACAATAGATCCTACACTTTCTTTTTTACTTTTATATACAACTTTATTATCTTTTACTATCACTAGGGTATAATCACTTTCTTTAAGTTTATTTATTGCTAGTTCTTTATCATTCATTTATATATTCATTCCTTTATAATTATATTATATATGAAGTTCAACCACATCTTGATCTTTTAAAATATGATCTTTTGCAACATTTTGTCCATCAAATTTAGCTGACCCCCATATTCTAGCCTTTTGAAGTTTATTAGCAAAATCTTTATGAATTAGTCGAGCAAAATCTAAAACTGTGCTTCCTTTTTTTAATATAAATGGTTGATCATAATCCGCTTCTTCTCCAGGAGCTTTACTATAAGCTCTAATAATATTTAGCTTTTTAAACATTATTTTAGGTATTTTTTCTAAATTATATTTTGTTTTAGTTGATATTTTAAGAGGTGTTATTTTAGGATAAAGTTCTTTTATGATCTCTAGGTTATCATCTACACCTTCTAAATCTGATTTATTTGCAATTACTAATATATCATCAAGTTGGTAAGTTTTAACATTTTCAGGAGCATCTTCTCTTATTAATCTTTTACTTTCTAAAAATTCAATAATTCCAGATAATTGGTCTAAACAATCCTTTGATGAAATATCAATAACGATAACTAAATAATCAGCATGAAATATAGCACTAACCATAGGACCGGGAACATCTTCAGGTACTAATGGAGGTGTATCAATCATTTGAATTTGTATATCTTCAAAGTTTATCATGCCAGCAGTTGGAAGATTTGTTGTAAATGGATATTTTGCCACTTTGACCTTTGCATTACTTAAAGATGCAACAATTGAAGATTTCCCAACATTAGGATAACCCAACAATATTATTTGTCCGGCTCCTTCTTTATCAATTAAATATGGATTATATGTGCTTTTAGATTTACTCGTCTTTTCTTTTTCTTCTTTTAATTTAGAAATCCGTTTTTTTAAATCCGCTTGAAGTTTTTCAGTTCCTTTATGTTTTGGCATTATAGAAAGCATATCTTTTAAAGCTGCAATCTTTTCTTCAGGGGTTTGTGCATTTCTAAATACTTCTTCAGCTTCATAATATTGAGGTGGTAAATTAGCTGGCATATTCTTAAACCTCCTTATAATTTATAATATATCTTGTATTAATAATTAAAGAGAAAGGTTTAATATTCCTTTTTTAGTTTATATATTATACAGCAGCTTCAATTGATAATTTAGATTCATCATATCTTTTTAAATAATTTATTACTATTGGTACTATTATTAATTGTCCTAAGATACCTGGAAAACCAGCAGTTATTGTGCCGAAAATATAGATAAATGGATTTGTTGGAAGTCGACCAAAACCAAATCCAAAAACCAATACCATTACTATTATAGAAGCCATAACTCGACCTACCAACATTGTAATAATTAATGATAAATATCTATTCATCTTAGCCCTTTTAAATAAATATCCCATAGATAAACCATATATAGCTAACTCTCCTATCATGATTGGTAACATAGGTAAAACTGGTGGCATCCCAGTAAATAATGAACTTAAAATTGGTGTAATTAAACCAATGATTAAACCAAATAAAGGTCCTAAAAATGCACCACCAATTAATACTGGTAAATGCATTGGTAATAATACTCTTCCTAAACCAGGTCCTCCTATTAGATGAAAGATAATTGGTAATATAATTCCTAACGCAATAAATAAAGCACTGTAAACATATTTTTTTGTATTCATATTCTTATCCTCCTTATAATAATAAAAAAAGGTCTCACCTGTATTTTCTACAGGTAAAGACCTTCGTGATCCTTATAATTCTTTAATTTATATAATGTTTTTAATTTGTTCTATTGCTTCTTCAATCAGTTCATTTAAGGACTTGTCACTAACCCCGACTAATTGAACATGAGGTTGTTTCATCCCAATAATGACTTTTTTGGCATCAGAACTTGCAATAGCTTCGGCCATTACAGTTGTAATTTCACCTTTCATCGAATTGGGAATTATTAATCCTAGTGGACCAATTATTATATCAACTTTCTTGACATTTATGGCAATTGCATTTTCACCTGTTGCACCTTCATCAGCACCATTAGTAATCATCTTTGAAGTAGCACCGGCATTCGTGCCTAGAGCTAATATATTTAGATTATTACCAAATTCTTTTCTTATTTTGTTAACAATTTGTGAACCCAAACCGCCACCTAAACCATCAATTACTGCTAATTTCAATTTGTCCACCTTCTATTTCATTACTGAAAATAATAATATCAAATTATCTTTTAACTTGCAAGAAGTATACACTAACCTCCAGCAGATGGCGGGAATAATGTTACTATATCTTGATCATTTAATTTAGTCTTTAATTTATTAATATGAAAAATATTCTTACCATTTACTAAAATAATAGAACCAGTTTTTATTTCACTTGATTCTAATAGTTTTTCAGAAAAATATCCTGAAAAATCATCATCTAACTTATTTATCAAATCTTTAATTGTTGCTGTATTTTCAAACTCATAATCTACTTCGGATATTTTTAAATTTAATCTAAATAATGAATATAGTTTTACTTTTACTTTCATATTTATTATAGTCCTAATTCATTTAATTTATTTTGACTTATTTGACCTTCTGGAGTCCATCCTCGTTCTTCATAATATTTAGGTAATATTTCTTTGAATTTTGAAATAGCACCCTTTTGAGGACCATCAGGTAATGGATCTTCTGTAAATCTTTTAGGTAATGTATCTTCTTTAGGGCTAATTCCTGCTTCTAAGTTGAATTTTCTTTCTAAGTTATATATTCTTTCTCCAACTTGAAGAAGTTCATCTGAATTATAGTTAAAATCAGTTCCAGCATTTACAATTTCTCTGTAATCATCTAATCCCAATGCAAATGAAGTAAATAAACACATCCCTACTGAATCTATTACTGCTGTTAAGTCTTGGAAAATCTTAACCCATTCTGGTTTACCTTTTAGTTCCTGAGGATCAAGCTTTTCAGGAGCACCAATTATCTCAGGTGAAATCATATAACCTCTTACATGGCAACCTCCACGATTTGAAGTAACGTAATTTAGACCATGTCCTTGAACTCCTCTTGGGTCATAAGCAGGTAATTCTTGTTTTTTAACAGACATTGAAAGTTCTGGATGTCCTTTAGAATCTGCTAACCTATATGATCCCATTGCTAGTTTGTCCCCAAAACCTTCTCTATAAGCTAATTGTTTTGTGTAATAAACAATTGATTCAGAAGAACCAAAATTAAGTTCTGGTCCATTTTGTAATTCTTCTTTATCAATATATCCTTTTTCATATAGTTCCATTGCACAAGCTATTGTAGTACCTGCACTAATTGTATCAATACCTAATTCATTACATAAGAAATTAGCTTCAGTTATTGCATTAAGATCATCAACACCACAGTCTGCTCCAAATGCCCAACCTGTTTCATACTCTGGTCCTTCACCTGCTCTACCATTAGGTAGTTTAACATCACGTCCACATCTTATTGGACAGCCATAACAACCTTTATTAGATTGTAAATATCCTTTTTCAACTAAAGCCTCACCTGAAATTTCCTCTGTTTTATCAAAAGTTCCAAACTGAAAGTTATTTGTAGGATATAGTCCATTTGAGTTTATTATATTATCTAAAACTTTTGTTCCTAATGCTGGAAGACCTTCACCAGTAACACCATCTTCTTTTAACATTTTAGTTTGTTTTCTAACAACTTCCATTGCACTTTCTTTGTCATAATTTACTTTATTTTCATCTGATTTTACTACCACAGCTTTAAGGTTTTTAGAACCCATTACTGCACCAACACCAGTACGACCAGCAGCTCTGTTTTTTTCATTCATAATTGAAGCAAATAATACTTTGTTTTCTCCTGCAGGCCCTATACAGCTTACCTTAGCATTGTCATCACCAAACTCTTCTATTAACATATCTGTTGTTTCATTTACTTTCTTACCCCAAACATGGGAAGCGTCCTTTAATTCAGCCTTATCTCCTTTAATGGAAAGATAAACTGGTTTATCAGACTTCCCTTCAAATATAATCATATCATTACCGCTAAAACGCATCTCTGCACCAAAAAATCCACCTGAATTACTACTTGCTATTGTCCCAGTTAATGGTCCTTTAGTAACAACCATATAACGTCCACCAGTGGAGGCAGCTGTACCGGTAAGTAAACCTGTAGCATAAATTAATTTGTTCCCAGGACTTAAAGGATCTACTTTTGGGTCTATTTCATCATATAGAATTTTCGATGCTAAACCCCTACCTCCTAAATACTTTTCAACCTTTTCACCTGCAATAGTTTCTCTTTTTACTGTTTGGTTTGTTAAATCTACTCGTAATACTGAATACTCTTGAATTTTACCCATCAATTATACCTCCTTTAAATTTTATCTTCTTTCCAAGCACGGGAGGCTATAGTATTTCTACTATAACCCAGCGGTCAATTTGCCATAAACATTTTATGTTTTTAGGCTCAGAGACTCGAAGGTATATTATAATAATTACAGGGAAAATATAAAAATCCTTTAAGATTAGTAAAAAATAATAATTTCACAAAAATATTTTTATGGGCATTGCACAATTCCTTTTCCCCATAAGCAATCACCACAGACAGGGAAAGTGTTACCATGACAGTCCCTTTCATTTGTTTTAGACATATCACATCCTGAACATTGTGTACATTCAGAAAAAGAAAAATCAATTAATCTTTCTCTAAAATTAATAAATTCATCACTATTATATATTTCTTTTAATGTATTATTTTGAATTTTATCTATTGTATAAGCTTTAAAATGTTTTTTTCTTTCTCTTATATAACAATCATAACTATGCATTAATGCTATACAAGGACTTACTTCACCTTTCCAATTAATAGCTATACTACCCTGTTCTACAAACTTGCAATAACCACTATGGGGATCAAAAGGTATTTGTCTTGTACTGATAGAACTAGTTTTACCCATTATTTTTGAAACATACTTTAATGTTTCTTCATCTAAATCTGTTGGAGGAAGATATATTTCAGGTCTATGCTCTGTCCTTTCTTTTGGTTGTGATCTACTATTACTAAAAGAATAAAGAATTTCATCTGTCATTGCTTCTGTATAAGGTAATAGATTAGTTAAAAATATAAAAGAAGCTCCTAATTCAAAAGCTAGTTTTCTTAAATCTTTTAATTCTGATATATTTGATTTCATGATAACAAATTCAATACCTATTTCTGTTTTATTATCATTATACTTTTCTTTTAAACTTTTAAACCTTTTAACATTTTTTATTATTTCTTCTAAATCTGCTCCAGATCTTATATCTGCCATTGTTTCTGGAGAAGTTCCATCTAGAGAAACCACTAAACTATCCAAACCAGCTTTAAGTAAATTTATAGACATACTTTCTTCTAGTAATAATCCATTAGTTATGATTTGGGTTTTTATATTTAATTGTTTAGCTTTCTTTACCATTTTTACTATATCAGGATGGTAAAGAGGTTCTCCTATACCCCAAAAACTTATCATTTCTATTTTTTCAAATTCTTTTAAATCATCAATGATTTTTATGTAATCTTTATACTTCATGCTTCCGATTTTTTCATTCCAAGAATGCCTAACACAAGTTTTACAGTTTAAGTTACAATCTGATGTGGGTTCTATATATACTCTCCTTAATAAAGGATCAGCCCTTTTTATCAAAAGTGTGTCTCCATCTTTTTTAATTGTTAGTTCTGTGTCTTTTTTTAAATTTAATTCTTTTAAAATATCAGCAGGTAAATTTAACTTACCATCTTTATCTATCTTTACTTGGATTTCTTTTTCTAACTTATCATTAATTCCGCTTTTTCTCCAAAATTGAGGGTTATTTATTATAAAGCCCATATTAATCTCCTTTCAAAAATTTATTTATCATTAATAATATTATAAAATATATTTCAAAAAATAAAAAGACACCCCTTAAAAATTAAGGAATGTCTTTATGAATTCATTATGCAGTTTGAAATTGTTTTGAATAAAATTCTTTATAATGCGCATCTTTTTCTAATAATTCTTGATGACTACCTTTTTCTAACAATCTACCTTTTTCAATAAATAATATTTTATCCGCATTAATTATCGTTGAAAGTCGGTGTGCAATAATAAATGTTGTTCTATTTTGTCGTACTTCATTTACTGCCTCTTGTATTAGTTCTTCAGTTTCAAGATCAACTGATGAAGTTGCTTCATCTAATATTAATAGCCTTGGATCTTTTAAAAATGCTCTAGCAATAGAGATCCTCTGTCTTTGACCACCAGACAATTTAACACCTCTTTGTCCTACCTGAGTGTCATATCCATCTGATAACTCTTCAGTTATAAACTGATGTGCATTTGCTTTTTTAGCACATTCAATTATTTCTTCTCTAGAAGCATCTGGTTTACCATATGCAATATTTTCTGCAACCGAGGTTGAGAATAAGAAGTCTTCCTGCATTACCATTGCCATAGATTGTCTTAATTCTTCCAATTCATAATCTTTTATATCTTTATCATCAATTGTAATTTGACCACTATCAATGTCATATAATCTTAATAGCAATCTAACTATTGTAGTTTTCCCTGATCCACTTGGACCAACTAATGCAATCGTTTGATTTTCTTTAGCTTCTAAATTGATACCTTTCAAAACTGTATCTTCATCATATGAAAAATGAACATTATTAAATTTAACTTCACCTTTTAAATTATCAGCAGATATTTCACCTGTATTATTTTTTATATCTGGTTGTATTTCTATATGATTAAAAAATCTTTCTATACTTGCAAAAAATCTACTTATACCTTCAGTCATCTGTACCATTCTAAGTAAGGGTTCCCTAAATCTCTCTAAATATCCATAAAAGGCAACTATTGTACCTATACTAAGAGCTCCTATAGATGTAAGATAACCTCCATAACTTAAGACTGCTAAAACTCCAAATATATTCAACATTCTAGATCCTGGAATTAATAAACTTATATACTTAATCGCAACCATTCTTGCCTGAGCATGATCATCGTTTTTCTGAGAGAACCTATCCATTTCATGTTCTTCATTATTAAATGCTTTAATAACTTTAATTCCTGCTAAATTATCTTCAAGTTTATCATTCATAATTGCTTTGTTTTCTCTTGTTTTTCTAAAAGCTTTATGCATCTTTTTCATTAGAAAATATCCAAAAATCATTAAGATCGGAGTGAAAATTAAGCTCATTAAAGCCAATTTAACACTCATAGAAAAAAGTATTATTACAGTACCAGTAATTATCACAAAAGAAGTTATTATCGCTTCTGGACCATGGTGTATAAATTCCTGTAACCTATTTAGATCATCAATTATTCTAGACATTAATTCACCTGTTTTTTTATTATCATGAAAGTTCATTGATAATTCTTGATAATGATTGTAGAGATCATTTCTCATATCTCTTGTTATATACTGTGCAAACTTGTGACCATAAAAAACTCTAATACCTCTAATGATATTTGCACTAAGATAAATCGCTAATGCCCATAATACTAAAATCAAAATATTACTAAACTCACCACTGGGAATAGCCTCATCAATAATCTTTCTAATAATTAATGGAGGGGCTAAAGCCAGTAAAGCACCTATAACATGTAATAATTGTATGGAGAAATATTTAAATTTTCTATCTTTAATATAATGATTATAGAATTTCTTTAATAAATTAAAATAATTGTAATCTTTACTATTATAATCTATTTCCTTATTAAATCTGCTCACTATATTTACCTCCCTTTAAACTTAACTCCATATTAAGTTTAAGTAATTAACCATAATATGTCAAATGATTGAAAGATTAATTAATGTGTTTAACTTAGATAATTAATTTGTTTGGATTAACTTAATACTACCTATCTCTTCTATACTATATTGGAGATTCGATTTAAAAATTATCATATTAAATATTGTAAAGAACAGTGACCCAAAAAGAAATATAAAAAATATAGATATATTTTCCAATAGATATCCAGATAATATCAGAGAAATTGGAACAATTATTTTAATAATGCTAAATTTTACACTTATTACTCGACCAAGAATTTTATTTGGAACAACAGTTTGAATAAGCACACTTGATGGTATATCAACCCAAGATACTATTATACCTCCCATTGTCATAAGGAATGTATAATAAATAATTATAAAAGATTGACTAGGTCTGCCATTAAATAACAATGGTAAAATAAATGACATTACTCCAATCCCTGTATAATAACCTATGTTTTTTAAAATAGTATTATAAGTTGTTACTTTAAGTATTCTTTTAATCAAAACAGCACCCAATATCATACCAACAGGTAAACCACTTTGTACTATTCCATATACATATGAGTCAACATTCCAGATTGTATTTAACAAATAAGGTATTGGAACAATAATAGTAAAGTTAAAAAAGAAATTTAATGATATAAATATATATACCAATACTTTAAGTTGGGGTCTTGAAAAAATATATTTAAATCCATCCTTTAATTTATTATATATGCCTATAGAATCTTGTTTATCAAAACTATTACTATCAACATTGTAATTATAGTTTATAAATAATTCTATTATTCCAGCAACAAAAAATGACAGCCCATTTATTAATATAAAAGTCTTGGTATCTACTATTGTATAAACTAAACCTCCTAATATTGGTCCCATCAAATGTGACATAGATTCTATTATCCTTGCAAAAGAATTTATTTTTACTAAATTTTTATCTGATACCAAATTAGGTTTTGCAGATTCAATACCTATATTAAAAAACACAGAAAAAACTGTCATTAAAAAGGTACTAAAATATATCAATAAAGTATTTAATCCAAATTTTATTACAATAAAATATATTAAAGTTAAAAATATTCCGTTGATCAAATCTGATCCGACTACTAAAAACTTTTTATCAACATAGTCTGCTAAGACTCCAGCAAATGGATTAATAAAAACAATAGGTAAAGTATATAATACAATATTTGTAGCAAAAGTAAGACCTGAACCAGTTGTATTTAATAAATACAATCCGACTACAAATGTATAAATAGCAGTTCCAAATAATGATATCGATTTACCAGATAAAAAAAATAGTAAGTTTCTATTTTCCTCTTCAAAAAGTTGATCTTTAATTAATGATAATGATGATTTTAACATATATATCCCTCCATTATTTAACTTAAAATAAGTATACATAATGGAGGAAGGACGATGACAAGAGCTAATGTGATGATTTATATTTATAAAATAGTTAAAAGATGGGGTTGCCCCCATCTTTTAAAATTAATTATTAACTAATAATGTCGGATAAGATTGTATCTTTAATAGTTCATTGAATCTTTTTATTTTATTTCCTCTATTTATATAGTCTTGCACTAGTTTTTTGCCTTGATAATATGTTATTGAATAAATCTTTTTAAATTGAGAACTTTTAATATTAGATAATAGATGTTCTAACATAAAATCAGGTTGTAAAGTATATTTACCAACATACTTTTTGATTTCATCTTCTGATCGACCATCTTCAAACATCATTACTGCATTATTAGCAATTTGATCAATAGAATTTATCCTGGATGCTTGTAATAAAGATTTTAAATTTACATCATTTATTTTTATTTTATATTTTCTATAAATATCATTAACTAAGTAAGATAAAAAATAATCATTAGAGATAATCATATCAAAAGCTATTTCACCAATACCTTCAGAAACAACTAACTGAGGGCTGTTTAATAAAAAAACTTGGTTTTCAAAATATCCCTTATCATGTACTAAATACTTTTCTTTCATTAAAAATTCTGTATGATGACCAGGATATAATTCATGAGCAATTAAAGGAATCGCTTGAAAAAAGTTAAAAGGAATATCTTTATTAATCTTTAGTTTTGATTTTAAGTTTCCAATATATCTGGTTGATGCTCCATAATTTTTATTACTTACTAATTCAACAAT
>Ga0102934_1001915_pt1 | contig 14640 bp, 13 predicted proteins | sample SalPonR2_A_D1_MG_FD_78175 | JGI IMG/M metagenome (GOLD analysis project Ga0102934, IMG submission 78175) | Salt pond soil microbial communities from South San Francisco under conditions of wetland restoration - Salt Pond MetaG R2_A_D1_MG | ecosystem: Environmental > Aquatic > Marine > Intertidal... | reverse complement strand
TCACCCTTCTATACTCCATTAACACTCTTCTTCCCCACCTGAATAGTTGTATTAAATCATTAAATGGTCAAGTGTTTTTTTGTGATTTTTTACTGGAAATTCTACTCAATTGATAAGTCAACAATTATCTGCATCTTTGAAAGGTTTTCTATATCAACTTTTGATAGTTTAACCGGTATTCTTACTGTATTTTCAGTTTCATGTAACTCAGGGGTTTCTTCGCCGTCCTTCTCCTCACCTGTTGACTCCTGTCCCAGCTGAGCAAGTCTTTCGAGTGGATCATTTATAAACTCCGTGGCTACAGAATTCCCCGCTTCCTCACTTCTCTCCTCAGGTTTATTATTGCTGTCATCAGGGAAATCTACAACACGACCATAATTTCCATATTCACCTGCTGAAGGTTCAAACTCAACGCTTTCTTCATTCTCGCTGAGGACATTATCCACAAACTCAGAGACAGACTCATGCTCCTCTTTTTTCTCCTCTGCGCTATTATTTAAAGACTCGCTTTCGTCCGCCTCTGAGCTGATATCATCCAACTTCGTATTGGGCACAACCTCGGCTTCAACATCTGTCTTTTCTTCTTTATTTTCAGTATCATGAGTTTCACTAGAGCTGCTGGATCTATTACCCGGTATATCTTTCTCTATACTTCTCATGACCAGCCCTACTATCGATTCGAATGTCTCATATACCCCTGTTCCTTTCGTGGCAATTGCTCCGAAAGAGTTTTTATGAGATTTGTTTAATTTTTCATCCATTATCTCTTTGTTTAAAGCTCCGCCGATATCCTGTTTGTTATATTGAAGAACCCAGGGTATCTCATCAAGATTTTTGCCCGTTTGACGAAGATTTTCTTCCAGATTGGCCAAACTTTCCATATTGTCGTCCATCTTGCCCGGAGAGGAATCCGCGACGAATACTATCGCGTCTACACCTTTTAGAACAAGTTTGCGGGTTGCATTGTAGAATACCTGGCCCGGTACTGTGTATATAAGGCACTTGACCGATATATTGTTAAGATGTTCTATTTTCATCGGCAGGAAGTCGAAAAAGAGGGTACGGTCGGTTCTGGTCTTCATGGAAACCATTTTACCCTTGTTTTCTCCGGGCAATTTCGAGTATATGTGTTCCAGGTTTGTTGTTTTTCCGCTTAATCCGGGACCATAATAAACGATCTTAACGGTTACTTCTTCATCTTTCCTGTTATAAACAGCCATAATAATAGATCCTTTAGGTGCTTAGCAGATACTGATCTCCGCTTTTATAAATTCTCCAGACTGCCGAATTATAACCGCGGCATTTATACTTTTCCTGTCAAAGCTGTCTGATTCACAATAAAAATTACACTCACGGTTTTAATAAGGCAAATAACATGCCAGTAGAGTGTTTTAATTATTTATATAAGTTATTATATAACAATAAGTTGCGATGCTTGTTTTCGGTTTCGTCCAGGGTGATTCAGCAAATGGAAGGGAGATCTCTTAAAATGCAAACAATAATGATAATAAGGCCTGAGCCACGAACTATATTTTATAAGTACAAATAAATATATGCAACGCTAACCTCCGTCAGCGTTGCATATATAGATAGTTCAGATCACTGAAGCTTTTTATGGAGAATACGTTCTCCACAACAGGTCATACTCATTACCAGAGTCATCTCCATATACCCTGATATAGTAAGTTCCGCTCGATGTAACAGGACAACTTATGAACTCATCGTCTGAGGTCACTGTTGAGGAATCAGAATAACAGATGACATTATCCGGAGAATCATAAAGTTCTATATCTATATCTCCTTTATAATGGATAAATTCACAAGTAACTTCAACCAGAGTATCCCCTGAAGCTACATATATCTCGTACCAGTCATCATCGAACTGTAATCCATAACCATCTATCAATTCCAGCCTTCTACCTTCATCCTCAGTAAAATCATATGCCGCACTGTAGCTGTCATTCTCTTCATATTCGTCGTCAATCCAGGGTACAGAATCAAGCATAGCGCTGTCACAATCGAGTTGTACCGTAGGAGCACGATCAGCTTCTGCCTCGATCTCCTTTTCCCATTGTATAAGGACTTTGCAAATAGGATTTTCTTCATCATCAAAAACTATAACACCGCCGTTGCTTTTAGCTGAAAGATGGTGCGTTCCCGGAGACAGGTTCAATAAAGCGGGTTCATCTGAGGAGATCATTCCAAGGGGAACTGGGTCATGATCAATGTGAATATATAATCCGATTGGATAACAATTTACTCCTTTAAGAACAACATAGCCGCCGGCATTTTCATCTCCCAGCTCGGTTGCATAAGGATTTATTTTCATCACTGAGTCTTCCTCGCATCCCAAAAGAAAAACTAACCCTACAAATAATAATACAATTCGCCTCATTACAACCTCCATATGAACCAAGTATCTGAATCTCCAGTATATGGTCAATATTATATCACATCTATAAATTAATGAATCGGGATGGAACATACAAACAAAAAATTTACATTATAGAGGGGGTTTCTACAATTTCTTGCCGCACCATGGACAATATCTGTAACTTTTGCTGAACCTCTTTCCGCATTCACACTCAAAAAGGGAATCTTCCGAAGACGAAAAGGTTTTAACCGGATTATTCCTGAGTAGATAGAGGTGATCATATAATGTCGATGCTTTTGGGAGTACAAATTGATAATCCTTGTCAGCTACAGTTACGATTACAGCCGGGTGCAGATTTCCTCCGGCTATTCTTACAGAAGATATCGTACAAACATCCAAAGAAACATTCTTCATTCCGAAGGAGGAATCCAGCGCTGAAACTTGAAAATTAAGGTTTCTGTCAGTTAACTCCAGAATTCCCCTTGCGGCAACCAGACTGGTAACGTAATAAATCGCTTTTTGCATAAAAATTGTTTTTTCATCACAAAGCTGCATTGATCCCCTCTTCCGCTTAATACTGAATTAGATAAAGCCAGAAGTATGCCATTTATAGCATTATACTCAAAATATTTTCTAAAAGTGGATTTTATGTCAATTGATCAGTGGTGATATTATTCGAACGGCATTATATCCCGGTTCGAGATTGTTATCTGGTCTCTTTTTTGCTTGTTTTTCAATATGAATATCCGGATTTAATCTTTATTTAAACACAGGGAGGTTTCGAATGGAAATTACGGAAAAGATATTAAGAGAGGTTTTCCACCGCCTCCTTAATATTGAACCGAATGAAAAGAAATTAAAGAAACTCAGAGTTATCATAGATGGAATGATTGACAAATTTCAGGAAACTTTTGATTTGGATTCAGTCCAGAAACAGAATACATTCAGAGCAATTATATGCAGCATGTTCGTTCATGGATGGGGAATGGGAATGCACCCTTATAACAGTCCGGACAAAAACCTTGACGACAACAGTATCGAAGTCAGAGTGAGCAAGGATATACTAACGCCTCTCGAAAATATCAAAGCATTAAGATACGTTAAGAAAGACCGTGAGGGCAGAGTCAGAAAAGCTCTTTTTGAACCTGATCAGAATAAAAGAATACGCACACAGATTGATAGTCTGCTTGAGAAAATAACAAAGGAGAAATGGGGAGAAAAATAAACTTAAATCGATTCATGCATGGCATAGCTATGAATCGCCTGAAAATATATAACGATCTCTGCTCCCGGTGTTTCCGATTTCTTGCTTACTCATAACTTTAAAAATCCCTCAGAATTACAGCCCGATGATCGCGTTTGAATCTATATTATCATTTGGAGTTTTTGTTGCTCATCTCCATCTCAATCACCCGTCCGCCATTCTTGAAATCCACACGATCCATGATCTCCCTTATAATATATAAACCCCTTCCGGAATCATTGTAGATCTTCCCTTCACCTGTTGGATCCTCGATTTTGTCCTGGTCAAATCCTACACCCTGATCTTCTATCTGAATGATCACGCGGCTGATGCTGATATAAATCCGTATATGCACCTTAAGTTCCTTCTTGTTACTATTACCGTGAACAATGGCGTTGCTTAAGGCTTCATCCATCACCATTGGAAGGTTTACCCTGCAATCTTCCGGGGCGTATCCAGCTTCGGCGGTCAAAAAAGAGACAAGGCGGTTTACACCGACAATCCTCGACAGTTTGCTCGGTATGAGAAAATCCAGACGAATCTGGCCTTCCCTTATCAACTCTCTGCTGCGGGGAAAATACAGGTGGTCGCGGCCGGATAGATCGACAAGATATTGATAATCACTCTCGCTGAAAGGAGGAGTAATAATATTCTTAATGCCAGCGGACATATATGTAAGATAAGTCCTTTCATCACACTCATCAGTGACAATATGCACGGGTGTGTCGATCAGTAAAAGGCAGATCTGACGAAGCTTTGCGGGATTGAACCTTTTCTGTGGTAAAAACAGAATAACCCTGGGCGATTCTCTCTTTACCTTTTGCAAGGCTTTTAGAAATCGAGGGAAAGTAGTATAGGAATTCTTTTCAACATTATCCGGTAATTCCATTTTTTTGAAAAATTCCAAATGGAGTTCCGGATTCAGATTTAGAGTAATAATCAGAACTTTATCCACATCGTTAGAAAATCTTCTGCCCGTCGGCGAGAATTTCGTTGAGGGCATCTTTAAAATAATCACTTGACTGTGCTATTCCGGGTCCAATTTTCTCCTTGTAACCCTCCCAGCCTTTTTTAATCTCAGGCCCAAGAGCTGACATAAGGTTTCCTTCAGAAAGTGCTTTGTCTCTCTTTTCCTGATTATAGACAAGTATATCACTTACAAAAACTCTGGCAAGTCTTTTCGCCCTTTCTTTCTTATTCCTTTCTTCATTTGTATCTTGTTGACAGGTATGCTCTTCAGAAGGCGCGCTCTCTTCGAGATCAACCTCTTCGAAACCAGACCCACGCTCTATTTCTCCACCCGCTGAAACCTCTTTATCCTCTATTTCATCATTCCAGACCTCGGCGTTAACCGTTTGAGAGGACTCTGTGTTAAAACCGCCCGTACTCCTGTCAAAATCCGGTTTGTTTGAATAGGCAGCTTTCAGCTTCCACACAAATTTACATTTTGGACAGCGCACCCGAATTCCCTTTACAGGTACATTTTCGTCAGGAAGGCTGTATTTTGTCTCACATCCATTGCATGCAACAATCATTGATAAGGCTCCTTTGAATCCAGCTCACATCTACAATCCTAAATCCTCGGAGATACCTCTCATTGCATTTAGCGAAAGATGCAGAAAATCATGCAAATCAATTCCAAGTTCACTGCAACTCGCGATTGCTTCACGATCGGCACCCGCGGCAAATCTTTTTTCTTTAAAACGTCTTCCCACAAACTCGTCATCCATTCCTGAAAGACTCTTTGTAGGATGCATTAACGCTGATGCAACAATCAAGCCAGTCACAGGGTCACTGCAGTATATAGCATGGTCCATCGGGCATTCCGGTTCAACATGTCCCACATGAGCTAATATTGCGTGTTTTATTTCCTCTGAAACATCGATCCCTTCAAGTAATTTCAATGTTTTATATCCATGCTTTTCGGGATTTTCCTTCGTACTTTCATAGTCCAGATCATGCAGTAAGCCTGCCAGTCCCCATACATCCGGATCACCGTCAAATTTATCCGCCAGAGACCTCATAATCGCCTCTACTGCAAGAACATGCTTAATAAGATTCCTGTTGGTCATATGTTCTTCAACCAGTTTCAGTGCTTCCTCTCTCGAAATCACAATTACCTCCCGTAATTGAAGTTAATCATCCAATTTCAGCAATTTCCATTCTTTCTTTATAGTACAATCTAAAATATTTCTCGACAACTCTGTTTTCCGGTTTATTCAAGTGCGGGTCAATCTCAAGTAATTTGTCACTTTCTTCCCACGAACACTTTACTATCATATTATCACTTATTGGATTTATTAAACGAAATAGAGGGTACCCAGATTGCCTGAATCCCCATATTTCACCCGGTCCTCTGATCTGAAGGTCCTTCTCAGCCACCGCGAATCCATCATTTGTCTCAGCGAAGAATTCAAGTCTATCCAAACTTTTCTTTCCAATATTCTCACCTGTAATCAAAAAACAAACCCCTTTCCTTCCCTCTCTTCCGATTCTCCCCCTCAGCTGATGAAGCTGAGCAAGCCCGAATCTTTCGGGATTGTTTACGATCAGCATTGAAGCGTTTGGAATATCAACGCCGACTTCAATAACAGTAGTTGTTATCAGAGCAGCTATTTCACCGTTTACAAACATATCTACCGCTTTAGATTTTTCCTCAAAACTCATCCTCCCGTGAAGAAGACCTATAGGAAAATCCTTAAACAGATCCCTCTGCAGTCTTTCGAACTCAGCCGTTGCCGCTTTTAAATCACTTCTGTCACTATCTTCTACTACAGGATATACTATAAATGCCTGCCCGCCTTCCCTGAATAATTTTCGCGCGAAGGAGTAACAATCGCTTTTCCTCTCCTCTTTAACGAGTTCTGTTTTAACTTCTCTTGTGCCGAAAGGAAAACTGTCGATAACTGATAATTTGAGGTCCCCGTATACTATCTGCGCCAGACTACGGGGAATTGGAGTTGCTGTCATAACAAGAAAGTGCGGCAGTTCATTTTTCTTGCCGAGACTTGCTCTCTGTTTAACACCAAATCTGTGCTGTTCATCTATAATAGCCAATCCGATCTGTTTAAAAGATATCCCTTCCTGTATCAAAGCTTGAGTACCGATAATAATATCAATACTTCCGCGCTCCAGTTCGGAGTATAATCTTTCCTTTTCCTGCTTTTTCAACGCTCCGATTAAAAGCTCCACATTTATAGGTAAATCTTTGAGATATTCCTTTATTTTTTTATAATGCTGCCGGGCCAATATTTCAGTTGGCACCATCATAGCTGTTTGATATCCATTATCAACGGCCATTATCATGGAAGCTAATCCGACTATCGTCTTGCCTGAACCAACATCGCCCTGCAGCAGTCTTCCCATCCCTCTGCTATTTTCAACATCGCCCCTTATTTCATGAAGAACCTTCTTCTGAGCTTCCGTCAGCCTGAATGGAAGAGATTTAAGAAATTTCTTAAGTAGCCCGTACGGAGGCGATATTTTAGGCCGTGGATTATTCTCACATATCTTCTTCCGTCTCATTTTCAATAAAAGATGAATGAAGAAGACTTCCTCAAATTTCAGCCTTCGGACAGCCTCGTCAAGATCTTGAAATGTTTCAGGATAGTGGATCTGCTGTAAAGCCTCCTGGCGCCCTATAAATTTCAAAGAATCTCTCAGCGGCTCTGGTATATTTTCTTCTATCCTTCCTTTTGCCTTCTCGAGAGCTGCTTTGATGATTATTCTCATCATTCTCTGGGAAATTCCAGAAGTAAGCGGATATACCGGAACGATTCTGTTGGTATGAATGAATCCGCCGTCAGGATCATCTGAATAAAACTCAAAATCAGGCGCTGAAATCTGCTTTACTCCTCTGTATAGATTTACTGTTCCGCTTACGATAATCTTTCTTCCCTGACGGAACATCTTCTTTAGAAAGGGCTGATTGAAAAAAACCAGATCTATTCGTCCAGTCTCATCCCCAACTGCCACCTTTAAAATAGTTCTTCCACCCCGCAATTTTCTTAGAGAGACAACCAGAACAATGCCCGCAAAAGTCGCTTCACTCTCAACCTCTATGTCACATATCTTTGTCATATTACTTCTGTCATAATAACCGCGGGGATAATGCATAAGAAGATCCTCAACTGTTTCTATTCCTAACCGTTGCAGTAACAACTGCCTTGAGGGACCTACACCCTTAATAAATTGGCTGCTCATCTTAAGAATATTTCTGTTATTTGGATTGTTTTTCATAATTACCTTGCCAATTAAAGCACAACGTACTAATTTATATCAAACGCGGGAAAGAATATGGAGGAATAAAATGAGTAAAAAATGCGCGATATGTGGAAGAAAACCGATTGTGGGACATAATGTAAGTCATTCTCATAATCTCAATAAAAGAAGGTTTATCCCTAATCTACAGAAAATAAAAGTAGAAATAGATGGTAAATGCCAAAAAACCTACGTGTGCACCAAGTGTATTAAGAGCGGCTTCGCAAAGAAAGTTCTCTGAATCCGCCGGGGTACCTACTCGAAAAGATATTATACTATATTGAACCAGGTGGAAAGCTTTATCCATATCCCTCCTTTGGACGGTAATATTGTCTCTTCCAATTAAACGTTAGTTTGCTGTGTATAAAATCAACCCGTTAGATTTATCAGATCTTCGAATCTCTTAAACAGATAATCCCGTTTTGTTTTCCCTGTGATATGATCCCATGGGAAAAATTCAAAGAGACGTTTTTTATCATGTATAAATTCAGGGTCAACATTACTGTTTCTGAGTGCCTTCTTCCATGATATACCTCCCCTGCCGTATTTGATTACAGCCTTACCTACATCTTCATCCCCCAGGGACAGGACTGCCTGTCTGAAAACACCTCTTATTGATTTAACTCTGACATTCCCGGTGATACTTTCGCAAATTTCTGCCAGCTTTCCCAATCTCATTTCCAGATTCTTTTTTTCCGGTAAGGCATAAAACTGAAGAGGTGTCTGCGCTTTTGGAACGACAACATTTATATGTACGGACAGAGTTGCCTTTCCTATCACTCTCTTGAAATTCTTTATAAACAGCTCAGTTTCCCTTATTACTTTTTCTGATTCACCGGGATATCCCGAAATCAAATAAAGTGTAAACTTACTTATGCCCTGCGTGCTGAGAAGTCTTGCGGCGTTGAAATAGGCTCTGTCCGGAACTTTCTTACCTAAAATATATCTTATATCTTCACTGCCCGTCTCCGGAGCCAGAGCAACACTGTTTGCTCCGGCCTTCCCGATCATTAATGCCTTATCAGCATCGATATCTTCAGCTTTCAAAGAACTGAAGGAGGTCTTAATACCCCTCTTGATTAACTCCCCTACGATTCTATTGAAATCGGGATGCGAAGTTACTGAAGTACTTACAAGACCGACTTTCCGGACAAATTCGGGGATCTCACCCAGCACTGCCATAATTGATTCATACCTTTGAATCCTGAGAGGACTGTAAATTGCCGAAGCAAGACAGAAACAACAATTTCCCGTGCATCCCCTGCTTATCTCCATAAGCAGCATATCAGAAAATGCTGTATTGCTTGAAAGAACCGCAGAAACCGGAAATCTGTCAATATTTCCCGGATGAGCTAATTCTACCCCCTCAGCAGATTGTCCTGAAACAAATATCCCTTCAATTCCTCTGAGCTTATCAGCAATCTTCTCACATCCCTCTCCGCCATATCTGTCCACAAAATCAGCTATATCGTTAATAACCTCCTCTCCCTCGCCTATAGCTATAATATCGGCTACTTCCGACATTGGCGCAGGATTGGCGCTTACGGCCGGCCCCCCCAGAATAATAATTGGCCGGCATCTTCTTTTTTCCCTTGATGGTTCTATTTCCGATTCTATTAATATCCTTACAAGATTCAAATAGTCTTCCTCATAAGAAAGGGTAATGAAGAGAGCGGTTGACGAGGAAATCTTCAATCCCGACTCAAAAGTAAAAGGGGATGTATCGGTAAAGAAACGCTCTACCCTCATAAGGCGTCTCGACTTCAATTTCTTGAATATAAAATGAAACCCTAGATTAGACATCCCGGTTCGATATGAAGAAGGATAACCAACAAAAATATTATTGGCCATCCTGGCAGGTTGCTGAAAGTTTACAATAAACTTTTCTTTAAACCTTCTGTTATCTTTTCTATTTTTCCCGGGATTTCGAGACAAGAGTTCCTCAAATCATCATGCTTTATCAATATTCAAGGGGCCCTCTCCGAAAAGATTACGCGCGGCCACATTATCAGGCTGAATTTCAATCAGCTTCTTGATAACTGATTGAGCCTTTTCACTTTCACCTTTATTCCTCAATACAATAGCAAGAGAGAGCAGAACATCAGTATATTCTGAATTTACTTCCAGACTCTTTCTGTAAAAATTCTCCGCTTTTTCATAATTCTTCCTGTAATTCTGAATATCTCCCATAATCTTATAAATATCAGCGTACCCCTTTTCATTATCACCTATGATTCTTTCAGCTTCTTCGTAATTCTCCTTTTTAATCATAATATATGTCAGTTTTTCTCTTGCTCTTAAATATTCGTTATTTACCTCAAGAGCTTTCCGGTAATAAGCTTCCGCTTCTTCGTTTCTGCCGGTTCTCAAATAAACTTCACCGACGAAATAATAAACATCAGCGCTTTCAACCCCTGCTTCGATTATGTTTCTCAACGTTACCATCGCCCCCTCCATATCACCGGTGCGGATCTGGATCAGGGCTAGATTAATGTTATCCCCCCCCTTCTTTTCCCCCTCTTTCATCCCTTTCCGAAGGATCTGAACCGCCTTGGAAGTCTCGCCGGTAATATAAAGCAGGAGACCGTAATAATAAAGAGCCTGTGAATAACGAGGAGCATCCATTACTACCTCTTCGAATAAAATCCTCGCTTCTTCGTAACGTCCAAGATAAAGCAATGTGGCGCCCAGGTAAGACTTCATATCGGTATAATTATCTGTCTTACTGACAGCCTCTTTAAAGTGCGGGAGAGCCTCGATGAATCTTTTCTGATCGAAGAGTAGTATTCCCAGATAGAATCGTGCTTCAGTATAATCCGGATTAATCCTCAATGCCGCTTTAAACTCAGCGTCGGCTCTGCCGTAGTTACCTGCCTTCATATGGGAAAGAGCCAGTTTGAAACGTATATCCGCGTAATCCGGATGTATTTCCTTTATTTCTTCAAAGCTTTCTACAGCTTCACTGAATTTTCCCATATTGAATTTTTCCACACCATTTTTTACCATCGAATTGAACTCATCGCCGGCGCCAAAGACACCTTTCAGAGAAGAAATAGTAGGAATATCGGTTTTGCAGCTCGCAAGGTGATTACTTAAAAACTTGCTTACAGGGGTTTTTCTATCAGCTGAAAGCTCAAGAGCCTTTTTAAACTGTATATCCGCTTCATCTTTCCGGTCATCCTCGTAGAGAACAATTCCAAGATAACATACAGCTTCAAAATAGGCGGGGTTCAGTTCAATAGCCTTTTCGAGCATTCCCAACGCCTTTTCTTTATTACCCTTACAATGATAAATCACACCCATCCTGTAATAAAGATCAGGGTATGTGGGATTTTCTTTTACAGCCCTTTCAAAATGTTTTAAGGCTTCGTCATTATCTCCGGAAAAGTACAGGGCTGTACCAATATGAACATGGGCTTCCGCGGCGTAGAACATCCCGAGAGCATAAGTTGGGTCGTCGTGCCCTATCGAATCTGTAGCTTTCTCAAGCTGTTCAACAGCCTTTTCATAGTTCTGTTCATTATAGAACTTTATCCCTTTTTCATATTCGGGATTTTTCCCCAACCCGAATATCCTGCCCCAGAAAGACAATTTACACCTTCCATTTAATCATGATGTTTTCTCAGAAAAGTGGGGACATCCAGATCTACTTCTCCGGAAGCAGCTCCCACACTCGCAAACTCATTCATATCAATCTCTGATTCTTCCAAGTCCTTATCAGTACTCACTTCGGGCTCGTTTCTGATTCCAAGCCTGGCTGCCTCAATTCGAGTCGGTTTTATTATAGACTTGCCGGAGTCAAAACCTGTTGCAATAACCGTGACATGTAATTCACCGTCAAGGTTTTCATTCACAACAGCACCGAATATGACATTCGCGTCATCTCCTGCCTCTTCACTGATAATTGCTGTCGCCTGTGATACTTCATGCAGCGACATCTTCTCATCACCCGTAATATTTACCAGTACTCCTCTTGCCCCTTTAATCGAAACATCATCCAGTAATGGACTGTTCAATGCCAATCTGGCAGCCTCTACAGCTCGTTCTTCACCGCTTCCAACTCCCGTACCCATAAGCGCGTCACCCATTTTGCTCATTGTAGTATTCACATCGGCAAAGTCAAGGTTTATTAATCCGGGAATCGTTACAAGATCAGAAATGCCTTTTGTAGCGTGGTGGAGAACAGCGTCTGCAGTTGAGAACGCTTCTGTAAGCGGTGTTTCCCTCGATACGAGTGATAACAGTTTGTCGTTTCGTATGACAATTAAGGTATCAAGTTCTTCCTTTAATTTCTCAATTCCCTCCTTCGCCAGTCTTTCGCGGCACTTTCCCTCAAAAGAGAAAGGTATAGTTACTATCCCGACTGTCAGAGCGCCTTTTTCACGCGCAACACGGGCAATCATCGGACTCGCGCCCGTACCTGTTCCGCCCCCCATTCCGGCGGTGACGAAAACCATATCAGAATCTTCGAGCATTTCACTTACAATATCGGCATCTTCTTCTATTGCCTTTTCTCCAATTTCCGGTTTTCCGCCTGATCCAAGCCCTGAAGTCAAATTGCTTCCAATCTGAATTTTTTTATGGGCTTTTGAATACTCGAGAACCTGAGCATCTGTATTCACAGCCAGAAACTCAACGCCCTTAAGACCCTGATCTACCATTCGGTTAACGGCATTACCTCCTGCCCCGCCTACACCAATAACCTTGATCTTAGCCAGTTCAGAACCTTCATCGAATTCGAACCTCATCTTAGACCTCCTCCTTGTAAAAAGGGTTACCAACCTTTTTTAAACTGTCAATTACCAAATTAAAGTAATTCCTTCTACTTCTCTTCTCTTCATAATTTTCCTCTAATATCTCACTGCCCCGCTGAAGCAAACCCAGACTGACAATCCAACTCTGATCAGTTACAAGCTCACTCAACCCTGTAATATCAGGTATGTAGCCTCGAAGTACCCTGAAGCCAAAAACCTTCCCGGCAACACTTTCAATCCCCTTGAGTTTGCTTCCTCCTCCGGTTAACAGAGTGTTTCCTTTTATCTTTTTAAAGCAGGGGTCAAGTTCTACGTCCTTTTTAACAAGACTGAATAATTCTTCACATCTGGGTCCGACAATCCCCGCGATCTCATCCATTCCGACAGTAATCGAGTCACCGCCGGTTAATATTTCAAACTTATCCGATCTATCCGATTCTGAAGATAATAGACTCTTATCAAAATTCTCTGACTTGATTTCCTCCGCCTTTTCTATCGGAATCCCAAGCCCTATAGCAAGGTCGTTTGAAATATTAAATCCGCCTACCGGAATTACACCGCTGCTTCTGACAACACCTCCGTGATAAAGAACATACGTTGTGGTTTCACCCCCTATATCGATTACAAATGCCCCTTCCATCTTGTCATATTCCTTAAGAACTGAATCTGCCGCTGCAAATGGACTGAAAATCATATCGATAATTTCTATATTGTTTCTTTTTATTATTCTCTCGAGACTTTCCGCCTCAGATTTAACCGCTGTAACTACATGGATGTTCTTTTCAAGCCTCGAAGCCTCCAAGCCAAACGGATCTTTGATATTTTTGTTTTCATCAACATTAAAACCCTGTTCCAACATATGGAGAACGTACCTGTCGGAAGGGAGCGGTATTTTCTCGGCGTTCTTCGTTACATGCTGAATTTCTCTATCAGAGATCTGCCTTCCCATATCCAGGTTTAGAACACCCTGACTGCTGAAACTCCTTATGCCGGCGCTTGAGAAAGACAAACAGGCTCCCTCGACATTGACACCCGCCATCCTTTCCGCTTCAATTATACATCTTGACAATACCTTTGACGCTTTCTCCTCATCTGTGATTCTACCCTTTTCAACACCACCGGACGGCCTGTCGGCCACCCCGACTATTTTCGCTCCTCCTGATTCAGCTATCTCCGCAATGAGAACCCTTGTTCTCGCTGATCCAATGTCTATACTCACTATGAAATCAATTTCCATATTATAGCCTCACCTTCTTGCCATACTCTTATCTGATTACAACTTGACTGCTGAAACGAAGATCAATCATCTCTGGAAATATTTCCTGTTCCTTAAGCACTTTGTAAACACTCTTCAATTTGTGAACACGCTGTTCTAAACTGTTTTTTCCGAGGCGTATTATCGATCCATTCCCCATCCACACCAGAGCAACTTCCTCTCCTTCAACATGAATCTCGGACAATTGATGGGCGGGTGAAAAACCGGATTTCTTAAATAGATCCAGAACCTTCAGGGCTTTCTTCAACTCTTTCCTGCCTGTTTCATCATCTATATCCGTGATCCCTGTAATCAGAGGGAGATCCACACTTTTATCTGTAACTTTTGTCGAAAGAAACACCCCGTTTTCGTCAACTTCACGGAGCTCACCGCTAAGCACAGCTGCAACAGGGTTTCTGGCTTTCAAATAGCAATTGATGCGGTGGAAAGAATTCCGCTTGAAAACTACATCTTCCACATCCGGACACTCGAGGATATCCATCTTTAGTTCATCAAGTGGAATTGTAAAGATATTACATCCAATATATTTTTCTTTACACTTTGAGAGTGAATCAACAGGCAAGTTTGTTCCCTCATAAATATATATTTGCCGAACAGTAAAAACTCCGGTAAAAAACCAGAGATATACCCCCCCCCCCGCTATGAAAATCGCCGCGAGGAGCAGGATCAAACGAGATCTGTGATTCTTGTTGACCTTTGAATTGCGAGAAGCCATAACTGATTTACTATTTCT
>Ga0102934_1001914_pt1 | contig 14643 bp, 17 predicted proteins | sample SalPonR2_A_D1_MG_FD_78175 | JGI IMG/M metagenome (GOLD analysis project Ga0102934, IMG submission 78175) | Salt pond soil microbial communities from South San Francisco under conditions of wetland restoration - Salt Pond MetaG R2_A_D1_MG | ecosystem: Environmental > Aquatic > Marine > Intertidal... | reverse complement strand
TCATGAATTTTTTGCATAAGCGAAATTCCATCCATTTCCGGCAATTTTAAGTCGATCAAAGCGATATCAATGTGGTCTTGATGCACTAATTCGATTGCTATTGATGGCTTCTCTGCTGTTTGTACATCAAAACCACTATCATTCAAATATTCAGCAATCTCATCTCTGTAGCCTTTTTCATCATCTACCACCAATACTGACAATTTTTTCATATTCTATCCTTATTTTTTATTTTATTGTTAATTTTATAAGCCGGTAAAACGATACTGACTGTGGTACCTTTCCCTTTTTGGCTTTCCAGGTTAATTGAACCATTCATCTCTTGAATGATACCATAGCAAATTGAAAGACCCAAACCGGTACCTTTGCTCTCGGATTTGGTCGTGTAGAATGGCTCAAAAACATGTTCTATATATTTCTGCTCTATACCGCAACCATTGTCTTCCACTTCTATGATAATTTTATTGTTATTTGTCTTCAGACGAATAACTATTTTCTTGGCATCATCCAATTCATCGAATTTATCTTCAAGTGAGTCTCTAGCATTAGAAAGGAGATTAAGAAATACTTGCTCCAGACGATATTTATTTCCGATTGTTCCTGACTCTAAATTTTCGAAATTGTTTTGAATGGTAATGTTATGGTTTTTAAACTGAATTTGTATCATGGAAAGTGCGTTTTCGAGAATTTCTTTTATGTCGATCTTCTGTTGAGTTTCCTGTTGTTGATCCCGAGAGAAAAGGCGAATGTGCTCGATAATTTTGTTAATCCTTGTAATATTTTCTTCAACAAAAGCAGATTTTTTTTTGAGATATTTTTCGGTAATTTTCTTCTGTTTGAATTTATGAAACAGATTTTGTGTAGCAATTTTTATTAATCCTACCGGTTGATTTATCTCATGTGCTATACCTGCAGACATTCTCCCAAGGGATTCTAACTTTGATTTTTGCATAAGTATCTGTTCCTGTTTTCGACTTTTCTTTATCTCGGCATTAACTCTCTTCTCCAGGTCATGATTCAATTCCTGTAGCTCTCTTTCGGCAACTTCCAATTTTTGTTTCTGATCCATAATTTGTTTATTCAACAATTTAAGCTCATTATTTTTTTGCTGTAGGATTTCTTTTTCTCGTTCTGTTTTTTCAACCTCCAGGGTGGTTTTAATCTCTTCAATAGCTCTAATTCTTTTTTTAGCTGACTGAATGCCCTTAATTTTCTCATATTTCTTATAAAACTCTAAGGCTGTTTTATATTTGTTTTCCTTCTCATATACTTGAGCAAACTCAAAAAAAACTTCTTTTTTTTGGGAAATATAATCATTTGCTTCTGCAATTTTTAGGGATTTTTCGAGAAATTCCTTTTGTTTGGTTTTTTTATGTAAATCTTTATAAATCTCTGCGTATTTGAGATAGATGTTGGCTATTTGAGTTTGTTCATTCACCTTATCGGCATAAAACAGTGCCCGGTCGAGATTTTTCAGAGCCTTTTTATATTCTTGTTTTTCTATATGAAGCAAAGCAATGCTTTGATATATACTGTCCAAACCGGAAAAATCATCTATCTCTTTTTTAATAGAAATCGATTTATCATAATAATTTCTTGCCTTTTCGTTATCTCCTAATTTCAGATAAGTTTTGCCAAGGTTGTCGTAACATACCGACTTCATATAAGGAAGGTCACTTTCTTCGCAGACCTGTAAAGACTCGCTAAAATACTTAACTGCCTTATCATATTCATCAGGGTTGAGGTAAGTTCTACCAATATTATTTAAAATAGTGCTTGAGAGTTTTGGATCATTATACTTTTCTGATAATTTGAGGTTTTTATGGTAATATTTCAGAGCTTTTTCCAGATTGTCCCACTCATGATAGACAAGACCGATATTGTTATACAGACTTCTCAATCCAAACCAGTAATTTGTTTTAAGGAAGAAGGATTCAGATTTTAAGTAACTTTTCAAGGCTTTATTATAGATGCTCTGATGGAAATATCCCAGACCCTTATGCATATAAGCCATACCTTGACCTATCTCAAAATGAAGCTTTTTTGATAGCTTCAGAGCTTTATTGCTAAGTTCGATACATTTTTTTGGATGGGAGTGCATGAGTTTGTATGCTTGAGATATTAAATCCTTTACCTGAGTTATATCTCTGTTTTTAACTGATTTATTTTCTTTTTTCATATTCCATTTCTAATTGTTGATTGCTTAATGACAACTAATATTTATTGTAAATGAAAAGGACTAAAAATGTCAGACTAATTAGATAAAACTTAAATTTTGTCTTTTTTTATTGTTTTATTAATTACTGGGATCAGGATATAGGGCAGAGAGGAATAAGAGGGTGTAAAAATTGCAAGAAAAAGGCAGAAAATTGAAATAAGAGGCGTAATCCAGAGTCTTATGTTGATACGGGTAATAATATTTTTGGCAACATAATCCTTGAGCAGTTTTTGGTCACGGGAAGCATACTGCCAACTCAAAAGAGAGGCGATACTGATAAGAAACATATTAATATGAAAACAGGATTGAGTAAGCCAGAATTGAGGAAAATCACCCGAGAGTGAAGAAGAAAAAGGCAGCAGAGCTACTACCATCAGAAAAATAATATTGAACCAAAGATGGGTAATATTTGTGGCTTTCAGAAGGGCAAAACGGTAATGGTGACCGATCCAGAAATTAGCCAAAATCAAGAAACTTAAGATGTAAATGTAAAGTACATGCCATTGCTTAACCAAAAACAGTTTAAGATGATGAGCATTTTCTATATGAAATTGTTCGGGAGCATCAAGTGAGAGCACAAGCAAAGTCATAACAATTGCAAAAACACCATCTGTAAGACTGGTTATTCTATTTATCGTAAGCCAGTGTTTGTGCTGGTTTTTTTTTGTAGCCATTTTTCTTAACCTGTATCGAATTTTGGGCTTAATAGTTTTTAACAAAAAACAATTAGCTTTATGTGAGAATCAATTAGCATATTTTATCAATCGTAAGTTAGTATCTGTCAAGTAATTTCTCTCTTTAGAACCATTCCCGTTATAGAGAATGATCTTTTTTTACAATTTGATATGACTTATTATAAATTTATATAATACTGTGGGAAATGTTTTATCTTATTTTTCAGCAATTATTTTAAACTTCAAAATCCTGATGATATCGTTCTTTTTGTTCATACATTCTATCATCAGCAACTTTAAAAGCTTTTTCAAAATCTATCTGTTCAGGATTCCAGTCATAACAACCCATAGCCAGAGAAAGCGGAATATCCAGAGAATTATTTTTGTTCCATTCATCCAATTTCTTTTTAATTCTCTTCTGAAGACTATTAAGACCACTCGCACAATTAACCTTATCTTCATGTGTTTGTGGTATTAGTATAAGGAATTCATCACCCCCATATCGAAATACATCGTCCTCTTTTCTTGTAGTTTTGTTTAAAATGCTTGCTACCTGCTTAATAACTTCATCCCCTTTTTGATGACCATACATATCATTTATTTCTTTCAAAAAGTTGATATCTGCAATTAAAAGTCCAATTTTATAGTTATGCCTTTTTGCTCTATTTGCTTCTTTTTTTGATACCTCTTTTAAATAACCATAATTATACAATCCGGTCAAAGAATCCCTGATAGACTGCTCTCTTAATTTTCTTTCCAACTCTTTTCTTTTACTTATATCAACCGCTACCCCTCGGATGCCGATAGCATCTTTCTTGGATTTAATTACAGAGCTATAAACCAGGACAGGAATTCTTTTACCTTGCTTTTCTTTGCATGTATATTCATGCACTTCTTTTTCTTCATTTCTCAATTGATGCTCAATATTTTTCTTAACTCTTTCCAAATCTTCTTCTACAAATATATCGCGTAAATTTATTCCCACTTCAAAATCTGCAAAGTCATATCCAAAAATATTCATTCCAGTTTTGTTAACATATGAAAAAACGCCTTCAATATCAATTTCAAATACAACTTGTGGTAATTCGTCAAGCCTATTTTTATACTCATTAAGCCTTCTTTCTAATTCCTCTATACGCCTTTTAAGCTCTTCTTTTCTTCCTTCAGTCATTTTAATTTCCAATATAAATATTTCGATTATCATTATAATTATTAAATCAAAAATTTTTTGAGTCAAGTCTTTTATGTGTATAAAACATATTACAAAATAAATCAAATAGTTTAATTAAATTAACCTCTTAAAATTCAAATGTGGGTAATAGCAAAAGAGGTCAACTCAAAAATATCTTCGTTGCAGAAATTAAAATCCAAACTTTTTATATTAATCCTGCTTTTTAAGGAATTGTTTGACATTTATAATTTTAAAATTCTATATTTAAACAAATATATAAACCAAAGAAGAAATTATGAAAAAAACAGTTAAATTATTATTTATTCTATTTTTAGTAGCTTTTTTTAGAACTACTTCAGCTCAAGAAACGACAGATAATTATTCTTCTAATGTTGTAGTTGACAATTTGGATACCCCCTGGTCTCTGGATTTCTTACCAGATAATAGTATAATATTCACTGAAAGACCGGGAAATATAAAAATTTTTATCGGAGATACGTCAAAAACTATTCTCCACTTGCCTATAGTTGAGATCTCCGAATCAGGTCTTCTGGGAGTAGCGGTAGATCCTGATTTTATTATAAACAAATATGTTTATCTCTACTATACTTTCCCAAAAGAGGGAAAGACGATTAATCGAGTTTCACGCTTTATTTTTGCTGATGGCTTAAAAGATGAACAAGTTCTATTGGATGATATTCCTTTTGCCAGATATCATGACGGAGGCAGGATTAAGTTCGGTCCGGACGATAAACTTTATATTACTACAGGAGATGCTTTGGAACCTGGTTCAGCTCAAAACATTAACTCCCTGGCAGGAAAGATATTAAGAATGAATAAAGACGGCACAATTCCGCAAGACAATCCGTTTGAAAATTATGTTTACTCATATGGTCACAGAAACTCCCAGGGTATAGCCTGGCTACAAGATAAATTATTTGCCTCCGAGCATGGTCCCACCAGGCATGATGAGATAAACAGGATAGTTAAAGGCGGAAATTACGGCTGGCCAGCTACCTGTGAAGAGCAGAAGGAAGATACAAAGAAACCTTTAAGATGTTATCTGGATTTTACTTTGGCTCCTTCCGGAATTGCGTTCTACAAAAACAAACTGTATGTAGCCTGTTTACGCGGAACACAGCTGCGGGAGATAACGCTAACAGATGATCATAAAATCGAAAAAGAACGAGTGATTTTAGATGATATGGGCAGGATAAGAACAGTTGTTAAAAAAAACAACTCATTGTTCATCGCCACTAATAATCGCGATGGCAGGGGCAATCCCCGCAGCAACGATGATAAAATTATTAAGATTGTCTTTGACGAGGACGCTAGATGATTATTGATAATCATGCTCATGCTTGTGGGAATTTTTTTAAAGGTGATGAAATTATTAAAAACCCTGGATGCAAATGGTGTAGATAAAGTAGTTTTGCTTCCCTGAGAATTTGATAGCGAAAGAAAATATAATTTACCAAATTTAGCAGATATTTTCCCAAATATTGAGATTATACTTTTTACTAATAGGCTTACAAAAATTGTAAATGCTTTTACAGGTACATTTGCCCATCTGGATGCAGGAAATCATTATGTATATTCAATAGCCAGGAACTTTACTGAAATAATAATACAATTCTATTGGGTTGATATTTTGGATTCCAATATCATGGAAAAATTGGATCGTGATTTTAAAAAATACAATTTTAAGGACATAAAATTTCATCAGTGTTGCCAAGCCTTTAAGGTTGAATCAACAATATTCGATAAGGTGGTATAAAGTGGCTACCAGAAAAAAATCCCAATCTTTGTGCATTTATTTAGTAAACATCAAGTAAGACAGTTGATTAAATATACAGATAAAAATCAGGAACCAATTTTTATTATTACTCATCTTTTTGGTCTGAAAGAATATATAAAATATCCACTAAAATCCAAAAATATATATTTTAATATATCTGCACCATCTTTAATTTCTTTAAATAAAGCTATAGAATATTTTGGGGCAGAAAGAATACTGTTGGGCTCTGATACACCTTTTGGACCTAATAGCCTGGAAGTAAATATTAAAAGAATAAAAAATTTAGATATTGATGATACAGATAAAGAACTTATCTTTGGTAAAAACTTTAGAAAAATTCTAAATCAATAATCTGGAAATAATTGAAAACAAATTCTAAAAATAAATAAGGTACAAGTTACTATTCTCCTCACTTCATAAAAAATGAGATGAAATTAGCAGATGTTATGCAACCAAATTTTATAAATGCAGTACTCGATTTTATGCACATTTATACAGGCAAGACCCACTACGGCAGAGAAGATATATTATTTATAGAGTAAAAAAAGAAGGACTTATTCTGTTGGGATAAAAAATTGATGAACTAATTTGTTATAATCAATTTTGCCAATATCGTTTTATCTCTCGTACTTTTTATTACAGTGTTATTTTGGAATTAATTAAATTTAAATCCTGCCTCCAAAATATTAATACAAGCATCTACAACTTGCGCATCGAAGCATTTACCTTTTTTCTCGGTAATTTCATACTTAGCAGCTTCTATTCCAAGTGCAGGTCTATAAGGACGATGCGAAGACATAGCTTCAACCACATCGGCTACAGCCAGAATTTTGGCTTCTAAAATTATCTCATCCTCTGTCAAGCCTTGCGGATACCCTGAACCGTCGAGCCTTTCGTGATGTTGATAAATTATTTTTGCAATAGGCCAGGGAAAATCAATATCCTTTAAAAATTGATATCCCATAATGGAATGCTGCATAATATGAAAATACTCTCTTTCATTCAAAGATGTTGGTTTATTCAATATTTCAGCAGGGATAGCGACCTTACCAATATCATGAATCTTACTTGCCACTTCCAATCCTTTTATTTTTTCCTCGGAAAGTTCCATTGCTTCTGCTATCTTAACCGCCAAAACTGTGGTTCTCTTTTGATGTTCCGAGGTAAAAGCATCTCTTACAGCCAAAATATCCGAAATTACTCTCACTATTCCATCAAATGTTTTTTCGAGCTCTTTTTCTGCTTTTAAACGCTTGGCTTCATGCCTTTTTATCAGGAAAGTATAAAAAAACAAACCGTACATTACCGGGATCAATATTTCCAAATAGGTCTCGTAATTATCAAAAGTTTTAGTTATACTGATCCACTCCAGAGCATTACTTAAATTATGAAAAATTATCAGGATAAAAAGTGCTACAAGAAAAAACTTTGTATCCTTTTTTAATGCTTTATTCCAGCCAAAAACAAATACAAAAAATGCACTAAGTATTGCAAAAAGTCCAATAACTTCTATTATGCCAATTACACTCATTTCTGTTCCCCTCTCCTGCCAAATAACCTCCAGCTCCAGAATAATATTAATATTGAACTGGTTGCATAAAATAAATGTTCTAACAAGTTAAGCAGATTTGCCCAAAACAAACCTTCTAAAACAGTTAGCACCCAACCTGCTAGGAACAAGTAAAATCCCGTAAAAAATATTTTTGAGTGCTGCAAATCTTTTAGTTGTTTATAATTCTTAAGAAGAAAAAACAATACAGCAACACCAAGCAAAAAAAGTATTATTTCATTCTCTTCAATCATTTATACCCCTCCTATTAAATTTTTTAAGATTACGTATAGTATTAATCAAAAAATCATAATGCAACCCTTTTGTATCCACCAGCAACCTTTCATTTGATAGTATGACAAATTTATTGCTAAACGATACTCAGCTAAAATTATTAAACGAGTTATCACAAAATACTATATTCTACCCAAGTCAACAACAAGTTTTTTTTTATAAATATTATAAATATTGTCAAATATCTTATTTAAAAAAATAATATTAAAATAAGTTTAGAATATTAATAACTTACTTAATCAATTTATTTGAAACTAATTAACAATAAATAATTTGGCAGAAATCGCTTAATAGTTTAAGATCTCAATCATTCTTATGCAAATGCAAATCCAACTGTGGGAAAGGTATATTTAGACCTTCTTTTCCAAAGATTTTGTATATTCTTTCATTCATATCAAAAAATACCGGCCAATAATCCTCTTTTTTTACCCAAGCTCTTGTGGTAAAATTAACAGAGCTATCAGCAAGTTCTGAAACTGCTATAAACACTTCCGGTTCTTCCAAAATTCTATCGTCATCGTCACACAGTTCTCTAATAACGGCTTTTGCTTTATCGACATCATCGCCATACCCAATACCAAAAGTCCAATCAACTCTTCTCTTTTCTTCTGTGGAATAATTAACGAGTGAATTGGTAGACAGACTACCATTTGGGATAATTACCGTTTTATTATCTAATGTTTTCAGAATCGTATTGGTTATTTGAATTTTACTCACTTTTCCCAGATATCCCTGTGCTTTTATTAAATCTCCTGCTTTAAAGGGCTTGAAAATCAGTATCATAACACCACCGGCAAAGTTCTGCAGCATACCGGAAAGAGCCATACCAATAGCTAAACCGGCTGCACCCAGAATAGCTATGAATGACGTCATCTTTATACCCATCATTCCCAACACACTCAAAACGAGTAATACTTTAAGCAGTGTTGCAACTAAACCTTTGAGAAATGGTCTAAGGGAAGCATCAGTTTTATGCCTATCCAACATCTTACTAAAACTTTTGGTTACTAACTTTATAACCCAGGAACCAATTATCCAGACAACAATAGCTCCAATCAATTTCGGTCCGTATTCAACCACTATTTCTGTTAATTGCTTGAGAATGTCCTGCATATTATTCCTCCTTTATGAATTTTTTATTATAATCTACAAAAATGAATAACAATCTAATATTTAGACGCAGATTGTTTGTTCTAAAAAAACTATGATCTTGGTGATGATTAATAAAATTATGAAAATAAATTTTGTCAACTATAACATAATAAATCAACTTATCTGTTCCTACATTTTACAGTCAAAAAGCTCTTAATGTTCATTTGTTATTCTTGACATATTCTAAGAACAAACTGAAAAAGATTAAAAATTTGTAAAAAAATTTATGTACGGAAAATCATTAGCAGAAAAGATTAGAAATTACAGTCCCTTTGATAAAATTGAGCGGGAAAAATTTTATAAATTATTGAAATTCATCTCCAATGATGGTAAAATATTTTCTAATAACAATCTCCCCGGACACATAACGGGTTCTGCTTGGATACTGAATTTCCAAAAAACCAAAGTACTACTTACCCATCATGTAAAACTGGGAATATGGATACAACTAGGCGGGCATGCAGACGGCTCTAAAGACATATTAGCTGTTACACAGCGTGAAGCAGAAGAGGAGTCAGGTTTACAATCCCTTTCCTTGCTTAGCAAAAAAATATTTGATATGGACGTTCATACAATACCCATAAGAAAAAATTTTCCTAAACACTTACATTATGATGTCAGATTTCTGTATGAAGCGGACGAGAATGAAAGACTGCAAATTTCTGACGAATCCCATGCCCTCAAATGGATTAAGCTTAAAGATGTAAACAAATACAATAATGAGCCCTCTATCATGAGAATGGTAAGTAAGAGCAGAGGCAATAATCTAAGGAATTTCCTGAAAACAAATAAATGGTAAAATTCCTTTAAATTTATAAAAAATCAATATCAGAAAAATATTATCTTTTTACAGTAATATAATAAAATTTTTTCTCAGCTCCTGCTCCTGTAGACCAGTAGGTATTTGTAGTAGTATCAACCTCAGAAAAACCGGAATAGGGACTATTGGATTCGTAAATTGTGTATGAACCAGCCCCTGTAACAGCATCCCACTGTATAGTAACTGTACCATCTTCGTAGTCAATATTCAAATTAGAGGGCGGTATCAGGGGAGACTGATCATAATAATAGGCACCAATATCAGCAAAAGTAGCGTCCGGATCAAGAGGTGAAGCCGGATCACCTGCATCTATGCAGGGAGAATTTTCTGTGAGATGATAATCTCCATTAATGGCATCTGCAAACAAGGGATTTTCTTGAATATTATAATAGACATCACATAGATCCCCATTGTTATTAGTAGTTACATTTACTCCTATAGTATCCTGAACACCGTAAAAATTTCCGCTTCCGTTATTATAAAAATCAGAATATTCTATACCTGGATTACCACCACCATCATCATCTACATATATACCATAATTACCCAAATTGTCGGAAACAATAGTATTTTTTAACTGGGGACTTGAGCTCCAGATACAATAAATACCCGCACCATTTGTTCCACAGAAGTTATTTGCGATAGTAGCATTAACAATTTCAGGTTGGGAACCAATAGCACAGTAAACACCTCCACCTTCATTGTCGGCAGAATTATCCGTAATAGCCACATGTTTAAGAACAGGACTAGAACCGGCTAAGCATATACCTCCCCCGTAATTATCTGCGGAATTATTTTTAATTATTGAATGCATTATAGTGGGAGTAGCTGTATCACAATAAATTCCTCCACCGCCCTCAACTGCGGTGTTATTACTGATAATGAGATACGATATGTGAGGACTGGCACCGCTATCACAATAAATACCACCGCCGCTTAAATTAGCCGCATTATCTTTGATTATTAGATGTTGTAGATTGGGGCTGGAACCCGAACAAAAAATCCCACCACCATAATTAGGAAAAGAACGACCATAGGCATAACCATTACGGATAGTAAATCCGGCCAAAACAGCAGTTGTATCTTCTTCGTTATTAAAGGCAATAACATGCCCATCCTCATCTCCATCAATAATTGTCTGTTCGATGTAATTAGAGTCTTCGGTAGTTAGATAATAAGATGCAACTGTAATGTTCTTACCACCAAAATTCAAATTTTCCACATAAGTTCCAATATCTACTAATACAGTGTCATTATCTACGGCAGCGTCAATACCCGCTTGAATTGTAGTGTAATCTGCAGGTATATTTATGGTTGTAGCAAAGGTATAAATAGCAAAAAATACCATAGTAAAAAGTACAATAAATATTTTACTTACTAAACGTTTTGTCATAATATACTCCAAAAAGTTTTTATAAAACTATTTGATCTTGTGATTAATAAATATGTCAAATTATTTGTTTAATTAAAGACAATCTTAAAATTTTTAAAAATTCATATACTTGATACAGCTATAACTCAGGTATAATTTTATTAGATTTTACCGAATTTACTGCAAATTTGTCTTTATTTCTTCTTATAAATCTATATATCTGCAACTTTCGCATCTTTTATTATATCCACTTTCGGTACATAGGGCTTGATATCCAAAAGTGGAGTATTATCGAGAACATCAACCCCTTCAACATAAATAATATTATCTTCGATTTTATCAATTTTATAAATAGAGAGCCCAATCCCGGCGGGACGATGGGGAGAACGCGTAGCAAAGAGTCCGCGCTCCTTCTCACTACCCGGAGGACGCACAGACAGATGAAAAGAATCATTTTTATGAAACCGGAAAATAACATAAATATGGCTGAATTTTTCCAGACCTTTTAGACCTGCTACAAATTCAGGATATATTTCAATTCTTCCTTTAGTTTTATGCCAGGCTATGCTTTGTCTGGGGATATCATCACCTTTTTTAAAAGGAGTATTAATTTTTCCGATGTATCTATTCTTGACTTCCATTGATTCCAAAACTGATAAATTCTCTATTTAAAGTCAATAAATTGTATTATTACTCAATTTTAAAATTTTTTTTATATTTTATGGAGAATTTTCTTCAATTTTCCTTTTTTTACTTTTATGTTTTAAATTTTACGTTTAAATTCTTCAATTTTGAATTTTTTATTGCATCAAACCACAAACCTTGACAACGAAAAATTGGTAGGAGCAATTTTTATTAAAATTTTTAAGGAATATTATGGAAAAAATACTTTCGGAAAAAGATACACAAACGGTCAAAAATTTAGCACAAGCAAGGGAAAAAATTCTCAAAGAGATACATAAAGTTATCATCGGGCAGGAAAGAGTTATAGAATATTTTTTAATAGCTCTGTTCTCTAATGGGCATTGTCTGCTAGTGGGTGTGCCAGGTTTGGCTAAGACTTTACTCATAAGCACCATTGCTAAAACGCTCAACCTAAAATTCAGCCGTATTCAGTTCACCCCAGACCTTATGCCTTCTGATATTACCGGAACCGATATCCTTACGGAAGATAGAACCACAGGTAAGAGAACGTTTCAATTCATACGCGGTCCTATTTTTTCAAATATTATTTTGGCAGATGAAATTAATAGGACCCCACCCAAGACTCAGGCGGCACTCCTGGAAGCCATGCAGGAAAGAAATGTAACTGCTGGTAATCATACTTACAAATTGGATGAACCCTTTTTCGTACTGGCTACACAAAATCCTATAGAGCAAGAAGGAACCTATCCTCTACCTGAAGCCCAACTGGACAGATTTATTTTTCACGTAAACATCGATTATCCTTCTTATGAAGAGGAAAAGGAGATTGCCGAATTTACCACCAGTCAAGAGTTCCCTGTTCCTGATCAAGTGATTGAAGGTCATGAAATTGCCAAACTACAAAAATTCATATTTACCATACCTGTATCTGATCATATCATAGAATTTGCAGTAAAGCTTGCCCGATTATCTCGTCCTGAACAGGATGAATCTCCGGATTTCATAAAAGAGTGGGTAAACTGGGGAGCGGGTCCCAGAGCTTCTCAATTTCTCATATTAGCTGCCAAAACCAGAGCTGCTCTATACGGCAGATATACACCTGAGATCAAAGATATAGAATTTATTGCAGAGCCGATTTTACAGCACAGAATACTGCTTAACTTCTCTGCCGAAGCAGAAGGTCTAAAAACAAAAGACATCATCACAAAACTCATAGATTATGTAAAAAAACAAACAAATAAATGATCGGAGGACGAGATGTTGAAAAAAACATCAATTCTAAGCAGCACCTTCTTCTTAGCTCTGATGTTGCTCCTCTCCTGCTCCTCAAGGGATAAAGCAGATTATCAAAATCTTGCTCAATATGAGCACAAAGCCACAAAAGAAATTGTTATATTAGTAACTGATGCAGTGACTTTAATTGAGTCTGAAGGAAAACAGGCTTTTGAAAACTTCTATAAAGAAGATTCCAAATGGTTCCATGATGATACCTATATATTCGTCTGGGGATTGGATGGTATGAGATACGTTTACCCCAGAGATCGATCGGGCGAAGGCAAAAATATGCTTGACCTTAAGGATATAAATGGCAAACCAATTGGTAAGATGTTCGTAGAAGCTGCAAAATCAAGTAATGGTTCTGGTTGGGTATTTTATGAATGGACTAAACCCGGAGATGAAAAACCTACCTGGAAATCAACTTACATAAAAAAGTCAATTACTACCGATGGTAAAAAATTTCTTGTGGGATGTGGCAAGTATAATATGCCCACAGAGAAGATTTTTATAGAACAAGTGGTAAATAAGGCTGCGGAATTGATTAAACAAAATGGAAAGCGAGAAGCCTTTGTAAAATTCAAGGACAAATCAAGTGAATTCATCTTTCTGGACACCTATGTTTTTGTTAAAGATATGCAGGGCAAAGAACTTGTTAATCCCTATTTTCCCGAACTAGTGGGTAAAGATATAAGTAAACTTCAAGATGCTGAGGGAAAATATTTTGTACAGGAAGAGCTTGAGAAATTAAAGATACAAGACTCTTGCTGGAACTCTTACATGTGGCCTAGGCCCAACCAAGAGGAAGCATCTAAAAAACTAGTTTATGTAAAAAAAGTCAAACTTCCTTCCGAAACCCTGCTTATAGGTGCAGGTTACTATCCAACTAAATAATTGAAAGTAAAATTAATTGACTTTTAGGTAATTATATTTTAATTATATTCTAAATAAGAAAGGAGTGATAATGGCAGATTATCATGAACCAACAGATGAATTAACAGAGGAAGCCCGTAATTTTTCCAGGGCTCTTACTAGTTTAAAGGAAGAAATTGAAGCAATTTCATGGTATCACCAGCGCGTAGTTGCCTCCAAAGATGAAGCTCTTAAGAACATTATGGCTCATAATCGAGATGAAGAGATTGAACATGCATGTATGACCATTGAATGGCTCAGGCGCAATATGGACGGCTGGGACGAAGAATTGCGCACCTACCTTTTTAAAGAAGGTGATATTACCTCTCTGGAAGAAGAAGAGGAAGAAGCAGAGGAAAATAGTGACAAAGATTTAGGAATAGGAAAAATTAAATAATGGAGGAATAACTGATGAATATTTTAAGACAAAACTTTGCCCCGATCTCTGATAAAGCCTGGGAAGAGATAAATGAACAAGCCAAACTCGTTTTTCAAACTTCTCTAACAGCCCGTAAATTTTTAGATGTAGACGGTCCCAAAGGCTGGGATTTCGGTGCCGTAACTAAAGGCAAACTTGTAATCCCTGAGGAGCAATCCGGCAATATCAAATATGGAATTCACCAGATTCAACCTTTGATAGAACTTCGAATACCCTTTAAACTAGATATATGGGAATTAGATAATGTGGAAAGAGGTAATGAAGATATAGATCTGGGACCCCTGGAAGATGCAGCCATGGAAATCGCAAAATTCGAGGAAAACG
>Ga0102934_1001913_pt1 | contig 14644 bp, 14 predicted proteins | sample SalPonR2_A_D1_MG_FD_78175 | JGI IMG/M metagenome (GOLD analysis project Ga0102934, IMG submission 78175) | Salt pond soil microbial communities from South San Francisco under conditions of wetland restoration - Salt Pond MetaG R2_A_D1_MG | ecosystem: Environmental > Aquatic > Marine > Intertidal... | reverse complement strand
GTTACACCGAGAAAGCGAGCGTGGCACATGCTGGGCGCTGGCATCTATTGATCGAATTCTCTTGCCGTCTGCCCTCATACATCATCGGGAATCATGAGGGTGCGCCACGGATCTCCCTCGCGCTCCCTGTGCCCTTTTTTCTAATCAGGGCCAAAGTTTAGTGTTGTACATGGCGACTTTGGCCGTGGGAGTGCGGGCGGCAAAGGCCGGGTCCATCGCCCTGGGTATCCTGAACACGGCCACCGGCGGGCCCGCCCCCCCTCGCCGAGCGCGCCCTGACGACGCGACCCCTCTGGCATTCCTCCGACTCCGGCAATAAAAGCCCGCTTCCCCCCCGCTTTTCATGTCCTTCACAACCCTGCGTGCCCATGATGGAGCCTACAGCCAAGACTGCAGCTGTGGCCTGGACGAGCTCCTCTTCCATGACCCTTTCATCCTCTTCCAGCCCCTGCGCCCCCCGCCTGGCACTTCTCACGCCTTCTGCCTCCCACATATCGGCCGGTTCTTCGCTGGACTCATGGAAACAGGCAGCCTTGGCCGTGCCCGGGGCTATCCTCGGGCGGTCCGCCTTTTCCCGTGCGGCGCCGCCCCTCCTCGGCCGCCGCCAGGCTCTCTGCTGCTCCTGCTCAGCCTCCATGCAGGCGACCCTCTCCTCCAGCTGCCCTACCACGCTGAGTACGGCCTCTGCCTGACTGCTTGCTGTCTCAAGCGCCTTAACCCCCACCGCAGTCAAAAATTTCTGCATTTTATCCAGCATGGCGCGCTGCTCCTGGTACCTCCGTCGGTGCGCCTCCTCGGCGTGATGAAAGGCGGCCGTCAACACCCTCAACTTCTTCCCCTGCTCCATTGCTGCCGAGCCCTCCCCCGCGTCGCCCATCTTCAGCCCGCTACTATCTCTCGCCGCCGTGTAGTCGCGTGACGCCGAGCTGGATCCTTCCCGGGGGGGCAGGTGGCCCTCTCGCCGCACGACCTCTCGCTGGAGGCGCACGAGTTCTTCCCGCAGGCGGCCCATCTCTTCCTGTGCCAACTCACCCTGCTTGCTGCAGGAGCTCAGGATCCGATGATCGCCCATGGACACGTCGTGCCGGAGCCTCTCCATGTCCCCGCTTAGCTCGCTCCGCACGCCGGCCAAGCCCTCGACCTGTGCAGCCTCCAGACCACGGCACCGCGCTGAGAGCTCCGCGTTGGCCTTCTCGACCGCCTCCAGCCGGGCTTCGAGTCCATTTATTTCAGTTCCACGCTGGCATTCCACAGCGTCAAGTCGCATTTGCAATTCTCTCACGGTTTTTTCCATTGTTTTTATCCGGTCCAGGATCGCGGCGGGAACCTCCGCCTTACTATCATGCCTTTGCCGCTCCTCCTGTCGCTGCAGTTCACGCCTGTAACTCTGATCTTGCTGCTCTAATTTTACCTCCAAAGATGTCAATTGGTTGCAAAGGGCATCTTGACGGCTGCTGTAACGCTCCTCAAATTCGCGATCCAAGGCCGTGACGCGGTCCGACATTTTCTCAACGAGGTCGTTCAGAGCTTGTGTGCTCTCACGAAAGTTCTCTGCCTGCTCACTGGCGGCTGTCACTCGCTTCAACTGAGTCTCCAGGTACTGAATGTAGGCCGCATTGTCATACAGGCAACGATCCAGCCCCCCCTCACTGCTGCTGTCGCGGAGGTGAGATGAAGGAAGCTTGGCCAGGCGGTGCTTGGCCAGGTAGGTCGCCTGCCCTCCGCTTTCACGGGTAATATGTGCCCGTATCATCGCTACCTGCGTGGTTGTGTGACTACGTCGTTAGATATTTGAAAAAACTGCTGCTGGAAGCAGGTATGGACGTATTTCCTGGGGCAGAGTCCGGGTTTCGGACGTGTCGTGTACGGAAGCTCGTCGCTCTGGGCGATGCAAGCAGGTTGCCGGCGAACTTCAAGGCTTTGGGTCCTGCCGCCCTTGACGACGAGTTTTACCACCGATCGACATTTTCCCACGATAGATTACGGTAGCTGCAAGGGCCTTGCGGAAAACATGGCGCTGCTGCATCGGATGAACGTCAAGTCGAGTCGCAAGGCTTTCCTGTGTCCACGATTTTCTCCCCGACTCATTAATCAAGGCACGTCCCTGAAAAGGCAGGCCCGCCTGTCTTATCTGGCTCCTACGTCGTCCTCCTCGCAAGGGAAAGGTCCTTTGCAGGCTTATAACGACATGGTCGGAGAGCAACGCATAGAATGGAACGGAAAGCAATTGCAGGTGGTGGCCCAATTGCAGCAAGTCTTCGATCAAGTCCTGGACTTTTCTTCCCGGCCTGAAGCATATCGGCGCGTGACGTATAAATTCGTTGATTTTGCGATTAAAAAAGAAGAGGTAGTGACGCCGCCGAAAGGCTTGTATCTGTATGGAGGTGTGGGGACGGGTAAAACTTTCTTGATGGATTTGTTCTACGCCCAAGCCCCCTCGAGCTGGAAGAAACGCCGAGTGCACTTCAATCAGTTCATGCTCGAGGTCCACGAACGCCTCCACAGACTCCGTAAAGAGGGTCACAGGGGGGATCCTTTGGCGACAGTCGCCGAGGATCTTTATCAACAAGCGTGGCTCCACTGCTTCGACGAGTTTCAGGTCACTGATATAGCGGACGCCATGGTGTTGAAACGCCTTTTTTCGGGGCTTTTGCAGAGAGGCTCTGTAATGATCAGCACATCGAACCGACCTCCCGAAGATCTCTACCTAAACGGACTCCAGCGAGACTTGTTCCTACCTTTCATCGAGCTCCTCAAGGAGAGGAACCGAGTGCATCATATCGACTCCCCCACCGACTATCGGCTGGTGCATCGGGCTTACGGCCTCGCCACCGACACGCTATTCGTCCACAGCCGGAGGCTGACAGGGTTGATGAATGGCGAGGCAGCGCCAGCCTTGGCAGTACCGAATGCAGGCGAGGAGATGGAGGAGGACGGGGCGCGGTTCGGCTTCAAGGAGGCGCTAAAGAGCGCCACGAAGGGGCAAGCCATGACCCCCGTGGGGATCCCGCTCCCTCAACAGGGCCGGAGGGTCCACGTTCCTCGTGTGGGGCTGAGCACGCGCACGGCCCTCTTCACGTTTCAGGAGCTGTGCGAGCAGCCCCTGGGCGCCGCGGACTACATCGCCTTGTCGCAGTCCCTCCCCACGCTCTTCTTGGCCGACGTCCCCGTTATGACGCTCGTAGATGTGAACAAGCTCCGCCGCTTCATCACGCTCGTCGACTGCCTCTACGAGGCCCGCACCCAGCTGGTACTCCTGACGGACGCGCCCGTCTCCGAGCTTTTCGACGCGGCCGCCTACAGCGAGAGCGCCCAGGACGAGGTCTTCGCCTTCGGTCGCACCGTCTCCCGGCTCATGGAGATGCAGGGGGCGGACTACCGGGAGCACCACCAGACGGCCCTTTCCAAGAACGACGGGGCCACGCTGCTGGGCAGGGCCTTGGGAGGAAGGGACGGAGGGTGGTCTGGGCCGGGGCCTGAGGAGCTCTTTGGCTTCTACAACCTGGACGGGAGGAACCGGTGGGACTCGGCGGCCAAGGTGCGCGCCTTTCTGGAGGACCTGGCCGAGGTGACGCTGCAGCGGCGGGACGTGGTCTCGGACGCGTTGGTCGCACGGATGATGGGCTCGCGCGTGACCGTCTCGGCGCGGGGGATGGAGGAGTTCATGACGGAGGGCGACGGACGGGCCAAGCTGGAGGCAGCGCTGAGAGAGGGATGCCACGGCCAGGCGGATGGGTCGTGAGAGGGCTCTCAAGACGTTGCCTATGTGGGCGGAGGCGCGATCGTCCATGTATGCCTGTGCGCCAGCGCCTGGTGGATAGAAACTCGGAAACAGGCCCGGGGTCGACCCGCGGGCGCAGGCGAGGGCTAGGTCAAGCATACGGTGTGGCGTCGAGCAATTTGAAAACCTGTACCATTAAAATTAAAAGAAATTTGGGAAGTTGCGACTGCGCGACACAGGAAACCATATCTACTATAGTTTTCACGGAAACACCTTGCAATTTTGGTTTTACTCTGTAGCATTTTCGCCTGAGTGTATCTCTCACCTCCGTCTCCTCTTTCATCAAAAATTGTCAATTTTTTTCCACATTGATCCTCTTTCTGTTCCATGACAACCCACTCAAAGCATGGTTGGATCGACCACGTGCTCATCAATCACAAACTCCTTGCGTGCCAGCGCCTCAACAATCCCCTCCACGTCCGTCGGCGTTTCAGCCTGGGCCAGATACTCCGTCGTTATGGTTTCCTCGTAAAATTCGGCGCTCTGCTTGTAGGCCGCGTCCATCGCCGCTTCCACTGCTAATGCCAGAAGCCTGGCATCCCCGAGGGGCGCTCCTTCCAGCACCTCCACCTCCTGCGGCTCCATGCGCCCATTCATCACCACCCGCACTTTGTTGTCCGCGGCCAGACCCTCAAAGCGCGCGTTCCGGCACAGCACGTCCACGCTCTCAAGCAAGGCCTCCTCGTGGTTGATCATATCAGCTGTGTACTGCTCCTGGGCTCGCGCTTGCTTCGCTGCGTGCGCCTCGGGGGACAGCTCCGTGACCCCCGTCTCAGGCATGCCCTGGTACGGCTCCAGCACTCCCTTTGCCTCCAGCATTTCCCGCCATGCTACCTGCCGGGCCCGAAAGACGTTTAAATCGTCGAACGACTTAGCCTTGAGAAATTCTGCTCGTTCCATAAAAGGCAGTAACCGCAGGCGATGTGCCTCCTTGACCCACTCTCCCACCAATGAGCCGTCGCTGAAGACAGGTCTGTCCTCCTCCAGCCACTGCCCTATCGTTTTCCCATCAGAGCCGGGAAGCACCGTCGCCAGCTCCTCCGCACTCAGTGCCTTGAGCTCGTCTACAGTGGGGTCCACGGGCTCAGGCTCGTAGTATTCGTTGGGATCATCGAGTTCATCTTCCGCCATACCCGGTAGGACAGGGGCTAAGGTCCCGCTAGCGCTCGAGGAGGTCACAGAGGACGGTGACCTATCCGTCACAGTGCTCCATACCTATTTGGTCAGATTATGCATTTATAATGAGGAGTTTGTATGTTTCCAGGCAGAGTGGAACCAGAAGCGGAACAGCAAAGCAAGATACTGCCTCGACACCTTCCCTCCACTCGACCACACGTACCTGAGTTCGTAAAACCTTGCATGACGGTCGTGGAAGCAAGAAAGCAGAGCATAAGGTAGTGTTGGTCATAACAATTATGGGCACTAGCCACATGCAATCATTTCTCCTCATTTTTCTCAGTTTCCAGTGTCCTTGACTCGCAGCTTCAGGATGTTGCCTTTGCACGCAGACGAAGAAAGCGAGCGAGTTAGAATGCCGACCTAGAGAGAAACAAGTGGAGCCAATAGAAGGTCAAAATTGCACACCTGTCAAAGTCAAAAAGTGTGACAGCAGACGAAGGATCGATGAGGAAAGCATGTACGCAACGCGGCGGTGGATGCGGATAGGACAGAAGTACCCGGGGTAGGGATATTGTGATGCCTGATAGCGGCGTGCGGGGAGGGCGATCAGGATGCATTGCTTTCTCTCTCCACCTGCACCACCCCGGTTTACGGAGTCATTCGCAGTCCTCACGTCGACAAATCGTGTTTCAAAGTCACGTAAGTGACATCATGTCGTCATCACGCCAACTGTTTTGGCTCACAAGGGAAATAGTATGGTGCAGGGGAAAGTATCTTACTCTTACATCAACTAAGCAATCACCTTGCCAGTGGTGCTACACTTTCCTGTGTCACATGTCTCTTTTCTCTATACCGCCAGGATCCCCTAAGTTGACAGACACTTTTCGTCCAGCTATGCGCATTTTAATGTTTTTGGCCTTTAGCATGGCCTCTTTCGCTTCGGCTTTTATGGTGCCCACAAGCGGGCGGGCCTTCACCTCGATTTCCCACCCTACAATGGCTCCATCCGTCTCCCGCGGCGATGCCAAGGTAAGGAAGATACACGATGCTAATTGTAGTTGGTCACGACCCAGTAGCTGAGTGTGTAAACCTCATCGAATTTTCTTAACAAATCAGGGTCGGATTTTTATGCTGTTTGGTGGTAGTGACAAGAAAAAAAAGGAGGAAAGCGCAGCCGGCAAGTCGAGCAGCAAACTCAACCCTTTCGATGCTATGTCTAAGATGAACGAGCTGGCCACCAAAAGTAATACTCTAACTAAGGATCTGGCAGGAACCATTGTCTCGGGGGAAGCCATGGACGGAAAGGTAAAAGTCACTTTTACTGGCACCCAAGTGCCTATGGAAGTTGAAATTGCTGAGGACGCGCTCGGTGCAGGCGCGGCCGCCCTTTCAGCGGCTCTGACAGAAGCGATGAAGGAGGGCCATTCAAAATCCGTGCAGCTCCAGCAATCCAAACTCACCGCCTTCTACGATGAGCTAGGTTTAGGGGCCGCAATGAAAGAGATGGGGAAGGGCATGGGCGGTGGACAGTAAAAATGACCAGGGGAGTCCACAAAAAAAGGCAGCACGCAATCGGAGTAACCCAAACAAATTTCAAATAAGGTCTGTGTGCGAGGATCGTGCTTTTACAGAAGGCTAACCATTTCAAAAGGTCAAAGTCTGAAAAAGAAGAGACAAATTTTGCACGCCTGCTGACTGCAAGAAAAGATGGATCGAGACTTAACCAACAAGTTAACTACGCAGAGCGCTGCCCGCCTCTGCAACTGAGAGGCCTTTCAATCAAGATGTTTCTCATGCTTCGTTCAGCATTATTTTCTTATGCTTCGTTCAGCATTATTTTCTTGTTTACTCTTGTCATCCGGACTTGTTCGCGAAGAAAAAGTCGCCTCCTTCTCTTTCTAATCGCATTCCGAACAATGGTGGAGCCTTTCCGACCCGCATTCGCTACAGCAAACCCGAGCGTACACGAATATCAAGAGGCGCTTCACTCCTTTCAACACACTGCCATCACTTTCCTGAAAAGTGTATTGCGTCACAGAGTGCGATCAGGAACCTTAGAATGCGCGCCTCCACTTCAACTGTTCGTTACGCCCTTTCCCCTCGACCCAACCACCACCATCGGGAAAACGCTGTCCGATGTGTTTCGGAACCTCGGTCCCGCTTCCCAAAAGCATTATATCCGCCAATTCCGTCGCCTATACTCCATTTTCCTGATCCCTGAGGTTAAAACCCATAATACGCTAGCCCTTTTCCCGCTTTCGCAGTTCCACTTCTGACAGGTCGAGGCTGGAACACTCCCAGCCTCTACAGGGATCAGGTGAGATCTCCCCACCTGACCCGTTAGACGCCGCATATGATTGTTGATAAGGACTCTCAGAGTCACACGTTACAAAACACTCTAGAAAAGAGCCTGGCGACGCTTTTGGTTACCCCCTCCCATATCTATCAAGCTACCCTCCAAACTCATCAACCTTTCCGACGAACAGCTTGTCTACATGCACGCGCCGTTCAGGCCCAGTCGCGTCTCGCAAAGATCATGTCCACCAATGTTACATATGCCACCTCCTCCCCTCCCGCAAAGGCCTAGTAGTGGAGGGCGCTCATGATGTCGTCGAAGTCCAAATCCCTGAAGGGGATTTTCTCGGCGGGGGTGGTCTGCGCCATCAGGCGCGCCACGGCCGTCGTGCCGATGATGGGCACGATGTTTCCCGGGTGGTGCAGCAGCCAGGCCACCGCTACCTCGTCGGGCCCGAAGGTCACGGTTTGCTTCTTTCCAAGGCCCGCATCCTCCTCCAGAGCCAGCTCCTGCCCCTTCAGCGCCAGGGTCTCCACGATGCGCTTCTCGCGCTCTCCCTCTGACCCGAACAACAAGTTCGAGCCCCCGTAGGGATCGCCGCCCAGCGCACCCCATCCCAGGATCCGAAGCTCGTTCTCGCCCGTTGAGAAGTACGAGACGGTGTCGTCGGTGATGCGGTCGGGGTGGAGCACGGAGGTCTCCATTTCGTGCACCGAGAGCTTCAGACCCTCCGCCGCCATGGCGTCTCGCAGCGCTTCGTACTCCCACTGGTGGAAGTTGGAGATCCCGAAGGCTCGGGCTTTGCGAGCCTCCTTGATCTCCTTGAAGGCCTGGGCGACGGCCTGCACGTCCATGTTCGGGTCGGGGTTGTGGATCATGAGCACGTCCACATAGTCCGTGTCAAAGAGCGTGAGGTACCGATCCAAAGATTCGTGGATCCACTCGGGAGAGAGGTCGATGTGGTATCCTCCGCTAAGACGGATTCCAAATTTGGTTACAAGCTCCAGCTTAGAGCGCAGACCTGGGCTGGCCTTGAGCGCCTCAGCAAATATATCGTTAGCAGCGCCGTGTCCGTCCTCAATCCAACCATACACGTCCGCCAGGTCTATGGTGGTCACGCCAACTTTTTGGCAGGCCTCCAAGGCCGCAGTCAGGCCCGTCACGTTGTCCTTAAATTCAGGGAAGTGCAAAGAGCCGTAGGCGATGCGAGAGAGTGTCAGGTCCGAGTGAGGAACAGAAATGCGTCCCACTTTGAACGGAGGTACCGCTGGCAGCTTGACAGTGAGAGCCGAATCCATAGCTGTCGTTGCATTTGAAGTTGGCGGCTCTGGCGGTGTCTGAGAGCGCCGCTTTCGAAGGCCCCGGTTGACAGCTTCAGCCCCTGGCGCCCGATCAAAAACCAAAAGGACGAGGCAGACGGCGGCAAACATCGAGAACCACGACCTGCCGCCCTCGCATCTCGTACCTATTTGCCCGCTAAAAGGGCTTTTTACATGTAGAGCACTGTCATCGGGGGCATGACGGGAACTCGAGCTCATAGAGCTGTTGCGCGAAGGCTGAGTGTCTTCATTGCTCTCCCTCCCTTCACTCTCTTCTCGACAAATCACATGGCTAGGCCGCCGCAAGTTGCTGCTTGGTGCCATGTCTTTCTGTGAGCCCTTTTTGATGTTAATTTCAATCTGTTTTGTGATAACGAGAGGGTACTGCAGCGGTTATTTGCGGGCAAATTTACGGGGCCACGGGTGAAGGAGGGGTTCGGGTATGACATCTCTCAGAGGCTCATCCGACCTCGACTTGAACTTCCTGTGAAGTCGCGTCACAACATGGAAAGGGGGTACTTCACACACCACAAATCGTCTGTATACGTGTAAGCGGAGGCAAAAAAGGGTCAATGGCACCGAGAAAGCCGTACTTGCAACGGCGGGCGGGGAATGTGCAACGTGTTTGCGGTTTGGGCGTGTCTAAATCCCGCGCTCCTGCCTTCAACAGCCTCGAGGCTAGGCCCGCGCGTGGATTGGACCTCGGCCGGCAACTTTTTCTGAGTGCACGTGTGGAAAAATAGTCAACGACTGGGCTGTAACAAGCCCTTGTCCTGTCTGCGAAACTTGAATTTGCCGTTCGATGTATCATGGCTCCTGGTTAAAAGAGCTGATACTGGGTGGAGGGAGGGAGGGAGGGAGGTAATCATTTTGACCTGGTTCTCCATGCCTTTTCCCCCGTCCTCCCTCCACCTGCACGCATCAGCTCTGAGTACATGTCACGGATGGAATGGGAAATAGAAAAGAAATAGCCGACTTTCAATGGTTTGATACGCGTAGGTCAACAGGCAAGGGGTTTTTCTTGGTCTCTGTCAACGATGCGGCCATTAATTTTACTTTCTACTTGAGTGAGTCATACCACTTAAAAAGGAATAAATAACGTGATAAAGAAAGAATCTGGGGCAGTCTTGTCCACAAGCTTGTTCAAGTAACGACTAACCGCAGAATTAAAACGCACGCCCATCTCCTTTGTTGTTGTTTGATCTTTTCTTTGCGCGCCATTACTACCATAGTGGTTCCTTTGCGTGTGTGTACACCTTTTCTACCTCCCATTTAATCCTGTCTGGCTTTCAATGTCCGCGACGTCACACCATCTGGAGTACTGTAGTTGGGAAAAGAATTGATAGATGGATATCATAATGAAGACTGACGCTTTTTAAACGAAGCCCTCCATCTGCGCCTACACTTAGCAAAACAGTGTCTTCGACGCATCTTCAGGTGTCACGAGCGATTGGACCCCCCTGGACCTTCAATCTCCATCTTCCCCAACCTCCCTCCGGCCTTTAGCGCATACAAATGACCTTCACTTACATGACGTGGACGACCGCGCCCCAGCCGCTCAGAGCGTCCCTATCTACGGACGCGAGCAAGGACTGAGAGAGAACCTCGAAGAGTTGCTCTGGCTCTAAATCTGGCTTAAAGAAGGACTCACACAGCCCGTACAGGTTGGCGGCGCACGTGCCAGCCACCACAAAGTCCTTAGCGAACACAGGGGCGCCGATCAGATCCATGCCAGAAATGAAAGGGGTGTTGTCCTCCGCCCTCAACCCCGCTACCAGGGGCTCCACGAAGTAAGGTCCGAAACGCTTCTCGTATAGGATGTGGGAGAGGAGGGCGGAGAAAGTCTCCGGCTTTATGTCTCGTTCCTCTCGCAGCTTGTACAGGTTGAGGCGAAAACGTAAGAGCTGCTCGAGGGTCTGGATGTCTGTGGCCAGGCCCGAGAGCCCCACGAAGAGGCGGTCGCTCATCTTGTGGACCTGTTTCAGGCACAGGTGGGAGAGGTGGGTGGGACAATCCTCGAGGGGCGCACGACACAAACCGAGAAGGGGCAGAGCGGTTAATCTTCGAACCAGTTCTCCAGCTTCTGACACGTACCTTGGGAAAATTGCAGGCCACTGTCTGCGCCTGGACGCCATACCGCAAGTCACTGCAATCAGGAAAGGGAAATTCATGCCAAACAATATCGTCACGGGTTGCACTGCTGAGATCACTCAACCACTTAGAAAAGAGGTGCTCTGCTTTTGAACTACAATAGTATTCGTACCGATTCTGCAGACCACAAGTATCACCAACATCATCTTCACAAGTGCCCAATGACGTTCCCTGTTCTTCTATCCCCTCTCATTATGCTCACCTGGCTATGGCGACACAATTCTTGCCCACCATCGCCACAACTGCTCCGCCATTATATTCGAGAATAGACTGAAGTTGCCAAGGGATGATAGGATCGTTACATGTCCTCTGGCGATTGTAAGACGGCTTAATTCGTTCACAATGGCACTGTCTCGAACGACGAAAACTTGATTAACAACAAGAAACCTAGGTCATGAAAAACTTACCATGAATCTCGCGAGTCAGATTTTCAGCAAAAGAGTACGAATTTTCTTTTTTTGTCGTACCGGAAGAGCACACGTCTGACGCTGGCCTGTTTGATGGGTTTGATGGGGAAGGGACAAATGTGTTGAGATGGACGACTTCGCTGGAAGCGCAAGCCGGCAAATGTTCAAGCGGGCTGTGAGTACAGAATGTCATCGCAAGGATCGGTGTAGTGCACGGCAGGCAAAGCCGCTCTACGTGCTTGTTTCGGGTGGAAAAGTCTCAGAAGGATGTATTGATCCACTTTCAGGTCAAAAACAAATCCAGAGGTTGCAGGGCCTTCTTCCGGCTTCGCCCGCCCCAGTCGGCGAGGGCCGGGTACCTAATACATCATATCCCCATCATCGCCGCCTCGCCAGGGGCAACAACTCTTAACGTGTCGACCTCCCCACTACCAAGTTCCTGCTAAATAATATTACACGACGCAAAAGGGGGAAAAAATCTCCTTGGAACAAATCCTGTCGGAATTTTAGATTAATGTAGCGCGGTAACTGATCTTATTTTTGATTCGTGCTTGGCGTGACAGGAAGATCCTCTGAATAATGGCACGACGGCGGAGACACTCCCAGAAAGTTCAAGGCGATAAGCATCCCAAAAACAGGAAAATACCCCCTACATCACTACCTGATATGAGCGACGATGATGAAATGGATTTTCCAGCAGCTCCCCCGCCTGGGCCGGCGTCAGGAAGAGTATTACTCCGGAGTCAGACTATGGTCAGCAACAGCAGTGCTGCAAAAAAGAACCGCCGACTTGACCAGAGATATATACATCCTCAGATTAACGGTCTAAGAAATTGTAAGCAAGCGAAGGACACCGCTTGGGGCGCCGGTTGGGAACGCTTAGGGCTAGGTCTCTCACCGAAGTCGTACCATAAGTCCTTCAACAAGCTGCACTCTGTTTGCCAGAGTATGGTCGATCGGAGTTTCTCGACCATCGTAGAATTAGAAGATGGGATGTTTTGGTCTACCCTTCTGCAAGGCTTCAGTGTTTTACCTTTCTTAATGCTTATTGCGACAATATGCTCAAACATGGCCATGGGAATCCTCTTCACGGCCGTTGGCGACGTTCCTCATGTGGAGGGATGGGCAGACTGGGCGCGCCTCGGCTTTTCCACCGTCGGGACAATGACAGCTTTACGGAATTTGCTCATTTCAATGTATGAACTGCTTCTGGACTCAACGGCGCAGTACCCTTTATTGAATCCGAGGTTGCTAAGGTACGACCAGTCAGGGATTTCTGTTCATACGAACATAGTACTTCTGCATATACAAGGCCGTGTCAACGAAACTAACAACGAAAGGGGTGGTGGCGACAGTACCTGGATACGACGTCTTCTTTAATGTCGTGCGATTGGGCATTCATGGTGGTATTCCGCTAATATACTCACTGCCATCATACTGACTTTTTTCTGTCCACAAAGTCGGCTGCGAAATATCGTAGCTGTCCGGCCGCGCGGTCTGCAGCGGCTCATCGCTGCGATGCACCTAATATCCTGCGTCACCCTTTATGGCCTCACCATCCTGGGCATACAGCAAGGAAACCTGCCTGCGGTCTGGCTGTCTCGTTGTCATTTTTTTGCGGGCAACACAGTCATCAAGCTTCTTCTGTGGTTGAGTTTTGAAAGCAAAACCGGTAAAAAAGAGCGCAACGGAGCGATGAGCGGGGGAAAGGTGCCGAGTCAAGCTGCGCTTTCTAATTATGCAGAAAAAGGCCGCAATTGTCGATCATTGCGATTTCTCCGCCAGGCCGTGGTGTACTACGTGTCAGCATCGGATGTTGTCCTGCTTCTCTTCCTGGTGGAAAACTACTTGACCCGCAAAGAGGGCCGCGAGCTGCTGCAACTCCAACAGAACACCCACCACGACGAGCTGGAGCGGCGAGTGGTGGCCTTCAACAGTTTGGCGCTGGTCCTGACCAATTTGGCAGCCTTTGGAATGTTCACGTACGAGGCCTTGACCTACGGGGTCCAAATCTTGAACCGTGCAACCTGGACTGCATCCATCGCTCACTCTCGTCAAGCCTCGCTCATTTTCACGTGCCTTGCTTATTGCCTCTCTATGCGTCGGCACGGATATCTACCGTCTTTTTTCACCCTTCTGGTCGTCTTCAATGGTCAAAGTCTCTCAAAGGTCTCGCTCTGGGCTTGCATCGAGGTTCAGCGAACGCTTGTACCCCTGTGGGAGATCATTCGCAGACGCCCCGTTAAATTTGCTCTCGGCCTAGCTGCCTATGGTCTTGTTACCCGCACGCCCTCGGACGCCCTGCTTCTCGCGCTTTTTGTTGCCTCAGCCTTCTGGGCATGGCGAATTCAGATTCGTTTGCATTATGTAGACATCTGGGCATTTGGATTGACCACTCTCGCCGTCCTCATGACTTTCCACCAGGCCTGGCAAGGTGCGCTTCTTGACCCGGACACTAGCGGTCCGACCCCGCAGCATGACGCCGGTATTTTCGAAATTCAGCTTTCGGACACGCATCTTAATATCACTTCCAGGCTTGGACTAGAGTCCATTGCTTTGCGTTCTCCTCCTCTTCTCAACCCTATCCACTCTTCCTCCACGGCGTATCCCTTTTGCAGCATGGACTTTCACGGCCTTTCCCTCCTAGACTACACCTCCTTATCGTTCCTGGCTTATCTTAAGCGGGACTCTCCGGCGTTTCGTGGGTTTTTGTCCGCCGCCTTTGATCCAACCGAATGGAGAATCATGCACACACCGTCTCCAAGGGCGCAAGGCGCCGTTTTCATTGACATGTACAACAGTCGCCTCAACACGTCAGTAATCGCCATCAGAGGTACAAATCCGACCAATTTTTTCGACGTTTTTCAGGATATGATCATGTTCAATGGGTACGTATCTTGTTGCCTGCGTAAAGTATAGTTAACTTTTCTTAATTTCTCGCTGATTTGCGGTGATTTACATGTAGTTCATTGTGTCTGGAGGGGCAAGGACACGTTGTTCGTCTGTAAGGTCCCTCAATCCGACTGAAAACTCTTCGAAGCCCTAACTTTGCAGGTGGCACACTTTATCCCGTTCAATCCAACAGAGCGTTTTGCTGGGACGTGGTGGGGATGTTAGTGCCGCTTGTTCGCTGGCTTCCCTCCATGTGGACTGCAAACCTTCTTTACATCTCCTATTTACCTCTCAGAATCAAGTTTGAGTCACTCCATGCCTATCGAGGCCTCTCCCTACACTACCACCAAGAAATTCAAAACTATGTGGAGGAAATCCGCGACCGAAAGGTGGTGCTTACGGGGCACTCGTTAGGGGGGGGGATCGGCAAGGTGGTTGCTGCAAGGCTCTACCTTCCCATCGTGGCCATATCGTCTCCTGGCATTGCTCTTAGTCATAAGATATTCCAAGTGCCGCTTCAGAGTCTGGACAAATTCGAGGTCAACCTTATAGCTGCCGAAGACATCGTGCCGAAAATAGACAGGTTAACGGGTGTGGTTTTAAAGATGCATTGCCACAAGCCCAATCCCCTAAACTGCCACGAACTTTCCCACACTCTTGTGGAATTGCATGATAAGTG
>Ga0102934_1001912_pt1 | contig 14645 bp, 12 predicted proteins | sample SalPonR2_A_D1_MG_FD_78175 | JGI IMG/M metagenome (GOLD analysis project Ga0102934, IMG submission 78175) | Salt pond soil microbial communities from South San Francisco under conditions of wetland restoration - Salt Pond MetaG R2_A_D1_MG | ecosystem: Environmental > Aquatic > Marine > Intertidal... | reverse complement strand
GCGTGCGCTGTTTTTGCGGGAAACGCGTTGACGCGCGATGGTGCAAACGATATAAGCCCGGGCTCACGGGACGTGTTGCGCAAGGCGCGCACGCCGACGGGTTAGCCAGAAATTCGCCGACCCTCCGCAGGCCCATATGGGCACCTGCAGGGGTAGGGCTTTGAACAAACGGGGTCGACAGACATGGCCAATACCACTTCGGCCAAGAAGATGACGCGCAAGATCGTCAAGCGCACGGCAGTCAACAAGGCGCGCCGTTCGCGTATGCGTACCTTCATTCGCAAGGTCGAAGAGGCGATTGCCTCCGGCGATGCCGGTGCCGCCCAGGCTGCGCTGAAGGCTGCCGAGCCGGTCATCGTGCGCGCGGCGCAGAAGGGCATCGTTCACAAGAATGCTGCCTCGCGCAAGGTTTCGCGCCTGGCCCATCGCGTCAAGGCGGTGGTTGCTCCGGCGAGTTGAGGGCGGTCGTGCGCGGGCGTGTCAGGCGTCCGTTGTGAATACTTGACTTTTCTTGATGAATACGATCTGAAATTGCCCGGCCCCTGGCCGGGCGTTTTGCGTTTGCGAACAGCTTTCGCGCCGGATTAGGCGCTTGAAATCGGTATGATCGGGGCCGGGCGTTGCGGATCTTGCGGCAACGAAATGTCGCAAAGCCGACTTGTCCGGTCATATTTCCGGTTTCGTTCCACTTGACTCTCGGGCAAACACAAAAGCCGCGATCATTCGGGTCGATACCGGCAGACGCGCAAAAATTATCGTTATAATTGAAGTGTTTAGGTGGTAAGCATCGTGACCGGCATCGGATTGCTGCGTTTGTGGCGCGAATCGCTAAGCCGGCTGAGAGGCGGGTATCTGACGCTCGCGACACGATTTGTACACAAAACGGTAAGGGTGACAGAGGCTTATTGTGGCATATGCAGGCAGCGCTGCGCCGGGCGAATCGGATGTCCGAAATTTTCGAATCATTTTGTTGCACCCCCCCGAGGGGCTGTGTAAAGTTCTGGGACTTCGCCGGTGACGCGGTGAGTAATCAGAAAAAAACAAGCACTATCAACTTTTATTCATGGGGGGCTGCATTGTTGTGCGATGGCGAAAACCTTTTAAAGGCACAGTCTTCGACAGCGATGCTCATGAATAGAGGCTGATTGCAACGCGCTTTCCCGCGTATCCCCTGCCAAGTTGAGTATCGCGTCAACCCTGTGACCATGTCGTCACGAGGTTCGGGCTGCGTGGCCTGTTGCAAACCGGCCCGTGGCAGAAAAAGAAATCTTCCGACGCTTGCGCACCGTTTGCGGCGGGGCGGCGCTCGTTTTTTTCGTCGGTGTGAGGAGGCACGAAAGACATGCTCATGAGCGGAGAGGATCGAAATCGGGGCGCGGCCTCCGCTTTGAAGACGACGAGACAGGGGAGCGGAGCGCAGCCGGTGGCGCGCCCCGGCGGCGATCCCGGTAACGGCCTTTGCGGCACGAAGGCGCCGCTCGAAGCAAATCAGGGCGTGAACGGCGATATGCAGGGTCAGGATACCGGGACGTCGGGCAGTGATGCCGGCGAAGTCTGGGCGCGCGTCAAGCGCCGCCTGCGCGCCGAGCTCGGGGAGGATGTCTATACCAGCTGGTTTGCGCGCCTCGAACTCACCGCCTGCGAGGCTGGCTGCGCCCGTCTCAGCGTGCCGACGCGCTTCCTCAAGAGCTGGATCGAGGCGCATTATCACGATCGCGTACTCGCGATCTACCGCGCTGAGGATTCGCGTATCGAGCGTCTCGCGCTGAGCGTGCGCGGGGCGATGATGCGCGAGCCGGCCAACCAGCGGCGCGCGCATTCTGAAGCACAATCTCCCGCCGCGACGCAGCGCGCCTCCGGCAATGCCGATACGGCGCGCATGCCGCTCACCGAGGGCCGGGATGCGCGGGCGCCCGCAGCACCGGGCCGGGTCGGCTTTCTCGACGGTGATGACGCCCGGTCCGGCGGGCACGCCGCGAGCGCGGCGCGCGGCGCTTCTCAAACGCATGGCGGCGAGACGGATTCTGCGGTCGATATTGCCGGCGCGCCGCTCGACCAGCGTCTGACCTTCGAGAATTTCGCCATCGGACGCTCCAATGCACTCGCCCATGCCGCCGGCGACCGCGTCGCCCGGCATGAGGGTTCGGCGCTCTATAATCCGCTCTTCGTCCATGCGGGCGTTGGTCTGGGCAAGACGCATCTCCTGCATGCGATCGGGCACGAAGCGCGGGGTCTGGGCAAAAGGGTGATCTATCTTACCGCCGATCGATTCATGTATGGCTTCGTTGCCTCGCTGAAGGCCCAGACATCGCATGCATTCAAGGAGAAGCTGCGGGGCATTGACCTCCTGATCCTCGATGACGTGCAGTTCATCCAGGGCCGTACCATCCAGCAGGAATTCGGCCACACGCTCAATGCGCTGATCGATGCCGGGCGTCAGGTCGTGATTGCCGCCGACCGGCCACCCTCCGATCTCGAAAGCCTCGACGAGCGGGCGCGTTCGCGCCTCGCGGGCGGCCTCGTGGTCGAGGTCGGCTCGCTCGATGAGGAGCTGCGCATCAAGATCCTCACGACGCGTATTGCCGCCGTGCACGCCGAGCATCCCGGCTTCGATGTCAGCGATGACGTGATTGCCTATGTGGCACGGCACGTGACCACCAATGGGCGCGATCTTGAAGGCGCTGTGAACCGGCTTCTCGCTCATGCCACGCTGACCGGCGCTGCCGTGACCCTCGACACGGCGGAGAATGCGATCCGTGACCTTGTGCGCAACCGTGAGCCCAAGCGCGTCAAGATCGAGGATATTCAGAAACTGGTTGCCTCGCGCTACAACGTCTCGCGCTCCGATATCCTCTCGGAGCGGCGCACAGCCGCCGTGGTGCGCCCGCGTCAGATCGCGATGTATCTCTCCAAGGCACTGACCCTGCGCTCGCTGCCGGAGATCGGGCGTCGCTTCGGCGGGCGCGATCACACCACCGTGCTGCATGCCGTGCGCAAGATCGAGAAGGCGCTGGGTGAGGATGCGGCAATGAGCGAAGAGGTCGAGTTGCTCAAGCGCATGCTGCAGGATTGAAAAACCTGTTCGCAATCGCGAAATCGGCGGTGAGGAAACACGAAACTCCTTGCGTTTCCCTGTCAGCTTGGCCAATCTGCCGCCCCGCCGCATGGCGAAGCGTGTCGCGATGCGGCTCGCTGCGTCGATGAGCGTCCCTTGATTTCCAGCCTTACGGGTCGGCCATGAAAGTGACAGTCGAGCGCGCCGCATTGTTGAAGGCGCTGGGCCACGTGCACCGCGTCGTCGAGCGGCGCAACACCATTCCGATCCTGTCGAACGTGCTGCTGCGTGCCGATGACGGCGGTCTGCGGCTCAAGGCCACCGATCTCGACATGGAGGTGACGGAGACCATCGTCGCCGAGATCACGCAGCCCGGCGCCACCACGGTGCCCGCGCATGTTATCTACGACATCGTGCGCAAGCTGCCCGACGGGGCGCAGATTTCCCTGGAGGTAAGCGGTGATTCCACCCAGATGGTGCTGCGCTCGTCGCGTTCGCGCTTCACGTTGCAGGCCCTGCCGGAAACGGATTTCCCCGATATCGCCGCCGGCGAGATGGGCCATGCCTTTGCCGTGCCGCCAGGCGATTTCAAGCGCCTGATCGAGAAGACGCAATTCGCCATCTCGACGGAGGAGACGCGCTACTATCTCAACGGCATCTATCTCCATGCCATCGATGGCGACGAGGGCCCCGTCCTGCGCGCGGTGGCGACGGACGGGCATCGCCTCGCCCGTGTCGAGGTGCCGGCGCCGGAAGGCACGACCGGCATGCCCGGCGTGATCGTACCGCGCAAGGCCGTGTCGGAAATCCTCAAGCTGCTCGAGGATTCCGGCGACGCCATCCAGGTGGAGCTCTCCGCGGCCAAGATCCGCCTGAATTTCGGCGGTGTGCTGCTCACTTCGAAGCTGATCGACGGGACCTTCCCGGATTATCAGCGGGTCATTCCCGCAGGAAACGACAAGACCCTGATCGTCGATCGCGACGAGTTCGCCCGCTCCGTTGATCGCGTCTCCACGATTTCTTCCGAGCGCGGGCGGGCGGTTAAGCTCTCCCTCGCCGATGGCCGGCTGACGCTCACCGTCAATAACCCGGATTCCGGTTCGGCGACGGAAGAGATCGAGGTCGAATACGAGGCGGCGGCGCTGGATATCGGCTTCAATGCACGCTACCTCCTCGACATCATGGGCCAGCTCGGCGGCGATACAGCGATTCTCAAACTGGCCGATCCCGGATCGCCGACGCTGATCCAGGACCGGGAAGGTGCAGCCGCGCTCTACGTGCTGATGCCGATGCGGGTGTGACGGCGCCGTCGCTGGCGCGCCTCCGGCAGGGGCCGCATGCGCTGCTTGCGCCGGGAGATGGATGATTGGCGCGCGACGCAATGGTTGAACATGGACCGGTCGGAAATTCCGCAGCGGCAGAGGACTCTGGGCGCACGCGCATCACCCGTCTCGCTTTGACCGACTTTCGCTCCTATGCCGCCCTGTCGCTCGCGACAGACGCTCCGCTCGTGGCGCTGTCGGGGGAAAACGGCGCCGGCAAAACCAACATCCTCGAAGCGATCTCCCTGTTCACACCGGGACGCGGTTTGCGCCGGGCCGATCTCGGGCAGATGCTGCGCCACGGGGCGCACGGCTTCACGGTCTTCGCCGCGCTTGATCGGGGCCCCGAAGAACCGGTGCTGAATTGCGGGGTGGGCCTCCAGCCTGACCCCGAGGGCGGGCGTGCGGCGCGGATCTGCCGGATCGACGGCGATACCGTGGCATCGCCGGTAGCCTTTGCCGAATATCTGCGCCTCGTCTGGCTGACGCCCGATCTCGATGCTCTGTTCCGTGGGCCCGCCGGCGACCGCCGACGTTTTCTCGACCGGCTGGTGCTCGCTGTCGATTCCGCCCATGGCAGCCGGGTCGCGGCGCTGGAGCGCGCGACGCGCTCGCGCAACCGGCTGCTGGATGAAGGGGCGCGCGATCCCCGCTGGCTCGATGCGGTCGAGCGCGAGATGGCCGAACTCGGCATCGCCGTCGCGGTCGCCCGCGCCGAAACGGTGACGCGGTTATCCGCGCTGATTGCCCGCGAACACGATCCCGCCTCGCCCTTCCCCGATGCCACCCTCGCATTGTCCGGTGGGACCGACGATCTCGTCGCCGCGCATTCCGCGCTTGAGGCAGAGGATGCCTATCGCGAGCGCCTTCGCAATGAGCGCGGGCGTGACCGGGCGGCGGGGCGCACCCTGTTCGGGCCGCAGGCGAGCGATCTGCAGGTGCGCCATGCGCCGAAGGACATTCCCGCCGCTCTCGCCTCGACGGGTGAGCAGAAGGCGCTGCTCATCGGCCTCGTCCTCGCCCATGCCGCGCTGGTGCGCAGCATGACGGGCCACGCGCCGATCGTGCTGCTCGACGAGGTCGCTGCCCACCTCGATACGATGCGTCGCGCCGCGCTCTACCGGCTGCTCGCCGCCATTGGTGGCCAGGTCTGGATGACGGGGGCGGATCCGGCCTTGTTTGCCGATCTGCCGGATGGGAGCCTGCATCTCGCCGTCGCCGACGGGGCGGCGCGACCACCGGGTTAGGATACGGGGTCAGCCGGTTTCATCGCGGCGCTCGCGGAAGAAATTGCGCAGCAGTTCCGACGCCTCGCGCTCGCGGAAGCCGCCGTAGACCTCCGGCGCGTGGTGGCAGGTCGGCTGGTCGAAGAAGCGCCCGCCATGCTCGACGCCGCCGCTCTTGGGATCACGGGCACCGAAATAGAGTCGCCTGATCCGCGCGAAGGAGATGGCGGCTGCGCACATGGCGCATGGCTCCAGCGTCACATGGAGATCGCAGCCGATCAGCCGCTCCGAGCCGAGGATACGAGCCGCTTCGCGAATGGCGAGGATTTCGGCATGGGCGGTGGGATCGCAGTCTTCGCGGGTACGGTTTCCCGCCCTCGCGAGCAGCTTTTCGCCGCAAACCACCACCGCGCCGACAGGCACTTCCCCGCGTGCGCCGGCCGCACGTGCTTCGTCGAAGGCGATCTGCATCGGATCGGGCTGGCCTGTGGCGTTCATGGCTTCGATATCCCTTGGCTCGCAGCGCGTTTTGCCGCTCGCATCGTACCCCGCACTCTGCTATCAGACGCGCATGATGAAAACCAGAGACGACCGTCCCGGGAGCCGCGCGCGAGGCGCCGCACCGGGCGACAAGGGGCGCAAACCCCACAGCGCCAAACCCCATGCCGGCAAGAAGAGCGCCGGCGCCACCGCGCCCGCCGCCCCGCGCGACCCCGCAGCACCTGATCGGATCGCCAAGGTGATTGCCCGTGCCGGCGTCGCTTCGCGCCGCGATGCCGAGGCGCTGATCGAGGCGGGTCGCGTCAGCCTCAATGGCGAGGTACTGGATTCGCCGGCGCGCAACGTCACGCCTGCGGATGTAATCCTGATCGACGACGAGCCACTGCCGGCCAGGGAGCGCACACGGCTGTGGCTCTATCACAAGCCGCGCGGCCTCGTGACCACCGCCCGCGATCCGGAAGGGCGCGCCACTGTGTTCGACGAATTGCCCGAGGAATTGCCGCGCGTCGTCGCGGTGGGGCGTCTCGACATCAATACCGAGGGATTGCTGCTGCTCACCAATGATGGCGGCCTCGCCAAGGTGATCGCCCATCCCGATACCGGCTGGCTGCGCCGCTACCGCGTGCGCGCCCATGGGGTGATCGATCAGGCCCGGCTCGATACGATCGCAGATGGTCTCGTCGTGGACGGGATGGAATACGGGCCGATCGAGGCGAAGCTCGACCGGGTGCAGGGTGACAATGCCTGGATGACGCTGGGCCTGCGCGAGGGCAAGAACCGCGAGGTGAAGCGCATCCTCGAACATCTGGGCCTGCGCGTGAACCGCCTCCTGCGCCTGTCCTTCGGCCCGTTCCAGCTCGGGGATCTGCCCATCGGGCAGGTCGAGGAGGTGCGCACCCGCGTGCTCAAGGATCAGCTCGGCGACAAGCTCGCGAGCGAGGCGGGCGTCGATTTCGCCAGCCCCGTGCGTGAGCCGCTGCCTCCCGAGCCGGAAGCGCCGGCATGGGCGCATAAGGGTGACAGGAAGCCGGCGCAGAGCCGGGCTCCCGAGCCCGGAGGCGGCGACAAGCGCTTCGGCGGCAAGGCCGGGGGTGACAGGAAGTTCGGGGACAAGAAATTCGGCGACAGGAAGTTCGGCGACAAGCCGTTCGGTAAGCCCGGCGAGGCTCCGGCAGGCCCGCCGCGCCGTCCGGCCTGGGATCGCGCCGTCAAGGCCAGCGTCTGGCGGGCGGACGAGGCACCGGAGGGGCCGATCTTCCGCAAGCGCCGCGATGCCGATCCGAAGGCAGCCCGCGAGGCTTCTGCCACGCGCAAGCACGAGCGCGTCGGCGCCATCTCGCAAAAGAGCGGCAACCGTGTCCTGGTCGAACGCGTCAAGGCTGATCCCGCCGACGCGCCGCGCACGGCTCCAGAGACGGGCAAGGGGCAGACGAGCGAGGCTCAGACGGCGAGGGGGCGCGGTGGTGCTGCGTCCGCGCAGGGCGCGCGTCCGGCTTTCGGCAAACAGGCCACGAGCCGCCCCGCCGCCGGGCGCGGTTTCGACAAGCGTGCAGGCGAGGGCACGGAACGCGCGGCATATCGTGACGATCGCACGGGCGGCAAACCGCCCGCACGTGGTCCGGGGCGCCCTGCCGGCAAGTTCCGGGACCGGCCCGGTGATCGCCCCGGCGAAGCGCGCGGTGAATCCCGTGGTGGTCGCCCGTACGAGAAGAAGCCCTATCAGGGCCGCTCATCCGAAGGCAGATCGGGTGAAGGCAGATCGGGTGAAGGCAGATCTTTCGAAGGCAGGTCTTTCGAAGGCAAGCCCGGTGGGCGTGCCTCCGGCGGGCGTCCCGCGGGCGGGCCGGGTGGCAAGCCGTTTGGCAAACCCGGCGGCAGAGCCGGTGGCAAGCCCGGTGGCAAGCCTGGTGGCAAGCCGTTCGGTAAGCCCGGTGGCAAGCCGCAGGGGAGGCCGTCCAGCCCGTCCGGACGCGGTGCCGGCAAGGGGCCGAACAAGGCGCCGCGGAGCTGATCCGTCATGCGCATCGTGGGCGGGCGTCTCAGCGGACGGGCTATCGTCGGACCGAAGGCCGGGCCGGGCAAAACCGGCCCGATCCGCCCGACTTCCGACCGCCTGCGCGAGGCGATCTTCAACATCCTCGCCCATGGCCATGACGATGCCTGCGCGGGTGCGCGGGTGATCGATCTGTTCGCCGGGACCGGGGCGCTTGGTCTTGAGGCGCTCTCGCGCGGTGCGGCATTCGCGCTCTTCGTCGATGACGGCGCCCAGGCGCGCGGGCTGGTTCGCGAGAATGTCGAGGCGCTCGGGCTCGGGGGCGTCACCCGCCTGTTCCGGCGCGATGCGACGCGGCTCGGTGCCGCCGACAAGTTCACCCCTGCCGATCTGGTCTTCTGCGATCCCCCCTATGGCCGCGATCTCGCGCCGCGCGCGCTCAAAGCCTGCGCCCTAGGGGGCTGGCTCCGCCCAGGCGCGCTCGTCGTGGTGGAGGAGAGCAGCGCGGCCGCCGATATACTGCCGGAGGCTTTCACCCTGCTGGAGAGCCGCGACTACGGCGAAACGCGGGTGAGTTTCGCGCGGTTCGCCGCCTGATCGCGCGGCGTCTTCACAGTGTCGCGGCCTGATCGCCATTGAGCGGATTGGCCGGATCGTGGCGGTAGCGCATCATGTCGAAACGCATGGATCGCGCATCCAGCATCAGCAGCCGCCCGACCATGTCCTCGCCGAAGCCGGTGATTTCGCGCAGAACCTGCATCGCCATCAGCGATCCCATCACACCGGCGAGCGCGCCCAGTATCCCCGCCTGCGCGCAGGTCGGGACTGCACCGGGTGGGGGCGGATCGGGGAAGAGGCAGCGATAGGTCGGATTCAGCTGCCCTTCGGCATCCCGCTCATAGGGTCGCAGCACCGTCAGCGAGCCGTCGAACTGGCCAAGAGCCGCCGTGACCAGCGGTTTGCGGGCGTGAAAGCAGGCATCCGAGACGGCATAACGCGTCTCGAAATTATCGGAGCCTTCCGCCACGATGTCGTAATCCGCGATCAGGGCGTGTGCATTCTCCGGCATGATGCGCAAGCGATGCGCCTCGACCGCCACATGCGGATTGAGCCGCGCGATAGCGTCTGCGGCGGAATCCACCTTTGCGCGACCGATATCCGGCGTGCCGTGGATGATCTGGCGCTGGAGGTTGGATAGATCGACCACATCGTCGTCGACGATGCCGAGATGCCCCACGCCCGCCGCTGCGAGATATTGCAGGAGCGGCGCGCCCAGTCCGCCGGCGCCGATCACGAGAACCCGTGCGGCCTTGATCTTCGCCTGGCCGGGTCCTCCGATATCGGAGAGCACCAGATGGCGGGCATAGCGGGCGATTTCGTCGGATGAGAGCGTCATCGTGGGACAATATCCTTGACGCGCTCGCCGGCAAAGCGTGCGATCCGGTTTTTTCGGCGCGGCACATGCGCCATCCACCCATATGGTGATGCATGGGCGGGCCGGTGAATCGCCGCGCGCCGGCTTGGCCTCGCGCCATCGCCTGCGTAACCATGGGCGCGAACGTATCTCAAGGGAGGAAAACCATGATTCTGCGCACGTCTCCGCCGTCACCCTTTGGTCGCAAGGTGAAGATTGCCGCATCGGTACTCGGTCTGTCGGACCGGCTCGAAGTGGAAGGCGCCGATACCGCCGATCCGGGCGACAGCCTGCGCAAGCAGAACCCGCTCGGCAAGATCCCGGTCCTGATCGAGGATGATGGGACCGCATGGTACGATTCACGCGTCATCGTCGAGTATCTCGACCATCTCGCCGGCGGCGGGAAGCTGCTCCCGCAGGGGGCGGCGCGTTTGCCGGTGCTGCGCCTGCAGGCGCTGGCCGACGGGCTGGTGGATGCCAATATCCTCATTCTCTATGAGGGGCGTTGGCGTGATCCTGCTCGCCACGAGGCCAAATGGCTGGAATACCAGGAGGGCAAGGTCACGCGCGCCCTTGATGCGCTGGCGGAGCAGGCGCCCGATTTCACGGGCAAGGTCGATGTCGGCACCATCTCGGCGGCCTGTGCGCTCGGCCATATGGATCTGCGCTTCGAGGGCGCCTATCGCAAGAGCCATCCCGCGCTCGATGCCTTCATGAACCGCTTCGCGGCCGATGTGCCCGCCTTCGAGGCGACAAAGGTCACCGCCTGAACGAAAAGGGCCGCCCCGAGAGGGCGGCCCGATCGTTTCCGGAAAGGTTCGCGGCGATCAGCGCGAATAGAACTCGATCACGAGATTGGGTTCCATCTGGACGGCGTACGGCACCTCCGACAGGGTCGGGATGCGGGTATAGGTCGCCTTCATCTTGGAATGATCCGCATCGATGTAATCAGCTACGTCGCGCTCGGCGAGTTGCACCGATTCCAGCACGATCACGAGCTGCTTGGAGCTGTCCTTCACCTCGACGACGTCACCGGGCTTCACCAGGAAGCTCGGGATGTTGGTGCGGCGCCCGTTCACAGTGATGTGGCCGTGATTGACGAACTGGCGCGCGGCAAACGGGGTCGGCGCGAATTTCGCGCGATAGACCACCGCATCCAGACGGCGCTCGAGCAGACCGATCAGGTTCTCGCCGGAATCGCCGCGCATGCGGATCGCTTCGGCGTAATAGCGGCGGAACTGCTTCTCGGTGATGTTGCCGTAATAGCCCTTGAGCTTCTGCTTGGCGCGCAGCTGCGTGCCGAAGTCGGAGAGCTTGCCCTTGCGGCGCTGGCCGTGCTGGCCGGGGCCGTATTCGCGGCGGTTGACGGGACTCTTGGGGCGACCCCAGATATTCTCGCCCATGCGGCGATCAATTTTATACTTCGCCTGAATGCGCTTCGACATAGTCGCGTATCCTCAGATCTGCGTTTTTCGTTTGCGAGGAACGCGCCCTCCTCTTTCACCGCGCGAGGAGAACTCGTACGATAAACGACAGGCCGGATCACGACAGAAGCCGGACCCGATCCACGGGTGCGTCAAGAAATACGCGGGCCATCGCCGACCCGCGCATTGCGGTTTCACTGCCGGTTCCGATGCGAAAAGTCAATCTTTGACGCAAATTTCTTTTCTCCGACCGCGTTTCAGAGTAACCGTGCGAAAAATGCGGATCGCCTAGCGGCAGGCATGACGTTGCGTTATTTCTGGTAACAGAGTGACAAGTTTTCATTGATAAATTGACGTAAGATGGAGAGGAGACGGGTATCGTGACGACCGGCAGTGGATCAGCCAGTGACGCAGGCGCAGGCGCGCCGCTGCATGTCATGGTCGCCGAGCCCGACACGCAGCAGCGCGCTGATGTCGCCGATGCGGTGCGCGCCGCCGTCGGTCCGGTGCAGATTTCCGAGGTTGGTGACGGGGAAGCGGCCGTCAAGGCGATGACGGCCAAGCGCCCGGATGTGCTCTTCATCAACGTCAAGATGCCTGGTATCAGCGGCGCCGAGGCCGTCGTCATCGCGCGGCAGGAGGGGGTCCAGCCACTGACCGTGCTGATGTCCGACAGGGTCCTCAGCCGCTGGGTCGCACTTTCCAACGAACTCGGCGCCTATGAATTTCTTAAGAAACCCTACGATGAAGCCCATATTGCGGGCTTGATGCAGGCCGTGATGCGTATGCGTAAGCCGACCCGGGCATTGCTTGTCGAGGGTTCCGAGACGACGCGGGCCCTGATGCTTAAGCTGATGGATCAGTCGCGTTTCAACCTGGATATCGAGGAAACCGATTCCGGCGTGCATGCCGTCAGGTTGATGCGCGCGACAGCTTACGATGTCGCCCTGATCGATTTGAACCTGGGTGGGATGGACGGGCTGGAGACGGCCTGTCAGGTCAAGGAAGTGGCGCCCGGTACCGCTCTGGTCCTGATTTCCGCGCCGGGATCCGAGAAGATCGAAACGGCCTCGCGGCATTTCGGTTTCACGACATTCCTGCAAAAGCCTTTCTACGCGCATCATATCGAAGACATGCTGCACGAGGTTTTCAACCTGCGCCGACCCTATCTCCTGAACGCGACCGGGCGGGTGCATGCGCGCAGCCAGCGTCTGGAGGAGGAGCGGCGCGCCCGCAGGCGCTGATTCCATTGCAAAAAGGCATCATGCGGCCCCCATGTCGCGGGAACCGCATGATGATTCAGGCCCTGTCACGGCTGTGTCGGGCCGCGCCGCCGGATCGGATGGCGCGGCACCTGAATTCAGGATTTGGGGAAATCGACGGGGCCGAATTCCTCATGCACGATCCGGCGCATCTCGAGCGCTTCATTGGGGTTCAGCCTGCCGTCAGCATCGCCGTCGGCCAGTTGGAACACCGCCTTGAACTGCTGGACATTGAACTTGCCCATCTGATCAACGAACAGATTGCGGTCTTCCGGGCTGAAGCCGAGAACAGGTGCGAAGCGGTTCCATTCCTCCTGGCTGAAGCCATCTTTCTGCGCGTCATGCGACTCGGCGGTGGAGATGAATTCCTCGAAATCGAGTTGCCAGTCGAAGCCTGCCGCCTCGCGGAAGCTCTGGATCCGGTTCGGATCGTTACCGTTGAGATGGCGGCTCAGATCCAGTACTTCGGGCGCGTCGATCGTGCCGCTGCCATTCCTGTCACCCGCGCGCAGCATGTCGACGAGACCGACGATGTCGCCACGTCCCTTCGGACCGAACAGATGCTTGTGGTCCTCCGGGCTCAGGTTGAGCAAGGGTGCAAATTCTGTCCATTCCTGGGGATTCAGGCGCCCGTCACCGTCGCGATCAAAGCTGTGCGCGGCGGCCAAGGCTTCATCGGCGGTGATCTGCCAGTCCGCGCCGGCTATGTCACGGAAGCTGCGCGGGTTGTCCGAGATCAGCGGTTCGCTCAGGGCGCGGGCATTGTTCTGGCCGATATTCAGCTGGAAGATCAGGCTCTCGCGACCGGGGTTCTCCGGTGCGTAGCGATCGTCCATGCCGATGAACATTCTGCCGCCATCAGGGTCGACGACCTGGTCGGCGTGATCGTGCCCGTCCACATTGGTCTGGATGCCCTGATCCATGTTGCCAGTGGTATGGAACAGCTTGTTGCCGTATTCACCATTGATCGGCTTCATGTTGCCGAACGGGTCGATATGAACGAGGTTCATGCCGCCGGGATGCTCCGTGAAGAGATTGGACGGCTGCCCGTATTCATTCACGAGCGCGAACTGGCCGTCCTGGCGGGCGAGCAGCTCCCGGGATTGCGGATTGCGGAAGGCATTGGGGACCATGGCGAAACCGACCTGGTCACCCGCGTTGAAATCGAGCTCGACTTTTGAGTTGCCGGGCTGGAGCTGGCCGCCATCGCCGATCATCGAAGCATTCGGGAAGACGACGTTCGTCTCCTTGATGGTGCCGTCGCCCGCGAGCTTGTACATCACCAGCGTATTCTTGAAATCGGTATTCTCAGTCCGGAAGTTCAGTTCCGCGCGGGTGGGCTCGGTGAAGCTGATGACGCGGGCCCGGTTAAAGACTTCCGAAGCGCTGCCGGAAAGCGGCGACTGCATGGAGTTCACCAGCGGCGCCTGCATCTGCGTCTGCATCGAATGATGGTTCAGCGCCGTGGTCTGCGGCGTGGCAGCCTGATTGCCCGGTGCGTGCTGCGTGATCTGGAAGTTGGCAGCACCCGCCTGCTGTTGCTGATTGCGCTTGGGATCGAACTGGGACGGGATCGGACCGAAACTGGACTGGAACTGCATAACTGGCCTCCTTGACCTCAGGTTGTGGAGACCTTAGCGGAACAATGAAACCAGCGCGAGTGTAAAGCTTTGTTAAGTTTAATATTTGCAGTTGTTAATTGTATTTGGCAAGGTTTCGATGACTGAATACTATCATCGAAACCTTGCCTATGCGCGTGTGTCACATATGCAATGCGCGTTTGTCAGCTGCGAGGGCCGCTTCTCTAACTGCTTCTGATAGAGTCGGGTGGGCATGGCAGGTGCGGGCGATATCCTCGGAAGAAGCGCCGAACTCCATGCCGACGGCGATTTCATGGATCAGATCGCCTGCTTCAGGCCCCACGATATGGGCGCCAAGCACGCGATCGGTCTCCTTGTCGGCGAGAATCTTGACGAAACCGTCCGTCTGCAGATTGGCTTTGGCCCGGCCATTGGCGGTGAAGGGGAACTTGCCGACGTTATAGGCGGTACCCGCTTCCTTGAGCTCTTCCTCGGTCTTGCCGATCGAGGCGACCTCCGGATAGGTGTAGACCACGTTCGGGATGATGCCGTAATTGACGTGCCCCGCCTTGCCGGCGATGAGCTCGGCGAGGGCGACACCCTCATCCTCGGCCTTGTGGGCCAGCATGGGGCCGGTGACGACGTCGCCGATGGCGTAGATACCCTGCACATTGGTGGCATAATGTGCGTCGATCTCCACGCGCCCACGATCATCCAGCTTCACGCCGGCCTCTTCCAGGCCCAGCCCCTCCGTATAGGGTTTGCGGCCCACGGCTACTAGGACGATATCCGCCTCGATCGTTTCCGCATCGCCACCCTTGGCCGGCTCTACGGTGAGCTTGACGCTCTTGTCGGAGGCCTTCGCACT
>Ga0102934_1001911_pt1 | contig 14645 bp, 11 predicted proteins | sample SalPonR2_A_D1_MG_FD_78175 | JGI IMG/M metagenome (GOLD analysis project Ga0102934, IMG submission 78175) | Salt pond soil microbial communities from South San Francisco under conditions of wetland restoration - Salt Pond MetaG R2_A_D1_MG | ecosystem: Environmental > Aquatic > Marine > Intertidal... | reverse complement strand
CGAGCGTGCGGGCCGCCTCCGACCGCCCCGAGCCCGTCGAGCGTGGGAACGCCCAGCGCGGATGTGAAGTTGCCGTCCGATCCACCGCCGACGACCGCCTCGGCCAGGGCGAGTCCCAGCGCGTCCGCGTGCGTGCGCGCCTCGGCCAGGAGCGCCTCGTTGCCCGGCGTCGGCTCCATGGGCGGCCGGTTCGACCCGCCGGCCATCTCGACGCGGACCCGATCGTCGTGCGGCCGGTAGGCGCGAAGCGCGTCCAGGACCCGGCGACCCTCGTCCGTGGTCGCGAACCTCAGGTCCAGGCGCGCCGTCGCTGTCTCGGCGATCACGTTGCCGGCGCTGCCGCCCGAGGCGACGGTGACGTTCACGGTGGTGCCCTTCGTGGCGTCGGCCAACGCCTCGGCGGCGAGAAGGAAGCGGGCCAGCTCGCGTAGCGCGCTGGCGCCCTGCTCGGGGTTCAGGCCGGCGTGCGCGCTGCGCCCGACGAAGCGGACGGTCATGTCGCCCACGCCCTTGCGGCCGACCTTGATCGCGCCGTCGTCGCGCCCGGGCTCGACGACGAGCACCCGCGCGTGGCGCAGCGCCTCCGCCTCGATCCGCGCGCGCGAGTGCAGGCTGCCCGTCTCCTCGTCGGAGCTGACGAGGAGGGTGACCGGTCCCCTGAGCGACCCCGCGGCGCTGGCCGCGCGGACGGCGTGGACGGCGGCGGCGATCCCGGCCTTCATGTCCAGCACGCCGGGACCTCGGGCGACGTCGCCGTCGACCGACCACGGCATCTCCGCCAGCGTGCCGACCGGCCAGACGGTGTCGTAGTGCGCCAGGATCAGGGTGCCGTCGCCCGGATCGTCGCCCTCCAGGCGGCCGATCACCACGTCGCCCACCTCGTTCCGCACGTCGCGCTCCACGCGCCATCCGTCGCGTTCGAGCAGCGCGGCGAGCGCGTCGGCGAGGTGGTCCGCCGCCTGCCGGTCGTGACTGGGGGACTCGATCTCGACCAGCGAGCGCACGGTTTCTACGAAGATCGCCTCGTCGGCGAGAACGGACGCGAGGAGCTCGGAGCGGGACATGCCCGGCATGGTATCCGGATCGGGCCTCAGTCGGTCGAGGCGTCGTCCGCGGAGCGGGACACCGCCCTGCGCTCGCGGCGCATGCGCTCCGCGAGGTCGCGAACGTGCGGCTCCTGCGTGGTCCGGGCGTAGCTGTAGCCCAAGCGGAAGTCGGCCTCGGCCCGCTCCGGGTCGACGTCCGCCTCGATCCGGGCCCGCGACAGGTACACCTGCGCGAGCAGCACGTCCCGCATGCGTTGCGGCTTCACGGCGTGCAGGTCCAGGAGCGCGTCCTGATACGCCACGGCCGCGCCGCGCACGTCGCCGCGGTCGGCCAGCGAGGTGCCGCGCTTGAAGTGCCTGGCAGCGCTGAAGAGGAGCTCACGCACGACGGGAGTCTACCGTGACGCGGGACCGTCCGACGCCGGCAGGCGTGCGACCGCGCTCCGGTGACGCGCCCGGTCGTCGCCCAGGCGCAGCGCGAGCAACGCCGCGAGTGCGAACGCCGCGCCCGCGACGGGCCCGATCGCCCAGCGGAGGCCGGAGACCGTCGTCGCGGCCTGCTCCACCGATCCGGGCCGGTAGCCGAGCAGGGCGGCCGCCGCGCCGGTGGCGAAGACGCCCGCCGACCCGGCCGTCTTCTGCGCGAACGTGAACAGCGCGTACAGCAGTCCTTCGCGCCGCGCGGCGCCGCTGCGCGCCGCCTCGATCTCGACCAGATCGGGGAGCAGCGACCAGGGGAGCAGCAGCGCGCCGGCCAGCGCCACGCCGGCGACGCCTGCGGGAATCAGCAGGCCTGGCCCCAGCCGGCCGACCGGAGCGAGCGCCGCCAGGGCGGGCAGCGACGTCGCCAGCAGCCCGCACGCCACGGCCAGGGCGCGCGCCTTGCCGATCCGGCCCGCCAGCGCCGTCCAGCCCGGAAACGCGACGATCCCCACGCCGAAGAATCCGCCGAGGAGCGGCGTCTGCCAGGCGCCCGGCAGGCGCAGGACCGACTCGAGCACGAACGGCAGCAGCGAGGAGAGGAGCATCAGGCCGACGGTGACCGCCACGAACGAAGCGATCAGCGTCCGGAGCCCCGGCGTCGTCCACGTGCGCGCCAGCATGCCGATCGAGGAAAGGCTCGAGGACGGGTCGACGCGCTGGGGCCCGGCTCCCGAGGGTCGGTGCGGTCGCGTCGGCTCCGGCACGAGCGTCGCCGTCGTCAGGTAGGCGGCTGCCGTCACGGTGCCCAGCACCAGGCCGGCCAAGCCCCATCCCTCCGGGCCGGCCTCAGCCAGGGGGCCGCCGCCCGCGCCCCACAGCACCAGCGTCGGCGGCAGGGCGGTGGCGATCAGCGAGGCGGCCGTGCCGAACGCGACGCGCCACGACGTCAGCTCCGTCCGAGCGCGATAGCTCGCGGCCAGCTCGGGGGTGAGCGCCATCACCGGGACCTGAACGACCGTATAGAGCACGGACACGGCCACGAACGCGGCCAGAGCGACCCAGGCGGAGGCGTCCCCGGCGCGCGCGGGCAGCGCGAACAGCGCCCACAGCGCCAGTCCCAGCGGGACCGCCCCGGCGCGAACGAACGGCAGCCTGCCCCAGCGCGGCGCCCAACGGTCGGACGCCAGCCCCATCCACGGATCGAGGAGCGCGTCCACGCCGCGCCCGACGACGAAGACCGCCGCGGCGACGGCGGGAGCCACGCCGGCAGCGTTGACGAGGCTGTAGAGAAGCCAGGTGTTGACCGCGACGAACGCGGTCGAGGCGCCCACGTCGGAGACGCCGTAGGCGATGCGGACGCGGCGCGTCGGCCCGGTCGCGTGCGAGGTGGGATGCAAGGTGGCGCGAGCGTAGCACCCGCTCCGCGGCGTCGCGCCACGCTTCAGGCGGTGGTCTCGCTCGTCGGCGGCGCGAACGGACGCTCGAGTCCCTCGCGGGCGGCCTCGCGCGCCGGGGCGGGTGCCCACGACAACGCCAGCACGCCGCGGTACGACCGTTTCGCGTCCTCCCGACGGCCGTCGAGATCGTAGAGCTGGCCCAGACGCGCCAGCAGCCAGCCGGGCAGGTAGGGGGGCTCTGCGAAGTCGCCGCGAACGGCTTCGCGCAGGACGCCCAGCGCCTCGGCGGCGTGGCCGTGCCCGAGCAGCGTCTCGGCTTCCGCCAAACGGGCCTCCGGCTCATCGATCTCGCGCAGCGCCGCGATCAGGCCGGCGGGGTCGTCGGCCTCGCCCGCGAACGCGGTATCGAGCAGCGCACGCTGGCGTGCCGCAGCGCTGGGAGGCACGTCTTCCGCGTCCGAGGCGGCCTCGCCCAGCCGGCGCCGCACGGCGGGAAGGTGATCGACCGGCGTGAGGACGACGGCGTGCCGGTCCGACCACGGAGCCAGCAGCTCGGCCATGCGGTCCGCCCGGCGCTCGAGCCAGTCGGTGCCCGGGCCGTCGCCGAACGCCTCGGAGCGTGCGTCGTGGAACGCGGCGACGGCGGGCAGCAGCTCGCGCTGGATCCGCGGCAGGTCCAAGGCGCGCCCGAGCAGCTCCTCGAGCGGGGCCCTGGCGTCCGCGAGTCGCCGCAGGGCAGGGTGATCCTCCGCCGACTGCGCCAGGTACCGCACGAAGTCCGTCGGCGCGTCGGGATCGGGCGACGGCTCGCCGACCGCGGCGAGGGGGATCGCGGCGTCGCGAGCCCAACGCACCACCGGTGCGAGGCCGGGCTCGTCCACGTCCTGCCAGCTGGGATCGTCCAGCGCTCCCGGCGGCAGCGCGGTGGTCAGGATCGCGTCGGGCTCCGCCGCGGCGACCACCTCGCGGACCGTGACCGCGTTGTAGCGCGGAAAGCGGCGGTGGAACGGCCCGACGAGCGGCACGAGGAGGAACGACATGGCGTCATGGTACCGTCCCTGCGCGGGACTCTCGTGTCCACGAGGCCTGGGAGGAGGCGGCATGTACGGAGATTCGAAGACGCCCGGATGGCAGCGCGACGCGATCTGGACGACGGGGACGATTCTCGTCGTCGCCGCACTCCTCCTGGCGGCCGCGCTGGCGTGGACCCGAGCCTCGGACGCGGCGTCCGGGACGGACGCCCTCGAGACCGGTCTGCGCCTCACGCTGCTGCCCGGGGCGGACGGCCGCGACGGCGCCGCGGACACGGCGACGACGCTGGCGGTCCGCACCGAGTCCGAGATCGTTCCCGGCGAGCCGTTCGAGCCCCTCCCGGGGTCCGGCGTCGTCGTCGATCCGACCGAGCTGCCCGGCTTCGACGTCCAGGCGGCGCTCGACCGGATCGCCGGCGTCTGGTCGCTGCGACTGCTCGACGAGGGCCGAGAAGCGCTGTTGGGCCGAGTCGACGATGCGGGGCTGCGGTCGCAGCTGTCGCGGACGATCGACGGTCCGGGCACCGACCTGGTCGACGCCGAGCTCGCCGACGAGATGATGCCCTCCGGGCTGGACAACGGCTCGCGCATGGCGAACTGGCCGCTCCAGGCGCAACGCGAGCCGGGCGAGCCGGTCCAGCCCATCGTCGGCGTGTTCGTGTTCTTCGACGCCGACGAGCTCCGGCCGCTCACCGAGCGGCAGATCGGCGCCCGCGTGGTGCGGCGCCTCGCGGAGATCGCCGTCACCGAGGGCGCCGAGGTCGGTCGGGTCGCGATCACGAACGACAACCTCGCGGTCCGGTACGAGCAGGGGCTGAGCGGCGCGCGCGAGGCGCTGCACCAGCTGACGGTGGCGATGCTGGCCGGCAGGAGCGAGGAGATCGAGACGCGTCTGGACGAGGCGCGCGCGGTTCAGGCGGGCGAGACGCCCGAGGTTCCGGGCCTGGCCGGCTTGGCGGCCAGCGCCGAGCTGGCGGGCTTGCCGGTCGACGCGGCCAACGAGCGGATCGTCGCGGAGCTCGCCCGGCGAACGTGGCAGAGCGGCACCACCGTTCTGGACGAGCTGCTGGCCGGCGACCCGCGTAGCGACCGGCTTGCGGCGGCCCGCCCGGTGCTGGCGCCGTTCACGCGCGTCGGACACGATCGCGCGCGGCGGCTGGCCTGGTCGTCGGGGGCGGTGGCGGTGATCGCCGCGGCGCTTCTCGCGGTGCTGGCACGGGGTGCGGGACGCCTGGCCCGACCGGGCATCGCGCTGGTGCTCGCGGCCGCTCCCGGGGCCGCCGTGGCGTGGGCGGCGACCCGGGCGTCGGAAGCGGGGGAGCCGCCACCTCTGCCTCTCGGCGCGCGGGTCGAAGGCGTGTTCGGCGAGCTGGCAGGACTGCTCCAGCATCTGCTGGCGTCGCTTCCGCCCGGTACGGCCGAGGACGCGCTCCGCGTGCACCTCGTCCTCGGCGGGGTGGGAGCGCTGGCGCTCGTCGTGGCGGCGCTGGTGTCGTTGGGCGGCGCGGTCCGTCCGCGCCGGCGCGGCTACCTCTGAACCGGGCGGCCTTCCGCGTCACCGTCGCCAGGGTCGGCCTCGAGCGCCTGCCCAGCGGCTAGGCTCGAGACATGGACCCCGCCTCGGAGACCGCCTCGGACAGCTCGCTGACACCGGTTCGCCACGCGCCGTACGACCTTCCCGTCGCGGTACGGCCCGGTCGCGTGCCCGATGGCGCTCCGCTCGATCATCCCTCGCTCTACCTGAACCGCGAGGCCGGCGATCTCGACTTCGACGCGCGCGTGCTGGCGCAGGCGATGGATCACCGCGTGCCGTTGCTCGAACGGGTCCGCTACCTCGCGATCGCTGCGTCGAACCTCGACGAGTTCGTGATGAAACGCGTCGGAGGCCTGCGTCGTCAGCAGGCCGCGGGCGTCGTGGCGGTCAGTCCCGACGGGCGCACGCCCACCGAACAGATCGCGCTGGTCCGGTCGGCGATGCGGCCCCTCTACGCGCGCATGGAGTCGTTGTGGCGCGACGAGCTGCGGCCCGCGCTCCGCGCCAACGCCGACATCGACGTCGTCGACGAGGACGACCTGGACGAGCACGAGATCTCCGCCGCCGCGGACCTGTTCATGCGCGACTTCTACGGCATCGTCACGCCGCTCGCGGTCGACTCCGGTCGGCCGTTTCCGCTGATCAGCAACCTGAGCCTGTCGATCGCGGTGATGCTGCACCGGCCGGGAGGCGCGGAGGAGCTGTTCGTCAGGATCAAGGTTCCGACCTCGCACGGACGGTTCGCCCGCACCTCGCGTGGTCGGCTGCTGCCCGTCGAGCAGCTCATCGAGCGGCACGTCGGCCGTTTCTTCCCGGGCATGGAGGTCGTCGGGGCGTGGCGCTTCCGGGTGACGCGCAACGCCGACATGCGGCTCGACGAGGAGGAGGCCGACGACCTGATCGCGGCCATCGGCGAGGAGCTGCGCGAGCGGCGCTTCGCCCCCGTCGTGCGTCTCGAGGTCGAGGCCGCCATGCCGCCGCGGGTGCGGCGCTACCTCGCCGATCAGCTCCAGGTCGCCGAGGAGGACGTGATCGAGGCGGCGAGGGTCCTGGCGCTCGCCGACCTGGCCGAGCTCGCCGACACCGACGACCCCGAGCACCTGTTCGCGCCCTGGCACGGCATCACGGCGCGCCGCATCGCGACGCACTTCGCCACAGACGAGCACGCCTCGATGTTCGACCTGATCCGCGCCTCGGACGTGCTGGTGCATCATCCGTACGACCTGTTCCGCACCAGCGTGCAGCGCTTCATCGAGGAGGCGGCAGACGATCCCGACGTCCTGGCGATCAAGCAGACGCTCTACCGCACCAGTCGTCAGAGCCCGATCGTCGCGGCACTGGTGCGGGCGGCCGAGCGCGGCAAGCAGGTCGCGGCCCTGGTCGAGGTCAAGGCGCGCTTCGACGAGGCGAACAACATCGAGTGGGGCGAGCGCCTCGAGGCGGCCGGCGTGCACGTCAGCTACGGCTTCGTGGACCTGAAGATCCACACCAAGGTGGCGCTGGTTGTGCGCCGGGAGCGGGACGGCATCCGTACCTACGCGCACGTGGGAACGGGGAACTACAACGCCAAGACCGCTCGGCTGTACACCGACGTGGGCCTGCTCACCTGCGATCCCGACATCGGCTCCGACCTCGTGAACCTGTTCCACCACATCACGGGCTTCGCGCCCGAGCAGCGCTACCACGACCTGCTCATCGCGCCGTGGGACATGCGCGACCGGTTCCTGGCGCTCATCGAGCGCGAGATCCGACATCAGCGCGCGGGTCGCCAAGGACGGATCGTGGCGAAGATGAACGGCCTCGACGACGTCCCGATCATCCAAGCGCTCTACCGCGCCTCCCAGGCGGGGGTGCGCATCGAGCTGATCGTGCGCGGCCACTGCCGCCTGCGGCCGGGCGTGGAAGGCGTGAGCGACAACGTTCGCGTGATGAGCGTCATCGGACGCTTCCTGGAGCACGACCGGATCTTCCAGTTCGACAACGGTGGCGAGACCGAGGTGTTCCTCGGCAGCGCCGACTGGAAGCGCCGGAACCTGAGCGACCGGATCGAGGCGATCGTCCCGGTGCGCGACCCCGAGCTGAGGGGCCGACTGATCGGCGTGCTCGACGCGGCGCTCCACGACAACCGCAGCGCCTGGGACCTGATGCCCGACGGCCGCTACGTGCAGCGCTGGCCCGCCCCGGGCGAGCCCGAGCGCGCGCTGCAGGAGGAGCTGATGCAGCGCGCGCTAAGCGCCGAGCTCTGATCCGACCTCTGGGCGGGACGCGAGCGGCGTCGCGTCGGGCGTCGCGTGGGGCATCGCGGCGGCGTCGGCCGGGGCCGCCTCCCCGGCGCGCCACACGTCCGGCGCGAGACCCGCTTCGGCCACCATCGCGTCCAGATCGTCCAGGGGAAGCGGGTGGCGCCCCGCGACCGCGACGAACGCCGCCTCGAGCAGGTTCGTGGGGAGGCTGCGGCCCGCGATGCGCGGCGTGGTGGTCGCCACCCGCCGCGCCCCGCGCGCCGCGAGGTCCTCCAGGTCGGCCGACGTCGTGGTGTTCGTGAGCACCGTCTTGCCGGACAGGTCGGTCGGCGCGTAGCGGGCGATCAGGTGCCAGTCGCCCGCCACCACCTCGGCCTGGTCGAACCAACGCGCGCGCCAGCCGGTCACCGCCCGCTCCTGCTTCGCGCCGGTGGGGTAGATCCACGACATCGGCGCACGCACCACGATCGGCGCGATCACGCGGACGCGGCGCTCGAACGCGCTCAGGTCGTGCTGCGGGATGGGAAGGCCGAGCAGGAAAGCGAAGTCGCCGATCGTAAGCCGCGCGCCTGCCCGCTCGAGCGCTTCGGCCATCCCCCAGCGGTCCACGGCCGAGGGGAGCAGAACATGGCGTCCGCGCCAGCCGATCTCGGCGTCCAGCGTCTCGACCGCCCGACGCTCCAAGGTGGTCTTGAGCCCCGCGCCGCACACGACCGGCGTGGCGCCGGCATGCCTGGCCAGGGAGGCGCTCTCGCGGATCCGGTAGGCGCGCCCCGCTACCCGCAGCTCGAGGTCCATGCCGCCCAGCCCGAAGGCGTCGACCTCGTCGCGCAGGCGCTCGTACACGCGCCCCGCCCGACCGACGTCTCCGTCCGTGCCGATCCGCTCCATCACGACCCGACGGCCCAGCAACGTCATCTCCATCCGGGCGTCGCGACGCGACGAGCCTCGTGACACGCTGACGACGCGCAGCGGCCGGTCCGGATCGCGGGCCGAGCGCGTCGTCACCTCACTCTTCCTTCGTCACGACGGCAAGAGGATCCACCGCGCGCTGCGAGACCTTGCCACGGACCTGCGTGCCGAACTGGCGCAGCATCCAGAGCTCGGGCACGATCTCCGTCACGAGCTCGCCCCGATCGAAGATGCGCACCATCGAGCTCTCCGACACGACGACCGCCACCGTGCGGGTGTGACCGCTGATCGAGGCGGCCGCCATGTGACGACTGCCCAAGCCCAACGGCAGCTCGACCCCCTCCGCGCTCGCGGAGAGGTAGCGGCAGGCAGCGACGGCGATCCCGTCGCCCGACACGACGAAGGCGCCGTCGAGCTGCGCGAGCTCCTTGAGCGTCTCGCGCACGTTCGGATCGACGATCTTCTTCGCCTCGTCGGGGTGACCCTTGAGCGGGTCCAGGATCAGCGGTCGCGAGCGCGCCAACACCGCAGCGTGGTCGTCGACCGTGAACAACGCGCCGATCTTGCGTCCCTCGCGCCCTTCGCGGGCCAGCTCCAGCGCGATCAGCGTCACCTGCACCAGCGCCTCGGGACGGCAGCTGCGCTTGGCGAGGTACGCCTCGTCGAACAGCTCGACGTCGCGGAACATTCAGGACGCCGCCTGGGGAGCGAGGCGCACGGGGACCCACATGCCTCCAGGGTAGCCCGCCGGCCCCGGGCGAGGCGACGCGACGTGGACGTGCCCCGGCCCGTTGCTACACTTCCCGGGTGAATCGCACCCCTCCCCGCATCACCGTGGTCGGCGCAGGCATGGCCGGGTCGGACGCCGCCCTGGCCGCCGCCCGCCTGGGCGTGCACGTCGACCTCTACGAGATGCGTCCCGTCCGGACCACCCCCGCCCACGTGACCGACCGCTTCGCCGAGATGGTGTGCAGCAACAGCCTCGGCGGCGAGTCAGAGACGAACGCGAAAGGCCTGCTGCAGGCCGAGATGCGGGCGGCCGGCGGCGCGGTTCTGACCGCCGCGGACGCCTCGCGGGTGCCTGCCGGCGGCGCGCTGGCCGTGGACCGCGGCGAGCTGGCCCGGCGGGTGACCGCTCGCATCGAGGCCGAGCCCCTCGTCACCGTCCACCGCGAAGAGCTGACCGCCGTCCCGGACGGCGTCTGCGTGCTGGCCACCGGCCCCCTCACGAGCGACGCGTTCGCCGAGGCGGTCGCGTCACGGCTGGGCGCGACGTTCCTGGGGTTCTACGACGCCGCAGCGCCGATCGTCGACGCGGACTCGATCGACATGGAGATCGCGTTCCGGAAGGGTCGCTACGACCAGGCGGCGGACTACATCAACCTTCCGCTCCGCAAGGACGACTACGACCGTTTCTACGCGGCCCTGGCCGAGGCGCGTAGCCATACGCCGCACGACTGGGAGAAGCTCGAGTTCTTCGAGGGCTGCATGCCGATCGAGGAGATCGCGCGACGGGGCTACGACACGCCCCGCTTCGGGCCGATGAAGCCCGTGGGGCTGGAGCATCCCGTATCGGGTGAGCGCTTCTTCGCCGTCGTGCAGCTGCGCCAGGAGGACGCGGCCGGCCGGATGTGGTCGCTGGTGGGCTTCCAGACGGGTCTCAAGTGGGGCGACCAGGCCACCGTCGTCCGGACGATCCCGGGTCTGCAGGACGCCGAAATCGTTCGTTACGGCGTCATGCACCGCAACACCTACCTGAACGCGCCGCGGCTGCTGACGCCCGAGCTGGCGGTCCGCGACGAACCGGACCTGTTCGTCGCGGGCGTGCTGGCCGGCACCGAGGGCTACCTGGAGTCGTCCGCCACCGGCTGGCTGGCCGGAACGAACGCGGCGCGGCGGTCGCTGGGCCTGGCGTCGGTACTGCCCCCCGAGGCGTCGATGCTGGGCGGGCTGACGCGGTTCCTGTCGGGCGCGAACCCCGAGGGCTTCCAGCCGATGAACGCCAACTGGGGCCTCGTTCCGAACGCTCCCAAGAAGGACGCGGACGGACGCAGGATGGGCAAGAAGGACCGCCGCGCGCACATGTACCGCGCCGGCCTGGACGCGTTCGAGGCGTGGCGCGTCGACGTTCTCGGGGCGCCCTCCACGGAGGCTGAGCCGGTCGCCGACGCCGCGCCGGCTTCGGAGCCGGCTGCGGAGCCGGCGCGTTGACGCAGTCCGGGTACGATGCCGCCATGCGCGTCATCGACTTGCGAAGCGACACCGTCACCGTCCCCGACGCCGCGATGCGGCGGGCCATGGCCGAGGCCGAGGTCGGGGACGACGTCTACGGCGAGGATCCGACCGTACGACGCCTGCAGGACGAGCTGGCCGAGATGGCCGGGTTCGAGGCGGGGCTGTTCTTCCCGACCGGCACGATGAGCAACCAGGCGGCGCTGGCGGCGCATACCGGACGCGGCGTCGAGGTGATCGTCCCCGAGGGCGCGCACGTGTACGAGTACGAGCTCGGCGCGATGTCGCTGCTGTCCGGCCTCACGCCACGGCCGATCCCGGCGCCCGGCGGGATCCCTCGCCCAGGCGACCCGCGCGCCGCCGTCCACCGCAGCGTGCACCAGGCGCCGACCGGCCTGGTGGTGCTCGAGAACACGCATATGAAGGCGGGGGGTGCGGTGCTGCCTCTGGACGCTCAGGCCGAGCTCCTGGCCGCGGCGCGGGCCGAGCGGCTGCCCGTGCATCTCGACGGGGCCCGCGCCTTCAACGCCGCCGTCGCCCAGGGTGTCGGCATCGACGCCGTCACGCACGGCTTCGACAGCGCCTCGATCTGCCTCAGCAAAGGGCTCGGCGCGCCCGCCGGAACGGTGCTCCTGGGAAGCAGGGAGCTGCTCGGGGTCGCGCACCGCTACCGCAAGGCGTTCGGCGGCGGCATGCGTCAGGTGGGCGTGCTGGCCGCGGCGGGGCTGGACGCGATCCGCCGCGGACCGGCGTGGCTCGGGCACGACCACGCTCGGGCGCGACGGCTGGCGGAGGCGCTGGCGTCGGCTCCGGGGGTCGAGATCGACCTCGATCGCGTGCAGACGAACATCGTCTACCTCGACGTCGACGATAACGACGCCGTCGTCGCCGATTGGGCACGGCACGGCGTGCTCGCCAACGCGCTCGGACCCCGCTCGATCCGGCTGGTCACGCACCACCAGGTCGACGACGACGACGTGGGCGCCGCGGCGAGGACGATGATCGACCGGCTCGCGCGGCGTCACGCCGCCTGAAGGGCGGGCTCCTGAATGACGAGCCGTGCCGTCCTGCTGGCGCACCCGGCAGGACACAGCCTCAGTCCGGCGATGCACGACGCGGCGTTCGACGCGCTGGGCATCGATGCGCGCTACGAAGCGTGGGACGTACCTCCGGACCGGCTCGCGACCGCCGTCGATCGGCTCCGGAGCCAGGACGTCCTGGGCGCGAACGTGACCGTGCCGCACAAGGCGGCGGTCATGGCGCACCTGGACGCCGTGGCGCCGGGGGCGCACGCGATCGGGGCGGTGAACGTGATCCGCCGCGACGGGGCCCGGATCGTGGGCGAGAACAGCGACGCCGAGGGGTTCCTGCGCTCGCTGCAGGAGGCGGGCGTCGACCTGGAGGACCGGCGCGTCGCGCTCCTGGGATCCGGGGGCGCAGCGCATGCGGTCGCATGGGCGGTGGTGAACGCCGGTGCGGCACGGTTGTGGATCGTGAACCGCACGCCGGCGCGCGCCCGGCGACTGGCCGCGCGACTGGCCGAGCGGCTCGCGGACGCCATGGAGCGATGCGACGTGCGCGTGTCGGACGACGCCGAGGAGGCGGTCGCCGCCGACGTGTGGGTCAACGCGACGTCGCTCGGAATGCGCCGGGAGGGCGTGGATCCCGACGAGCGGCCGGTATCGGGCAGCGTGCTGCACACGGTGGGCGCGCGCGGCGGGGACGCCGTCGCCGTCGACCTGGTCTACCGTCCGCGCGTCACGCCGTTCCTCGAGGACGCGGCGTCGGCCGGCCTGCGCACGGTGGACGGGACCGGCATGCTGCTGCACCAGGGCGCGGTGGCGTTCGAGGCCTGGACCGGCCGGCCCGCCCCGCTGAGCGCGATGCGGAGCGCGCTCGACGCGGCGCTGGCTGCGGAGGCGCGGTCGGCCCCGGAGCAGAGGCGATGAGCGTGCCGGAACGTCGCCCGCTGGACGTGCGCAGCGTCGCCGTGCTCGCCGACGTTCACGGCAACCTGCCCGCGCTGGAGGCCGTGATCGAGGATCTGGAGCCGGTCGAGCCGGAGCTCGTGATCGTCAACGGCGACATGGTCAACCGCGGTCCGCAAGGCGCCGAGGTGCTCGAGCGGATCGACGCCCTGGGCTGGACGATGGTGCTCGGGAACCACGACGACCTTCTGCGGATGTGGGTCCCGCGCGATGCGTCGCTATCCGCGAGCTGGTTCACCGACCCGTTCTGGCGCTCGACGGCCTGGTGCGCGGAACGTCTGGAGCGGTCGGGCTGGCTCCCGCGGATCGCGGCGCTGCCGCTGACGGTCGCGATCGAGCCTCCCGGCGCACCGCGCGTGCTCGTGTCGCACGGCAGCCCGCGCCACTACCGGGAGGGGTACGGCGAGCACCTCGCCGACGAGGCGATCAGCGAGATCGTCGAGATGCACCCGTACGACGTGCTCGTCGGCTCGCACACGCACCGACCGCTGGAGCGTCGCTGGGGCCGGCACCTGGTGCTCAACAGCGGCGCGGTGGGAACGCCGTTCAACGGCGATCCGCGCGCGCAGTACCTGGTGCTGGGGCGGGACGCGGGCGACTGGACGCCGGAGTTCCGGCAGGTTCCGTACGATCGTGCGGCGGCGCTCCGGGCGTTCGAGGAGAGCGGCTACCTGCGCGACGGCGGGCTCAGCGCGCGGCTCTACTGGCTGGAGGTCGCCACGGCCCGCAGCTGGCTGGTGCCGTTCCTGATGTGGAGCGAGAAGAACGGCATCGCCCGCGACGTGGACGCGTGGCGGCGGTTCCTGCTGGAGCGCGGCGCTCGCCTCGAGGCGCCGGACGAGATCGGCGCCGAGGTCGTCGCCCGCAGCGGATTGGCGGGGTGAGGGCCTCGGCGGGCACCGGGCGTGCCCGCCGGCTAGGCGCTGCGGCGCTCGATGCGCCAGGCGCCCTGGCGGACCACCGTCAAGCGTAGACCGTCGGGAGGATCGTCGGCGATGTCCTCGAGCATTTCCTGCGCCGTCGCGGGCTCCAGGTCGAATCGCTTCGCGATCAGATCGGTCTTCGCGATCAGCGGCATCTCGGGACTCGTCAGGAACCGGAGCAGGCGCGTGCGCAGGTCGCCCCCCAGAAACCGCTCGGCGCGGATCGGGACGCCGGACGGGAGCGTCGCCCCGCGCTCCGGCGGCGCGTCGACGGGCGGCGCGTCCGCCGAGCCCGCTTGGGGACCTGCGGTCTCGGCCGGCGCGGAATCGCTGTCGGCGTGCGTCGCTGACGCGGCGCCCGGGGCCTGTCCATCCTCGTCCGCGGCAGCATGGAACGGCGGGTCAGGGAAGAGCGGCGTTCTCGCGGCGGACCCATGCGGTACGGGGGTGGCAGGCTCGTCCGCCGCCTCGTCGACCGGCTCGTCCGTCGCTTCGTCCGTCGTTGCGTGCGTCGCTTCGTGCGCCGTTTCGTCCGGCGGCTCGGGAGGCTCTTCGGCCAGGATGTCGGGGCGCTCGACGGGGACGGCGGGCCCGGCAGCCTTCACGCGCGCCGCGCGCGCGTCCCGTTCGTCGTCCCCGACGCCGCCGACCGTCGCCTCGGCCGAATCCCGCGCCGGCGCGTCCGGCGCACGATCGGCTGCGGCGTCACGGCGACGCCGCGCGGCCCCCTGTGGCGCCTCGGCGAGGGGCTGCTCGAGAGGCTTCTGGGTGGGCTTCTGGGTGGGCTTCTGGGCGGGCTCCTCGGTGCGCTCCGGCGTGCCGGGAGACCGTTCGTGGGGCGCGTCTGGCGCCTCGCGCCGCCGCCGGCCGGCCGCACGGGCTGGAGGCGCGGCCGTGCCGAGCGCGGGCGTCGTAT
>Ga0102934_1001910_pt1 | contig 14654 bp, 13 predicted proteins | sample SalPonR2_A_D1_MG_FD_78175 | JGI IMG/M metagenome (GOLD analysis project Ga0102934, IMG submission 78175) | Salt pond soil microbial communities from South San Francisco under conditions of wetland restoration - Salt Pond MetaG R2_A_D1_MG | ecosystem: Environmental > Aquatic > Marine > Intertidal... | reverse complement strand
TACCAATTGGGGTCCCAATCACAAAAAGAATCCCGGTTCTCTCAAGGGAGTCGTTGCTCATCATCCAATCACCCTACTATTCAAAGGACTCCACCTGTCGCTATTACTTGCATCCATTGCATGCCTAGAACGAATGACCATATTTTCTGAATAAACCAGAAGAACGCATCTCCGCCCAGCCACAGAAGGGCAAGTATAATAAAGAAACCATATTGCTCCATTCGAGCCATTATCTGCTTACCCTGAGGAGAAAGGAAATAGCTCAATATTCGCGAACCATCCAGCGGAGGAAGGGGTATCAAATTGAACAAAGCAATTATCGTATTAATAATAACAAAAACGCCGAGAAAGTAGACTACAACCCAGAGTCCGTTTTTCAGAAATTGAAAAGCAAATCCACCAGTTTTTCCAAGGTAAGTACTGATGTAAACTGGGACTAGCAAATGGCCGATCAATGCTGAAGTTGACAGCAGCAAGATGTTGCTTAAAGGACCAGCTGCTCCAACTAATAACATTCCTCGGTCCGAATCGCGGAAATACCGGGGATCAATGGGAACTGGCTTTGCCCAACCGAAGATAAACAACCCTCCGCCAAACAACACTTGAATAAGAATTAAACTGGCCGGTATTAGAACCGTTCCTACTGGGTCTACGTGAGGAATGGGGTTAAGTGTCAACCTACCAGCTTGTTTTGCCGTCGGGTCGCCAAGTTGCCAGGCTACATATCCATGGGAATACTCGTGAACGACGGCTGCAGTAAACAGAGCAATCAATAAAATTACAATTGACATCACAGTCGAAGCTATGTTACCACCTCTCTTGGATTCACAGCAACTGTTGTTTCGTGGGTTATCCTAACCAAGCCTGGCTTAGCGCCTTTTGGTTTGTTCACGTATTTGGCTTCAGTAAAGCTTACCATTACCTTATTCGAACCTTTTGCTCTCGAGTTGTAAGCAGCTAGTTGGGCTGCTTTTTCAATAACTTTATCTGGAACCCGGTCGGGTCTTCCATCGGTAACTACAATAACGTGTGCACCCGCATAGTTACGCACGTGAAACCAAATATCGTCCCTCGACGCAGCCCTCACCAGTTTGTCATTCTGGCGGGCATTCCTTCCAACCATTATTTTATATCCCTTCACCCAGTATTCCTTTGGCTCGCTTCTATCCTGCGTTGCTTCCTCAGAGTCCTCTTCTATATAACCTCTCTCCGTTAAGGTTCTTTCTAGAGACACTAATTCCTCTTTTGTATCTGCTTCGTCTAGCTCTTCTTTTCTCTCAGACATAAACTCCAGCTCTTTTTTCAAACTATGCTTCCTTTTCTGTAGTTTCTTTTTGCCCCTCTTTAACTTTTTATATTTCTCGTAATACTGTTGTGCATTATCTTCAGGAGAAATCGAGGGGTCGAGCTTGATGGTCCTCGGTTTCCCTTTATTGTAAAAATCATCCACTTCGACTTGTTTGGCCCCAGACCCAATCTCATTTAAATTAGCTAAAATCAGGTCCCCCGCTTGTTTATATTTTTCTCGCTCCTGTGTCTCTTCAAGTTGTTGGTTAACGTTCGTCAATGCACCCCGAATTCTACTTAATTCGTCTTCAATAACTTCAGCTAGCTCTTTATCGAGGTCACTTGTTGAATAGCCAACTTCCTTTTCTTTGTAGAAGTAATCCAGCGCCTTCTGCCAACTATCGAACGTAACCTCCTGATTCTTTTGATAAAGCATCAGTGGAATGGAACTGAACTCTATGGGGATACTCTCTTCCTGATATACAATCGGAGATCCTTCGGTTCCCTGTACCTGAGTGAAGAGCCCCAAGGCGTTTTTGCATAAACGCTCTACCTCACTATCGCTTAAGTGGAGTTTGTCTGGCGTAACCTGCGCTCTGGCTGGTATCTCTTTGGCGATAGTCGGACCAATACCCTCAATATTATTCATCAAAGTTTTCCATACCGGGTCTTCAATCGAAGAATCGAAAAAGCTTTGAAATTGATCCTTCCCAAGCCTGAAAGGGTTCAACTTGTCTCCCGCTGGTGGAAGCCGATAACGCCGCCCCATCTGCAATGGTGGCTCCCTGGATTTGTTCTCGTTAAGCACCCCAAGAATTTTGCCCCCCTGGACTAAAATGACGTTACTGCTCCTTCCGATAAGTTCGACCACCAGTTCTTTTTCAACTATTTCGGCTTGCTCGCCTTTTCCTTCAGTTTTTTTGTTAACGATAATTCTTATGACCCGGTCCACACCTTCCTGGACAATTCTCGCTATTTTTCCCCCTGAAAGGTGTTTTCGCAACAACATTGCAAATGGTGAAGGTGTCTCGGGATGATTAAATTCCAGATTGGTCAATTGAATACGAAAATCGTTATCACAGGAGATTAAGAGTTTATATTTGTCCGCACTCCAGACATTGACGGTCAGTAAGCTTTCTCTTGGTTGATAGATCTTTCTGACCCAACCACCAGTCAGAGCCTCCTGCAATTCCCGCTTTATTTTATATAACGTAACACCATCTAATGCCATTACAGTTTGACCTTGTTCTGGTTATATATCCAGGTTGGTAATTTGGCTGCTATTTTCTTTAATAAAATTCTTCCGCGCTTGTACGTCACTGCCCATCAGAGTACTGAACAAATCGTCGGCCTGCAAAGCGTCTTTTACCGTAACTAATTTCAAGATACGATTCTCCGGATTCATAGTGGTATCCCATAACTGAATAGGATTCATCTCCCCAAGTCCCTTAAATCGCTGAACAGAGGCTTTGGTCTTACGGTTTGATTGATATTTTTCCAGGCCTTGTTCAGTATAGAAATATTTTTTTGAGTTCCCACTCTTAACCCGGTACAAAGGTGGCTGGGCAATAAAAACGTAACCTTCGTCTATCAGAGGCTGGAAGTTTCGGTAGAAAAACGTGAGCAATAATGCTCTAATATGCGCTCCATCTATATCCGCATCCGTCATTATAATTATCTTTTCATACCTCATTTTATCGATCGAAAAGTGATCCTGCACTCCTGTACCCATAGCAGTAATTATCGATTTTAGTTCTTTATTCTCCAGTTGCTTGCTCATTCTAGATTTCTCTACGTTCAAGATCTTTCCTCTAAGGGGTAAAATGGCCTGGAATGCGCGATCCCTGGCACTTTTTGCGGAACCACCTGCAGAATCCCCCTCGACAATATATAGCTCAGTCCCGTCAGATTTCCTTTGCGTGCAGTCAGCCAATTTTCCAGGCAATGAAGTTGAAATAAGAGCATTTTTCCGGGCTAGTTTTCTCGCCTTTTTTGCGGCATTTCTGGCTCGGGCCGCCTCTATAGACTTTTCTATTATATTTCGAGCGACCTTGGAATTATTATTATAATACTCCTCCAACCCTTCCGAGGTCACGTTCCGAACTACCTCTCTGATCTCCGGATTTCCCAATTTGGTCTTGGTTTGTCCCTCAAACTCAGGTTCAGGCAATCGAACGTTGATAATTGCTGTCAGCCCTTCGCGAATATCCCCACCGGAAAGGTTATCATCCTTTTTCTTAAGTATCCTTTTGGACCTCCCGTACTGGTTTGTCGTCTTTGTCATTGCCGTCTTAAAACCTGTGACGTGATTCCCTCCCTCTTGAGTATTTATGTTGTTGGCAAAAGAAAACTGAGATTCGGAATACTTCTTGCTAAATTGCATTGCTAGTTCTACGAAAATACCGTTAACCTGTTTTTTGAAATATATGGGATCAGGGTGCAGTCGTTCCTCGTTCTCAGTCAACGACGCGACGTACTCACGGATTCCCCCGTTATATTGAAACGTCTTAGTGACATTCGCCGCTTCATTTTTTAGATGAATCTTGAGCCCCTTGTTGAGGTAAGCCAATTCGCGTAGGCGATGAGTCAGTTTGGGGAGATCGTATTCAAAGTCACCAAAGATCTCTTCGTCTGGTAAAAAGGTAATTTTAGTACCGGTCAAACTATCTAACTTCCCTATTTCCTGTAATTCTGTCAAAGCCTGGCCTCTAGCAAAATCCTGTCGGTATCTCGAATCATCCCGCTGAACTTCAACTCTCATCCATTCCGAGAGAGCATTTACAACTGATACTCCAACACCGTGTAACCCACCACTAACCTTGTAACTCTTGTGATCAAACTTTCCACCGGCATGCAAAGTAGTCATCACTACTTCCACTCCACTCATTCCTTTTTCTGCATGCATGTCGACAGGAATTCCTCGACCGTTATCAATAACCGTGACTTTCTCGTCCTCATGTACGATTACTTGTATCTCATCACATTCCCCCACCAGCGCTTCATCTATACTATTATCAAGCACTTCATCTATTAAATGCATAACGCCTTGTTGTCCGGTACTACCTATATACATCCCTGGGCGTTTTCGGACAGCCTCTAAGTCTTCAAGGACTTTTATCTGATCAGCCTTGTATGTCATAAAACCACCTCAAATAGAAAACCACCTGCAAGATAATTTTAATGGATTATGAGTTATTTTACCAGAGCGGTATTCCTATTCCACAGTGGATTTCACCTAGTTTGCAAGGAGTTTTACTGGACGAACATCGGGATACCAGGTAAACGTAACCAACCTTGCATCTCGGCCTGCTGTGGGTCGGTTGAACAGGAGCTCTTGCCAGGAGGTAAAACGTTTCCCGTTTTGTTGCCTACTCGCCGAGTGGAGGATGAGGATGTTGGGGAAAGGTTTGTTGAGTAACAGGCCTATCACCGTTCTATCCGGAAAGACTAGAGCCTTCCTTCTGGCCTCAGCCTGACTCACTGACTTGCCCAGCCTTTAGCCTAGCAAGCTTTTTGTAGTCCGCCCTCAGAGAGACATAGAGGGATTGATAAATTTCGTATATCCCATCGTATAATTCCCTGTGCGATTGGGTGGGTGTGGACACAGTCCGGACACGAATCGTTTGATCGATTGCTTGATCTACATCTTCATAGATACCGGCTCCTACACCAGCTAACAAAGCGGCACCAAAAGCCGGGCCTTCGTTTACTGAGGTTTTAGTAAGCTCCTGGCCCAGGATGTCAGCAAGTATCTGGGTCCACAGTTCACTATTAGCACCACCACCGGTAATTCTTACCTGTTCCGGCGTAATACCCTTCCCAGCTATTAACCCAAACGAATCCCGGAGCCCAAAGGAAACTCCCTCCAGAACAGAGCGGATTAAGTGGCCTTTCTCGTGGGAAGAAGTCAAGCCAAAAAACACACCTCGAGCATCTGCATCTGCGTGGGGGGTGCGTTCACCATTCAAATAGGGAAGAAATATTAACTTTTCCGAGCCGGGAGAAACGGAAGACGCTTCCTTGGTAAGTATGTCGTAGGAATCGATGTTAAGGAGCTCGGACGCCGACTCCTCTAACTTGCCAAAGCTGGATTTAACCCATCGGAACGACAGACCCGCAGAGAGCATTACCCCCATCAAATACCAGCTATTGGGCTTGACATGGTTAAAGCTATGTAACCGACCTTCCTGATCGACATGCATTGAATCCGTATGAGCCAGGACAACACCAGAGGATCCAATGCTGACCAAAAAGAATCCATTCTGTGTAATACCATTGCCTATAGCACTACAGGCGTTATCGGCACCACCGGCAATAACTAAAGTGTCTGAGGAAAGTCCAAGCTGATCGGCGGCAGATTCCGTAAGATTCCCTACAATGTCAGTGGAGTGCAAAACGGGGGGGAGGAGACCCTTCGATAAATCTAACCGAGTCAATATTTCGTCTTCCCATTTTCTCTTCTCCACGTTAAACAAAACCGATCCGGCAGCGTCGGAAACCTCCGTGCTCCTCCTTCCTGTCATCCTGAACACGATGTAGTCCTTTGGGAGTAGAAGGGTCTCCAATCTCTTGTAATTTTCCGGTTCGTTATCTCTAAGCCACAAGAGTTTAGGAGCGGTAAATCCTTCGAGAACCGGGTTTCCAACCAGATCCCTGAGACGCTCGTCACCAATCTTCTGCCTCATAGCTTTGCATTGTTCGGTGGTACGAGTATCGTTCCATAATATGGGAGGACGAATCACATCACCCGAGGAATCCAAGAAAACGGAACCGTGCATTTGACCGGATAATGCTAAACCCTTGACCCTTTCGGGTCCAATATTCTGAAGGACATCCCGAATAGCTTTACTGACCCCCTTCCACCAATCCTCAGGGTCCTGCTCGGACCAGCCTTCGCGGGGTCTGTTTAGGGGGTAGCTCGCTCTCGCCGTTCTCAATACCGAGCCTTGAGCATCAATCAATACAGCTTTTGCCCCGGTCGTTCCCAGATCGATTCCAAGCAACAGAGAACCCGATCCTTTATTTTTACTCAAGATCATCACCTACCCAATTACTCCAGCTCTAAAAAACATTCTCTAACCGCCGCCAAAAATATAGTGACTAAGAATTGACTCTAGTTTCTCCTGATGCCCGGATTTCAATTCTATGGGATCACTCTGCAGAGCATAAGTTTCCAGTTCGGAGAAGTTAGTCCTTCCCTCATTTGTAATAGTATGCCAGTAGGCAACAGAAAAACGCAAATGTTCAGCCATGCTTTTAGTCCCGATTACTTTATCCGGTTGATAGTAGTGAAACGACAAAGGGTCCTCACTTGTTGGACCCCTGAATTCCACTTTCTCGACCTCTGAAAAGTACTCATTCATCCGGTACACCTCCTTACGAGATATTACTAGGTCTCGATCTATCGTCCAGTTAACACAAAAAAGATATCACAGAAGATTCATTCCTCTGTTTTAATCTCTAAGCTTCTTCGATCTAATGTTAGCCCAAATATTTTGTTCAATTAAGCGGGATTCAATTGCGACAGTCATGGAGCTACTTTCGGCTTCCAACAAACTGGAACGGAAAAGGAAGCTATAATCGGACTTTAACCCACAAGCAAACTCCCATTGAACAAGCCACCTTGCTGCAAATAGTCCTAACGTTGGCTTATTTGAGCGGTTGCGTAAACGCTTAACGTATGCACTATAACGTATTCGACAAACCTCGTCAAGCTCAGAAATACCTGGGTAAGCCGGGAGAGGGCCCGATGTTTGAAGCCCTGGACTGAACCTCTGCTACTAGGACATATTCACCTCTACCGCGTCAGCAACACCGCCAAGTATAGTAACATCCGCTCTCTCAGTTTGAAGTAACGAGCCGGGAACCAACGGAGTAACGGGGCCATGTAAGACCAGGCTCTTTCCGTTTTCCAGGGATGTCTTAATCCGAGTTACAATATCGAGGGCGAAAGCAGTGTAGAATTCTCTTTCACTGTCAATAATCCCAACATTTATATCCTGGTTCTCGTGTTCAGTAACCTTTTCCCTCGATATATCACGAACTTGCTCAAGTACTTCTCGGTCTCTATAAGTAATAAAGCTTGATAAATCAAGGTCGAAACTCATAATCCCTCCAGGGTGACGACTGTTTCATCAATGGCCAATAAAAGTCTACTCGAAAGCTACAGGTAAACTCAAACTAGACCGGTCAGATTTCCAGCACCGGAGCCGTAACTTCCGCAAGGATACGCTTATCAGTTCAGTTAATAAGCTTCACTGGATTAGATCCTCGCCTATTTGATTTCTTATCCCCTGTTATGGTATAGTTAAGCGGTTGCGAAAGCGCTTTTGGAGTGGTTCATGTGGCAACAATGAAAGATGTAGCCAGGCTAGCAGATGTCTCAGCCACCACAGTGTCTCATGTAATTAACGGTACAAGATATGTCAGCGAAGAGCTAACCGAGCGAGTAAATCAAGCTATCGAAGAATTAAATTATCGTCCTGACCCCATAGCTCAAGGGTTAAGCAAAGGACAAAGTCAAACTATAGCCCTGGTGGTCTCAGACATAGTGAATCCGTTCTTTCCACAGGTCGCCAGGGGAGTAGAAGACTGCGTGCGTGAAAACGAATTTAGTCTCATTTTGAGTAACACAGACGAGGACCCCAGTCAAGAGGAACAAAACCTCTCTCTCCTTCAGTCAAAACGAGTAGATGGTTTCATCATATCGCCAACCAGCAAAGGAAAGGCCAATATGCAACCTCTCATTGATGAAGGCCTTCCTATAGTATGTATAGATCGGGAGCTCCCCGGAGTAAAGGTAGATCAAGTTTATTCCAAAAATAGAGACGGTGGGTACAGGGCCACACACCACCTTATTGAGCAGGGATATACGAATATAGGCATCATCCTCGAGCTTAGTGAAGTCTCAACTTTTGCACAGAGACTGGAAGGCTACAAGCAAGCCTTGAGAGATCACGATATACATGTTCGAGAAGAATACATCAAGAAGGCAGGCCTGGAAGTCGAAGGTGCCTACGCTGCAACGGAATCACTTCTGTGCGATCACCCAGAGGTTGACGCCATTTTCAGTACAAACGACTTGATGACTGAGGGAGCACTAAGATGTTTCAAAAAACGTGGAATACGGTGTCCCGACCAGGTGGCACTAGTAGGATTTGACGATCCTGAATGGGCAGCTAGCTTTAACCCCGGTATTACCTCTGTGGCCCAACAGCCATACGAAATGGGTTATCAGGCAGTCAAATTACTGTTTGAACAAATTGAAAACAAGCACAACCCACGTGTTCCGCAAACAGTAGAACTCGAAACGGAACTAAGAATACGAGAGTCCAGTAACCATAACCGAGGTTAGGATCTTTTAATGTAAAGGAGATTTGTACCATGTTATTCAAACAGGTACTTAAGGCGGTAATGAACAATCAAACGTGTCCACGGTTTGAGCGCAAATCTCCTTATTTATCTACGATTTTACACTTTTCCATAGATAAATCTTTAACGAAATTTTCAATATGTGGAGGTGATAGAAACTACCTACTACAGACCCGAATTTAGTGTAGAAAGTAACTAAAACGGGTCAAAGAGCGTTAAATACCTAATTACGTTAGTTTAAAGGAGTGAGAATATGAAAAGTACAAATGTGACCAACTTATCAACGCGAGTGCTGTTAGTAAGCATAGTAGCGCTGGCTTTCCTATTCAGTTCATTTGCGGTTACAGCAAGTGCAGTAAGTGAATCGGATGTTGTGGAGTATCTAAAAACTGAAGTCGGAAACTGGAGCAACGCAGAATCAATTCTGACCAAAGCTGGTATCAGTGTGCCAGAAGCTGGCTTCCCATTACCCGCTCCGGACGAAGACTTCAACGTGCCACTGGTCTGTCACGGTGGCGAAGGTAACCCCTTCTGGAACACCGTCGAATACGGTTACGAGTCAGCCAAGAAGATCTTTCCGGTAAAAGGTACTATGTATCGGCCATCCACAGAATTCGAGCCCCGCTGGCAACAGAACATTCTGGTAGAGTTGTCAGCACGAGACGACGTCGACATGGTTGCAACCACGCTTCCTCATGAAACTATGTTTGATGAGGTAGTTCAAGACCTAGAAGACATGGGTAAAACCGTAATTGCAGTTAACTCTGACGTAGAAGACCCCACTCAGAATGCCCGGAGTGCTTACATAGGCCAGGAAGGCTACGACGCAGCTTATAAGATGGCCAAGGCAGTTTGGGAAAAGTACTATCCGGAAACTATGGGATACGATCCTGATCCAGCAACAATTCAGATTCTGATGCCCGAAGGTGCCCCGGGTGCTGGATGGTGTCAGGAAAGAATTAAAGGATTCAAGGATTTTCTTAGAGATAAGGGCGTAGATGTGAAGAAACAGGTCTACGAATACGAAACTGTAATGAACCCAACAGGTCAAAAACCCAGGGCAATGAGCGCCATCAAAAGCCACCCGAACGCTACGTTAGTGCTAGCGACACAAACCTGTGGCGGAACTTACTTGGCCATGAAAGAACTGGGCATGGATCCCAATGATCTAGTAGTAGTGGGCCATGATTTAATCCAGAAGCTGGTAGAAGGTATAGACGCAGGATACATTGACGCAACTGTCGACCAACAACCTTTCTTGCAGGGTTTTTACCCGGTTGTAGAAGCTTACTTCCACGAAATGTTTAATATGACCGTTTACGATATCTATACGGGAGGAAAACAAATCGACAAAGAGGATATTGAGATCGCGCTTGCATTTCCAAAGATCATCGGGTAACTATTTTTAAGCCTTGATAAGGGACAGAATAGGGCAGGATCGACTGGAGACCCGTCGATCCTGCCTTCTTTTGAACCAAAATGATATCAAAGTTAGACGTAGTATTTCGCTTGCTGTTTAGCCGAGTATAAGACAAGGCAAAGAGCAGAGAGTAATCCAAGGGATAGTGAGCTATAATGTCAAACGACCACCTTCTACGCTGTGAAAACATCCATAAGTATTTTGGCAAGGTCCACGCCCTAGAAGGCGTCGACTTCAACGTGGGTCAAGCTGAAGTAGTCGGCCTGGTCGGGGATAATGGTGCCGGTAAATCCACGTTAATCAAAGTTATCTGTGGCATTTTTCCTCCTACCAAAGGCAAGATGTATTTTAAGGGCAAAGAGCAAAATTTTTCCTCTCCACAAGAAAGCCTCCAAGCAGGCATTGAATCTATTCAACAAGATCAGGCACTAGTAGAGGAAATGGATATCAAGAGAAACTTCTTTTTGGGAAGGGAGCCAAAAAATTCAGTCGGATTGCTAGACGTCAAACAAATGGGCAAAGAATCATTAGATGGATTAAAGGATATGGGGCTGGAGATTAGATCTCCCGACGTGGAAGTAAAGGAGCTTTCAGGAGGGCAGAGACAGGGTATCGCCATAGCTAGAGCCCTACATTTCAATTTTGACTTGATCATTTTGGACGAACCAACAAACAACTTATCTATCAAGGAGTCCAAAAAAGTTTATCAATATATCACAGAGCTAAAACAAAATAACCTCTCCGCAATTTTGATATCTCACGCAATTCAGGAGGTATACCCTGTTAGTGACAGGATCGTGGTTCTGCGGAACGGAAAGAAAATCATCGACCAAGACAAAGAGAACGTTACACAAGAAGAAGTGGAAACCGCAATAATTGGGGATATTGAAGCGGAAGGAGACCTGGAACATATCGTACCGTAATCAATCATACTTACAAACGAGGGAGATGCAGTGAACAGATTAACAAATGGTGTTAGTTCAACGGGAAGGGCTTTATTTACCTGGAAGGCTTTGAGCAGTTTTCTTTCTTTAGTTTTCGTCCTCGCTTTCTTCTACTGGCAGGTAGGGGGCATACTTTTTAACAAATCTATTGTAAGGGGCTCTATCCTTGACCTTGGCGTAAATTGGGCAATCGTCGCCCTGCCGGTTGCTATGCTGATGATTGCAGGTGAATTTGACCTATCCGTAGGTTCGGTTTACGCGCTGGGAGCTTGTGGAATATTTAAACTATTCCAGATGGGTTTTCATCCCCTCGTATCCTTCATTATCATAATTGCCGCTTGTTCGTTAATCGGGTTTATACACGGTACCGTTACACTCCGCCTTAGAATTCCATCCTTCATTACAACTCTGGCCGGTATGTGGTTCTGGAGGTCTGTAGTAAACTCACTCTGGCAATATTCCCCTACAGCTCCCGGCGACGCAATACGTTACTTTGACAACATCTTCGGAGTAAGGTTAGCCGGTGGTTGGTTTTACTCAAAGTTTCTTTTTCTTGTAGGCATTTTCGTTATCCTGTGGATAATCTTGGAGAGAATGCCGTTTGGAAATACCATATTTGCAGCCGGAGGTAATTACGAGGCGGCTCTGGCCCGAGGAGCAAAGCCCAAGCGAACCAAGCTGGTTCTATTTATACTGACTTCCACTCTGGCCGGGTTCGCAGGAGTCGTTTCAGCGACCTCTTCGGGTGCAACCATGACCAATACAGCAACAGGACTTGAACTGTACATGATTGCCGCGGCTGTAATCGGTGGAGCCTCCCTGACCGGTGGGGTTGGATCCGTTGAGGGAGCTCTTGTGGGCACATTCCTCCTTCGCTACATAAATACGGGTGTAATCCAGATGGGCATCGAATCGAAGTGGTTCCAGGGCATCGTGGGAGTGGTGCTCCTGCTGGCAGCAGTATTGAATAGGAATTTCCGCAGGAAGGTAATCAAAAGGTTTACGTGACACACCAAACCGTTGCCGATATTTGTAGTATGTCCACAAGCAGCAAGATCAATTCGTTGTTTCGGGCAACAGAGGTATGAATACGCTGATCTAAGGCAAATGTATTTGTACCAAAGAAATCATTACAATTAAATACAATGATCAATCAAAATCACAAAACGCCGAAGCTTACAGTCGGCGCTCTAGTCGGAATAATAACGGTTGTTTTCCTGGCTTCCGTAACTTCTATATCCGCTACAACCAACAACGAAACCGAAACACAAACTTTTCCCTGTCGGGACGCAACCGTTGTATATAACGTAGAAGGTACCTCCCCTCTGGGGCAGTTGGTTGGTACCGCCACTTACAAAGTGGTGGAAGTTAACGAGAATTCGTATACGGTTTCAGTTAACAACACTGGAAACTTGAATAGGCTTCCCGCTTTCGGGGAGACACAAACGAAGACGTTAAGCCTAGATCAACCCATATCTTTTGCTTCAGTGATCCAGGAAGCCTCTATCGTGGGGGAAAAGGCTTTCAAAATCAATGGAAGAGAAATCAAGATCAGTAAATATCATTTAGAAACTGAAAAAGAATACGGGACGGAAACCATATCCGTATTCATGCCAAAGAAACTGAAAGTCCCCTTGATAGTTTACTACAAGTACGGAGACAAATTCCGAATACACATTGAATTAGCCAAAACAAACATCGATTACCTTCGGTAATAAGTGGATAAAAGTCCGCGATCCGACCCTACAGCGCAGGTGCATCTCTCAAAACCAGCGAACAAGGACTTAAGCCAATCTACCCACTCCCGAACCTGTTATAATGCACTAAGTCGTCCAGGCGCGCTCTGCTTACATCTCTTTCCTGATCGGGCTTTCCCAGTGGCAAAAGGTAAGCCAACCGGATGTCCTCAGGAATGCCAAGCATACTTTTAGCCTCAGCCTCCACGGAGCCTTCTCTATCCTCAAGATCGTACACGTCTATCCAATATGAACCCAGGCCAAGGCTATGCGCCGCAAGAGCCATGTTATGTGCGGCTCCCGCTCCCTCCTCGATATAGTGACTGGACCCACAGCCAGTGACAGCTATAGCAATAGTAACGGGAGCATTCTCGATCCCCGCTGTAAAACTCGTTAACCGATTGGTAAGTTCCGATAACTTTTTCTTGGTTTCGGCTTCATCAATCACCAAAAACTGCCGTGGCTCACAGTTTCCATAACTTTCCGTCCAGCTGCCAGCACGTAAAACGGCTTCAACCTGTTCATCTTCGAGGGGCTCGTCCTTAAACTTAAACACCATTTGTCTGTCGCGTATCGCTTCCAAAACCTCGTTTGTAATCATATTTTCCTCCTCAAGGTAATAGCACTTCGATAAACCCTAAACCAGCTAGTTTTATCATATATGATGATACAAGGTTCTTAAAGCAGTAAGACACTTACTGATTCGAATTCAGTCCACTATCCTCCACTTAAAACGGTTAGATAGGAAAAATCTTCGGTATAAACATTTAAGAAATCCGTTTTGAAGGAAAAAACCTTACCTTTGATTAGATCCTCGTCAACATACCTTTTCTCGTCGACATCTATCCTTCCCCACCAGGCTTCGGATATTTGTTGCGGAAAATGCAGTTCGACGTGAAAAGTGTGTCCTTCAAACAACGCTCGGGTTTCATCGGTGAGCGAGCTCTCCTCTTCATCAGAGAGTAGACTGAATTCATAGGCCCTTCCTCCATCGTAAGGAGCAATAAAGATGGTCTCTTCGTCCGCCGAACTTACCACGATGGTCTTATACTCCGTCTCTCCTTCCGAAGTTTCCGGTTCAACTACTTCGAAACTAACTGCCCCTTCCTCTAGTTCAGTATCAGCAAGGAATGTGGCCTTAAGCATTTGGAAGATCTCTTCGGAAGTGGTAGTAAATGTAACCCTCATAGAGCTATCTTCCACCTCGGTTCCGAGCCAAATTACTTGGTGTATATCAAAACATCCAGTCAACAGCAGTACAAGAGTCAAAAGAAGGATGCCCAATCCGGCAACATGTAACAGCTTCGTTAGTTTAAACATTTGAAAACCTCCTTATTCCAACCTCTCGATTGCAAGATTATCAAAAAGAACTTTTATGTGATCTTGTTCAGCTTCTGTTTCTGCTAAAACCGCGACTTTCCCTTCACATAAAGCTTCATTCACTATGGTGTCTAAGAGCACTCCATTTACATAGAGACTGATTTGGGAACCGGATGCTTTAACCTGAAGCTGATTCCAGCTACGCTGCTTTATGGCGCCAGAGTAGGACATATCAATCAAGTCTTCACCACTTCGCCGGTAAAACTTAACCCTACACCCGCCAGCACCAGAAACAACATACCTAAAACGATAATCTTACAGGTATTAGTCACCATCGCCTCCTGTTATTGGACTATACGACTCTCCTACCAACTCCAAAGGGCTACAACCATCCACATCTTGAGAAACATAACCTAGACCTTATTATACACCGTTTTGTTTGATTTATCTTCTTTTTCCTTTTGCCACACAAAAAATCATTCCCCGAATTATTACCTTGATCGGGCAATTTGGAAGTTGGGTGCCCCGGACAATTTTACTGGTACCCAAAAGATTGTAACTCCCTTTGCCGACTCG
>Ga0102934_1001908_pt1 | contig 14656 bp, 20 predicted proteins | sample SalPonR2_A_D1_MG_FD_78175 | JGI IMG/M metagenome (GOLD analysis project Ga0102934, IMG submission 78175) | Salt pond soil microbial communities from South San Francisco under conditions of wetland restoration - Salt Pond MetaG R2_A_D1_MG | ecosystem: Environmental > Aquatic > Marine > Intertidal... | reverse complement strand
TTTGCAGAAAAAAATAACTATTTTAGCTATTGATAAACAGGTTTCTGAGTTTTTCAAAAGTGAATTAGAAAAGATATTTTCTGATCTTTTTGTAATTGATTATAGGCATCCTGATATGGATGTTATTCCAACTGTATTTGATACGGACCTTATTTTATATACAGATCCAGAAATATTAAATCTTCTAGTAGATAAAATCAAATGTGATGCTCCTACCTTAATGATGAAAAGAACTATAACTAAGGAAGCATTAAATCAACTAAAAGATATTCCGACAGGAAAAAAGGCTCTTGTTGCAAATATCAATCAATATATGGCTAACGAAACAATGGCTCTTTTTTATCAACTAGGAATAACTGATGTAAAATTTTTCCCTTATTATAAAAGCAAAAAAGATATTCCTAACGATATAAGTTATATTATTGTTCCCGAAAATGAACCATATGATTTTTTACCTGATATAGATGCAGAAATAATGTTGATTGGAAATAGGGTTTTTGATATTTCTAATGTTGTTGATATTTTGTCAATACTTAGAATTGATAGTAAAAAGTCTGAAAACATAATAAAAAGATACTTAATTCAAGTTCCTACAATTTGGTATGGTTTTGACTATGGTTGGGAAAATAGAAGAGTGTTATTAAATCAATGGAAATTACTCTTAGATGAACTGTTAAGTGGAGTCATCATTACAGATCAAAACAATCAAATTGAACTGATAAATAATAAAGCCAAAAATATTTTAGATTTAGATTCAATAAAATTAAGTGGGAAAAACATTAATAATTTAATCAATCAAAACAAGGATTTAAAATTTATCTTAAAGAAAAAAGAAATAAAAGATAAATTAGTAAAAACAAATGGGAAAGAACTTGTTTTTACTGTAAAAATTGTTGAGTTTGATAACCAGTTTTATGGCAAAATTATTATTGTTTCTCCATATCGGGAAATGGTCAAAACACAACAAAAAATTCATAAACAGATTGTTGGTAAAGGTCATTATAGTAATTATAGATTTAGTGATATAATTGGTGAAAGCAAAACAATAAAAAAAACAATAAAGATAAGTAAAAAAATAGCGGAAAGTGATTCAACGGTATTATTATTAGGTGAAAGTGGAACAGGAAAGGAAATATTTGCAGGTTCAATCCATAATTACTCTCAAAGAAAGAAAAGGCCTTTTGTCGCAATTAACTGTGCTACCTTACCAACAAACTTGTTAGAATCAGAACTATTTGGTTATGAAGAAGGAGCTTTCACAGGTGCTAGAAAAGGTGGTAAAATTGGTTTGTTTGAGCAGGCAAATGATGGTACAATATTTTTAGATGAGATTGGGGATCTTCCCTTAAATTTACAAGCAAGATTACTTAGAGCAATTGAAGAAAAAGAAATAATGCGATTAGGTGGAGACTCAGTAGTAAGTATTAATACAAGAATAATTGCAGCTACAAATCAAAACTTACAAGAGTTAATGAAAAAAGGTGAGTTTAGAAAAGATCTCTTTTTTAGACTTAATGTTTTCCAGGTTAAAATACCTTCATTGGTTGATCGTGATGATGATCTTTTGGTATTAACTAATCATTTTCTTGATCAGTTTGATAGTGATATTGATCTTACTAAAGATTTAAAAGAGTTTTTATATAAGTATAACTGGCCTGGAAATATTAGAGAATTAAAAAACACAATAAAATATATGATTACAATAGATAATAATAACTTATCATATAAATCATTACCAGATTATTTAAAACAAGAACTATATTCACCTGATTTAAGTATATTAATTTTAAAATCGCTATATTTTCTCAATAAAAATAATGAAGACACAGGACGTAGAAGTATTGGACAATATTTTAAACAAAATTATTATAATGTATCAGAAAACAAAATACGTAGTGAACTACAAAAATTATTACAAGATGAAATGGTAAGTATTAACAAAGGAAGAGCAGGTACTAAAATAACTGATAAAGGTCATAATTACTTAAAAAAGAATGACTATATTTTATAATTTAAAGATAATTATTAATAAAAGTAGTATAATTAAGTTAGCGATAAATATAAACAAAATAATTAGGAGGCTTATTAATATGAAAGCAAAACAAGTAGTTGGAGAAAAAGCAGCAGAATATGTAAAAGATGGAATGGTAGTTGGACTTGGTACAGGTTCTACAGCTTATTGGGCAGTGGAAAAGATAGGTGAAATGGTTAAAAAGGGTTTAAATATAAGAGCCATCCCTACATCAGAAGAAACAAGAAAACATGCAGAAGAATTAAATATACCTTTAGTAAGTTTATCAGATGTAAAACATATTGATCTTACAATTGATGGAGCTGATGAGGTTGATACAAATTTAAACTTAATAAAGGGTGGAGGTGGAGCTTTAGTTAGAGAAAAGATTGTTGCTTATGAAAGTAAAAAGTTAATTATTATAGTTGATGATTCTAAGTTAGTTGATACTCTAGGTGATTTTCCACTACCAGTAGAAGTAGTACATTTTGGTTGTGATAAAACCCTATTAAACTTAGAAAAGTTTGATTGTCAGGCAAAATTAAGAAAAGATGAAAAAGGTGTATTTGTATCAGATAATGATAACTACATTATTGACTGTAACTTCGAAGAAATAAACGACTCTAAAACTTTAAATCAGGAGTTGAATATCTTACCTGGTGTTGTTGAATCTGGTCTTTTTGTAGATATGGCTGACATGGTTATTGTTGGTTCAAATGATGGAGAGATAAAAATATTAGAGTAATTACAAAGAAAGAAGTGAAAAAATGAAAAAACTGGCAGATATATTTTCAATTGGAGCTCAGTTTATAGATTACTGTCAGAAAAAAGGTTGGATTATTGAAAAAGGTACAGGTAAGAACAAAGAATGGTATATCTCAGATGAAGGTCTTGAGGAATTGAAGAAATTTAACATTAAAACTTAAACTTATTAATTTGGGAGGACTTGGATTGAACAAAATAAATTTAAAAGAGAAATTTAAATTAATTGAACACTATTGGGACCCAAAAATTATAGGTGAAGTAAATGATATGCATGTTAAGTTAGCTAAAATCAAAGGTGAGTTTGAATATCACAAACATCTTAATGACGATGAGCTGTTTTTTATAGTTGAAGGTAAATTAACAATGAAGTATAGAAATACTGAGGAAGTCTTAAATAAAGGAGAACTTGTGATTGTTCCTAAAGGAGTGGATCACAAACCGGTTGCAAAAGAGGAAACTTTAATCATGTTATTTGAATCTAAGGAAACTGTAAATACAGGAGAAAAAGAAAATGATTTTACCAAGACAGATTTAGATTGGATTTAAATTTGTAATCAAAGTGAGGTTTTATTCTTGAAAGAAAAGTTAGAGAATAATATTTTAGAATATGTGAATAAATTTGAACAAAAAAAAGATGTTCAAAGTTCATGGAGAACACCACTAACAGCATATGCTGATGCCAATGATCCTTTGTTTGAAAAACTCAAAGAAGTTGTTTCCGAAAGTCATTCTTTACCAAAAGATTTATTAAATAATGCTCAAACAGTTATAAGCTTCTTTTTACCATTTGACGAATCAATTAATAAATCAAATATAGTTGGTAGATTAAGTTCAAGAAAATGGGCTATAGCATATAATGAAACTAACCAATTAATCTATGAAATTAATAAACAGGTAAAAAAATTATTAAAAGAAGAAGGTTATCACTCAACAGTAATACAAGCTACTCATAACTTTGATGAAGAGACATTAGTTAGTGATTGGTCTCATCGTCATGCAGCATATATTGCTGGATTAGGTACTTTTGGTATTAATAATATGTTGATTACAGAAAAAGGCTGTGCTGGTAGAGTAGGTAGTATTATTACAGACATTCGGTTAAAACCTACTAAAAGGAATGAAAAAGAAAACTGTCTATATAAATATAATGGTTCCTGTAAAGTATGTGTAAATAGATGTGTAAATGGTTCATTACAAAAAGAAAGTTATAATAGATATACTTGTTATGATCTTTGTTTGGAAAATGTTGAACATCATAATGATTTAGATCTAGCTGATGTATGTGGAAAATGTTGTGTGGATCTTCCTTGTTCAACTATAAATCCAGTATCTTGAAGATAAATAATAGATAAGTGGTGAGTTTAGTGAGAAAAATACTTTTAAAAAAAGCTAAAGAACACATGAAGTACTTATGTGAGAGTTTAACTGATCGTCATGTGGGTAGTATTCAAAACAAAAAAGCTGGAGAATATATTTTAAAAATCTTAAATAATAGTAATGCTTCAATTGTAAAAGGAGATAAATTTAAATGTTTTGACTGGAAACCATTAGAGGTTTCATTAGAAGTGGAAAATAATTATTATGAAGCCTTTATAAGTCCCTATTCATCTAGTATAGAAGTAGAAGCTCCTTTGTGCACTGCTTCAAACTTAGAAGAATTAAAGCAAATAGATGGAAGAAACAAAATAGTGCTTTTAACAGATGATTTATGTAAAGAACAATTAGTTCCTAAAAACTTTCCTTTTTATAATATTGATGAACATAAAGAGATAATTAATTTGTTAGAAAACAAGGGGTTTAAAGCTGTTATAACCGCAACTGGAATAGATGAAAATACTGCTGGTGGAATGTATCCATTTCCTCTTATTGAAGATGGTGATTTTTTATTACCATCAATATATATCAAAGATAAAATTGGAGAAAAATTAAAAGATAAAGTCAATAAAACTGTAAAAATAGAAATAAATACCTATAAAGAAGAATCATCAGGAATGAATGTTATAGCAGACTTTAATAATGAAGTAGAAAAAAAGATTGTATTGTTTGCCCACCTTGATAGCAAATTAAATTCTCCAGGTGCAATAGACAATGCAACAGGGATAACTTCTTTATTATTACTAGCTGATTTAATTAAAAAAGACAAACTAAATTTTAATGTGGAAATTGCTCTATTAAATGGTGAAGATTATTATTCTAATCCTGGTCAAAGAATATATTTTATAGAAAACAAAAAACAGCTAAATAAAATATTGTTAGGTATTAATATTGATGGAATGGGTTATATTAATGGTAAAACTGCTTATTCAACCTATAACACCCAAATAACAGAATCAGCAGTTAACATTTTTAATGTGTTTAATATTATAGAAGGTGAAAAATGGTATCAAGGAGAACATGCTATTTTAGCACAAGAAGGTATACCAGCAGTTGCATTAACTACAAATGAAATAGAAGAAATAATGTCTTTTGTTCATACTGAAAAAGATAATTTATCAAAAGTTGATTTTGATCAAATTATTGATAGTGTTTTTGCTTTGAAGAAATTTATATATAGTTTGCAGTAATAATAAATAAAAATATTGGAGGAGTTAAGATGTCAATTGTAGATGAGTTTAATTTAGAAAAAATTGAAGAGGGTACTGTTTATGAAATTTATGAAGGAAATTATTCTTCTGATGAAGAGATTGAAGAAAAATTAATGTTAGCTGGATATAAGTTTGTAAAGGAAGAAAAAAAGATTTATGTAAGAAAAATATTTGCAGATGACCTTGAATATCGAATTGCAATTCTTGATTCGGGAAATATAAGGATTTGGACTTTTGAATCAGAAAAATATTATGAAGAAGAATTAAATCACTATAAAATGTGACAAAATATATATTTTCGGGGGAATTAATTATGGACGAAGAGAAAAAAGGAGAAGTAGAATTTTTTAATAAAAGAGCAGAAGATTGGGATGAGAATGTACCAGATAAAAGTATTGAAGTTGCTGAAGATTTTATTAAGGATTATAAAATAGGTAAAAAAGACTCTATATTAGATGTGGGATGTGGTACAGGAATACTATATTCAATTCTAGAAGATAGGAATCTGTCATATTATCTAGGATTAGATATATCACCAAAGATGTTAGAAGTTTTTAAAGATAAGTTTTCAGAAGCTAATGTAAAAAAAATTGACTTTGAAACTAATATTGAATTAAATAAAACTTTTGATTATGTGATCATTTTTGACACAATACCTCATCTTGAAAAAATTGATATGGTTTTCAAAAACGCCCATAAACATTTAAAAATAGGTGGACAAATTTTAATTGTCCATTCAAAAACACGAAAAGGATTAAAAAAACATCATGATCAAATTGAGCATAATCAAGAAGATCCAATTCCATCAGATGAAGTACTTAGATTAATGAGTTGGACTTATGGCTTTGAAGATATGGTAATTAAAGATGATAACTACTTTTTATTTTCTGCTAAAAAGAAAAGAAAATAATATAATAAAAATATGGAGGAAATTATGTTTGAAAAAATGAGAAGAGATGAAAAACAATTAAATGAGAAAGAAACAATCAATATTCTAAAAACAAATGAATATGGAATATTATCAACAATTGGAGAAAATGATTATCCATATGGAGTACCAGTCAATTATGTTATGTTAGATAATAAGATTTATATTCACTGTGCAAAAGAAGGTCATAAGCTAGAAAATATTAGATATAGTAATAAGGTTTCATTTACTGTAATAAATAAATATGAACTTGTACCTAACGATTTCACAGCCAAATATGAAAGTGTAATTGTATTTGGGAAAGCTGTCTTTGTTAATAAAGAAATAAAAAGAAAAGCACTTAGAAAATTCATAGATATATTTTCACCTGAGTTTAAAGATAAAGGGTATAAATATGTAAATAATGCACTTGATAAAACAGAGATAGTTGAGATAACAGTTGAAGATATAAAAGGGAAAAAGAATGACTGATTAGAAAGAAGGAAAAAGTTATGATCAATACTGACTTGATTAATTGGTTATTAAATGGAGATCCTTCTATAAGATATCAAGTTCATCGTGATTTATTAAATACAAATAAAGAGCAATTAGAAAAACTTAAATATGATATTTCTAAGTCAGGATGGGTTTATAAGCTTCTTTTAAAACAAAATGATAATTGGATCTGGGGAAACGGTCTTTATTCACCCAAATGGATTTCATCAACCTATACTTTATTGTTATTAAAAAGATTATACTTATCACCGGAAAATACAAAAGCTATAAATGGTGCACAAGTTTTATTAGAAGAAGGTTTATATAAAGATGGAGGTATTAATTTTTCAAAAACTATAAAAAATAGTGAAACCTGTATAACAGGAATGGTTTTAACTATTTGTACTTACTTTAATTTAAAAGATAAAAAAGTATTTAACTTAATAGATTATTTATTAGAAGAACAAATGGAAGATGGAGGATGGAACTGTCAGAAAATAAATGGTGCAGTCCATAGTTCTTTTCATACAACAATAAATGTATTAGAAGGCTTATTAGATTATAAAAACAAATATAAATATAAGTTAAATGAAATTGTAAAAGCAGAAAACAAAGCACATGAATTCTTATTAGATCATAAATTATATAAATCTGATAAAACTGATGAGATAATTGATAGAAAGTTTACATACTTATCTTTTCCACCTAGATGGTATTATGACATTTTAAGAGGAATGGACTATTTTTATTTTTACAACAAAGAGTATGATTCAAGAATGAAAGATGCTTTAAGTATAATAATAAAAAAGAAAAACAAAAATGGGAAATGGCCTTTACAAGGTAAACATCCTGGAAAAGTATATTTCGAACTTGAAAAAGATACTAAAAACAGTCGAATTAATACTTTAAGAGTATTAAGGATATTAAGTAATTATCAAAGTGATCTAGAGGGGGACATAAAATAAGTGAGAGATAAAAAAGATGTATTAATACATGTAAAAAAATATGCTAATAATAATCCTAATATTGTAGCAGTTTTAATAACAGGTTCAATGGCAAATCCTAATAGAAAAATTGATGTTTTATCTGATCTCGATATTATTTTTATTTCTAAAGATCTTGAAATTCTTATAGATGATAAAAGTTGGAGAAAAGAGTTTGGTAAAATCCTCTCATTTTTTAATGACGATTTTCTTTTAGAAAATATTAAAACTCATACTTGTCTAGTATTATATGATGATTACATAAGAATTGATTTCAGTATTTGGTCAACTGATTTAATTAAAAGAATAATTCAAAAAGATCAGTTACCAGAGTATCTAGATATAGGATATAAAGTATTAGTTGATAAAAATAATCTGTTAGATAATTTAAAAGAACCTACCTATCAAGCATATAAAATAGATAAACCAACCGAAAAAGAATTTTTGAAAAATGTTAATGATTTTTGGTGGGACATAACATATATTGCTAAATATCTTTGGAGAGATCAATTCTATTTTGCAAAAAGGATGGACTACTTTATTAAATTTAAGCTTGTAAGGCAAATGATTGATTGGAAGATTGGATTAGAAAACAAATGGGATGTAAATACAGGTAAATTTGGAACTAAATATAAAAAATACTTAGATAACTCAACTTGGATAAAATTAAAAGACACTTTTTCTGATGGAAATATGGAAAACAACTGGGAAACATTGTTTAAGATGATTTCTTTTTATAGTGATATTTCTAAAGAGATTGCAGAGAAATTAAATTTTAATTATCCTAAAAAAAGAGATGAAATGGTAACTGAACTAATTGAAAAAATATATAAAAATGAATCTCCTTTTAAAAAGTAATCACTGTTTTATTGTTTTTGTTTATTTAAAAAGGTGATGAATATGAAAAAATATTTTATTGGTTTTCTTGTTTTGCTTTGTTTAGTATTTTTTGGCTATGTTATCTTTAGTAATGGTATCTATAATTATATTACTAAAGATTATGATCTATTAAATACGAATGATTTTAATGGAATTGATATTAACAAATTGGATCAGTATAATATTGATTTAGTTTTTTAACCTCAAGAAAAATACTGTACCGTAAAACAGGGAGTTAGTTATATAAATAAAGAAGATATAACTTTAGATAAAATATTTTTTCATATTTATCCAAATGCATTTAGTGAAAATAGGATGTTTATTGGAGATAAAATAATAGAAGATAAAAACTACAAACCTGGATATATACAGTTTCAAAGTATAAAAGTTGATGATATTAATCTTAATTACAATATTCTTGAAGATGATCAAACAATATTAGAAGTCAAATTAAACAAAGTGCTTAATCCAGGAGATAGAATTAATATAAAAATGGATTATAAGCTTGTTATTCCAAAAATTGAACATAGATTTGGTTATGGTACCAATACAATTAATTTTGGAAACTGGTATCCAATAGCTGTTGTTTATGATGAATATGGGTGGAATACAGCAAGATACTTTCAAATCGGAGATCCCTTTTATAGTGATGTAAGTAACTACAAAATAAAGATAGAAGCTCCAGAAAGTTATATAATAGCTACTTCAGGAAAGATTATTGAAACTAAAAAAGAAAACCAGAAAAAGATATGGAATATAGAAGGTAAATTAATCAGAGATTTTGCCTGGGTTGCAAGTGCTAAGTTCAAAGTTGTAACACATAATCTAAATAATACTCAGATTAAGCTATATTTTTTAAACAGTAATAGTGAATTAAAGAATTATACAAAAAATATAGCAGTAGAAGCAATTAAAGTATTTAATAATATTTTTGGAGAGTATCCATATGGTTATCTTTCCATAGTAGAAAATGATTTTTTAGGTGGAGGCATGGAATATCCGTCATTAGTATATCTAAATACCGATTATTTTAATCCAAATAGAAAAACTTATTTAAGTGAATATATAGTACATGAATTGGCACATCAATGGTGGTATGGTGTTGTAGGAAACAATCAAATTAAAGATCCCTGGTTAGACGAAGGTCTGGCAACATATTCTCAAATTATTTTTAATGAAGAATATAGAGGAGAGAGTTATGCTGACAATGTTTTTCGTATTTTAATGAATAATTATAGTGTAAATAGTAATACAAAAGGATATACTGCTTCAATTGAAGATTTCACTACTTGGAAAGAATATAGTTCATCAGCTTATGGAAAAGGAGCTGAGTTTCTATATATTATTGAAAAAGAATATGGTGAAGAAAAACTATATGAACTGTTAAGAACTTATTATAATAAATATAAATTTAAAAATGCAGAGACGAAAGATTTTTTAGAATTATATGAAACAGTATTAAATTAAGATTAATAAAGTTTAGGTGGGTGGTAAAAATTTTTAGATTAGCTTTAGATAACGAGTTTGATATAATATTTGATTTATATAAAAAGTGTACAAATGATTTAAAAAGTCGAGACATTATTCAGTGGGATGAGAGTTATCCTACTAAAGAACAAATAAAAAGTAATATTGAAAATAATACTCAATATGTATTTTTAAAAAATGATAAATTAATTGGTAGTTTTGTATTAGATGAAGTAGAAGATGAGTACTGGCAAAAGATAAACTGGTTAGAAGATAAATTTATTGGGCTACATCTATTAGCGATAGATCCCGATTATCAAAACAAAGGTTATGGGAATAAAGTTATTGGTTTTTGTGAAAAGTATGCAAAAGAAAATAACTATAAAAGTATTCATTTAGATGTGTTTTCAAAAAATGAAAGAGCTTTAAAAATATATCAAAACAAAGGATATGAAAATGTTGGAGAATTAAGTTTTGAATTCAAAACTGAAGGTAATCAACAATACTTTTGTTATGAGAAAGTTTTAAAGGATGATTAAATTGAATATATTTACTAATCTAATTGTTAAAGTAATATTTATTATATTATTTTATCTAGTTTGGCAGAACAGTAGCAATTATATTTGGATTAATAATACTTTATTATATTTCTATCTTGCTACAGCTATATTCTCAATAATCATCGATAGATTATCTTTGTATTATAAAAATGAAAATAATAATAACAGTCCAATTAAAATTTTCAAAAGGTTTAGATTCATAATCCTCACAATTCCAGTAATTGAATACATATATTATGCTAGAGCCAATAAATACATTACTACAATAGGAATAATATTAGTATTTGGAGTTATTATTTTTAAAACAATTAATTCTAAAATATCTATAAAAGAAATAAGTAATTTAAAACTATTTAATATTCTTTCAAATAGAGCTTATCTATTAGAAATCATTAATATCATCGCTTTTTCTTTAATTTTAAATTCATATTATTCATTATTTTCATTAATTATTATTTTCTATATAACAAATAAAATTTATAAAAACAATAATAAATAGAAAAAAGGAGAATAAATAAAAATGAACAAAACTAGTTTTTGTTCCTGGAGTGGTGGGAAAGATTCTGCTCTTTCATTATATAAAGCATTAAATAATGGTTTAGATGTTAAATATCTTTTAAATATGATGAATGAAGATGGAAAAAATTCTAGATCACATAATTTATCTTGAGAAATACTAATAGAACAATCTGATTCATTAGATATTTTTTTAATTACTAGAAATACATCCTGGGATAACTATGAAGAACTGTTTATTGATACCTTAAAGCGGTTTAAAGATGAAGAAATAAATAGTGGTATTTTTGGAGATATTGATCTTGAAGACCATAGAAAATGGGAAGAAAAGGTTTGTAACAAAGCAGACTTAAAAGCAGTTTTACCTTTATGGCAGGAAAAACGCAAAATATTATTAAATGAATTTTTAGATTTAGGTTTTAAAACAATGATTGTTGTAATAAATGAAAACTACATGGATAAAAAATACTTGGGTAAAATACTAGATAATAGATTAGTCAATGAATTTGAGGAAATAGGTATTGATCCTAATGGAGAAAATGGGGAATACCATAGTGTGGTTTTAGATGGGCCAATATTTAACTATCCAATTGAAGTAAAAAGACAAGACAAATTATATAATGAAGGATATTGGTTTCAAGAGATTAAGTTAATTAATACATAGACATGAAAGGTATACAATGGAAAATTACAGATTACATGGTTTAAAACCATATAGAGTATTAACCTTACATGGAGGGCCTGGTGCATTAGGTGAATTAAATGAACTTTCAAAAATATTATCAAAAGAATATGGAGTTATAGAGTATTTGCAAATTAAAGATAGCATTAACTTGTTAATTGATGATATAAAAAATATTATAAATAAAAAGTCTACACCTCCTGTAACAATAATAGGATATTCCTGGGGAGCCTGGTTGGGAATATTATTTACGGCCAAATATCAAGATTTAGTTGAAAAAATAATATTAATAAGCAGTGGTCCTTTTGAAGAAAAATATAGTAAAAATATTATGGATAAAAGAATCAATAGACTTAATGAAAAGGAGAAAAAGGTTTTTTATGATTTAAGTAAAAAATTCTCAGATGGTAATAATATTAGTGATGAAGATTTCAAAGAATTTATTTCTTTAATAGAAAAGGCAGATTCTTACAATTTAATTGAAAGTAAAAATAACAGTCTTGATTTTCATCATGATTTATATAAAAAAATATGGGTAGAAGCATCAGATTTAAGGAAAAATAAGATATTAATAAAGTCATTAGAAAACATTAATAGTGAAATTAAAGTCATTCATGGTGACTATGATCCTCATCCTGCTAATGGAGTAATAAATCCATTAGATAAATTAAAAATAAATTATGAATATAAGTTATTAAAAAAATGTGGACATATACCTTGGAAAGAAAAGCTTGTTAAAGATTTGTTTTATAAAGTGTTAAAAAAGATGATAAGTAGTTAAAACTTGATATCACTATTTAGCTGATAATATATAGGAGAAAATAAAAATGAAAAAATTAATGTTAACCTGGATTATTCTTGCTTTTGTAATTTTAACATCAGTAGTTTTTATCTATAATACTTCATTACCTATTTTCACATATGTTTGGCTTATAGTAACTTTAATTGTTTTAATCAATAATAAAGTTAATATTATTGGTTCAATAAAGATATCTAAAAATAAACTAATAAAATATACATTTATTCATTTTTTATTATTATCTTTAATGTACTTAATATTTGAACCTTGGTCTAAAGCTTATAAATTATTAATTAATCTAGCTATAAATGCAACCCCTCCTGATCCTACTTTTATTTGGTTATCTAACGGTAGTGAAATAAGTTCATTGATAATAATGTTTTTAATGACTTTGTTTATCACTATATTTGGAGAAGAACTATTCTTTAGAGGATATCTCTATCAAAAGTTTAAAGATAAATATAAACCTATAAAAGCTATCATTATTCAAGCATTTCTTTTTGCTTTACCAAACTTGATTGTTACTTTTATGATGCCTTTATTATCAGGAATAATTTATGTTTTTGTTTATGCTTTTTTAGGAGTAGGTTGTATTGGTGGCTATACGGCATATAAAACAGACTCTATTTGGCCAAGTTTGATCTCAGCAAGTTTAATGAACTTTTTACTTGTAATCATCTTGGTCTAAAGAAAGGAAAAAATATGAAGTTTAAAAGAATATTTTTAAAAACTGTTGTTTATGGGTTGTTATTATTAATAATCTTTGTAAGCATTTATTCATTATTTTTAAGAGATGTATGGGTTAATAAAGGTATTACAAAAACGGAACGAAGTATGGAAATGCCTGGAGATGGTTATGTAAATAATCCTGATACAGTATATGAACAAGCAATTACAATAAACACACCTCCTGAATATGTCTGGTCCTACTTAATTCAGGTTGGATATAAAAGGGCAGGTTGGTATAACTGGGACTTTATTAATAGATATGCGGCTGATAACTATTTTTATGAGAACAACAAATCAGCTGAAAGAGTAATACCAGAATTACAGAATCTAAATAAAGGTGATAAAATTAGTATAATGCCTGAGATATCATTTCTAGTAGAAGAGATTAAAAAAAATGATCATCTATTACTTACTGGAATTGAAGAAGACGAATATGTAGTAACCTGGTTATATAAATTAAATAAAGTACAGGAAAATAAAACAAGATTAATTGTTAAATGGCAGAGTGATATTGGTGATGGCTTTTTATTTGACCTAATGAATTATGTAATAACAGAACCAGCTGGAGCCGGTATTCAACAATGGGAAATGTTAAAAGGTATAAAACAAAGAGCTGAAAGAGATTATAATAATAAAAATTAAAAGGTGATATTTATGAATAAAGGTTATATTCAAGTTTATACAGGAAATGGAAAAGGCAAAACTACAGCTGCATTGGGTCTTGCCTTAAGAGCTGTTTGTGCTGGTAAAAAAGTATATATAGGTCAGTTTGTTAAAAGCATGAAATATAGTGAAGCAAAGGCAGGAAAGTACTTGCCTGGATTTGAGATTGAACAGTATGGGAAAGGCTGTTTTATTAATAGAGAACCTTCAAAAGAAGATATTAAAGCAGCAGAAAAAGGTTTAAATAAAGTAGAAAAAATATTAAAAGAAGGAAAGTATGATATAGTAATATTAGATGAAATAAATATAGCTATATATTATAATCTTTTATCCCCCAGTAAAGTAATAAAAATAATAGATAATAAAAAAGAAAGTACAGAAATTATCTTAACAGGAAGGTATGCTCATGATATGATAATTAATAGAGCAGATCTGGTTACAGAAATGAAGGAAATAAAACATTATTTTAATAAAGGTATACAAGCAAGAGATGGAATTGAAAGATAAAAAAGGTTGTGCAAACATGAAATTAGCAGTTTTTGATTTTAATGGTACCATATTTCCAAAAGAAACAATACCATTTTTAATTTCCTGCTGGAAGAAAAATGGTTATTC
>Ga0102934_1001905_pt1 | contig 14663 bp, 13 predicted proteins | sample SalPonR2_A_D1_MG_FD_78175 | JGI IMG/M metagenome (GOLD analysis project Ga0102934, IMG submission 78175) | Salt pond soil microbial communities from South San Francisco under conditions of wetland restoration - Salt Pond MetaG R2_A_D1_MG | ecosystem: Environmental > Aquatic > Marine > Intertidal... | reverse complement strand
TAGTAGAGGAGTGAGTAACTTGAACAACTACAACGAAAAAAGTTTCAATTTCGACACTTTAGCTGTACACGGAGGCGGACACTTGGACGGTTCCAAGTTGAATCCTCGGGCAGTGCCCATTTATCAGACGGCATCCTATTTGTTTGATAGTACGGAGCAGGCAAGGCGGCTTTTTTCTCTGGAGGAAAGTGGACATATTTATTCGAGGATTTCTAATCCCACTACCGGGAAGTTTGAGCAACGCATTTCGGATTTAGAAGGCGGGGTTGGTGCGCTGGCGACCGCGTCCGGAATGAGCGCTATAAATTTGATTACTTTTACCCTCGCCCAAAGTGGAGACAATGTAGTTTCCTCGGCAAACCTCTATGGCGGAACCTATACGTACTTTACCCAGAGTTTGCCTCGGTACGGTATTGAAGCACGGCTTGTTAATGATGACGACCCTCAAAAATTTGCTGAATTAATTGATGGGAAGACAAAATTTGTTCACCTGGAAACGATAAGCAACCCGTTGTTGGAAGTGCCCAATATCCGGGAGATTTCTCACGTTGCCCACGATGCTGATCTTCCACTAATAGTCGATAGTACTTTCGCTACTCCATATCTTTGTCGTCCATTTGAGTACGGGGCTGACATTGTATGGCATTCGACGACCAAGTGGATTAATGGACACGGTACCACTATCGGCGGTATTGTGGTTGACTCAGGAAATTTTGACTGGGATGAAGGAGATTATCCTAATTTGACGGACCCGGACCCCAGCTATCATGGTTTAAACTTTCGGGAAAGGTTTGGGGACAGAGCGTTTGTCGAGAACTTACGGGCAAGAGGACAACGAGATCTAGGTTCTACTCAGAGCCCGTTTGACTCATTTCTAAATCTTCAAGGGGTAGAGACCCTCTCGCTCCGCATGCAAAGACATTGTGACAATGCAATCCAAATTGCCAGATATCTCCAGGATCATCGAAAAGTAGAGTGGGTTAGATATCCGGGTTTGGAGAATCATCCTACGCACGAACTGGCATCTACTTATCTCGAACACGGGTTTGGGGGCGTTATAACGTTTGGAGTCAAAGGCGGTTACCAGGCGGGTAAATCGATAATGGAATCCGTTGAGCTGATCTCCTTTTTGGCCAATGTAGGAGACGCCAAATCCTTGATAATTCATCCTTCCAGCACTACTCACCAACAATTAAGCGATAAAGAAAAGTATTCAGCAGGCATAACAGACGATTTGCTCAGGTTTAGCGTTGGAATCGAGTCCCCTGACGATATAATTGCCGACCTAGAAGAGGCCTTGCAAAAGATTTAAAGGTTTGTAAAACTCTTAACGTGTTAAGGTAAGACAATCCAAAATTTAGCTTTGGGGTGCTACCAATGAGTGATTTAACCGATAAAAAGTGTGTGCCCTGTGAAGGTGGGGTACCACCACTTAAGTCCGAGGAAGTCGAGGAACTGCTTACCGAGGTCAATGAATGGGAGTTTCTTGATCAAAAGCCTCCAAAAATTAAGAAGGAATTCAAGTTTAAGGATTTCGACGGCTCTATGAATTTTGTCAATGGGGTGGCGGAGATAGCAGAATCGGAAGGCCATCATCCAAATATCAGCATCAATTACAACAAGGTTACGGTAGTGTTGTATACTCATGCCATCGACGGTCTTCACGAGAACGACTTTATTTTAGCTGCAAAGATAGATCAGCTGGTTTGAAATTGTGGGAGCTCCGGAGTACTGCGATTATTCATTTGCCGCTTCGGCCACAGATTTCCCTAGTTCATAGGCCTCCTGAAGTTTTTCTGGAGCAGCTCGACCGTTAAACTCTAGAGGCGGTTTTATTAGCTCCCAATTCAACTTTTCGGTTACTTCCGAAAGCTCTCGAGCTGCACCACCGGACCAACCAAAAGACCCAAATATCCCGGCCACTTTGTTCTTTAATTTTTTCTTCCCTGCTATGTCCACAAATTGATCTACTGGAGGAAAGGTCCTCGCTTCGTAGGTCGGCGAGCCGATTATCATACCTTTTCGTTTCCAGGCTTCTGCCAGAGAGAAACTTGGATGAGTTCTAGATGCGTCAATCACCTTGACCTCGCCGTTTGTCACCTTTCTGGCTCCCGCGGCCACTGATTCCATCACTCTTTCTGTATAACCGTACATCGAGCCGTACAGGATGGTAACACCGGGATCGCTTCTCAAATTGCTAAGTTTGTCGTAAAGCTCGATTATTTCCTCCGGTTGCGATCGCCACACGGGGCCGTGGGCCGGTGCTACTGTTTCTACTTGATAATTGGAGAGCTTAGCCAGAGCGGCACGTGTGGTTGCGCTGTAGGCCCCGACAATGTTGGAAAAATAACGAATTGTTTCGTCGATGTAGTCGTCTGTGTCTAGTTCATCGTCGAATATCCCCCCATCTAAAGTGCCAAAGGACCCGAAACCGTCACCGGAGAAAAGAATTTTTTCTTTTTTTTCGTAGGTCATCATGGTTTCCGGCCAGTGGACAAATGGTGTCTCCACGAACTTGAGCGTATGAGTTCCTAGGTCGATACTGTCTCCGGTTTCTACGGTGAGGACGTCTTTGTTGATACCGTAGAAGTCCTGTAACATGGATTTTGTTTTGTCAGTACCTACAAGCGTTACCTCTGGGGCCAATCTCGTGACAAAGGGCAAAGAACCGGTATGATCGGGTTCCATGTGATTAATTACGATGTAATCCAGACTCAAGCGAGAATTGTTTTTGGGAAGTTGGTCTATTAGGTCCTCGGCATATTTGTCCTTTACTCCGTCGATCAAGACGGTCTTTTCATCGTTAATTAAATATGCATTGTAACTTATTCCGGTGATTAACGGCCAGTAGCCCTCAAATAGGTCCGTTCTCCGGTCGTTTACGCCGACCCACTTAATCTGATCTGTTAGTTCTTGTTGCATATAACCTCCTCTTTCCGGTTACCTAAGACATTATAAACTGCACTAACCGTGAGTCAACTTCACCGCTCATTTGTGGTTTGACAAAGGGGAAAATAAATCTATACTTCTTATTAGGTGGAAATAAGTTCTAATTATTCCATTGTACGAGGTGATTTTTTATGGCAACGTATAGGCTAAGGTTTGACAAGAACGCCTGTCAAAGTAACTTTGTTTGCACGGCTGTTGACCCTGAACACTTTGAAGAAGCGGATGACGGCAAAGCAGGGTTGATAGATGGCGAGGAAGAGGACGGTATATTTGTCCTGGAAATTGGTGAAAACGAAAAGCAGGCAGCAAAACAGGCCGCAGACGGGTGTCCAATGATGGCCATAGAGTTGTTAGACGAAACTGGTGAAACAATAGCACCGTAAGGTCTTGTTGTTAATCACTAAAGACCCTGATAGTATGTCCGCCCTGGAAAAGAAGCACGCCGTGGTAATTTATGAACTGATGAAAACTATGGGGTGATATAGGATGAAGTATAAATGCAATGATTGTGGGGCAATCTATTATTCGGATGAGGCGATGTCCCTCTGTGACGAGTGTGGGGGAAATCTTGTTGAGGTCAGTCCTGAAATTGAAGAAGTGTATTGTCCGGTTAAAAAGGAAATTACAAAAACAATTCGCGGTATACCAGTTTGTAAGGACTTTGATCTGTCAAATGCTGTGGGATTTCGGTGTACTCACGGTGAAGTACCGTGTGAGTGTACGGGAAGCTCTTTACCGTTTTACAATCCGAGAGTTGGTGCGGCTGGTTAGGTTCGTTTACAGATTTCGCCTTGAATTGGTACCCGGGGTTTTGTACTAAGTAAACAAATCGTGGAGAGTAGCGGGAGGTTTTATGGTTACGGACGATGTAACTATTGTTTTTGGCGGGGACGCCGGCCAGGGTATTCGCTCTACGGGCCTTGGTTTCATTAAGGCCATTGCAAGGAGTGGTCTGTTTCCGTTTGGTCGTCAGGATTACCGGTCCAGAATCCGAGGAGGCCATAATTTTTTCGAAGTAAGGGTTAACACGGATCAAATCTATACTCATACGGAAGGGATAGATCTACTTGTAGCTATAACTGAAGATACGATCACTGAACACCTTGATGAGGTCGTGGAAGGTGGGGGGATAATTTATGATGAGGATTTCGAAATAGATGAATCTGAAGTAGAAAATAGAGGAGTTAACTTGTTCCCGGTCCCTCTTTCCAAGATTGCCATGGAAGAAGGTGGAGCGAAAATCATGGCAAATACCGCAGCTATTGGCGCTGTTGTGGGGTTAACTGATTTTGATATTTCCTATCCGGAGGAAATTATCGAAGAGAATTTCGCCCTAAAGGGTGATGCAGTCGTTCAAAACAACCTGGACGTACTGCGGGCGGGTAGAGATTACGTGGAATCCCATAGCTACGATTTTGAGTACCAACTTGAGCCTGGCAGTCAAAAAATTGGGCGAATGGTAATAAATGGCAATCAGGCTTTTGCTATTGGTGCGGTGGCTGCCGGTTGTAATTTTGTCTCTGCTTATCCGATGACTCCGTCAACGTCCATCCTGGAGTGGATAACCAAACATTCTAAAGAGCTACAAATAGTTACCAAGCAGCCCGAGAGCGAACTGGCAGCGATCAATATAGCGATTGGTGCCAGTCACGTAGGTGCAAGGGCACTTGTAACCACCTCCGGTGGCGGATTTTCACTTATGGTTGAAGCACTGGGTCTGGCCAGTATGACAGAAACGCCTTTGGTGATAGCTGAAGTCCAGCGTCCGGGCCCGAGTACTGGCTTGCCTACCAGGACGGAACAAGGTGACCTATTATCGGTGGTTAGAGCTTCTCAAGGAGAATTTCCCCGAATTGTCCTCACTCCAGGGACCATAGAGCAAGCATTTGAGGCTGGAGCGAGGTCCTTTAATCTTGCTGAGAGATATCAGCTCCCGGTGATAGTTTTGAGCGATCAGCATCTGGCCAACTCCGTCAGGGCGGTTGATGGCGATAGAATTAGTATGGAAGATGTAGAAATTGATCGAGGAGAACTACTGGCCAGTGACGATCTCGATGGTTTAGATGGTACCTACTATCGCCATAAGTTTACGGATTCGGGGGTTTCCCCTCGTGCCTTGCCCGGTCATGAAAATGCGGTTTATAAAACGACTGGGAACGAACACGACGAGAGAGGGGATATAACTGAAGATCCAGAGATCAGGACGAAAATGGTAGAAAAAAGGATGAGAAAACTAGAAACTGCTTTGGATCAAGATCTTCGACCGCCCGATTTATACGGTCAGGCGGCCGCTGAAGTTTCGCTGGTTAGTTGGGGATCAACATATGGTGCAGCGAGGGAAGCGGTTGATAGGCTTAATGACATGCAGGTCAGCGCAAATTGTTACCACCTATCGGATAGCTGGCCGCTACGTAAAGAAGATTTCAGTGACCTGTTTGAAAAGGCCAATAAAGTAGTATTGGTTGAAGGAAACGGTACGGGACAAATGGGAGGATTGATCACTCAGGAAACGGGTTTCTCGGTTGATCAACAAATATTAAAGTACGACGGAAGGCCGTTTACTCCGGAGTACATTATTGAGAGAGTCCAGGAGGTCGTTTGATATGAATGGAAATGTCTCTATTTCAGATTATCAGTATCCTACTAAACCAACCTGGTGCCCTGGTTGCGGCGACTTTGCGATTTTGCAGGGTTTAAAGATGGCGTTGGTCGATCTTGGCCTGAAGCCCCACCAGACGATCGTCCTCTCCGGTATCGGATGTGGCAGTAAGCTGCCACATTACATGAATGTAAATGGTTTTCACTCTGTGCACGGTAGGCCAGTAGCAGTTGCCACTGGAGCAAAACTGGCAAACCCCGATTTAAACGTGGTGGTCACGGCTGGCGATGGAGATAGTTATGGAATAGGGGCTAATCATTTTCTACACGCTTGTAGAAGAAACATTGGAATTACCCAGATAGTCGAAAATAATAGAGTTTACGGACTGACCAAAGGGCAGTATTCTCCTACAAGTTATAAGGGCTTTGTTACAAAAACCAGCCCCGAGGGCTCCATTGAGCCGCCACTTGATCCTCTGCCTACTGCACTTGTAAGCGGTGCCACTTTTATTGCCCGTGCCTTTTCCGGCGACGTGAAGCACATGGCGGAAGTCATCGGGAAAGCCATGGAGCACACAGGTTATGCCCTTGTTGACGTTTTACAGCCTTGTGTGACCTTCAATGCGGGAAGGTCTTACGATTTTTACAACGAAAGAGTGTATAAGTTAGACGAAGATTACGACCCTACGGATAGACAGATTGCCATGAAAAAAGCGGAAGAGTGGGGAGACAAAATACCACTTGGGATAATATATAAAACGGAGAGGCCAACCTACGAGGATCAGGTGCCTGCACTAAATGAAGGACCAATTGTAGAACAAAGTTTGGATCCCGTTGAGAGAAGCGGGGTGAGTTTTCAGGAGATCAAGAAGAGCTTCTTTTAGGGGCGATCTACAGCCGGACGAATGACGGAATTAGTTGAAAATATCCCAGTTTGTCGCTATATTAGAATGTCTTAAGTATCGAACTACGGACTACGGGACGTGGCGCAGCTTGGTAGCGCGCGCGCATGGGGCGCGCGAGGTCGCTGGTTCAAATCCAGTCGTCCCGACCAACCATGGCTGGCAGATTGGAAGTAATTACTGGTTGTATGTTCTCCGGGAAGTCCGAAGAATTAATTCGTCGCATTGATCGGGCAAACATAGCCGGACAAGATACTATTATCCTCAAACCTCACTTTGACGATCGGTATAGCAAGGACGCCGTCGTCACCCACTATGGCAGAAAATTTCAGGCCAACCTGCTTGAGGTCAATAGGGAGGGTATCTCTACACTGCAAGAAATTGTGGGCCAAGGTGTTCTTGAAAGATCCGATTTGGTTGCGTTTGACGAAGGCAACTTCTTTTCCGAGAAATTGATCGGGCTTGTTCGAGGTCTTATCCACGAGGACAAACGCGTCATTGTCGCGGGTTTAGACTTAACCTTCGCCGGCGAGCCATTTCATCCAATGCCCGAATTAATGGCGAGAGCCGATAGGTTGGATAAATTGCATGCGGTTTGTACAAAATGCGGTAAGGAGGCGACCAGAACCCAGAGGTTAATAGATGGTAAACCGGCACCGGCGGATGACGACGTGATCAGGGTCGGCGGTCTGGGCGATTATGAAGCTCGTTGTCGCGAATGCTGGGAGATGGGGTGAGTTTGTTATAGCTTGTTCTGTAATATCTCTCGTGCCTTGTTAGGGTCCGCTTTCCCCCCGGTTTTCCCCATAAGTTGTCCTATAAGAAAACCTAATACCTTCTCGTTTCCGTTTTTGTAATCCTGGACAGCGTCCTGATTCTCGGAAAGAACCTCGTCTATTTTCTCCTCCAGAGTTCCTACATCAGATATCCGTTTTAATCCCTGATCTTCTATTATTTGTTTAGGACTTTTGTTGTTGACAAAAGCGTCCTCCAATACTTCTTTTGCCGTATTGTTATTAATTTCACCTTTGTTTGCCAATTCCACTAGATAGGCAAAGTCAGCAGGGGATACGTCCTCCAATTGGGCATCGGGGAGCTTTAGTATGCGAAAAAGCTCGGACATCATCCAGTTGCTGACTGCTTTTGGCGAACCATATTTCTCGACGGCATTTTCAAAATAAGTCGCGATTTGCTTATCCTCGGTCAATACTTCTATATCGTATTCCGGTAAGTCGTAGTCAGTTGCCCAGCGGTCTCTCTTTTCGTCGGGTAATTCGGGAAGTTGTCCTAATATTTCTTCTCTCCATTCCTCGTCGATTTTCAGTGGAACCAGATCTGGTTCGGGAAAATATCGGTAATCGTGGGCTTCTTCCTTGGATCTCATTAACCTTGCTTCCTCTTTTTCCGCGTTCCAGCCTAGAGTCACTTGTTCTATTTTCTCCCCTTTGTTTAAGAGTTTTTCCTGTCTTTCTTCTTCAAACTTTAGAGCTTTTTCCACCGCTCGAAATGAATTCATGTTTTTTACTTCGGTTTTGGTTCCCAGTTCCCCGTTTTCCGAGAGTGATATATTCGCGTCACAGCGCAGCGAACCTTTTTCCATATCACCGCTGCATACTTCTATGTACCGAAGAAGTTGTCGGAGTTTCTCCATAAAACTACGAGCCTCCTCGGGTGTCTGGACGTCCGGTTCGGTTACTATTTCGATTAAGGGTACTCCAACCCTATTTAGGTCCACGGAGCTGTAGTTTCCGGTTTGATGAATTAATTTTCCGGCGTCTTCTTCCAGATGAACCCTGCGGATTCGGATTTTATTTTCGCCTACGTATAGATGCCCGTTAATTGCCAGAGGTTCGTCAAACTGAGATATTTGATAACCTTTTGGCAGGTCGGGATAGAAGTAGTTCTTTCTGTCGAACTTGGATCTTTCCGGTATTTCACAGTTTAATGCCAGCGCGGCTCGCACGCCGTATTCGACCGCTCGTTCGTTCAATACCGGTAACGTTCCAGGCATTCCCAGGCAGACGGGACACGTGTTTGTATTGGGCTCTTTTCCAAAATAGTCTGCCGAGCAATCACAAAATAATTTGGTGTCTGTAAGCAATTGGGCATGTATTTCCAGTCCGATAACTGTTTTCATTTTTACTTCCTCCTAAATGCAATCAAGAACATCTTACAACTAAACTTATCGGAAAAGTTACTTCCATTCAAACCTGCCCTGTGCGATTGACTTCCCGGCGGTTAACCAGATCTCTTCATGGAACGGGTTAGAATTGCCGAAGTTAGGTCAAAATGGACTGGCCTAATCGACGAGAAGCTGACCATGATGGTGACGATTTCGCTTGCTTGCTGGTCGGAGTAGGAGAATAAGTGGGAGTAGCAATCGCAATCGGATGAGCCGAAACCCTCTACGGGTTGTACCAACGACCTGGCAAGTCGCCTGGCAAGTTTGCATTCTAAATCCTGTTGGGTCGGCAATAGCCAGACTCCTTGGACGTCGCCAATCTCCAGCAGATGATCTATGTGCCAGTGTCCCCCTGTTTTAGCGCCCGAAGCTATTTGCAAGTGTCTTGCTACTCGTTGGAATCCGCTTGGATCATGCGCGGAACCGACGTAGAGATAGTCTCCCTCGTATTTGTTTGCACGTAGGGAGCCGATAGCCAGATTCGTGCTCTCAGTGACGACTATTTCTAACGCGTAGATACCTTCAGTATTGTCAAACATTTGAGCTTCTTTAGCACCTGTTAGAACTTTTTTGTACCCAGTTCCAGCCGGTGCGTACTATGTCTTCCAGGTCGGCCAATTGAGGTTCCCAATTGAGTTTTTCCATTGCTTTGCTGGGATCAGCAGTGAGTTCTGGTGGATCTCCCGCTCTGCGTTTTCCTTCTTTTACTGGAATATCAACCTCCGTTACTTCTTTGCACACTTCGATTACCTCTCTTACGGAATGGCCATGGCCTGTGCCCAGGTTGAAGGCCTGGTAAATCCCCTGGCCCTCGGTGACTATATCGAGCGCTGCGATGTGTGCGGATGCGAGATCGTTCACGTGGATGAAATCTCTGATAGCAGTTCCATCTGGCGTGTGGTAGTCCGTACCAAAGATTTCGATATGATCTCGTTCCCCTTTGGCTGCCTGTAAGACTAGCGGAATAAGATGTGTTTCCGGATCGTGTACTTCACCTATAGTTCCTTCTGGATCTGAACCGGCGGCATTGAAATACCTGAGCGAGCAAGCGGATAGCGGGTAGGCCTGGGTATAATCCTGGAGTATCTTTTCGAAGATCCACTTTGTCTGGCCGTATGGGTTTTTTGGGTGCTTTGGATCGTTTTCGGTTATTGGTACTTTCGCTGGATCGCCATATATAGCCGCGCTGGATGAGAAGATAAATTGGGTTATACCGAACTCCACCGCCGAATCCAGGAGTGTTAACCCTTTGGTGACGTTGTTTTGGTAGTATTTCTTGGGGTGGTTTACGGATTCTTCAACCTGGCAGTGCGCTGCAAAATGCATTATTGCATCCGGTTTGTATTTGTCGAGTGTTTCCAATAACTGTTCTTTGTCTCCAATATCACCTTCCACGAAATTATCGGTCAGTACGAATTCTCTATTGCCGGAGTCTAGGTTATCGTAAGCGATCACATTGTAACCTTCTCCCAGCAGTTGTTTTATGGTATGACTGCCGATGTATCCAGCTCCGCCGGTAACTAATATAGTGTCTTGTTTTTCCATGATACCTCCAATTGTTTGCTTGTCGTTCCTGATTTCAAGTTTTGGGGCGTTAGAAAATATTAACGAGTATGATAATTCTTGACAAACAGGGTGGTTAAAAACCAACCAGCTCCACGTCAAACCAGAAACCCGCTCTGTCTCCGGTTACCCCAATCCTCAGACAGTCTTGTACAGTATGATAAAGCGAGGAGGATAGCCTGCTTAGATTTTGCGATTGGATATCGTATTCGCCCGATAGACCAATTGACCAATTTTCGAAAAGTTGGAGGTTAATATCAGCTGAAACTTTCTCCAGCCATGTCTCTATAGGGGTTCCCGCCAGCTCAACTCCAAGTTGGGCGTTGGTTGCTTTAAGCTGGAATCCTAAAGCCGTACTGGTAAAAGTGTTGTCGGGGAAGTCGTAGCCGGAAGAAAAGTGTATTTCAAGGTTGTCCGGAGATATAGTCAGCCCGTATTTGATTGGAGATAGTCCATCGTCGGTAAGGAAATCATAGTGAAAATCTAGTTGGTGATTGATGGGACCTTCCCTTGTTTGGAGCTGAAATTTCAATCGGTCTAACTTATCGACTTCGTCAAAATAAAACGGTGAGGAACCAAGTTTTGTTCTATGTATAAATTGGGCTTTTAGCTTTCCTGATCTGGTGATCTCAATTCCTGGAGTTAAGCTTAACCACCCTCTTAAATTGGCTTTCTCCTCGGCGAAAGTAAAGTAATGATTGATGCCACCCTCTCCGTTGAGCACGAGCGAAGTATGATCACTCAATGGGGTATTTAGAGACAGCGCCCCCCCTATCCCCCCTTTTGTTCCCGACAGCCAGCTTGACCAGTTGCTTTTGTGTTCTCTGTAGTATCCCAATCTTGGTTCGAGGTTGTACTCCCCCGACAACAGGTTCAAGCTACTGGACCAGTTCCAGGAGAGTTCCGATAATTTTTCGATTGTATGAGTTATCTCTTCGTTAGTATCGTCCAGAGTTTCCGTAAGTTCCTGTCGTTTACTCGAGAATTCCCAACCCGACAGCGTTCCCTTCGTTAGTAAGCTGAAATCCCATTCGTTTTGGTCGTAGTCGGTGGTTCTGTAAACTCCTTGTTTGTAATCTACGTCTAAGTTGGCGGCGAGCCAGTCGGCCGGGTTTGAACTTAAGCTTAATTCAGCTTTCAAGAAGTTGTTGCCGGCGATACTGTAAATTCCATATACCTGTGATAGTCCGGTTAAGTAGCTCTCACCGGTGTAGTAGTCGACCCCTAACCCTATACCTTGGGTCCGGCTAAAGTAGTCCAGCTGAATGTTTCCAAAGTTGCGTCGGTTTATATATACGGGTACTGCTACACTGGCCGCTAAATCTCCGTCCAAAGAAAAACTAATCCGGGGGAAATATGGTCTCTCGGGCAATCCAAGGTCTTTAAGGGTAAGAAAGTATCTTGGGGCCCAGCCGATCGGGATTCCAAATGAGTTAAGTTCGGCGGATTGAGCTAAAATAATATCTTCATCGATAATCGAAGTCTGCTCGGCGGCCAGCGAATATGCACAGTTCTCGATCCCCGGGCATCCCTTACAGGTTGTAAATAGAGTGTTGATGAACTCACCCTGGTCGAGGTTAAGAGACTTTCCAAATTGGAGTGCCGCACTTTCGCTGGAAAAGTAAAGCTTTTTCCGGTCATTGGTTTTAGTCTTTAGTTCGAGATGGCCAGTTGCGGACTCCACTTCTATTTGGGATAAATGGGGATCGCTATTGTCTGAAGTGGTTGCTATTCGTCCGGTTAACTTCTTTGCTCGGAGTGATTTTGAATTTTCTTTGTACGAAATATCGCCTATTACGGCCAATTTCCAACCGCTTCGAACTTTGTTTATCGTTAGTTTATCACTTGTTAAGTTGGAGTTTTCGGAGATCCTAAGACGGGCGTTATCCTTGATGGTAAAATAGTCTACGGAATTATCTTTGAATGAAATGCTCATCTCATCTCCGCTGAACTGAAGGGATTCTGTCTTCCCATTCCCCTTAAGTAGCGTAATCTCCTGAATCTTCCAAGAGTCCTCTCTTGTAATTGTTCCCCGGAGTTCCGTCGATTCCCCTTTAATTTTATCTGTATCCAGTTGTACGTTTTTCCTGGCGGTTAAATGGTAAACCTTCTTGTCTTTTTCCAAAGTAAGATAATCCGAAGTTATCGCCCAGCCCGGAAGTGATTCTGAATCTCCTTTGTAGTCTACGTCACCGGATACGGATAATTTCCAACCATCTTTCACTTTGTCTATGGTTATTTTGTTTCCCCTCAGCGTGGAGTTTTCAAAAATCCTAAGATAGGCGTTACCTTCAATGGTAAAGTAGTCTAAGGAATTGTCTTCAAATGAAAGAGTGATTCGTTCTCCATTAAACTGCAGTGACTCCGACTTGCCTCTACTCTGAAGAAGTGTGACTTCCTGTAACTTCCAGGAATTTTTTCTGTTTATCTGGGCTGAGAGCTGTGTGGCTTCACCTTTAAACCCGTCCGCAGATAGGTGTATGCTTTCCTTGGCAGTTAACTGGTAAGTATCCTCGTTTTTTTCTAAATTGAGATAACCAGAGCGTATTGTCCAATCTGGGTGGATAAATCCAACGTTGCCTCGAGCGGTTGTGATGTTAGAAGTAATCGTTATTTTATCGGCTTCCAGTTCAGTTCGGGCATTGTATTGAAATTGGAATAGTAATAGAAAAAAAATTGTAACGAGTACTATGGGTAGAGATAATTTGTCGAGGGGATGGCTTAGTTGCACAGTCAACTCTCCAGGTGTCGTATTGGCTTCAGCTTGCTTGCATAAGTAGTTAATCTCTCGCTATCCAGAAGTAGAAATAGTAATAGACCCAGAAGGCCGAAGATAGCGTCGGGTAGCCATGCACCGAGTACTGGATTTAGCCCCGTGCGTCGAACCGAACTCTTGGCCCAGAGCAATACGCCCTGATATCCACCGACAGAAACGAGGGCTAGTAATATTCCGACCGCTTTGCTGCGGTGACGCAGGAGAAGACTCAAGGGGGCACTAAATAGCACAAACACCAATCCCGCTAGCGGCTGGGAGATTCTGGAGTGAAATGCAAACGTCAGTTCGTCTCCTGCTCTACCCGCTTTTCTTGCCGCCTGAGATCGGATCCAGAGCTCTTTTATGCCTATCTCATTGGTCTTACGGGATTCAAAAACCAGGTTTGCAATTTCTCTGCTCATCTTGACTTTTAATTGGTCAAATTCCATAGAGTAGTTGACTTCGCCCCCGCTATCCAGTCCTATCAGGTAGCCGTCCTTTAACCTCCAGCCGTCTTTCTCGAGGGACGCGGATTTACTGGAAAGTAACTGTGGATAGTATTGGTCGGTGTCCAGACCGGGGAATTTCAGCCCGGATTTGTTAAAGATCAATATGTCCTCAATGCCTTCCTCTTCTCCGAGGTATCGTTCTATGTAAATGATTCTGCCACTGGGATCTTTGAAGAAAAGGTCGGACTGGATCTGTGGAAGCGGGTTGTCCTTAGTTATCTGGTAGATGTTCTTCCGGTATCTCAGATTTGACCAGGGCACAAGGTAATTATTTATGCTAAAAGCAGCAAGACTGACCACCAAACCAATAATGATAAGTGGGAACGCTATCCTCCTGAGTGAGTACCCGCCTAATTGGAATGCTAGAACCTCCTGGTCGTGAATTAACCTGGCAAGTACGATAAAAGTGGAGACCACAAGAGCCATGGGAAGAGCGAAGCCAAGGAAATCCGGAATCTTCAGGGCGAGTAATCTGAATACAGTTAAAAAGGTTTCGCTCTTACGTAGAATTAGGTCGGAAAGTTGGACGGCAAGTGTAAGTGAGGTGAAAAGAACGAGGCCAAACACGGAAGCCAGAAATAACCATAAGATCTGCCTAGTTATATATCGATTCAAATTTTCCACCCCGCTTTCCGGCAAAGTCCCTAAATTTTCTGTTTATTAGCTAGTTTGATCGCTTGGTCTGGTAGCGGTTCTAAAACCATCTCCTAAATACGTCTTCCTGGCTACCTCTGACTCCAGTATGTCGTTGGTGGTCCCCTCCGCAATTATACGACCCTTGTGTATTAAATAGTTATAATCAGCGATAGAAATAGCTTCTTGGGCCCGGTGGTCGGATAGAACTATGCCGATCGACTCAGCTCTTTTCAGTGAAGTGAGTACTTCTTGAAGTTCTTTTACTGATTGAGGGTCAAGTTCGGAAAACGGTTCGTCGAGCAGGAAGTAATCCGGCGAGAGAACTAGTGCCCGGGCAAGTTCAACTTTGCGTTTTTGACCGGCCGAGAGTGTCCCCACTCTCCTGTCTTTCACATCGAGTATGTTCAATTTCTGAAGGGCCCTGGCAACCTGCTCTTCCTTACTTTTTTGAGAGGCGGTTCGATTGATATAGACCTTTACGTTTTCCTTTACCAGTAGGCCTCTGAATAGGGAGGTTTCCTGAGGTAGATAAGCCAAACCGTTTCGAGCCCGGACATGGATTGGTAAGT
>Ga0102934_1001902_pt1 | contig 14675 bp, 8 predicted proteins | sample SalPonR2_A_D1_MG_FD_78175 | JGI IMG/M metagenome (GOLD analysis project Ga0102934, IMG submission 78175) | Salt pond soil microbial communities from South San Francisco under conditions of wetland restoration - Salt Pond MetaG R2_A_D1_MG | ecosystem: Environmental > Aquatic > Marine > Intertidal... | reverse complement strand
GGGGGGGGGGGGGGGGGGGGGGGGGGGGGGGGGGGGGGGGGGGGGGGGGGGGGGGAGGGAGAGGAAAGCGGGGGAAGGAGGGAGGGCGAAGGGGGAGAGGAGTGGATGGGCGCGGGATCTGGGCCGGGCGTGGGCACGGCGAAGCGAACATTCCGCCAGCAGGGCACGCTCACGCTGTCGCGCCGCTTCGATGACGCGATGATGAAAGGAGCGGCCCTGTATCCTCAAGGGTTCTTCCGGGCGCTCGGGCCCCCGCGTGTGGAGCGCACGAGTCAGGACGTGGGAACCTGGCCGTCGGGCGCGGTCTGTCGTTTGGTGGAGTCCTTCGGGCATGCCGTGCTGGGTCCGCACGGGCGGGACGGAGGGTGGAGGAGAGGGGGGGCTGTCTCCCGGGCGCAGGACATATGGCCAGGCCGGCGGTTCTTGGACCTGGATATCGCGCCTCGTCAGCAGGGAGCCAGCCCCTTGCTGGGTCGAGGTTTCGTGACGGAGCCCCTCTCCCGGGTCTCTGTGACGCTAGGGGGGCCTGAGACCCTGGCGGTGGAGGAAGGAGCGACGGAGGAGCTGGAGGGAGCGGTGAACATTTTGATGTGGGGCCAGGAAACCTGGAGGCCGGCGGACGGAGAGGAAGGCGAGATGGAGGACCGGAGGGAGGAGCGGTTGCCCGAAGGGTTTGCGGAGCTGATATCTTTGGTAGAGAAAGCCTCTGTGGATGGGGTATCTTTCCAGGACCTTTGCCGCGACATGGCGTCGATACGGGCTGCGCTTCAGGAAGGGGTTACGGGCTTGAATCACGAGGGCAAGCCAGACGATGGGATCGGCGAAAACCTCGTCCGAAGTTGCCTTGACGAGGGCATCCGGCGCGGGCATGTGCTGCGCGTTCCTTCCTTTTTTGGGCCGCGATTTGTCAGCCGGACACAGGCCACGCCCTGGATGATGGTCGCGGCTCCCGGGTCTGCCACAGATGGAACTGTGGAGGACGCCGACATGTCTCCGGGTTTGGACGCTGTCTCCGCCTCTGGAACGGCTTCTATTCCTGACCACTCTTCGAACCGTCGCCAGAAGGAAAGCTTCCCTGCCACCCGACTCGCTCTGCCTTGGTTGACGATTCCCGACGGTCAGCTGCACGTGTTTCTCCTCCTCCGGGCCCTCCGCTCTCTGATTGCCGCGATCCACACCCACCCCGGCATGTCCTGGACCGCGGTCCGCTCCGACTATCTGCCCATGTTCTCCTTCTCGGAGGTCTTGCTGCTGCTGCGCGCGTGCGTGGCGGCACGGGTGCTGGAGTTGAAACGTGTGCGACAAGGCAGGCGTGCGTCGCTCTGGGAAGAGGGGCGGAGACGGATGGTGGCGTGCCTGGGCCCCGACTGGAAATATTTTGATGACCTACAGGCGCGACCGGAGCGACGCGACAGGAACGTGATGGGTGGCGACAAGGAAGGAAGGGATGAAAGGGGAGAGGAGGACACGGGGGAGCGAGACGTGCTGGTGGCTTTCCCCGGGGTGCAGAGCATGACGAGACTTGGCAGCTTGGAAGCGGCTATCCGCGCGGCAGGGCCCAAATCTGCAGTTTCATGGGACGATTATGGGCAGGAAGACAAGAACAGAAATGTTGGGTTGGAAGGGATGTAGGCACATACGCAAGCGGGCGAAATTTGTGCATCAAGTTGTACATATGCGCGCAGGTAGAAAAGACGCCAGTGTTTTTGATCAAAACATCTCTGTATCGAAGGTGTCGAGAAACATGTAAAAAGACGAAAATCTAACAAAGAGACAGGTCTGAGTGTCCCGTAATCCACGTTATTTCTGTTTGTAGAATCTGTCATGAAATTATTGTCTAGATATGCACATTTGCATCCTTGTTGGCTCCAAGCACGGCAATACCTTCCCGTGCGAATAGCGCAGCTTCAGAATTCACGTCTCTACTCATCACCTGCGCTGGAAGAGACGAGCTACTTGGCTAAAGGCCATGGAGGCCAAGAAGCAGGAGAGAAGCGGGGCGGAGACCACGACATTTCCGCTATTGTAGTATATGTCACCCGGCAAATGGCCCAAGACGAGTGGTGGACCGCGCAAGACAAAGCGGTAGGTGGCTGCAGTTATTATCAGGATCGATACGTATGCCAAAGATTTGCGCATAGACGGGTGGGTGTAGCGTGTGATGAGATTTTGACCCGCCGAGGGCAAAGACGCCCAAACTTTATCTAGCACCGCGTCCAAACCGTTCATGAATCGGCCCGAAACGTGTTGTGGCGACCATGGTGGGGCTGTGGCCGCCGCAGCACGGTGTGCGGAAGCTCGTCGAGTGTCCGTGCGCGCTTGGCCTGCCAAAGCGGAGTTGAGAAGCCCTCTAATGTCCGCATTTTCTGGAAGTAAGCGACTGCTGATCCCCAGAAACCGAGCCGCGCGGTCGTAATCACCCCGTCGCAAGGCGTCCACTCCCAATGCCTTTGCCCGTAGCGCCTCTTCCTCGTTCACAGCAGCAGTTGCTGCGGGGGGGGATGTTTCTGATGCGGGGGCTGGCCATGTTCCTTCGTATGTGGTAGGGGCTGATGCTGGAGTTGATGAGGCGTTGTCCGTGGTGACCCCATCCCCGTGCACCTGGCGGCGTCTCATGATGGGACGCAATATTTCTGCGTCGAAGAAGGTGATGAAGAACAACTGATGGTCAATTAATGAAACTGGCTCGGAAGACTTGAAAAAACAAATGACTCAACACGAACGCACCACCGGGGCGCTAACCTCCCCGGGACCGCCGTCCACTTTGTGGCAAAAACTTAATATTCATATTATCACTATTCCGTGTTCTCTTTCAAAAGATAACGACTCCACCACAATTAAGAGCGCATTGTGACTACCTTCTTGCAATTTGCTTAAGTGCCTCAATCCTCCTCCTTCGCGTGCCTATGCAACAGCCCTCCGAACGATAGTCAGTCCCCTGAAACGTCCTCCGCGCGTCGAATCGTTCTCGCCCACAACACATCCTATTTTAAAGTCACTCGCTTGCCGCTGAAGCGGCAGCACCGCTTTTGTCTTTCTTTCCCCCTTTCTTTTTCTTTCCGCCCCCCGCAGGAGGGGGTGTCGGCGTAGTGGGCGCGGGCTCCTCCAACTTAAGACTGAAGGTCTCTTGCACCTTATTCGATACGCTGTCCTTGAACTGTAAGGGGAACGGAAAGGAAGGCATGAGACCCACGGTGTTCACGACGCCTTGCTCGTTGTTTTACTCCCAACACTGTATCCCTCCTCATCCGCGTCCCTCCAGCACCGCGTACCTTATCAAAGAGGCTCTTGGACATGTCCTTGGTGACCACTGTCGGCTGCTGAGTCTTACCGAACTGTCGTTAGTTGAAGGGATGTCAATACGTATCAGCCATTCTCGCTCCTACCAGTCATATGGTCCTGTCTCTTTCCCAGTGTACTCGCACCACCCACAGAGTCAATTTCTCTCGCTTTATCGACCTCCATCTTTTTTTTCACACCTTGTCCTGGAGAGGTTTGTACAATATCTTAAACCCCCAAATGATCTGATCCCTGGGCGCGTTCTTTAGGGTGGCGTGCATGGCTTGACCCTGTTCCCGAAGCCGCCTCTCGTTGTCAAAGATGGCCTTGGACACAGCCGTCTCTACCTGCGCCTTGTATACGCCCTTGAACATGTTGGCAGCAATGCCCTCTTGCAACGACGCGTCCACGACGCCTTTGGCTACGTTGTCGGCCTTGAAAGCCGCCACAGGCATCCACAACCCCTTCATCTTCTGCGTGGCCGCGAACACTTGGAACACGGGCGTTGTCTCAATTTCGGCATTGAACTCAGCCATCGCTCGTTGCCTCTCCATTAAGTCTCGTTTCGCTTGTTTTCGTCCAAATTCAGGTCCCGACCCCTTGGCCTGTAAAGGCTTTAAACCCGAATGCTCAGGGTGCCCCCGGGGGGGCCCAGGGTGTTGCTGCTTCCTCACCTGCAGGGACGAAGGGGCGGCTGGTCGTACGAAAGCATGCGTGACGGCCACGAGGAAAAGCAGTATAGAACAGGCGATGCCTCTTCTGATGGCCATACTCGAAAATAATTGCTCCTGTGCGCCAAAAAGGGGGAGATGGTTGAGGTATCGTGTCAGGTCGTCAGGGGAGGGGAGGCTGGCGTGGAGCAAAAACGACGCGCACCACTGGATGCCTCCTGTCAGTGACAATCACAATCCACCATCGCGGCCATGACCCACGAATTTTACAATCTACGCTCTTCCTCCTCGCATTTATACCACTGGCTGCACCCACGTCGTGCAGCGAGGTCATGGGGCGCGGGCACTGGAACAGAAGGCCCAGTCCCCCGGCAAGATACCTCTCTCGCCTCCCCTTGCCACGAGCTCCGCCCCCTCGCTCGTTTTGGCCCCCTTCAATTGAAGCCGGCCATGTCTGGTCTCTTACACGCCATTCCCATACTAACAACTGCACAGGATGGTGTCGTCCAAAGTAACGACATCGAACCCGCGTGGATGGGCAAAAAGAAAATCTTCAGACTGCCCCTCCCACCTCTTCCGCGCTGCAGCAACAGCCGCTGCTACTTGCCTGCTGTGGGCCAATCACGCTTCCGGCTTTGTAATGCCTCCCCACACTCAAGTTCACACGATCTCAACATTGAGGCAAAAGAGCTCTGCCTCGACGGCAACGGTCGTCGGTGGGGACAGGGGAGGAGCACAGAGCGGTATACAGAGGCAGCGTCTGAGGGAGGGGACGGGTGTCCATGTATATGGCAACGGGGGGAGAAAGCGGGCCGGAGGCAGTAATGGAGGAGGGGACAAGGGCGCGTCGAGGAAAGACGATTTCCTCGCGCCGGATTTTGACCTAGAGGAGTTGCTGAGGGAGGAGGGGGGAGAGAGTTCGTGGGAGCCGCGGAAGGAGCGGCCGGATCCCCCCTCGCGTCGAAGGCATCCAGGGTCCGGTCCGGAGGCGAGGGGGAGAGGCGCATACATGGGAGGCAATGCAGGCAGCCAGTCGGCGCCGGAGTCGTCGCGCCGGCCATCGCCACGGGTCGAGCGGGAGGAGCGGGGGGAGCGAGGGCCTCGAGAGATAAGCGGGGAGGAGTACCGGCAGCAGCGACGCTTCGAGGGAGGGCGGCGTCGGCCTGCACATCGACCGCAGGGAGGACCGGGACAGCGGACGCCAATGTGGAACCGGCGGGGGCCAGAAGAGGAACATGGGTGGGAAGGAGAGGAAGGGAGGGAGGGAGGGAGGGAGGGATGGAGGGAGGATGAGATGGGGGCCGAGGAGGGGGAAAAAGAGGTGGAACCGACGGAGTACTACGAAGAACGCTTTCGGGAGGGGGGGCTGCGGACCGAGGCTGATGAGGGTGGCTTGGATGAGGAGAGGGCCGCGCGTCTGGCGGACACCTTCTTCTTCAGCCGGAAGACCTTCGAGGAGATCGGTGCCTCCCCCGAGGCCCGGGCCGCCCTGGGGTCCATGGGCATCGCCCGCCCTTCCAAGGTCCAGACCATTGCCTACCCGCACATTCTACAGGGATCCTCCTGCATTATCGCCGAGCAGACGGGCTCGGGGAAGACCCTGGCCTACCTCCTCCCCCTCTTGCAGCGACTCCGGGGCCTGGAGGGGGGAGGGGAGGGCAAGGGCGGCTTGGGTCGCGCCCCTCCCAAGTCGCCCCGCGTGGTCGTCCTTGCCCCCACCGCGGAGCTGGCGGCACAGGTTGCCTCGGTGGCCCGGGCAATGACCCGCCACATGCCGTTGCGGGTGTGCTGTGTGACGGGGGGGAAGAACCCGCGGACGCAGGGGGAGATGCTCAAGCAGGGCGTGGACGTCCTGATCGGGACGCCAGGACGGGTCCAGTACCTGCTGGAAGAGAATAAGGTGCTTTTGGGGGAGATGCAGGCCTTGGTCTTGGACGAGGTGGACGTGATGTTCCTGGACGACTCCTTCGACCTGGCCGTGATTGGGGCCGCCGCCCCCGCGCACACCCAGTTTCTCTTCGTCACCGCCACCCTGCCCGTGCCCGTGGCGGACCAGATCGCTCGAGAATTCCCGGGCGTGAAAAAGTTATGGGGTCCAGGCCTGCACAAGATCGCGCCTCAAGTGGAGGAGGTTCTGGTGGATTGCTCCGGCCCCTGGGAGGAGGAGCGGAACGAGGAAACTGGCTTTGTCCGAAAACGGGACATGCTGGTCCAGAACCTGCTCAAGCACCCGGCGCCTCGCTCTTTGGTCTTTTGCAATTCCATTCCCACATGCCGCAAGGTGGAAAATGCGTTGCGCCGGGCGGATCGACAGGAAAAGCGATGGCAGGTTCTCGCTTACCACTCTGCTGTCAATCCTCAGGACCGGCAAAAAAACTTGGACATCTTTTCGTCACGTGTCGAGAGGCCTTTGATAATGGTGTGCACTGATCGAACATCCCGCGGTGTAGATTTCGATACGGCTGACGTACAGCACGTCGTGCTCTTCGACTTCCCTCGAGACCCGTCAGAATACGTACGGCGGGTAGGGAGGACCGGAAGAGCGGGCAGGGTGGGAAGAGTTACGGCATTGGTATTGGGGAGGCAAGTGGGTTTGGCCAGATCGATCATGGAAGGAAACAGTAAGGGGGCCCGGGTGCATCCTGTTCCGAATTAGATGTTGAAAAGCCGCAAGAGGAAGGAACAACGGAGATGACACTGAGGATGGAGGGTTAAAAGAGGTTTCGCAAGGGAGGCATTTTCTCGGAAGGTAAATAGCAACTCTGGTAGAGGTACCGAAAAGAACAAAGTCTGACCGATTTGTAGAGTACCACAGTGCACATCTCTACGAAACTTTCGTTTCGTTCTGACACTCAGGAGCACGTTCCCGGGCATGGGCCGTGACCTAACCTCCTCTCCTCGCGCGTTGACCCTCTCACTTTACCCTCCCACACACCAACATCACAGCATCTTCACACACTTGTAGGGCAATGTACTCCTCCCTCGAACAAGTTTTGATTCCACAAATCCATGATGATGATTGCCATGAGGTGGTCGTAAGTGACGAGGAGACTCAGACGCAATTTTGCTTCGAATGCGCAATGGACTGCTTCAAGTCACCGAACCTCCTCACGATTCAAAAGCGACGCCTTTTGATAGGCATGAGTGCTGGGTTTACGCAATTGGACCGCATTGACGAGGCTCAAGGGACTGAAACAGATCGAGACGAACACGGGAATAGCGTCGACGAGCTTTCAAACTCACAGAAGCAGGCTACGATCGAACTCCCGTGCAAGGTAGTAGGAGATCGCATCATTCGATCCTATTTTGAACACGTTGTTCTTCGGTGTATGAACCCCATAGACGACGTTGACGTAATACCAATTCTTTTGAAGACAACGATGCAACTCTTTGCTCACGCGACCTTGGATGAGCAAACCGTAATGGCGTTGTACGAACAGTTGCTGCACACGTGTCGCGCCAACGGAATCCGCGAGAGCCTGCACATTATTCAGCTCCTTTCCACCATGCTCGAAAACGCCGATAATAATGGCCCCATTCTTCATTTCGATCACCTACTTGAAAACATCGAAGGAGAAGATATTTGGCACCATAATAACGGAACCAACGGACATCCATCGCTCTCCTTCGCTACCTCTTTGGTGGCTTTTGTCGATCTTGTGGCAGGCGATTGTTTCCGGGATTTGTGTGGGGCAAGCAAAGATGGGAAAGAGAGATTTGCATGCAATGAGAGTGGTGGGAGGGAGAGACAAGTTCAGCTTCTGCGCCTCCTCCTCCTCCTTGTCCGAGGCCCGCGGACGAAGGCCCTCCTACTTAGGGAGGGCGTCATGTCGCGGCACATGAATCGCATTCAAAGCCTCTCAAACCTAGGGCAGGGATCTCTAGGAGCTGCAACGCTGATAAGAAGCGTGGAGGGTGCGTGGATAAAAGCTATTCTGGCCTTATCTGTTGTCCTCATACCTTCGCCGGATCCAGGGCCATTCACCGACATTACCCTTGACACAACAAAATTGAAAACACGGAAACGGCGGTTATCGCAGAGAAATCTAGAACCTCTGGGGCGAGTAGCAAAAAGTAAAGAAACTACAGCAGGGCTTCTGCCCTGGCATACGACGTTGGCATCAACGCTGGCAAAAGATTTAATCATCAGTGCAGATTTGGAAGTGGCATTCGGAGCCGGGTCCTACCTCCTCCTCTTGCTCTCCTGTCTCCTTCACGGTCCTGATAAAAGGGGGAACGAGCTGGCTGAGGAGTTGATACGAATTGGTCTCGTCGAATTTTGCTTGGAGGGTATCCGAAACGTTTTGAGGTTTGCTGTAAGCAACGGGCATCAGACGCAGCAGCAACGAAATCAGGAGCAAGGCGATAAAATTACCCTTCTGCTGTGTCGCTTGATGTGGACACTAAGCCGTGCTCAACCTTTAGGATTTTACGGATCGCAGCGCTTTTCTCCGTCCTTGTTCAAGGAACTGGTTGAATTGTTGCAAGGCTTAGCGGAGAACGAAAGTTTGGCTCGCGTCAGTCGCCTATCTTTGGAAATGGAGGATCCGCATGAGCTGGTTAGCTACGAGGAAACGGGAAGTAAGGACTGGCTTGTAATGGATGCGAGCGCGCCGAATCTAGTCTTGAGTATCATTCACGCCAGTTTGACGCAGACACGTGTGATATATGACGAAGATTTGATGGGCAGATTGCTGCAGGTGCTTAGGCACTGCCAAAATAAGGATAATGAGGAGCACCCATTGAATTCGCAGCAAGATCCTACGAGCAGCTTCTCGTCTACCTTCCCACTCCAGCTTTTACTCTTTTTATCGGAATATCTAGGGGCGATAAGCAACAAGCTTCTCTTCCCTTCTCATCCCATTCTGGAAAGTTTTCTTCATTGCTTGAAAACCCAAATCATTTTTTTTCTCTGCTTCCCTATATGCCTCCCATCCTATTCAAAAGCGGGGACAACGTTTATGTTGACTTTGGCTCTGGCAAATCTACGTGTACTGGACATCCTTTCTGTCCGGCATTATCACCATCATCAGCCGCGGCTTCCTCCGTCGCAACCTAATCTTCTTTCCCTCCTGCTGGACGCAGCGATGCAGCTTCTTGTGCTCTTTTCGGGCACAGAGAGGCGAAGTCCAGGAGATGAATACGCGATTTGTCATTTGTACTCAAAGCTTCTGCTGTTAATGTCAGATGCTGAAGAGAAATGTTGCACCACTGAATGCATGGGCAATGACATAGACCGAGACAGCCACAGGTTGAGTCAACTCTTGCTGGATACAGGGGTATTTGAAATGGCTATTCAACACATCAGTTATTTGGAAGAAGGGGAGAACGTTGAAGAGAAAAACGTGGATGTATTCAGTCAAATAGCCGCAAGGCTTTTGACAGACGTCTCCGACAAGTCCGAGGGATTGGATCCATGTCATCTTACTCGCTTCGTAAGGCAAAACCTCAGGACCTTGCATTCTGCCACCCTCTCTGATGAAATAGCAGAGATTTGGCTGTGGTTGTTGGCGCAAGATCTGCATTGTCTCTGTCGCTGGGAAGCAGAAGACTTAGTAAATGGTTGCTCGCGTTTCGAGCTGCTTCTACTCATATCCCGACGCGTGTGGCGAAAACGTAGACCTCACGTTATAGTTCCGGGGGAGGAGATAAGCAAATTGCTTATAAGCTGGGGAAAACAAGCACAGCAAGCAAGGGAAGAGGCCTATCTAGGGCGAATTCTGACTCCTCTTTCCATTAAGTTAATTCTTGATTTGGCCCTTGGAGGTAGTAGCGTTCCTCGTCTCGCTCCAGAAGTGCGTGCTGGTTTGCAGACCGTTCTACAAGCCTTTTGCGTGAGAGAAAACAAGGGAGTAGATACATTTTGTTCTATCTATTTGTCATGCCACGGTCCATCCCATCTACACTCCTGCCTCGCTCTTGCCGATGCTACGGGAGTGCAATTCATCGTTCACCGTTGGATGGACCAACTGGTCGAGGATAAATTGAACGTCGAGATATCAGAGGGAAGCAATGGGCCCTCACTGTTTGCGCGAGTCTTACATACGTATTTCAACACGGGCGCGGGGGATGGTCGCAGCGTGCTTTTGGCCCTTTTACAGTACATGAAAGCCGCCTCCTCGCATCGTCCGACGCCGCGTCTTGCCCAAGCTTTGACCTATCTTTACACTGCATCCTGTTGGTCTCAATTGTGGGCATCATGCGCGGACACGTGCAGTGAAACATTGCAAATCTTGCACGACATGATTTTGCCCGTCCTAGTAGACGGCTCAAGCATTTTAGAGGGCCAGACCGCGCTACGCCTCACAAATGAAACGAAGGAGGAAAATCAGATCATGCCTGACGTGCAGACTTTAGCCGTGCAAGTCATTCAAATTGTCAAAGCCGCACTGCAACATGCTGCATGGTCCGCTGATTTTACACCTGTCTTGAAGACAACCAGCCGCATTCTCCTTCTTGCTACTGCCCCCCCCTTGAAAAACCCGCACGTCGGAGCCGCGCTGCTCGCTTTAATCAACGATATTACTAGGCGAGGACACGATGAGTTTTTGAACCAGTGCGCAGGCATTTTGGATCTTGCTTGGTCTTTTGAGAGCGCATCTCCGCGTCTCGCAACAACAAATGCACTTCTATATTGTCTACTGCTTCTTCACCACCGGTGCACGCGCACGCAAGCTCAACTCCAAGGCTTGCGGGGCGAGCATCAGACCAACGTGCAAGTTAGGGCCGATGCAGACAGTTTCAAACCTTCTTGGCTGTCTCATGCATTCTTTCGCATTGATTTTCTCGAAACATGTATCCAGCCGGACAATGATGATGAGCCCACACAGGAAAGAAGAAGAGTTGCTCTGGCATTGCTTTGTTTGATGATGACTCGTGAAAATCGTACCTTCCTCACGCTGAGTCCGAGTAAATTGCAGGGAGAAAAATGGGAAGTAAGCAAGGATAGTAGCGCTTTCCGCAAAGGCTCCACAAAGTTTCGAAAAATGCGTCTAAATGTACAGGCCTGCTTACTGGACTCCGATGCACGTGTGCGGGAGTGTGCCATGGCATTGCTTCTCCAACTCTGGGACTATGCTTCTCCTACAGCTTGGGATATATTTCTCTTGCAATCTCCTCCTGTCATCTCTTCTCTTGCTTCTGGCACTTCCTCGTATGCACCCCTTTTCGTCGCTGCCTGTCTTCTAAGTGGAGAAACAAGCATTCACAACGTAATCTGTAATCCTTTGGGAAACGAGACATTTCTTGTAGACCATCTTGTTGCTCGAGTGCAAGCGGTAATCCACGGCGTACGTGCAGGAGAACGCGACTCTTTGCCCGCGTACTACCCCTCACTGCTCTATTTTTTCCAAGCACTGACCCTAACCGGCCACATAAAACATGAGCAGCAATTGACCTTACAGCGCATTCTCAAACCATCATCACTAAAAAATGATGGACGGAGTGGAAACAAGAGCGACACTCAGTGGATGTTGGCTGTAGATGATGCCCGCCTGGTGGACTACGACGAAAGTGCGTGCCAAGAGCAAGGTTTGGTTGATGTTGTCAAATACATGGATTACAGTGATCCTCATGATAGGTTGCGGATAACAACGACAGAGGGTCTGCGGTGTGGATCTACATGCGCGTATCCGACGCATCCTCGCGAGGTAGACCTTAAAAAAGTGGTAGAAACATTGCGAACCATGAAGTGAATGCGCATCCAATCGCCGCCAAAATAAGAAGTCCACAGCGCTTTAAAGAGAAAAATTGCTCGACGCATTTCGAGGGGGGGATCTTTTCTTAATATGCAGTTGCCTATTTCTTTGCTAAAATGAAAACATCAATTAAAGCTTGCTTTTTGGCCGGGACACATGTCATACCCACGACCTATTCAGGGTTGCAGAGTAAATACCCATCCGGACACAATGAAAAAAGAGGTTCCCCCAGTCCAGCAGCTCCTGCCGTGTCATCCGCGCCGTTCGATGTCAGGGCTGAGGTCAATCGTTGCAGATCATTCTCAAGCTTTCCCAAGGGCTTACCAACCTTCTTAAAACGTGATAATCCAGTTTTGGCCGGGTCCATGTCGCGAAGGATATCTTCCACCGTTATTACGTCGGAGAGAACCTGTCGCAATACTTTGTCGATGACTTTTCGTTTCCCTACGATAGAAACCTGGTCCATGGCTGCCCCGGTCATTTGCGCATCCAAAGTGCCGTCGACTGCCGTCGTGACCGCCTCAACATCGAACGCTTTCTGCACATATTTCAAGTCTGTCGGTTTGTCACTGGTTATTTCCGCTTTTACTGCTTTAACAGCGCGCAAAAAGTCGTTCAGAACTTCGACACCCTTGCTAGAGGGAACAGAGCTTGCACCAAGGATTGTCGACGTTGTCACGACATGCGCTGAATCGGGCACCGCATTCGCTAGAGAAGGGTGTCCTGTTAGTAGTACGCTACAACCCACCCAAAATTTAACCATATTTCCGAACGATAAGGGTGATTTACTCGCGGTCATTTTTGTGTGGGAGACAGGCCTGGACGAGGAAGGGGCAACAGGGAAGACAAACGCAGTGCCAGATGCGAACAAAGCGCACACCACCAGTGTACAGGTAGAAAAATGTCGTCTTCTCACCACTATTGGAGCCATGGTGACCTGTGTTTATGGATTAGTTGCCACAATACGCGTGTTAAGGACGTAAACTGGCATTTTCGCTCTTTCTTCCTCCTCCAACCTCCTCTGTTCGAATTACGGTTGTTGCCATTTGACTTATGTTGGCAACTACAGTGCACGAGCACCTTGCTCCCATTGCTTTTTCCGTGCGGCGACAATCAAGGCGATTCAAGCCACACATTTACATAGCGTGCGACCCCAAAGACACTTGTCTGTGACTTTGTGGGCATTGACCAGTGTGTTTGATGTCAAACAGGAAAGGGTGGATCGGGGTTGGACAGTGTCGGCATCGGCCGGGCATCTGGGGGCTTGCCCCCCCTGGAGATCTTGGGCCACACGCACGTTGGTTTGCTTCATTCGTGCGGTGACGAAGGCAGGAGGATTGCTCAAGTAACGTGCGTTTCGAGTTGTTGATGGTCTGGGTGCGACGACTGCCCATGTGTATCGGCGGTGGCCTGGACTGCTATGAAGCAAGGACGTGGATGCTGGCTTGGGTCGCCCACGTCGACCCCCACCCCGATCTAGTCTCACCGACCCCTCTCCGTGTAGACAGACCCGCACATGCCCACCAAAGCCACAAACTCATACAAACGACAGCTATAACTGACATACATATCCGTCTTGTTCGTCCTGTCCGGACCTTCAAGATGGCTGTGATGTTTTCCGGCTTCTTCAGCTTTAGTCAACATTCTCTTCCCCCCCTCCCTTCCCTTTTCGTTCAAAACAGAACTCCCCTCCAATTCAAGACATTCCCAGACCATGAAGTGCTCGTTGCTTCTTGCCCTGGTGGCTCCGACCATGGCATTCATCCCGATGAAGCCTGTTGTACCTATGGCAAAAGCCCAAGCTCGCGTGAAAGGGCAAACGCGTATGCAGGCGGACATGCCCGGCCTTGCCTCCGCTCCTGGCCAGCCCACCATCGAAAGCTGGTTGCTCGACAATTCCGAGAAGAAACTATGTAAGTAAAATTGGGAGAGAAAGGTCCATAATTTGCGTAGAGTTGTTTCGATGCTTTTAAGAATCCTGACTGGCGTCCACTCGCACTCGGCATGATTCGGTGCGGCATGATTCGGTGCTTACTTTCCCTACCGGCGGTTCTCTCCCTTATGTCGCTCGCTCAACAGCCAAGGCTGTCTTGGGCCTCTTCAGCGCTTGCAAGGAGATCGCATACAAAATCCGCACCGCCTCTTGTGACAAAATGGCCTGCTTCAACGAGTTTGGGGACGAGCAGCTCGCCATCGACATCCTGGCCAACAACGTCTTGTTCCAGAACTTGAAGGACTCCGGCGTGGTCGCCACGGCCTCCTCCGAGGAGACCCCGACTGAGGACCCGATGGGCGGCGAGGGCTACTCGGTGGCCTTCGACCCTCTGGACGGCTCCTCCATCATCGACACGAACTTCGCGGTGGGCACCATCTTCGGGGTCTGGCCCGGCTCCCGCCTGACCGGGATCACAGGCCGAGAGCTGGCTGCCTCCGGGATCGCCGTGTATGGGCCACGTACGACCATCACCTTTGCCATTGACGGTGTGGAGGGCGCGCACGAGTTCTTGCTCGTGGACGACTTCACGGCCCGCCACGGCCAGTGGATCAAGACCAACACCTTCACGAGCATCGGCGAAGGGAAGCTGTACGCCCCGGGCAACCTGCGCGCGACCAACGACAACCCCGGCTACGATGCTCTGCACAAGTTCTGGCTACAGAACAAATACCAGCTCCGGTACACGGGCGGCATGGTGCCGGACGTGAACCAAATCATGGTCAAGGGCAAGGGTGTCTTCGTCAACCCCGAGTCCCCTTCCGCCAAGGCCAAGCTCCGCCTCCTCTACGAGGTGGCGCCCATTGGGTACGTGATCGAGAAGGCCGGCGGTGCGTCCTCGTACGGGGCCGGCTCTGTCCTCGACCTGAAGGTGTACAAGACCGAGGACCGCACTCAAGTCGCGTACGGGAGCAAGGACGAGGTCAAGCGTTTCGAAGAGATGGTGGGAACCAAGTTTGCCACTTCCCACCCGGACACTGCCGCCAAGAATGCCGCGCATGCCTAGACAGACAGTGGGAGATGGAGGGAGGGAAG
>Ga0102934_1001901_pt1 | contig 14681 bp, 11 predicted proteins | sample SalPonR2_A_D1_MG_FD_78175 | JGI IMG/M metagenome (GOLD analysis project Ga0102934, IMG submission 78175) | Salt pond soil microbial communities from South San Francisco under conditions of wetland restoration - Salt Pond MetaG R2_A_D1_MG | ecosystem: Environmental > Aquatic > Marine > Intertidal... | reverse complement strand
TAGTCAACCACATCATCTGAGCATCAATATTTGTATTCCAGAGATCGATATCGGAAAAATCCTTAGCCTGAATTTCCTGAGCCATCTTATACATCATTCCCGAAGTTTCGCGAATTACATTGGGTTTTTCGCAGACAGTGACTGATTTGTAACCATATTTTTCAGCATGTTCAAAAGCTGCCCGCAAAATGCGCTCTGTAGCTGCTTTGGTAAAAATTCGGGTCGATACGGAGAGTTCATCTTTGGGCACATTACTGAAATTTTGCTGAAATTTTTGATGAGTATTAAGCGCATCATAGACCTGCTTGGGAGGATCACTCCACTCGACACCTCCGTAAAGTCCCTCTGTATTTTGACGAAAAATTACAACATCGACTTCTGGTTCATCAATCTCATTATTAGCGCCACGGCGGATAAAATTGAGGGGATTACCTTTGTAAGATTTACAAGGTCGCATACAAATATCAAGTCCAAAATGTTGACGAAGGCCAACAATAGGACTGGAGTAAACAAGACCCTTACCCTGCAACTCGGGTTTCAGCTCAGCCGCTGCAGCATCTTTTGGTTTAGAAGTAATGGCACCAAAGAGAGCTACTTTATGTTTTTCAATAATATCAATAGTTCGCTGGGGGAGAGGATTACCCTCTTCGCACCAATATTTCCAGCCAATATCAGCATGGACGTATTCGGCATCAAAACCAGCGGCATCCAGCACACGAATAGCTTGCTCTAATACTTTTCCTCCTATACCATCACCAGGCATTTTTACAATAGTTCTTTTTGACATGAAACCTCCCTTAATTATTTTATAAATGAGTAAACCGGATCGATCTCAATCCTGAGTTCATGATCCGGAAATTCTTTATGCAATCTTTTTCTTAGTTCTGAGCAGCGTTCAATATCTTCACAATTTTTAATACCGGGATTTTGAGGCACAATATCGAAAATTATCAAAGAGTGTCCTTCTTGATTTGTCATACGAAGATCATGGAAATTTTTTATATCTGGACTACCAGACAAGACTTCTTTGACAATAGCGTTGGCCTGTTTGACATCCTCGCTATCAATGTCGATGGGATCAACATGGACTGTGGCATAGGCATCCAATTTTTCTCTGAGCACGGCTTTGACTTTATCACCTACATCATGAATTTTCATAATCCCCAAATTTTGATCAACCTCTACATGCAAACTGATAAAATGTTTGTCCCCATAGCTATGGACAACAATCTCGTGAGTATTGAGGACTTCATCTACGTCCATGCTGATTTCCTGGATTTTTTTGACAAATTCTGGACTAGGAGAAGTGCCTAAAAGAGAATCTGCTGACTCGCGAGCAATCGAAAAACCGGCCCATATCAGCAATACTCCTACACCAATTCCACCTACACCGTCCAGAAATGGATAGCCCAAACTTGAGCCAATTATCGCAGCTAAAACAAGAATAGAGCTGATTGTATCGGTATAATGGTGTAAAGCTTCAGCTCGTAGCGCTGATGAATTTATCTTTTTTCCTATATAATTGGCAAAAGCTCCTAGCCATGTTTTCATTAATACAGTAAGAATAACAAATAAAATTACACCAATTGTCACTTTTTGTACTTCAGGATTCGAAATTCTATCAACTGAAGATGTAATGAATTCAAATCCGGCAATACCCAGAATAATGGCAATCACTAAGGAGGTTATATATTCAGCTCGTTGATGCCCGAAAGGATGATGCCGGTCAGCTGGTTTATCAGATATCTTATAACCAATTATAACTACAATAGATGTTGCAACATCAGACAGCGAGTGAATAGAATCAGCTATCAAAGCAATTGAATTGATCAATAATCCAATAATTAGTTTAAAAATAAATAGAAGTACATTGCAAACAATACTTACCCAGCCTTCAAGGCGTCCGTATCTAGCCCTAGTTTTAGATTTTTTGGTTTCTGATTTGAGTAAATTTTTTGGAATCACCCAATCAAATAAAAATTTATTCATTTGATTCCCAGTTTTTTTCTGGTATAAGGGATTAATCCCCCGGCATCAAAAATTCCTACAACTTCTTCAGGTAAAGGCGGAAAATCGTATTCAGCTTCACTTGTATAAATTTTTCCAGCATCTGTATCGATTTTTAATTGATCGCCCTTTTCAACGGCCTCGACAGCCTCTTTAGAAACTAGAGCGGGAAGACCAAAATTGATGCAATTCCTGAAAAAGATTCTTGAGAATGATTTAGCGATTATTGCACCGACTCCGGCATATACAAGACAGGATGCAGCCTGTTCACGGGAACTGCCACAACCAAAATTTGTCCCACCAACAATTATATCGCCTTCTTCGACATTATCAGAAAAATTTTCATCTAGATCCTCTAAAGCAACTTTTGCCATTTCTTCAGGATCTGATAAGGTGTAAGTATATTTTCCCGGAAAAATAACATCAGTATTAATATCATCGCCATATTTCCAGATTTTTCCCTGTATAATCATTTCTCCTCCAGTTTTTTATTTTTTATTTCAAATTGATTATTTCAAATTTGCAATCTAAAATTTGCAATTTGCAATTTTCAATCTACCTACAATATTCAATCATCTTTTAAAGAGCCTTTTTATTTCAAATTGGTTATTTCAAAGTTCATATTTCAAATTGGTTATTTCAAATTTGCAATTTGCAATTTGCAATCTACAATATTCAATCATCTTTTAAATAGCCTTTTTATTTCAAATTTGCAATCTAAAATTTGCAATTTGCAATTTGCAATCTAAAATTTGCAATCTAAATTTTCTTTCCTTTCGCAGTTTTAACTGATTTAGATACTATTTTTATTAATTCGTAGGATTCATGGATTAATGGTTCAATTTTTTTACTTTTTACTAATCCTGATTGACGCAATAATTTTAGCCAGTAATTGGATTCCCGCATTTCTTTTAATACAATTTGTAGTTTATGACAGAAATCTGCTCTACTTTCAGCAGCAATTGTCTCTTCATAATTGGCACCACAGGAAGTTGCAGACCGAATGAGCTGTTTATAGATGTGCCTAGCAGAATAGGTGTTGGGCAATTTTTTGCTGATTTTGATAATAGCAACAGCAAAACTTAATAACCTTTCTGCTAATGCGTTTGAATCCACTTTTTTATCCCTTTTATTTTAAATTTCAAAGTTCAAATTGATTATTTCAAATTTGCAATTTAAAATTTGCAATTTGCAATTTTCAATGAGCCATCAGCTAATTTTTCCATTCAGTGCAGTAAAGGCAGCTGTTCTAGGACTTCCCAGATAGACTTCAGAGTTTTTATTTCCCAGGCGGCCTTTGAAATTTCGATTGGATGTAGCCAGTGCTTTTTCTCCATCAGCCAGAATGCCCTCATGATTTCCCATACAGGGACCGCAACCAGGATTCATTATGACGGCACCAGTTTTTGATAGAATTTTGATCCAGCCCTTGTCCAGTGCTTCATTGTAAATTTCTTTGGATGCCGGAAAAACCAGCATGCGGACATCATTATGGACTTTTTTACCTTTCATAATATTGACTACAACTTCAAAATCTTCGATTCTGGCATTAGTGCAGGAACCGAAAAAGACTTGATCAATTTCAGTTCCTTTAACCTCAGAAATTGGAACCACATTGTCAACAGTATGGGGCTTTGCAATCTGTGGTTCGAGATTGGATACATCGATTTCTATAGTCTCTACAAAATTAGCATCATCGTCTGATTTCACCACCTCATACTCGTGATCAACTCGCGAATCTAAATAATCAAGAACCTCCTGATTGGGAATTGAGTAGCCGGCTTTAGCACCAACCTCTACAGCCATATTGGATAATACAAATCTGCTGGAGGGAGACATATCCTCGATAACCGGTCCTGAAAATTCAATGGCTTGATAAAGAGCACCATCGGCACCAATTTTTCCAGCGATATAAAGAATCAGGTCTTTGGCTGAAACTTCTTCCGGAATATCACCTTTTAGGATAATTTTGATCGTTTCCGGCACTTTTAGCCAGATTTTACCACGGGCCATAATAACGGCCATTTCACTTCTGCCAATTCCGCAAGAAAAAGCTCCAAAAGCACCATAGGAAGTGGTATGAGAATCGGAACCAACTATCAGTGCTCCCGGATAAACATGACCTTTTTCATGGATAACCTGATGACAAATACCGGCTTCAATGTCATAGAAATTTTTAATGCCCTGTTTTTTTACAAATTCCCGAATAATTTTATGATTCTGTGCTGATTTTGCATTGGCAGCTGGTGTGATATGGTCTAGAATAATGACATGTTTATCAGGATCATAAACATCTTCAACTCCAATATTGTAGAACTTATTGGAGATGTCAGCAGTGTTGTCATGGGACATGGCAACATCAGGCTCTACTTCCACAATATCACCAGCCGACACATCCTTACCGGATTTTTTACTTAATATCTTTTCAGCAAATGTTTTACCCATCTATTCCTCCTGCTTTAAAATGCCTTTAGTTAATTATTTCAAATCTCTGCTTTCCGATTTATCTTTTTTAGATTCTTATTTGTAAAAAATCCATTACAATAAAAATATATTATTCTATTTGGTAATTATCAATAAAATAATTCAAAAAAAATATAAAAAATGATATAATGGTTAAAAAAATAAAGGAAAAATGTAGTAAATCTTAATATATTAAAATATAGTTGCCGGGAAATGGGTGATTGGATGGCTGGATGGCTGGATGGCTGGATGTTTGGATGATTGGATGGTTAGAGATTTGGAAGGATGATTGGATAGGGGGAGTTATATTTTAAATGGTGAACAATTCGATCTATTCATTCATTATGCATATTCATTAAAAAAGGGCTGAATTATTACAATCCAGCCCCTTATATAGAATCACTCATGATGGATTAAATTAAAAGTCCAGAATAATACCAATAGTGGGTAGAACTGTTCCGGTTGTGTTGTCAATTCTATTAAGAACGTATTTTTGTTCTGCTTCCGGTGCCTCCGGATTAGCGATAATTCTATTTCCCGATTCATCGGTTTCAGGTATCAGGATATCAGGTTGTTCAGCCTGATAATTAAAGGCATTCTGGACATCAAGGTAAAGGGTGAGGGCAAAGTTTGAGAAATAAAAGCGGCGATCTACTCGAATATCGAGTTGCATAAAATCTTCCAGCCGTTTAGAATTGTAAGCTGAAAAATCCAAAAATGGTTGTCCACGAGTATTCCAGGCTGTGATCGATGCTGATTTATCCAGATCGTAAGGAGTATAGGGAAGGCCACTAACATAGCGGAAGCGGTAACCAGCCTGCCAATTTTTCATAAAAGGTTTAGAAGTAGTCATTGTAAAAATGTGACGACTGTCCCAGCTGCTTGGAATATAATCACCTGAAAGATCATCAAATTCACTCTTTACCAGTGTATATGAAACGATAGATTCCATATCTTCGAAAAGCACATAGCGACCGGAAAGTTCCAGCCCATAAGCCCGGCCTTCGCCTTTGGAAATAATCTCTTCGTCACCAATTACAGCGAAATCAGCACCTTTGTTAGCTAATGAAATGGAATCATCCAAAGAAAGGGGATAATCACTGTATTGCTTGTAAAATCCTTCCAGACTGATTTTGGAATCGGAGTTCCTGAAAAATTCAATACCTCCGATAATATGACTTACTGAAATATATTTTATATTATTTTCTTTATTGGCCAATTCACCAGCACTATTCCTAAAGCCTAGAGAAGTATAAGGTGGTAACTCATGATACAAACCAGTGTTGAAATTGAGGTTCAAAGTTTTTGTAAGTGAATATGAAGCAGAAAAACGGGGAGAGAACTGATCAATCAGATTATTCATACTACTGGAATAATTGTTAGCATCACTGCGAACTCCAAGTGATAGGCGCAATTTATCTCTTAGATAAGCCTTACTAACCTGTCCTGACAGACCCCATTTGTAAAGAGTTAAGTCAGTATCATAATCGACAATTTCAGTTTGATTACCAACAAATCGTTTTTGATATGTTTCATTAAAATAATTGGCCTGCTCAACTTGGGCACCAAGAACTACTTTGTAGCCCTTATTTCGGTAAGTATTATTAAAACGAAATCTATTCTCTACTTCCTTAGATTGATAATCCAAAATTTTATTCTCAGGATCTTTTTGATTATTAAAATATTTATAAGATTCATTATTGAGAACATTACGACTGAAAATATAATTTTGGAAACTTTTACCGGAAATATGTTTGAAATTACCACCGATCATATAGTTCCATTGATCCTGTTCTGGCAAATAGTTTAAAATATACTGTTGTTCGGCATCAGGATCGTCAAGACCTGTATTGAGGCGGGATTGATCCAGGGCTCCCAGACCAATCAGCGTTATTTGATTCTTTTGGTTCAAATCAGTCTTGCTTTTAAAAAGAACATCGTTAAAAGTCGGCAAAAAAGGTAAACCAATTGCATCAAAGAGAAATTGCAGATAGGAGCGTCTCAAAGATAGTAGATAAGTTGTATTATCAGAAATTGGTCCGTCCAGAGTAAAAGCGGCTTCAGATGCGCCCACTGAAACTCTTCTATTGGTGCTCTCTTTATTTCCGTCTTTAAGTTTGAATTCAAAAACACCACTCAGAGCATTGCTACGATTGGCAGGAAAAGCGCCGGAATAATAATTAACATTCTGGATCAGATCAGCGTTGATGATTCCTACAGCACCACCAGAAGCTCCCTGAGTGGAAAAATGATTTAATGTAGGTATTTTTATTCCGTCAAGATAAAAGACACTTTCACTGGGGCCACCACCACGGACAATGATATCATTGCGAAAGGATACAGAGGAGCCGACACCTGGAAAGGATTGAATTACCTTGGAAATATCACGATTGGCTCCCGGACTTTTTTCAATGTCAGAAACCTGGATTTGTTGAACAGAGACCGGGCTCTCTTCGATATTTTCATACTTGGAAGGAGTTACTGTGATTTCACCAATATTAATATCGAGTTGCTCCATTTGGATTTCGATATAGGCTGATTTAGCATTATTGATTTCGATTTCATCGGAAAAAGCAGGTTTATATCCAATAAAAGTAGCCTTGAGAGTATAGATTCCCGGTTCCAGACCGGTGATTAAAAATTCTCCGTCCATGTCAGTTGCTGCACCAGTATTTGTACCCTGGACGACAACATTAACAAAGGGGAGTGGTTCATATTTATTTTTATCCATTACTCGACCACGAATGCGTCCAGTTTGGGCTTTAAGAGGTATAAATAAAATTAATAATAAAAATATGCTGATCTTTTTTAACATAGTTTCACCTGTTTATCTTTACTTTGATAGTTTTGGCTATATCTAGAGCACTAGTGATGGTCGACAAATCTGTATAAAGATTGCCATCCTTCCCGGAATAATGGCTATGGCCAATCGGGTTAAGATAATACTCTTCTATATCTTTATTTAAATCGATTCTAACGGCATAAACTAAAGCCGGCTGGGATGAAGATTTGTAGTCAGCATTGTCTGGATATTTATTATTTGTCCAGTAATCATTCCAATCCCAGGTTTGATTTATCTCTACAAATATCCAAAAACTTTTGGGTACATCTTCTGAAATATTTGTTTGCAATTTAAAATCAGTTTTCGGAGTGGCCCCGGTTATTGCGTCAGGAAGCGGATCTTCATGGGTGGGAATTGCGGGCTCTCCGCTTATTTTAGACCTTTTGTGGAACCAATAGGGAAGAGCTGCTGGTCGAATCCTGTGCCCTGTCTCAGGTTTCCATTTATAGGCATCAACCTTTGCATAAGGCCAATTTCCAGTAGACATTGACCTTGTGGCATATAAAGTTTTCAGAAATGTCCCATCCAATTTTTCAATCCAGACTGCAAAAGTGGGATGATTGAAGGCTTTGCCCCAATCAAATTCAATTGTTAAATCTTGACCTTGAGAAATTTCCTGTCTAGTAGAGATTGTAGTATCTCCTGGAGTTACCCCAGGTTTTTTGCTAAAAGCAAAAATTGAAGCAGTTGTTGCAAAAGTAATAAAAATAATCTTAATAGTTTGTTTAAATTGCATAATAACCTCATTCATTTACATTATATAGATCAAATTTTACAGTAAAAAGTTACAATATTAGGACTTTTTTTACGCTTATCATGCAAATAATTCCAATTGCCACATTTAATCATTAAAAACTCAGATACCATATTAACCACCAAAATTTTTGTCGTCTTTAAAAAAATAATAAAACAGAACACTAAAGAATATAAACATTGATGTTTTATTATGCAATCTGAGTTTTATAATAAAATGAAGGAGGCAATTTTATTAAGAAAATTATTTATGATGATAAATAATTTAAGCTATATGAATACCACCTGAGGTACTGCAATTTATAAATTAAATGATAATAAAAAAATTGACCGTACTTTTCCCGCTAAATAAGAAAAGCAGAAATAAATTAATTACAATTATTACAGAAATTGGTTAACCAGGTTCAATTTGTTATCAGAATTGGTGAAAGGATTTCGAGCGCAGTTTACCTGTATATACTATTTATAATACCTTAGTAGAATATAAACTGTTAATAGGGAGGATGTAAAAATTTTAATTGTTGCTGAATGAAAAGATGCTTAAACTAAAATGAGTGCAGGAAAACCTGCACTCATTCATTGTTTATGCTTATAATTTCACAACGTCAGCTGCTTGTGGGCCTTTGTCGCCTTGTTTTACTTCAAATTCAACTTTCTGGCCATCTTCCAAAGTACGGAATCCACTGTCGTCGTTTAGGGCTGTATAATGTACGAATACATCATCGCCTTCTTCTTTTTCAATGAATCCATACCCTTTTTTCTCGTCGAACCACTTAACGGTTCCTTGAAGTCTTTCTTCTGACATGATAAATCCTTCTAAAAAAAATTAAAAATATCTTCTTCTTCAAACACCAATTTCTATTAACTTAATAGAATATTTCATGTTTGAATTGGAAAAATTTAATATCTATATTTTTGTATTGCAAGGAAATAATAAAAAAATAAAAAATAAATATGAAATAATTCTGAAAATTTGCATATATCAGCTTCTTTCATGGAGGTGAGTCCAGATAGTTTCGGCCAATTTTTGGCCTATCCCATCTACCTCAGTCAATTCCTCTTCTGAGAGTGATTTAAGTTTTGATACTGATTTGTAGTGTTTGATCAGGGCTTGTTTTTTCTTTTTACCTAGCCCGGGAATATCATCAAGTTGCGATTTTATGCCACCACTTGACCGAATTTTCCTGTGGTACTGTATAGCAAACAGATGAGATTCATCACGAATTCTTTTTAATAATATAAGGGCAATGCTATCCTTGGGCAAAATGATCGAGTTTTTTATTTCAGGCATAAATATTTCTTCTAGCCTTTTGGCCAATCCAATTGAAGGCAAATCACCAAGATCTAATTTGTCAAGCACATGCCTGGCAGCAGAAAGCTGTCCTTTACCTCCGTCAATAAGGACAAGATCGGGTAGGGACTTCTCTTCATCAAGCAGCCTGGTATAACGCCGATTTACTACCTCACGTATGCTGGCATAATCATCAATTCCGTCTACTGTTTTTATTCGAAAGCGTCGATACTTTGATTTTTTAGGAGCTGCATTTTCAAAATAGACCATAGAAGCGACAGTGAATTTGCCTTTGATATGCGAAATGTCAAAGGCCTCAATTCTTCTGGGTAATTTTTCTAAATTCAGGATTTTTTGCAGTTCCTGCAAAGTTTTGGGAACATAGTCTTTCCGTTTACTTTTTTTCAGTATATATTTTTTCAATTGATATTTTGCATTTTTTCCGGCCATACGAACTACTCTTTTTCTGTTGAGCTTATTGGGCTTTACAATGGTGACATTTTTACCTTTACGTGACGATAGCCAGCTAGATAACAGTCCTCTATCATCAGGATAATCACTGACCAGAACTTCATCAGGAATGAAGTCAGTGCTATTATAAAATCTCTGTAGAAAATTTTGCATGATCACAGACTTGTTCTCTTTCATAATGTTTTCCAGGAAAAATTTGTCCCGGTTGATTACCTTACCTTCTCGAATTCTAAAGACAACAGCGCATCCATCTTCAGCTTCCCATTTAAGGGCAATAGCATCTTTGTCAGTAAAATCAGTTAATTCGGCAGATTGCTTAGTTGCATATTTCCTGATAGTATCAATTTTATCTCTAAATTTTGCAGCTTCTTCGTATTTTAGACCTTGGGCAGCCTTCTCCATTTTTTCTTCAAAATAGTCTATGACTTGATCGGTTTTACCATTTAAGAAATCTTCAACTTTGTCGATCATTCTTTGATATTTTTCTTCTGTAACCCAGCCCTGGCAAGGTGCCAGACATTTTTCAATGTCGTAATTCAAGCAAGGACGATCATATTTTCCATTATTAATTTTTTCCCATGTCAGATTTTTTTTACATTGGCGGAGTGGAAATATTTCATGGATAATACGTAATGTCTTTCTCAAATTACCTGCATCTGTATAAGGCCCATAATATTTTGAACCATCTTTTTTGACTCTTCGAGTTGAGTGAACTCGAGGGAATAGTTCATTGGTCAATTTTACATAGGGGAAAGTTTTATCATCCCGTAATAAAATATTGTATTTTGGTTGATGCTCTTTTATAAGGGAGTTTTCAAGAATCAGAGCTTCAACTTCGGAATTGGTAACTATAAATTCCACATCTCCAACTTTTTTCATCATCAATTTGGTTTTAGGTACCTGACCACTGTTGGAAAAATAGGATTTAATTCTGTTCTTTATATTGCGGGCTTTACCAATATATAAAATTTCATCGTCGCTATCACGGAAAATATAGCAGCCTGGATTTACAGGAGCATTTTTGACTTTTGTTTTTAACTCAACTTTGTCTTTTTCGGACATTTACAATCCTCATTTATTCCGAATAATATACATAAAGATGTAAAATTATCAAAATATTAAGAGATATCGATAAGTGGTTTTTTGGCTAATTATTTTAAGTTGGAAATAATGAAAATTCTCAGCCAGTTTTGATCTGATTTTTTTACTGGAATTAACAAGAAAAGTCTATTCATTCTTCCTTATTTCAAAGGTGACAGTTCCACCATCGGTAAAATCTACAGGATCAGAGCATTGGATGTAGCCTTTATCTGGGTCAGATTTTTTACTCAATCCCCATTGTTCTGGTTTGGATATTCTAAAAGCATTGTAGTATGGCAATATTGCAGATAGGCTGTGCATGCAAACTGGTATTTCTGATATAAGTTTATAACCATCTTTTAATATGAATTCATCACCAATTTTAAAAACTGGGCACTGGCCTTTAATTTCAACGACTTCTATTTTTAAATCCATATTGTACCTTTATTATCTGAAGTTTTGAATTGTCAGAAAAAGGTAAATAGAAATGTTTAACTTTCCAACTGATTAATTGATACAATGAGGAAAAGGTTATAAAATAAAAAGCGCCGGTGATTGTAACCGGCGCTTTAATACTTAACAACTAATTATTAGATTTCAAAATTAGTCGATATTATCGTTGGAATTTCTTTCTCTTTCCACAATTGGTAAATAGTGCCATGTATCAGCGGGCAGATGCCAGAGGTCAAAGCGGCGTTGATCAATCAAACGCTGACCTGTCAGGAATAATTCCTTATCCCGCTCTTCAATAATAACATCTTCATCTACGCTTGCGAGAGTTGGGATACCATGACTGGTACGAACAGCATTGATAAGAGCAACTGGATCTCCAGATTTTCCATGTAGAGCAGCCAATTCTGCTAGCATCAAATTATTTTCCTGCCAGGTAATGTAGGGGATGGGAGCGCTAGAAGAGTAGTATTTGGTCTGTAAATAGAAGGTTTTGGCAGTATCGGCACCTTGGGTAACATTGAGATCTTCGGGAAGAACTTCAATCATTACTCGAGCGGCTTCACTTGAATCCTCAGCCAGATAATCTGCAAAACGATTATCAACAATTACCTGAGAACGCAGAGCACTGCTAGCCTGCTGCCAGAGATAATTATCAGCGATATTGGAATACAATGCCTTTAAGTCGGCATCACCGTCCTGTAAGCCCTGCTGAGCATGGGCGAAAGCATTGTCGTAATCGCCTTGATAGAGATTGCAACGAGCCATAAGGGAGTGAACCAATCTTTCTTCTTCAGATGTAGTAGCAAAATCCAGAGCTTTATCAAATTTGGCTAAGGCAGTATCATACATTGCCTCAGAAGGGATAAAGGGTCCGGAATTAAGAACACCACCACCTTGATCTTTTTCGAGTCCAAAAAATCCAGCGTAAATTTCACAGGCGATGCCGTTGTAAAGATAGGCATTGTATAGGCCAAAATTCTTTAGGTTATCGCTCATAGGTTCCATTCGATTATTAATTCTCTGGATAAGGTCATCAGAGAGGAACCAGAGTTCACCTAAATTGTCGGCCAGTCCATCTACACTGTTATTGTTGAGAAGTATTTCACCTTTTTCAATTTCATCAAAAGATGAGAAGGTAGCATCTTTGGCAATGTCTTTACCATAAATGAGTTGATCACCGAGAAGATCACCAAAATATACTGATCTCTCTACAGTTGATGAAAAGTTGGCTTTAATACCATTAACAAGAAAAGTAACATCTGTTGTGTCAATAAGAACCTTGTCTTCAATAATATCTTCTCTTGCGGGCAGGCCCTGAACCCAATCTTCACAAGAGAAAAAGAATATGTTTCCAACTAGTAATATAATTAATATTAGTTTTATATATTTCATAAATGCCTCCTATAAACCAAGTTGAACTTTAAAAGTGAGCGTCCTGGGATGCTGCATAGTCATAAAATCCAGGCCTCTGTCAGGATTATTGGATACTGAACCTGACATATTGACTTCAGGATCGGGACCGCTATATTTTGTCCAGGTTAACAGATTTTGTGCTGAGAGTGTAAAGGACAACTGTCTGATTCCGCTTCTTTTCCAGTAATTATTTAAAAGACCGCTAGCATCATAGGAAACACTTAATTCACGAACTTTGAAATAATCAGCTTCTTCGACAAATCCCTGATAGGTTCCATAGTAGACTGAATAATATTTCACGTAATCTTCAACCGCATTTTTATATTTATCAGTGTTATATTCACCAGTAGAATCTGCTTCAGCCATAGTTTCTTGGGCTTCAATAAGATCTACATTATTTCCAAAGTAGGTTTGATATACTTTGGTGTAATTCAGTACTTTAAACTGTGTTTTCCAATCGAATAAAGTATAGACTGTGAAATTATTGAAAAGAGTAGCGGTAAAAGATAAAGAGCCATTATAGAATGGAACTGCTGTTCCCATATCTTCTTTTTCGTCAGTTAACGAGAATTCCTGGAACTTACCATCATCATCATAAACAATCTCTTTGATTTTGTAGTCATACCAGGTATAACGGGACATACCTTCTTTGGTAACCTGTACATCAAAAGCTGAAAAGATCGGTTCTCTCAATTTTACAACTTCATCATCCTGCCAGGAGTTGAGTTGATTAAAATCAAGGGTGAAATTATTTTTTTCAACTATTCTTCCATTTAAACCTAATTCAATAGCCCAGCCCTGAACTTCACCAATATTGGCAGGAACATTTGAAGCGATTAAACCAGTAGATGGAGCAAGTTGACGACCGACAATTGAATTAACAGCGCTCATATCTGAGTATGTAGCTTCAATTCCAAAACGTCCAAACATATTAAGATCAATACCGAAGGTTGCTTCTTTGATTCTCTCAGGTTCCAATTCAATGTTACCAATTTCATCAACTGTTGCTGCCGGACCATAACCGGATTGTTCTGCTGCCCAGATCAATTTAATTGCCTGAGTAGGCAGTGGCAGCTGACCGGTTTCACCATAGGCAAAACGAAGTTTTGCCATATCAAAGAAGGCCGGTGTTAGACCAAATCTATCCAGACGAATAGCAGCATTAACCTGAGGATAGTAAATATCTGGGGCCTTTTCAGAGAGACTACTGGCAAAATCCTGTCGAAGATTAGCACCAAAAAATAACTTATCCTTAAAATTAAAACTATTAGTCAGAAAGATTCCGGCTCTCCGTTCGGTGATAAAGGCTTCAAAATAGTTTGACATCTGAGAGGCAGAAGCAATATCTTTAACTTTGTCAGAGGCTAGAGAGTCAGCCTGGGTGTAATTCATTCTTAGTTCACGATCCATCAATTGGGTCCCAATTGCTGATTTACCTGTCAAGCCATCCATAATATTGTAACTGTACTTAATGTCAAAGTTGTAGGTATAGCGGATATTATCTTCAGTCATTATTTGACGAGAACCATGGTCGTAAAGATAATTTCCCCAGGGAGGATAATAATCAATCAAACGGATACTATTATTATCAACACCAACCATACCATTTATAGATAAATTTCTTAAGGGCGTATATTGAGCCGAGACACTACCACGAAAATTACTCTGCTTAACATCTTCCTCAGCTGCAGCAATACTTAGGCTGTCAAGCCATGCATAAGGGGTTGGTCGAAAAACAGTATTTCCCAGCCATCTATAAATATTATTATCATTTTCAGGACGACTTGAGTTGGAAATAGAGTAATTTGCGGTACTTTTCAAAATTAAGTTTTCAGCAGGCATAGCATCTAGATTCAAAGCAAAGTTTTTCCTTTTGAGGAAATTGTTAATCTGAATACCCTGCTCTCT
>Ga0102934_1001900_pt1 | contig 14682 bp, 12 predicted proteins | sample SalPonR2_A_D1_MG_FD_78175 | JGI IMG/M metagenome (GOLD analysis project Ga0102934, IMG submission 78175) | Salt pond soil microbial communities from South San Francisco under conditions of wetland restoration - Salt Pond MetaG R2_A_D1_MG | ecosystem: Environmental > Aquatic > Marine > Intertidal... | reverse complement strand
GAGGGGAATTCCAATGGATGCGGCAACGACCACCGAGATAAAGGCAATTTGAAGGGCAATCTTTGATCCGTAAACCACTCTGCTGAACAGGTCCCTTCCCAGGTTATCGGTACCGAACAGATGTTGTAATGAAGGCGGCTGAAAACTCTCACCGGCCTTTGTGACGGGATTGTAAGGTGCAATCAACGGAGCTGCCACGGCAAATATGATATACATGGCAAGCAGCAGCATGCCGATAAAGGCAAGTACACCTGTCTTTGTTCTGAAGAGCTCCTTTATTCCCTTAACGATGTAATACGAAATGAACTTTTTTCTTTTCTCATCTACCATCGACATTACCCCCTAATACCTTATCCTGGGGTCTATCCAGGCGTTGATTATGTCTATGATGATACTGACGGAAATCACAAGCAGGGCAAAAATGACGATTGTTCCCTGAATGGATATAAAGTCCCGATCTTTAATCTTTTTGACCAGAAAAGTTCCGATACCGGGCCATGAAAAGGTTGTTTCTGTCAATACGGCACCGGCTAAAAGCAGTGCAAACTGCAGGCCCATAACCGTCAGGATGGGGACAAAAGAATTCTTTAAAGCATGGCGATAGACGATAGCCCCTCTTCGGATACCACGGGCTTTAGCCGCTTTAATAAAATCTTTTGTCAGCGTGAGTATCATGTTGCCTCTGACCATTCTCAGAAAGATACTCGAAATGACAACGCCAAGCGATACAGCAGGAAGCACCAAATGCCGGATAGCACTGAAAAAGGCGTCCATATTACCATCTATCAAGGTATCAATGAGTAAAAAACCGGTCTTCTCATAAAAACCGGGGATAAACTCCAGTCTACCTGAAACGGGCAGCCATCCAAGCCAAACACCGAAGACCAGCTGCATGATCATTCCAAACCAGAAAACGGGAACCGAATAAATGAAAATGGCATAAACACGCGCGGAAAGGTCCACCGTCTTTTCCCGGTTTCGCGAGGCCTCGGAGCCCCAGAAAATCCCAATAACCACCGCAATGATAAACCCCCATAGTGTCAATTCAAGGGTTGCAGGGAATCTCTCAGCGATCTCTTCATTAACAGGGCGCCTTGTGAGCATGGATTTTCCCAAATCCCCCTTTAAGAGATTGCCAACATATATCACAAATTGTTCCCCAATGGGTTTGTTCAGGCCGAGTTTTTCCCTTTTTGCCTCAATGACCTCCTGTGGTGCTTTCCCGCCAAGCATAGCAAGAACGGGGTCTCCTGGCATGATTCGAAGAACAAAAAAAATGACTGAAATCAGGATAAAAAACATGGGGATGGCCAGTAAAATCCTCTGCAAAACATAATATTTCATCGAAGACAACTGTTTTCACCTCTTTCTAACTAAAAATTTTCTGCCTCCGAAGAGGCAGAAAATCCTTATCCTATAAGTGTATTTCCCAAAAAAATTAGTCTTCTAATGAGAGTATGTAATATCTGAAAATCTGGGTGGGTTCGAGATTAATGCCCTGAACTTCAGGTTTTGCAACACACTGCTGAGTTCCCTGCCAAAGTGGTACATAGGGGACCTCTTCTGTAAGCATATCCTGAATCTTGGCATAATCTATGGTTCTATCCAGAACTTCACTGTGCTCTCTTGCCTGAAGCATTAAATCTGTGATGGTATCGTTCTGATAATAAGCTCCCATGGACTTCGCACCGGCTTCACTTAGGAAGGGCCACATGTAATTATCCGGATCGAGATAATCGGGGAACCATCCGAGCAGGAACATTTCCATCGTACCGTTGAGGAAGTATTCGACATATGTTCCCCATTCGGCATACTTCAGGTTGACGTTGACCATACCGGTTTCCTGGATGGCCTCAGCCAGAACCTGTGCCACATCGGCTTCTGTTGACCCGTAATGACTCGGTGTGTACCAGAAATCAACCTCGAGCGGATTGTCTTCTGAGTAACCGGCTTCTTTTAACAGAGCCTTTGCCTTGTCAAGATTCCTTGCAGGCATTGTTCCCTTATGGCCCCACATACCGCCGGGAATAAGGGTGAACAACGGTTCTGCTGTTCCGGCGAATACATCGCCAACGATGGCTTTTCTGTCAACGGCATAAGAAAGCGCCTGTCGAACTGTCTTGTCGCTGAGATTCTCAGACTGACACTGGAAAACGATCTCTCTAATCATCGGACTTCTACCCTCGTAAACGGCGAATTCGCCTTTTTCCTTGAAAGCCAGGAAGTCTCTTGGGTCGAGTTCTCTGTATGCAAGGTCTATTTCTCCGCTCTCAAGCGCGAGTCGCAGAGTGCTTGCGTTTTCATAGAAATTGATAACAATCGTTTTTGTCAGCGGTTTCGGCCCGAAATAATTCGGGTTCTCTTCAAGGACAATCCTGACGTCCCTCTGCCAGTCTGCAACATAGTAGGGTCCGGATGCAGTGGGAATGCCGGTGAAGAATTCATCTTCCGGTGTCTCCTCTGGATCAACAGGGAAAGCAACCGTGTAGCCGAGAACAGAGACAAAGGCGCTGAAAGGCCTTTGAAGTGTGATCTTCACGGTGTATTCGTCTAAAACTTCTACGGACTCAATAATATCTGTCAAGAGAAATGCCGGTTGTCCATCAAGCCTCATGGATCGGTCAAGATTCCACTTCACAACTTCCGCATCGATGGGATTTCCATTCATAAACTCGGCGTCTTTGTTAACCTTAAACGTATACTCAGTTGAATTACTGGCTGCTTCCCAGCTCTCAAAGATCCACGGCTTGAGATTTGCCGTTCCGACCTCATAATCAACAGGCCCTGCAAGGGTATTCTGCAGGATGTTTGAAGAGAAGTAATCATAACAGTCGGCGGGGTCAAGAATCCTAATTTTGTCTGTTGTACCTACAATGAGATGATCCTTGGCGAATGCCATAACCATCATGATAGAAACAAGTAATAAAACAACGAACAACTTTTTCATAAAAAAACCTCCTTGAATTTTTTTAGGGGAGAACACCCCTAATATAAATCATTTATCGCTTTTAGTTTTATAATTGATGAGGCGCTGGATAAGAAACATATCAACTTTTTAGTTAGCTAAGCTAAATATTATTCCATTTTATCTCAACAGATTATACCATACATTTTATTAAACAGAGTCATTAGTCCGAAACGCTCCTGAAACCGGACGTGTTATAATCCATAAACTACAAATGTAAGGGGTGATAGTGTGAAGATTTTTATTTCCATTGATATGGAGGGAATTGCCGGTACCTTCAACTGGGATCAAGAGGACAGCCATACGGAGAGGAACTTTATCCGAAGATGGATGAGAAAACAGGTTGAGTGGGTCATCAAGGGACTGCATGAGAGTCCGAAAAACGACAAGGTTGAAGAGATCTTGATTGCTGATTCGCATAACGGCGGCGATAATCTTGAATACGATATTACAGAACTGGACAACAGACTCTATCTTATTTCAGGAACACCGAGACCACAGTACATGATGGCCGGTCTCGACAAAAGCTTTGATATGGTTTTCCTGCTTGGTTACCACGCTGGAGTTGGAACAGTAAATGCCTCCATGGACCATACCTTTTCGAATTCAACCATCCATAACATCTGGATCAATGATATCCCGATGAATGAGACCCTTTTAAATGCAGCGTATGCCGGTTATTTTGAAATCCCGGTAACGCTTATCACAGGGGATATCGCATTGAAGCAACAACTTGACGAGATGAAAATGCTCAACGAGGCTGAGTTTGTTGTCAACAAAGAGGCGTTGGGCCGGTTTGCAGCCAAGCATTATCCCATGGAGCTCCTGGAGAAGAGAACCAAAGAAGCGGTTGTGAGTGTTTTGGGTAGAGATCCCAACGATTTTCCGGTCTTTGACTTCAAAGCAGGCTATGATAATCCCATTGTCTTAAAGATAGCGTTCAACAAGACCGAGATGGCCGATTTAGTCCAGTTGATGCCCTTTGTCAAAAGGTTGGATGCAAGGACCGTTGAATTCAAGGATCACCATTACAAGACGGTTTATAATGCGGTTGAAGCAATATCAAAAATGGCAAAACCGGAATAAAGGAGCGGTCATAATGGATAAGGATAAAATCAGAAAACTTGAAGATGAAAAAAGGGAAATCTCAAATGAACTCCTCAGTTTTGAGGAAAATATGGAAGTTTTGAGAAAAAAGCTGAGAGCGATTGAGGATTCAATAGAAGGCAACCCTCACGATAACCCGGAATGGAATAAGGTACACGATGATTTCGAGAAAATGAAAGAGAAACGAGAGCACCTCTCAAAAAAAGCCGAGAAACTAGGGATGAAAGTTGAAAAGGCCCGTCAGAAATTCAATACCAAACAAAAAGAGAGTCATAAGTAATATAAGCAGCTGATTGATTAGAGCAGGCGTTGTAGCCTGCTCTTTTGATTGATTATAGTTCCATATTCTTCATTAAATCGGGGACGCTTTCCCGTTTCCTTATGAGTTTGTGCCGGTTACCAGAGACCAGGACCTCGGCCGGCCGGGTAACGGCGTTGTAATTGGAAGCCATTGAATAACCGTAAGCACCCGCTTCACAGAGTGCGATGTATTCCCCGTTCTCCATGGGCGGTAAGTCCCTGTCTTGTCCTAATCTATCTCCGGTTTCACAGAGTCCGCCGACGACATCGACCTTCAAACTTCTCCTCTCCGTTTTGGTCAACGGAATGATATGATGATAGGCGCTGTAAAGAGCCGGTCTGATCATATTGGACATGTTGGTGTCACAGACCAGAAAGTTTTTATGCTCCGTTCGTTTCGTGTAGATCACCTTTGACAGCAGAATGCCGGAAGGGCCCAGAATGTACCTTCCTATCTCCATCATAACCGGAATATTCAAGCTTTTCAACACGGGAATCACTTCGGCTTTGTATTGCTCCAGATCCAACGTGTTTCCCATCTTCTTGTAATCGATTCCCCAGCCGCCGCCGATATTAATGTTTCTCAATGCGGGATACTCGTTTATCAGGTCGGAGAGCTTCATAAACGCATCCCGAAAGGCAGAGATATCGAAGATGTTTGAGCCGATATGTGTGTGTAGTCCTTCTATCAAATTTCGGTCTTTTGAGAGGATCTTATGGGCTGTTTCCATGTGAACACCGAATTTGTTTTCTTTCAGGCCGGTCGAGATGTAAGGATGTGTACTGGGATTCACATCGGGATTTACTCTCAGAAAGAAATGAGGCAATCCATTGTTCAGTCCGTTTTTACCCGCGATTTCCCTAACCTGCTCATATTCTTCAAAGGAATCGATGTTAATGGCGTAAACCCCGCTCTTGATCATCTCAACCAGAAATTCCCGTGTTTTACCGTTGCCATTAACGACGATTTTCCCGTTTTGAACGCCGGCGTTTCTTGCCAGTGTGTATTCATTATGATTAACCACATCCATCCAGAGACCCTTTTTCAACATGTGGTTGAGCAGATGAATGTTGTTGTTGGCTTTCAGTGCAAATCCGAGATGAAACGCCTCTATGTCTTTCATTGTCTCGTATATACTCATAATTCTTCTGTCTATCTCGTTTTGGCTGTAGACATAAAGTGGAGAGCCGTAGGTTTGTACCAGCTCATTGTAATCTACTTCTTCGATAAAGAACGACCGGTCCCTTTTGACAATCATCGTAATACCCTCTTTCATATCAATAAATTTTCAGGTATAATACCCATAGTTGCGTTTATGATTGATTATAACATTAATTCCCGGAGGGATTTTTGTGAATAACAGAGATGAAATCATCAAAGTAATTAAGAGAAAGTTTCCCGACCAGAGAACCAATCAGTACCGGATTAGATTTTATGGAGACGACAATTCCGCCATATACTGTGAAGTGGATTCAGAAGGCATGAAAAAGGAACTCATGAACACTTTTAAGGAAGAGTTGGGGTCTTTCTCAGAGATAACGGTGAGAATCATGGGCGAAGAACTACCGGACAAGCTGCGTTTTGGACAAGTTACAATCCCTGTGGTCGATGTGAGAAAGGATCCGCGGTTCAGAAGTGAACGGGTCAGACAGTTGATATTCGGTGATTTCGTTACTGTTTTGCAGTTGGGCAACGAATATACACTGGTAAAAGACTTTCAAAACGGCTATATCGGTTATGTAAACAGCAATGCGATAACCTTTGCCGATCAGAAGAGAGTCGAGTCTTTGATGAGGATTGAAGACAAAACCGTTTTCTCCAGATTTGCCCGCCTGAAACTGTTAAAAAAAGAACAGCCGCCATTCTGGATTCCGATGGGTGCAAAATTGAAGATAAAAGACGGGGCTGTCAAAACAGCCGGAAAAGATTTTCAACTCCTCGACGGAGAGGTCAGGGCAAAAGATGAGATCCGCGTCGATGATCTGAATCTACTAATCCGGCATTTTTATGGAACGCCTTATCTGTGGGGCGGGTCCACTGTGTTGGGGACTGATTGCTCAGGATTTGTCGGCCGGCTTGCTAAGATACTGGGAAAACCCATTCCCAGAGATGCTGATCAGCAGGAGCAATATCTTGACAAAAATGACAAAGAAAACCTCAGTTTCGGAGACCTCATCTTTTTCCCGGGACATGTGGGGATGTACATCGGGAACGAAACCATGGCACACGCAAATGTCCACCATGGGTTTGTGTGTAACGATAAGATTTTTAATGCCGATTATCTGTACGGCTTTGAACTTGAAAAAAAGATCACTTCGTTCAGAAAACTCTTCAGATGAGTGATTAGTCTTGAGCGGGTCGTTTCCCGTAAACAACCTCTCCAGATTTCACGGTGGCTTGAATGGACAAGTCTTTGTTCAGCACCACAAAATCCGCCGGCAGGCCGATCTCAATTAATCCGGCATTCAATCCGGTACTGATAGAGGGATTGAGGGTTGCAAATCGTGCAACATCTTTCAGTCCGAAGCCTGTGACTTTTACCATATTCCTGATGGCGGTGTCCATTGTCAGGATAGAGCCGGCCAGTGATCCGTCTTTTAATCTGGCATCTTCATCCGAGACGGTCACACTCAACCCGCCTAATTTATATTCCCCCGGTTCCAGCCCCGTGGCTTCCATGGCATCCGTTATCAGAACGATCTTGTCGGCCTTCTTCTGCCTGACGATCAGTTGAATCGTCTCAGGGGAAAGGTGAATGAGATCTGCGATGATCTCCACATGTGCATTGCTTAAAAGGCCGGCTCCGGCTGTTCCAACGTCTCTGTGGTGGATCCCCTTCATACCGTTGAAGAGATGTGTGAATCTGGACGCCCCGGATTGAACAGCGTTTATACTCTTCTCGTATCCGGCAGTGGTATGTCCGATCGAGACGGTAATCCCCGCTTCCACAAAACGCTTAAGCGCTTCCTGATTCCCCTCTACTTCAGGGGCGAGGGTTATGAGCTTGATCAAATCACTGTTATCGCATATAAAATCAATCTCCTCCCTGCTTGGAGAGCGGATAAATTCGGGATTTTGCGCCCCTTTTTTCTCAGCGTTAAAAAAGGGCCCTTCCAGATGAACCCCGCTGAGTGATGTGTTCTCATGCTTTTCAATATACGTCCGGACGGTATTGACAGCTTCTTTCATCTGTTGAAAGGAAATCGAAAGTGTTGTGGCCAGAACACTTGTTACACCATGCTGATAAAGAAACGTTTCAATCTTTTTCAGACCGTTTTCGTCTGTAAAGGAAAAATCCTCTCCCATGCAACCATGCATATGCGTTTCGACCAGCCCCGGTATCAGCGTATAGTCTTCTCCTGTATTCCTCTTATCAGCCCTGCGCTTACTGATAGACCTTACCGTTTCATCATAAACAATCTCAGCATTTCTTATTTCTTTGTCAGGGGTTAGTATCCTGCAGTTGTTGAGTTTCATGATATCACCTTTCTTTTCGTTTTATTTTTTTTGTTGGATCTCTCATTGCAAACCAGACACCAAAGAATATGTTGAAATAGTAGGACATCATTCGCCATAATAATACTCCTCCGGCAATAGAGGCAGGGGAAAAGAACTCCTTAAAGAAGAGATAAAATCCCCCCTCAGCTGCTCCTCCGGCACCCGGGACCGGTACAAAAGAGATGATAAGAAAGAGGATTCCCTGAAAGGAAAAGATCTCAAGAAAAGGCGTGACCGGTGCCTCAAACATCCTGTATATACAGTATGGGATGGAAAAAAAGAAAAAGACCTGCATCGATGTGAAAAAAACAGCCAGTAAAAGTTTATAAGGCCGGGTTTTAAGCAGTTTCATCGCTGAGTGAAACATCCTGATCTTCTCAATCCATTTCTCCTCATTCTCTTTCATCTTTTTTCCGAATTTAAATGGAGAGACAATCTTAAGCAGTAAATCAAAGATCTTATGCGTCAGTTTGGGACTGAACGAAAAGACAAGCAGGAAAAAGATGACGGCCGAATTCACGATAAAACCAAAAGGGGCCAACAGCGAGAATGAGGGCAGCTGGTTCATTTTGTCAAAGAAGAAAAACATAATAAAAACGCCCACAACGGTGATGGTGGATTGATAGATCAGAAATCTTGAGAGCATAATGGCAGTCCCCTTGGAGACATCAATACCATACTGATAAAGCCGGAAGATCTGCATAGGCTGACCACCTGTTGCAAAAGGCGTGACGGCATTATAAAATTGACCAACCATGCTGGTGTCAAATGATCGGAACAAAGAGAGCTTTACACCCGCAATCCGGGAGGTCATCTTGATGGTCATTGCTTCTGTGAACCAAAAGAGAAAGACACAGATGCAGGAGAGAAAAAACCAGAAAGGATCAATTCTCTTAAGGGCATCGACGCTCTCCCGGAAATCTCCGATAAAAAACAGAAAGATAACTAAAATAACCCCTAACATCACCGTCAGAAAAAGCCATTTCAGACTTACCTTTTTCTTTTCTTTTTTCTCTTCAATCTCTACTTTGTTGTGCTCCTTGAATACATCGTTATGGCTGTTATTGCTCAAGCTCTATCTCACCTTCTCATCAGGACGATTTGATTTAATCGGACATTCTAAAGACAGTACATTATAACAAAAAAATCAGAAAACGGGATATAGAGATTATTTCCATATGGTATAATTATTGAAAATGAGAAAAAAGGAGTTAAGGAGGATGAATTGTGAATGGGTAATCCAGAAACCGGATAAAGAAAAAGTTCAGGAACTCGTTGAAAAACACGGCATTTCCAGTCTACTGGCAACTATTTTAGTGAACAACAGCATTACTGACGACGATGTGGTTGAAGAGTATCTCTATCCGGAAAAGAATGACTACCACGACCCGTTTCTGCTGAACGACATGGAAAAGTTGATCAGCACCCTTTTAAAGATCAGAGAAAACGGAGAAAAGATTGCCATTTACGGTGATTATGATGTAGATGGTGTGACATCGACCGGACTCGTTTATTCAATTCTCAAGAGACTGGGTTGGGATGTTGAATACTATATTCCCACAAGGCTGGAAGAGGGCTATGGTGTTAGCAAAGTGGCCATTATGGAGCTTTTTAACAAAAGCATCAAGAATATTCTCACGGTCGATTGCGGGATCACCTCATTTGAAGAGGTAGCGTATGCTAATTTCTTAAAATTCAAAGTGATGATTACAGATCATCATGATGTGCAGGATAAGATTCCCGAAGCGGAAGCGGTTGTCAATCCTAAAAGACCTGATGACCACTATCCTTTCAAGGGGCTGGCAGGTGTGGGAGTTGCCTTCAAAGTCATGGATGCATTATTGACTAAGCTGGGAAACCCCATAGAACTGAATGAATATCTTGACCTCGTAACACTTGGAACTGTCGCTGATATCGTACCTCTCCTTGGTGAAAACCGCCTGATTGTCAGGCGGGGAATTCCTTATCTCGCAAAAACTAAAAGAGTGGGTTTAAAAAAACTCATGAAGATCTCCGGAATCGAGCTTGAACACCTTCAAACACATGATATCGGCTTTAAGATCGCCCCAAAATTAAATGCAGTGGGGAGATTGAGTAGTGCCGAGACCGCTCTCAGACTATTGATAACCGAGGATCCCGCCGAAGCCAACAAACTTGCCAATCACCTGATGAATCAGAACCATAAGAGGCAATCCATTGAGAACTCGATCTATCTTGAAGCCGAAAAAATGATACAACAGAATCCGGATATCGCGGAAGCGCCCGTCCTGGTATTGGCAAAAAAGGGGTGGCATCCGGGAGTCATCGGGATTGTTTCCTCGCGACTGACGGCAAAGTACTATAAACCAACACTGATGATCTCAATTGATGAAGAAAACATCGGAAGAGGATCGGCCAGAAGTATTGAACAGGTCAATATCATGGATCTCTTCTCCAGTGTTGCCGATAATTTTGAGGAATTCGGCGGTCATCCGATGGCGGCCGGTTTTACGATAAGTGCTGATAATATTGACAGACTGAGAGAGGATCTGGCCTACAGTTTCTACAAGTACTATGGCAGTGATGCCTTTAACTCAAAGATATTCATAGATGCTGAAGTCAGCATTCCGGAAATAAGTGATGCCATGCTCAACATCCTTGACAAGCTCAAGCCGTTCGGGCAGTCAAATCACGAGCCTGTTTTTCTTCTGAAGAATCTTTCGATAGAGAAACTGAAGCTAATGGGATCAAGAATGCAGCACATGAGAATGATTCTAAAAAAAGGGCGACACTTTGTGGATTCCATAGCCTTTAATCAGGCCAAGAAGATAGAAGAATTCAGATATATACGACCCAACCTTCTGAGATGCGATGTTGTCGGGAATCTGAAGACAATATGGCATTATGGAACGAAGCAGAATCAGATTTTTGTAAAGGATATCAATTTCTTTATCGATCCCTCATTCAAAGAAGAAGAGGACGATAAGAGTTTCGTCTTCGGGCTCATTGAAGACTGGGAAAAACAAGATCTGACACATCGAAAGCAGGACCTTGCCGTTCTTAAAAAAGAATTAACACACAAATTATTCTCAAAATATCCCTCTTTTTCAGAAAAGATCTATCAGGAAGAACCAACCGGAATATTCGCTTCATTACTGGTTCAAGAACTGATCCTCCTCTTAAAGATTATCAACGCCATCGAAAGAGGCGAGAAAACACTGGTGATAACCCCTTCCAAATTATTCCAAAAACACCGGATTAATTCTATCAGAAGATTCAGTTCCATCACAACACAGTTTTTAACGGATGAGACAAATGATCTCAATGCAGCCTGTATTTTTACAACAATAACTGAATTTCTTAAGAACCATGAGCGCCTCAACAGCATTGAAAACCGCATCTTTCTGGATATGGAACATCTCTTTAATCAATCTCTGATTGAGAAAGAGATGGTTGAAGACCTTACAAAGGCCGTTAAAAAAGACACAAATAAGAACCTCACCGTTCTTGGTGGTGAGATCTCTAAAGACAAAAAGGACTTAATCAAACAATACTTTGGAATAGAAAGATTGATTATCGAGCATTCAAAAAGACACAAAAGAGGCCTTGTTGACAGAAGAGATAATAAAAATCCTGTTAAGTACATCTCTCAACTGGTTCATAACGGGGATTTTGTCGCAGTATTTGTACAATCGAATGAAAAAACCATTGAACTGACACGCGTTCTTGGCAACAGTCTTTCTGACTATTTCAGAAACGGCGAAGTGGTCTTTTACAATTCCACTTTGAAGTCGTTTCAGAGGACGCGTATCGAAGAACTGATCTCCGTTTCCAAGGTTAAACTCTTCATCACCACTTATGAGATTGGCGGAACCATTCAATTCCCAAAGAATGCCAACATCTGCCTGTTAGAACCGCCAAAAACGCCGCTTGATGTCCTCTCCATCTCAAATCCGGTTGACAGGAGAAAGGCAACTCCGATTTTCCATCTGCTCTTCGATCGTATAGCAGCAACTGAGAGAAAGAGGGAAACGTTTGACATATTACCGTCCAAAAGTGATATAATACCGATGGTGAAGCTTGGATGTTCGAACGGATTGAATAAAGTGGAAGATTTGAAAAACAAGGGCAAAAAGTTGAACCTGCTCCATGAGGACAAATGGTTTTTAATCAAAGAAGTCTTGAACGATATCGGGATGACCGACAATCAGGAGATAATCGATAAAGATGAAAACAGATTAATCAAAAAACTCAAATTGTCGTTGAAAATGGAAGAAAACTGTATAGACAGAAAGATCATTGAAAATTATATAGATTACTTCATTCAAAAGAGCGGGAGACGGGTTCTGACATTGATCGATCACCCTACTCTTCCACTGTCGGGATAAAGCGGAGGTGCTTTAGTATTGCAAACGAAACTAATAGCTGCAGATGAACTGGATGCATTAATGGTTTTTGTAGACTACAAGGAAATGAACCGGGCATTTGCTTTGATCAAGGGCAAAGGATGTTTTGCAAAGATTATTACAACGCCGAAAAAGGTTTTTGCAGCTTCGTCGCTATCTATTGCAGTCAGAGAAAAGGATTTAAAAGTCATTAAAAAGGAATTCGAAGCAACCGGGATAACACCGATAAAGAGCGTCCTGTTGAAACAATGTGCTTTGGATTTTCAGTTTCAGTCACTGTAGGTAGATGGATTTACTGGCATTTGATTACGGAGACAAAAGAATCGGATACTCAGTCGGGGACCGGCGTCTTAATATGGCCTTCGCAAAAGGGTATCTGATTAACGGCAAGAGTTTGATAACAAAAATCTCTACACTAATAAAAAAAACGAACCCGCATCTTTTAATAGCGGGATTACCACTGAAAAAGGATATGAGCTTCACCCCGGCAACCGATAAGGCTGTGGCTTTTGTTAAAAGACTTGATGAAGAGGTTGATCTCCCGGTTTACCTGGTGGATGAACGATACACAACATCAGTCTCTCTTGCAGGTTTAAGACAAAGGGGAAAGAACGCAAAAAAGAGCAAAGAACTTGTGGATGCTGAAAGCGCAAGAAATATCGCATTGACTTATATCAACGGTGCTTCGTGGACATTCAGATATCACAACCGGAAATTGGATGAAGCAGAGATAAGTAATTGTCTGCGAAGATATGATACAATAAACCAAAATGAGATCATCACGTTATATTGCTTAGGTGCAGAAGGTATCTTCGAACTGTTGAAAAACTTTTCGTCAAAATGGTTGATTTATGAGCTTCATCCCTATTTCTTTTCAAAAGAACGCCATAAGCAAAAACCGGAAAACCTGATCGATTATCGTTTTGCCTTTTCAGCAGATAAAAATATGTGCTTGTAGCTCAATTGGATAGAGCGTTGGATTCCGGATCCAAAGGCTGCGGGTTCAAGTCCCGCTGAGCACACCATTAAAAACCGTTATTAAGTGAAAAAAGCATCTTTTCCCGGAGGGATAAAATGATACTAATCATGAGCGTCTTTGAAAGTGAACTGGATCCTGTCCAGGAGAGCACGGTGTCTTTTGAAGAAAAAGAGATATTTCAAAGGCATGTTATGAGAGGGCTTCTTGGCAGAAATGAGGTTGTTCTAACGTCTGGAATCTTTGGAAAGGTGGAATCGGCCTATATCACACAGAAGCTCCTGGATGAGTATGAGGTGAAGAACATCTTTTTAGTCTCCGGAGCCGGGGCAATGACAGACGAAACTGAGATTGGATCGGTCATATTGGGTGAGGCTTTCCATGAATACGATAAGATCCTAAGAAAAGGAGAAAAGAATCCCGCAGTTGCCGGTGACCTTGAACTTATTAAGGATATAAAAAGCAACTACTCAAAGGTCCGAATCGGAAAGATCATCTCCGGAGACCGAATCCTCGAAAACAAAGAGGTCAGAGACGATCTCTACAACAGATACCGGGCACTGGCCCTTGATATGGACTCAGCAGTAATCGCAAAAGTTGCAAAGGCAAACGATTGCTCGTTTGTTTCAATCAAGGTAATTCTGGACAAAAGCGACGGTAAGACCCAACAGGACTTCAACGATAATTACGAACGGTACAGCAGTATCCCCGGTGCCATACTGGCTGATTATCTGAGCAAACATTTTATTGGGTGATTGCATCATTTAACAGAAGATAATCAAAGATCTTTCTTGCAACAGGGGCAGCATTTTGACCGCCGTACCCTGCTCCCTCAAGGAGGACAATGACACAGTACTCAGGGTTCTTGAGAGGATAAAACCCACCGAACATGGCATTATATACTCCTTCTTTCTGCGTTTCAGCTGTACCCGTCTTACCGGCCAGATTATCCGAATAGTCTGCATCATAAAATGCCGAATACGCTGTCCCGCCCGGTTGGTGAACAACTGCATTCATTGCATATTTAAGATATGTCCAGTTCCCCTTTTCGAGTTTGATGTATTGTCCGGGCAATGTGAATGGATTTGATATGATCGTACTTCTGTTTTTTTCCCCTTCCTGTGCTACTAATTCAAAGAGTTTGAGTAATTCAACAGGTGTGAGCTGAAGATAGCCCTGTCCAATCGATGTCAGGATTGTATCACCAAGATACCATCTCTCACCAAGTCTGTCCTTCTTCCAGTCAACAGAAGGGTAGATACCGTCTATCTCTCCGGGGAGTTCTATTCCCGATTGACCGGCCAGACCAATCTGATCTGAGATCTCTTTAAGCCAGTCTATTCCCAGGTCCATACCGAGATGATAAAAATAAACATTGCATGATTCCTTTATAGCCGAGAAAAGGGTCATCGTTCCGTGCCCTGTTTCTTTCCAGTCTTTATATCTGTAT
>Ga0102934_1001899_pt1 | contig 14684 bp, 12 predicted proteins | sample SalPonR2_A_D1_MG_FD_78175 | JGI IMG/M metagenome (GOLD analysis project Ga0102934, IMG submission 78175) | Salt pond soil microbial communities from South San Francisco under conditions of wetland restoration - Salt Pond MetaG R2_A_D1_MG | ecosystem: Environmental > Aquatic > Marine > Intertidal... | reverse complement strand
GGGGGGGGGGGGGGGGGGGGGGGGGGGGGGGGGGGGGGGGGGGGGGGGGGGGGGGGGGGGACGGAGGCGGTGTGGCTGTCGCGGGCGACCGCCTGCCAGGGAAGAAAGAGTCCAACAGCGTAAGAGAAGGGGCAAGGCGAGCAGTGTGAGCAGTGTGGGCCAGGGTGCCAAGCCACGCAGCGGGCCTCGGGCGCACATCATTTCTCTACTACTTGTCAAGGCGCCTCCCTCCTTTGGAACCTCCCCCCTCGTCCCCGCCCAACCTACCGACATCGTGACCGACTGGTGCCCGCTCATTCCCCCCGCCCGTCTCTTGTTATTGGCCGCCGCACAGGGAGCAGCCGCCGCCAACTTTCGGTGATAGGCCGGGACAAAGGCGTGCGCCCCTCCTACCAAGAGTCCGAGTAGGAAAGCCGCTGCTCCGACCCCGTTGACGCGGCGCCGGCGTCGGAGCGGAGCGGCCCCGAGGGCAGAGGTGGACGAGGCGGGTGGGAGGGAGCAGGTGCTGCAGCTACTGCTGCTCGTGAGACTCATGTTACTGTTTTCCAAGCGCATGTAAGCGGGATTTATCCAGGAAGCTGTCTGTGGGGGAGTTGGGAACTCAAAACTTTGTTCTTCCGTCTCCTTCGGCGCCGGTACTACGGGGCAGAGGGTTGCGAGAGGCGAAGAGGACACGCTGGGGTATCGGACGAGGAAGTCCTTGGCGAATAACCTTTTATGTCTCTGAATGTAAAGGTTTTAGAGAGATCGATGAGAGTTGGTGCCGCACGAGCCGAAGAAAGCGCATCGGAGTGGCACCGAAACCTGAGGAAAGCAGAGCTCGCGAGATAGCACACACAGTGCTCCACTTGACCAAAGATCTCTAGCGCGTCACTACCGAACGCTCTTCACATATCACACCTGTGCGGTGGGGCATTTTTTGTGGTATTCGCGACTCTTACACTCGTGTCTTTCGTAACCCGAAAATCACATACGCTGCGGGCGGGCTCCACCCCTTTTCGCGTCGCTGCATCCAGGGTTTTCTCATCATACAAAAGTCCACCACGGCCCACCCGTAAATGCTATTGTGAGCCACCGCGTGATGAGGCTAGGACATACGTCGAGCATTTCTATGGCCATGAGGCTCATCGGCTCGCATGGCCCCATCCAGAACGCACTGACGACGCGCGTTTCTAGGAAGGAACAATTTTTTCGCCTTCTGCGCGTTCGACAACAACCAGGCCGCAAATGCCAGTCACATGGTCTGCATGGTCCCGTTTCAGGGCGGACGTGTTCACAGGTGTAGACAAATCAATTATCACTCAATAATACACTTATTTTGCGCGGCACTGTGCACGCTAATGCCACCGTGTCCGTCGTGGTATGTGATGAGGGGATGGGGGAAGGCCGCAAGGGGCGATAGAGCGTGCGGAATAGAATCCAGTTCCCGAGCACATAGCCACTCTGATCGCAAGAACCTCCAGGCATGATGTCCAAGCACGCACCAAACATAAACACGAGGCACGCCATTTCCATGAGCTGCAAAGGCAGACGTGACCGGCGGCCAGTCCTTGGCACGCGCGACCACGGCGCGGACGGCGGGAAAAGGAGGGAAACCCCAGGCGATGACAAGGCGGCTGACGATCGACTTGTCCTCCCGGGGGGGAAAGAACGGATCGGAACGGGGGGAAGATCGACCCCCAGGGGCTTTTTTCCACGAGCACGCCTTTCTGCTGGGCTTTACAAATGGCCTAGCGAAAAATGCACTTGTAGGTTTTAAATAATATCAAATAACATTTATCTACACTCGAAGTCGTTGTGCGGGCGAGGCTCTGCCCGTTGCAGTTATTTTCGTTGTTTTCGTGGCGTCAGACGTAGCCAGGAGGTAGACCATGCCAATATTCATTTTATTCTAAAAGCAAGAATTTGAAAGCGGTGACAGCTAAAGTGTCTGCAAATGATTTTTTTTATCTAAATTCTCGACACCCATCAGTTACATTCCGAGCCCAAATGCCCTATCTCTCTTTATATTATAGAACCTCGCTATGACGCTTGAAATCCTCATGCTATTTGCAGTAGTGACATTCTATGTATTTTTTCCCTTTCGGACATTGAGCATGCTGTGAAATATGATTGTTATTTAAATTTAATTCACTGTGCAAATTCTGCGGACAGCAAGATAAGCCTATGCTGTCGCTACGCTACATTCGCGAAGCCCCTCACGTTGCAAGTATATCAAATTCCTCGGAAAGCTTATTGTAGGATATCGCTTTCTGCTTAAGGAATCGAAGATAATTTACTCTCTACATCCTTCTCAAGAGAAAGATCTATCGAGTGAGTGAAGTGTTTTCTCAATTAAACTTAAAAAAAAAGGATGCTTTGCATGGTGCCTAACATCTCCGAAACACATAAGTGAACCACTCAACCAAACAGCATGTACAGTGGCCGTTTTCTGTGTAATATAGAACTTTTTCCAATTCACAATTCACGTCTGGAGCTAACAATCTTCACATTTGGAACTAACAATGTTGACGCGTGTGAAACTTCGAAATTCACCCATCATTAGAGCACGTAAGCCGTGGAATAGGTTCTCACTTGCAAGTGCAATTTTGTCCGCATGCCTCTCATGCTGAATCTCCAAAATAGATGGCCACTTTTTGTTACAAAAGAAGAATTTGTGATGTTTTTGCGGGTGTTGTGATCCGAGTCACAAAGCTGCTCGGCTCCATGTGCCACGTGCATGATAAGTGCACGAAAGAAGCACTAGAGGTGTGGCAACTTTCATGTGATGTCCCGATCGATTTGAAGATAGCCTAACAACAAGTACAATGACACTCGCCCCCTAGGACAATATCAACGCACAGACGCGACTTACGATGAAGGAAAGAAAAAAGAGTGAATTTTTCCTTTTCTTTATCATATCGTCTTGTATCACGTGAAGCGCCTCTCGGACGAAAAGCAACACTGCAGTCGAATAGCATGTCTATGCGGAAGTGAACATGCATGACAATCTCATTTTACTTTAGAAGATCTCTTCGAAGTCCTACTGAACTCTAAATTCGCCATCTTCCAAACAGACATATAGTCGTGAGACTGGACAAACCTAGCGAAGTGATTGAAGATACGTTCATAAAGTCAGAGATTGCGTGGCAGGATGATGGGAAGCATCGCTAGTCAAACAGGTGACTAAGTTGCCGCTCCGGCAGCGACTGTGCGGTTCGATTCCGCAAGCGAATGGGCTTGCATCGTCTAGTGGTTCCGATCCCTTGCACGCTGTACACATGTGACAGAGTGCAGTATCGACATACAGGACACTTCGTTGTGGCTCTATTGAGCAAATCCCGAAGAAACGGCGGTTCGATTCCGCCTGCGAGCAAAAAGCTTCCTACCACATTGCATCTTTTTTTGCTTGTGATTCTCTCCACTCGTCATCCTACATCTGTTACCCAGCATACCTGTTGTTCATCCCACTTACACATATGACGACCAAAGATGGCTTGTATGCCTGAAGTGATCTGGGCAGAATAAAGCGAATTGAAATGTTTGGATTAGGGTTAGAGATGAAACGCATCTAAAATTCTCATTCAGCCATGTGTTTCCTTGAGAGGAAAAAATTCTTGAAGAAAAGACCCGCCACTGCTGGTTTGAAGGTGTCGAGAGGCACTCTCGCTCAAGAACGCAACACACAAAAGGCAGCGCACACCTTCCGCTTGTCGCACATTCATAATGCACACTTATGGCAAAGAAAAAAGTGGACCCGACGGTGATCGAAACCGCGACCTTCCGCTTGCAAAGCGGACGCCATACCACTAGGCCACGAGCCCTGGAGATTGCCTTCAAATCGGTACCTTAAATATTATCATGTCAAGAATACGGCTCAATGTCTGGCAGAAAAATATTTACCGGGAAAAAAGGAGTGCTTCCATAGAGTCCTTGCTGATTTTGTGGAATATAAGCCTAATGAAAATTTCTTTTTCTTTTTAAATTAGCATTCCAATAATTTTATACATTCATTTCTCAATCAAGCGATTATCCATATTTCTCTCTGCATCTCGCACGTCAATAAGTTGTCGTCTTCATCGGCGCCTTGTAATTGGTACCCAGTGCCGTCTGTCAGTAGGATGCTCGATATTATTATATACAATTAGCTTTCACAACGAGACTTGGTTTAAGCATGTACTCGGATTTCTTACCTTGAACACCCGCACCGCGGTATTCAATGTCTCAAGTTTATGATGCACCTTCAAATTCAATTCCGACTGAGAAATCGGAACCGCCTCGCTTTCTCCGCTGCGCTCAGATAACGATTGTGTCTTTGACAAGCCCGACGGATTAGCGCGCGCGGAAATACACCCCACAGGTTGACGAGCGTCCAGCATTGCCAACCAACCTCGCACCTACATAAGTAGATAAAATGATGAGAGATTCCCGGTTCCTTCCCCAAAGACCCTGTTCCGTTTCGCTCCATTGATTACCTTATTCAGCTCACGCTCTAAACCGGGAATAACGTCTTGTGAAACTGAGTGTGCCAAAGCCTCGAGTCTGTCGTCGACGCCAGCAAGGCAGCAACCATCTGAATTTTCCGCGTCGTGACAACTACCCTGTGTCTGTACCTTCGAAGCCAGCCCCAGCTTACCCCCAGTTGAGGAAAACGGCGAGGCCATTATATTCTGACCTTTGTTCTTTGTGTAGCACGAGATGCGAAAATGTAAACAGAAGTATCAACTTCCCCTTGGAGGCGGGATTCGTCCCCTCCTTTTAACCGTGCAATTTCCTTTCCGTCACGTCATCTCTTCCAGGAATGTGAACTTTCACAGCCCTTATGCGTCACGGTTATTTTTTCAAAATTTTGCACTAGTCACGCAATGTCTTCCCTGCTTATGAGATGTATTCTTTCTTCCGTACTCGACTCCTCAGTCGCCGACTCGCCTCCCTCTCGAAAGCGACGTACCACAGGCAGTGCCACACTATGAACGATCCGACAAGTGAAGAGGACACACCGATAACAAAACACATTTTTGTATCTGTAATATGAACGATTCGTCCACACTATGATATAAGGACCGTGCAGCTGCCACCGGAACGCTTGCACCTGCTTTGAAGTTCTCAGCTGAGAAAGCCTCTCCCATCCTCCCGTCACTTTCCCCATTATCACATCAAGCCCATTGCTTTCCGAAAAATTGGCAGTCACAAGCTCATGCTTCCGACTTCCATCCTCTGCCTATCTGCATTCGCCCTCTCCCTTGTACTGGAGCCCTTTCCTGGCTCGACGACGCACGCCTTTCTCGTCCCTCGCCCCTTCATCAGCCCTACCAATGGCATAAGACCCACCAGGCTACCAATTACTGCGCCAAGGGAGACGAAGCAGGACAAAAGGGGGCCATGGGGTCCGCGGCTTTTCGTCCGACGAAAGTCAGAGAGGGAGGAGCGGGACGAGGAGGAGGAATACGGCGACGAGGAGGAGGAGTACCAGGACGAGGTGGCTCGAATGTACGTAGAGGGAAGGGAGTGAATTTTTTTCTTCAATGTTTCCGCAAGATGCAGCCCAGGCTATTGCTACGGCATTCTGGCATACTTCCATTCGCAACGCTGCATTCATTCCCCTGCATCTTCCCCAAACGCCTCCCTGTCCTACCCTCTTCCACAGCGTGGGCGTCGGGCGCGAGGGCCGGCCTGTGCGAAGGAACAAGAACGTCTTTTTGGAATGGCTCAGAGATGTCTACCAGCGCATCTTTTGGTTCGGTTTGGAAGGGCTTGACGACGACGATGATGACTACTACTTGGACGAGATAGACTGGCTGGGTGCGTGCTTCCCTCCTTCCTCTTTCCCTTCCTCCCCTCCTTCCCTTCTTCCCTTCCCCTTTCTCCTCTCCTTCCCTTCCCCCTTCCCTCCCACAGCCTTTCAGCGTTTTCCTTACCCTCCTCTCTCTCTTTCTCGCTCCCTTCGGGCCCGGGAACAACCTTCAGGTGAATGGAACCGCCCCCAGGACGTGGGCCAAGGGTGGCGGGCGGCTGCGGAGGAGGACATCGAGAGAGCGAGGACGGAGGGGGGGGGAGGGGTATTCCGAGGGGCCTTCCCCTTCGACCGACAGACTTACCCGCAGCAATTCGACGCGGAGAGGAGAGGGAAACGAGAGGGAGGGGGGAAGGGAGAAAGAGATGGGCGCGAAGCCATTTTGCGCAAGACTGGTGAGAGGGAGGAGCCTGCCGTCTGGTCGAACGTGGGAAGAGGGAAAAAGGGGAGGACGGGAGGTGGGATTGGAGGGAGGAAGGGAAAAGTGGAGGAGGAAAGGGAAAAGGAGAGTTTTGCGTCGGACATGGCGCGCTTGGAGGAGAGAGAGGAGTCTTTGATGGTCTCCAGGGAGGTCTGGAGAAGGCGGATTGCGGACGTGCTGCGAGCGGGGGAAGGTGGGTTGGGAGAGGGGAGGAGGCACCGAGCGAAGATAAGGAAGGGGGGGGGCGGGGCCTGTCTAAGGGTGTCGTTCTTCGCGTGATGGAACAAGACAGCCGGCTCCACGGCGACAACCAATCCCATGGACCTCACGTCTGGCTCCCCTCTCCTCTTCTCCTCTGCTCCCTCCCTCTCTCTCTTTCTCTCTGTGTCAACCCCCATCGGCCCCCACAGGTATCGATACAGGGAGGTTGAGCAAGGCTCGAGCACGCCTCCAAATGGTGGACCGGGAGCTGGAGCAGATCGACCGGGAGAGGCGAGCACTCAATGGTTTGCAAGCGAGGGAGAGAGGGAGGATGGAAGAGGGGTGGGGGGACGAGGAGGACGAGGAGGAGGTCGTGGCCGAGGGAGGGAGGGAGGAACGGGGGCAGTCGAAAGCACTGTAGATAAAAGAAACTGCGGGGACGTACCAAACATAAATACTACGAGAGGAAACCCCCAAAAGCTCCCATTTCCGTAGGAAGACGTGGAAGGCCAGGCGAGGAGACGTTCCTGCGCCGACCACATGGATGGTAAGGGGCCATCTAGCCTGATTTCTTTGCTCCTGTGACTGGATTTCTCGCCTGGCTCGCCCGCTTTGCTCTCGCCCTCTCTCCTTATACCCTACTCTCAAACTCAACGCCCCCCTCTTCAATGCTCACCCCCGCCGTCGCGCCCGCCTCGCTCCTCTCCCAGTGCGGGCCCCATCAGTCACTCCTCAATCAAGCTTACTTTACGTCTTTTGCCAGCCTCCATGGATTCACCTCGACGCAGAGCGGGAGCGGGAGCGGCCGGGAGGGGAAGATGAGCGCTCCCGCCTGCGAGGAGGGGACCGCGACGGAGATCGGGACTCGCTTCTGTCCTTCCCTCCCTCCCTCCCTCCCTCCCTCCCTCCCTCCCTCCCTCGGCCTCGAGGTCGTCGAGGGGAGGAGGAGGCAGGGGACCTGGAGCGAGAGCGGGAACCAGGACGGCCTCGGAGGCTGCGACTCCGGCTCCGACTCCGCCCTCCCCCCCGTCCCCCCCGCCGGCCGAAGGGGGAGTCCTTGGGCAGACGCACGCGGATTTCGCAGGTGTCGAAGCGGTTGCGGAATTCGCTGGAGAGGGGGGGGAGGGGCAGAAAGGGGAAATGGCATGAGATGGTCGGGATCTGCAGACTACCCCCCTTGCCAAGCGTTCCCCCGACCTCTCCCCTCACCTGCGATCCAAACGCTCCAGAGCCTCCAGCATATCGTCCTCCCGCGTGAACTCCACCAGTCCTCCTCCCTTCCTGTCCACGTCGGAGTAGCACACGTCGCCCCCCGACCCTCGCATGTGGTCCTTCAGGTCTTGCCACGACGCCGACGGGGGCAAGTCCGTGACGATCAGCTGATATTCCGTGCGCTTCCCTCCCCCTCCCCCTCGTCCTCCGCCCATCCCACGATCGCCGTAAGGCCGGTCCCCTCCGTACCTATCACCGTACCCTCCGCCTCTCCCTCCATCATACCCTCCTCCTCCGCCATACCCCCCCCTCCCTCCCTCCCAACCACCTCCCCTCCCGCCGTCCCCGCCCCCCCCGCGCGCCATCTCCACGCGGAGCCTGTTCCCTTCCTGGAGCTGGTAGTTGTCTCGTGCCCTCACAGCATCCTCAGCGTCACGGCGATCGTCAAAAGTGACAAAGGCGTAGGCGGGGGGCCTGCGGAAGAAGGCAGAGGCGTAGAGGATGTGGCGGGCTATGAGGCGCGCATCGTGATATAGAATTTGAAGGCGCAGGCTTCCACTTCATCGGGCAGTCCACACGGCATACTCTCTCCTGACGCTTTTCCTATCCATGCCTTCCACGCTGTTGATCGCTGACAGTCCCCGCACACCCTTTCCTCTTCTTCTTCTCCTTGCCATTTCTTCCCTCCTCCCTCCTCACCGCGCGGGAGTCTTCAGGTCCACGTTCGTCACGTTGCCATATCTGGTAAAAAGGTCTTCCACGTCGCGCTCTCGGATGTCCATGGGCAAGTTGCCCACATATACGCGTGCGGCCATGATTGCTTGGGTGCAGTGAACTCAATTACTTTGATCTCGTCCCGCGAACCCTGTATCTATGGCTGAGGAGAAAGGGGAGGGGATAGACCAGAAGTATGATGACACTTAAGCGGCCTACATGACTTCGAACCTACAATTTTACAAGTATCACCGTATTTGAGGCATTCTGGAGGCTAAAAGACAGAGATGATCGAGTGGGCGTCACATTTGCAGCAGACAGAGGGTTTCTCCACTGGAGAAGGATTTCTCCTCCTTCGGGTTGAGCACTTGGGGGGGTTCGGCAAACATAATAAATGCGGCCCAGGGGGCCGTACGCACCCATACATGACCACTGCGAAGACTTATCGATTCAAGACCCCAGCCCTGCTATGTTTGAAACTGCAGCACAATTTCAGGCCTCCATTCCGGCATGGCTCCTTTCAGGCCGCAGAATAGGGGGAGATACCGCATTGATTGCTTTACTTCACTTCTTCCTTCTTGTCTCACCCCGAAAAAGCTGTCAAGCGGCATCCACAATACTTCCCGTTCAACAAAAAGGAGCTGCCTTGGCATCAACTGCAATAAATTTACGTGCACGTACGACAGATACCTGAAAGTGCAGTGGCAGAAACAATTACTCCACCTGTAGTTCAGTCATGTTTTAGATTTGGCAATGACTAGGAATTTTGATGAAAATTTTCTTGAAATCTTGAAATTCATGTTAAAAGTGTGGAGAGTCGATATTTATTCACTTCGGTATGACACAACCATAAGAAATATTCACAATTCAAATTCACAATTCATATAAATTATATCTCTGAGGACGACAATAGTAAGTCTTTCACGTATACATTGTTTTGCACGCTGGGGCCTGTACATAACTGTCTCCCGTCCCTTCATAATGAGTTGGCTGCGAGTAAAGAATAAGCTAATATCAAGCATGGAGTATTTTAATAAGTTACAGCTGCTAAAATTACACTGTGCGGCCTCGCAGCAAAGCATAAGATCACGAAATCAAAACACGATTATTCCGCCATCAGGTTATTGTTTACTTCCATGAAGACATATAAATCACCTTTGTTGTCTACGAGGAGATGACTCCATCGATGTTGATACGGTAATGTGGTCACTAACATTAGACGTATACTCGACTTCAGTCTTTCGTGATTCCGTTCCCTGGTTGTACTGTTGTTAAAATTATTGAAATCTCCGGAAAACTAAATAGGAAGTGCACTACAACTACAGAAGGTTTCAAGCTTATATTCATTTAAATGACCTTCTCGAAGACATTACGGCTGTTTACCGGGCGTTCTACCCGGGGAGGCGATGAGGCCGCGGCCGCGGTAACATCGGATAGGTAGTCCGCAAGGGAGGAAGTATGTTGTCCGCTATGGTACTGAGCGCCCCCGTAGAGGATAATGAGAAGCCTTCAAAAACTGTTTGAATCGACAGGGTTAAAACTCTTTGAAAGGATAAGGTGTGCTGTCAGAAAAGCACTAGAGGGAGACCTAACCATCCTGTCAGACTTCTTCTTGCGCACAATGATAAGGGTGTGGCTTTTAATAAGACTCCCTTTTGAATCTGCAGATAGCGATCCTTTGAATGATCCAAAGGTACAGCGTCAATTTGGGTCAGGTAAGACTCGCGGATGGTGGATGTGCTGCTGTTCGCTACGATGATCGTCACCAGGAAAAGCAAGAAAGAATTTCAAAACTCAGTATGAAACTGCTGCAGTCTTCATCGCATGCTGCGCGATATTCGAGAGTGAAAGCTCAAAGTACAGTATGGGATGCAGGGCGTCAATAAAACGCAGAAATATCATAGGAATGACTCTGATGGACTTGGTCTTGCAGACCGGGCTACTCCTCGCGCTTGGTAACCAGTGCTGTATTCTCCAATGGTCCTTCTTTTTGGAAAGAGAGAGCACATTCTGGGCAAAATGCAAGCTTTTTCGATCTTTAAAAGGCCAAGATATGTACTTCGTTTTTTTGTGTAAATCAAGTATTATCCGGAAAGCGATGCCACATTTGAAAAGTCAGTCTTACCCTAGCTCTCAAACTACTTGAGGTCGAGGCTTGAGAATCGTCTTTCTCTGGTCGCCGATATTCATCTCAAATGTTCGCCTACCAAACGTATTCAGAGCGCCGTGAACGGTTGCAGGGTCAGCTGGCAAAAACCAAAAAAGTTTACATTGGACAAGAAGACACTCGTTGTAATTCTCTCCTGGGCGTATCTTGCCTTGTCTTCCATAACGTATCTACACGCCCGTAGTTTTAAGGCAAATCCAAGTACTTAACTCCACATTTGTTGCCATTAAGTGTCATGCAGGAAGAATAGGGTAAGGGCTGGCCGCGACAGTACAGGAGGTTTTGAAAAAAGTGACAACAAGTTCATTAAACAAAGTAATAATGGTTGTAGTGAAAAGGAGGGGGGGGGATTGAATCGGTATACAGAAGAAGTCATCTCTCGTATAATTGCTGGCTCACAGCAAATTTTACCACATAAGCGTCGAACATGAAATCATGTGTTATTTTCCCATCCCCTCCTCGAGTGGATCATACGTAGAATACGATAACAATTTTAAGGAGTCGATTTAATCCTCCATTGGAACTAAAAGTAGACCCACTATCCACTTTTCAAAAATTTTCCGACGAAAGCCGTCACGCAATCTCAAACAAATGCTGTCTGTCCATTTTTGCTGCATTATGTTCCCATCGAAAACTACCACGCACTTCTAAGGAAGCAGCGACGACCGAGAACTTCAATCTCCCGGCCTAAGGTAATTCGCCGCCGCGTCTGAACTCACGCCCACAGAGACATTCAATAATACCATGTTTATCCCTTTGTATTGATTCGCATAGCTCTTGATTTGAAAGATGCTCCGTGTGAAGCCAGAGTAAAGTATTTCTCCACATACGTATCAACCTCCCCCCTTTGCTATAACCAATATACTGCTCCAAGCATTGCACCACTTATGACAACGAGCAAAGCTGTTGCTGCCGCTGCTGGCTCCGTTGCTAGCACACGGGATCATGGCATTCTACTTCGTTCTCTTTATCGCGCGATGAGCAGACATGGCAAATGGTTTGACGCCACGCCAATGGCTAAAGCGGTAAGCTGTTTGACCTGGCGGGAGTGCACTACATTTGATTGTCTTTAACGAATCAGTCACACATAATCTAGGTTATTCCATTCCCTTTACCTTTTTCTTACCAAGTGCTTCTCGGTGGTCATAACCGTGATTTCTACGGACAAAAGTACGTTCTCCGTAATTTTTGTTTTTGTATCATTATGTGTTGTGGTGCATTTCGGCACCTTTACATTCAACAAATCCTTACCACCATTCACTGCTCTCTATGCTTTTTGGGGACTTGCCACATAAACATGCGACAGTCTCTCCGTGCATGAGGCCATTCGTTGTGGTTTCGGCCCTGCCGCGTCTTCGCACGCGCAAACAGAGGTGAGCGAGGAGCTACGTATCGACATGACGCTGCAACTGGCGAGGCAATTGGCAGGATGGCGGCACTTGCTCTCCTCCTCCTCTTCTTCCTTCTCTGCGCCTCTAATATCGCAAGCAACCAGGCCCTTGGACTCTCTGAGCTCCTCAGCCGCGACCGCAGGCACCGAGAGTGAGACGGGGGGTGTCTTTCACCCGCTGACAGTGGATGTGGCGCCCTACACACGAGAGCTGATTCCCGCATTTTTTTTCACGTATTTTTCAACAGCATCTAGTCTTTCCCCTCTTGGGGCCCCCTCCTCCTCTTCCTCCTCTTCTCCCTCCTCCTCGTCGTCCTCCTCCTCGTCAACCTCCAGTACCACCTCCACCTCTTCTTTCTCCTCCCTCCCTTCCTCCCCTGTGACCTATCAAGAAGTCTATGGCAATGCCCGCAAACATAACTCACAGCTACATGCTGCGCTAGAGAAGCTCGAAGAAGCAGAGCGGCTCTTGGAGGCGGGAGGAAGGGAGGGAGGGGTGATAGATCGGTGGGTCCGAAGATACTGGTGGAGTGAAAGAGGGGGAATGGGGTCGGTGCGAGGGTACAAAAGGCGCTCTATCCGTCCTTGACTTTGGAGAATAGCGGAAAGACTGGACGAGGAAGTGCTTCTTGTATGCCTGAAGCGCCCCTATCACTTTGGTCCCCTCCCCACCCGGCACAGGGAAAGAATCAAGAGCCTGTACCAGATGTCACTCGGTACGTCCCTTCCCTCCCCTTTCAAAGATGCCCAACGCTCTGTTTCACCCTGGTCGTATTTCTCTCACGATTTCATCCACCATTTCCATGTCTCACTCTATCGTCCTCCTTCTCACCTTCAGCTCTTTATCCAACGGCCGATGCACGGACGTACCTCGCGTACCTGCTGTCCTATGAGGGGGCTTTGAAAGAGGCGAAAGAGGAGCTTAAGGAGGCAATGAAGCAGGACGCAGAATTTGGCAATGCCTGGAACGATTTGGGCTTGGTAGGAGGCAAAGGAGGGAGGGAAGGAGGGAGGGAGGGAGGGAAGTAGATAGGAAGAGGAAGGGAGGGAAAGTGGCAAAAGGGGGGATAATAATAGTTAAATGTAATAACGAGGATGTACTTGATGAGGCTGTCCTTTTCGTCTTTCCTCTTTAACTCGGCCCTTCCTCTCTCCGTCCACGGATCCCTCCAGTACCTGTGGCAGGAGGGGCGGCGCGAAGAGGCTTTAAAGGTGTTGGCAGAGGCAAAGAAGAAGCGCCGCTATCAAGTGCGATACAAGCCTTACCTGAACAGGTCAGAAGGGAGATGGGGTGGGAGAGGTGGGGACAGGGGAGACACAAGAGGAGGAGGGACGGATGTGGTTTGATGGAGGAGACCTGATCTCATCCCTGTCGATCCTCAACCACGTGTTGCCTTCGCAAGCGGGCACATATTCCTGGAACTCGGTCAGCCCACCTCCGCCCTTGTCGAGTATCTCCACGTACGTACAGCCTTCCTCTCCTTCCTTCGTCTCCGCACCCCTTCCTCACCTTCCCTTCTGCCTCCTTCCCAGGCGCTCCATCACGCGGGGCCCGACCGGGGGCGAGAGATCCGAGCCGTTATTTGCGACATGGCACGGGTGCTGTCCCAGGAGGAGTTGAGGGAGGGAGGGGGTTAGGTGAGGGAGGGGCGGAGGAAGAGGGAAGGGGGCGGGAAAGCGACGCGGGGGGGAAGAGGATGAGAGGAAAGGCCGAGGATATTCAGATTTGAAGCATGCAGAGCATGGGCGTCGGGAGAGTGAAAGAGAGACAGCAAGGCGAGTTTGGCGTGTCGGTGGGCTACAGTCTCAATTCTTTCGCCGGGCGCTTATTTATTATTAGATCACTCGTTCATTCTGGTCTCGCTTATTAATGAAATACTCGATTTCAATGCCAGTTCAACACTCCATCACACAAAAGCTAGAAAGTATACAAACAAGCTCACGCATCATTGTGGCCTCACACATCACTCGGGGCATCCATTGATCGCATGTCTTCGCCACCCCAGCCACCCCTCCTCTCCTTGTCGACGCGTCGCCCAAGACGTCTCACGACCGAGACAAGCTCTGCCGATAAAATTTCACAATTTGTCGCTCGCTGCACTCGCTCTTTCCCCCCCCCTGCTCCATTCCCCCCTCTTTTGCGCCCCCCTGTCCTTCTTCCCACCTCTTCACCGAAATTCCACTTCGTAACCTCCCTCCATGCTCCCCTGTTTTCCCTCTCTCTTCCTGTCCATCCTGATGCACATCTCGAGGACACCCGATCTCCTCTTATACCACGCATCGCCTATACTACCTGGATCCCCCCTTCTTCCCTTCACCATTCCTCTTCCTCATTCTGCACCTCAACCACCTCCCTCTCGGCCGTTACACTCTCAGTCCCCTCATCACCCTCCTCTTCCCATGCTCCCTCCTTCTCCTCCTCCTCCTCGTCCCCTGTCGTGAAGGCCTCCGTGTCACGCTGCCCCCCCCCCCTCATCTCAACCTCCTCCCCTCCCCTCCTCCTCCTCCTTCTCCTCTTCCTCTTCCTCCTGCTTTCCCCCCACTCCCTTTCCTTCCGCAGCTCCTCCAGCTCCTCACGACGCCGCTCAATCCATGCGCGCGTCTCCTTGGTCCGTTCTTCTACCCCTTCTGACCCGCCACACACCTTCCCCTCCCTCTTGCCCTCCCTTCCTTCCTCCCTCGCATCCCACGGCGCTCTCATGAAATCCACGAGCTCCGCCATGACTGCAGGCGTCAGTCCCCCCGTCAACACGTGTGCGAGCACCCCCCGCTCCACCTCCTCCTCCTCCTCCTCCTCCCGGGTCAG
>Ga0102934_1001894_pt1 | contig 14690 bp, 17 predicted proteins | sample SalPonR2_A_D1_MG_FD_78175 | JGI IMG/M metagenome (GOLD analysis project Ga0102934, IMG submission 78175) | Salt pond soil microbial communities from South San Francisco under conditions of wetland restoration - Salt Pond MetaG R2_A_D1_MG | ecosystem: Environmental > Aquatic > Marine > Intertidal... | reverse complement strand
GGGGCGGGGATAGGGGAAGGGAGAGCGGGGTGGCATGGAGGGAGGGAGGGGGATGGTCCATGGGGGGGGGGAGGCGGGGGGCCGGAGGGAGGAAGAAAGTGAAAGGAGGCTTGACGAGCGAGTAGAAGAGGAGGTGGGGTGGAAGATGGGGGGAAGGGGGGTTGGATTGGGCTGAGAGGTGGAAGGCAGGAAGGGGATTCATGGAGAGAACGAAAGAAAAAGATGTGAGGAGGCTCGCCAGATGAGTACTGAGGACCCCCGCCAGGAGTTTGGAAAGGCTTTTCCGGGTGATTTCGCCACCCTTCTCTTCTGCCGTTTATCCTTCTCCTGGGCCCGGATGCATCGAAAACGTCGGCAATTCGCTTTTTCTTTCTTCTACACATCATCCCCACGCTCTGCCCACACCGACACGGCCCATCCACGCCCCCCCGCACGGCTTCCTCCATGCCCGCCATCCTCCTCACTTCTCGTCCTTGGTAGGCTGCAATGCTGCGTATACATCGTACACCTGTCGTGTGTTTCAGGGTACCACGTCAGCGTATGCGCCCATCAGGCCTCTTGTGAGATCAAGGCGCCTCTGCCCATCTGCACCATTCAAGACTGCCTTCGCTGATCCTTACCTGGGTCAAGTTGTCATTCAACTCTTTGATCATGAGCGCACATTTTTGCAACGCTGCCTGTTGCGCTGCACCAGTGTTTCCCTCTTCTTTGACCTCGCCCGTCTCTTCCCCTCCTCCTTCCTCGTTTCCCGCTTCCTTGGCTGTTGGCTGAATAGGTACCTCGGAGGCCTCTCGCTGTTGCTCCATGACTTGGACAATAAGCTCATTGTTCTTTTTCAACAGCCCCTGCACGAGGAGGACGCAAGGAGGGAGTGAGAAGCAGAAATTACGTTGGGGTATGTGGAGTGCTCTCCCACTTCAGACACGTTGGGCGGTCAAAACCGACGTGCGCTGTCTACTCCCAGCCATACGCCCACGAAAGATTAACAAACCTGAACTTTTTGAAACCTATCTTGATGCAGTGGTTGCTCGACCTGGCTGACTAAGGCGTCAAGACCGGCCAGCTTGTCCCCCCATTCGACCGCATTGTACTCCACTTTCCCCGGACGCGCGGTCTCGTTGCTCGTGTTGTTACCAGCCTCCCCCTCCATCCTCCTTCGCCCCTTCTTCAATCACGGTGGAGGATATCGACCAAAGGCGAGGCAGAAAGTAGCCACCTACAGGATCAACGCCGCTGCCGCCAGCACGTCCTGCGGTATGCAGGAGGCAACGATTCCAACAACACTTGCGAATCGACCTGTGCTTAAGAAGATCGCAAATGGCATCAAAGAGGCGAACGGCATGGAAAATAACATCGAGGCCGGACCGGTATCAAAGGTTGGGTTCTTTTGAGGATTTGCCGGGCAGGCTGCCGGCAGTGCCAGTGGGGGGGGAGGAGGCGAATAGCCCCACCAAATTGAAGGGAAAGCGAGCTGGCTCGAGCAGACTGCGCTACTCTGCAATACACAGCGACCAAAGAGGTCGAGCCGACGTGGAAGCCTCCGGACACAAGCATGACACATGGATGAAATGCATGGTAGAGAAGGCGGGCAAGCACGGTGCATGGACTGTTGTCGAATTAATGCTATCATGGCATGGGAGGGGGAGTGCGAGCTGGCGGGGAGGCTTGTGCGTGCGTGTTGGAAGTCGCAAACCCGTGCCTTCATCCCCGTGCACACCGATCCGTGCCCATTTTTCCTCATAGTGCCCTTGCATTTCGTCTGGGAACAGGCAAGGCATACATTTGTTGGAGGGGTTGAGTTTTTCATCGTCAAGTTGCATCGACAATGGCCAAGCTCGGTGTGGCGGTGGCCTCAATATCTGCCCTGTTGGGTTGCTTCAGTGTGCAGGCCTTCATTCCCCAAGTAAGTACGCGCTTTCAACCCTACAAGCACCATATCGCATCAAATCGTGCTGATACCTTACCGGTGACCATTTTAAGCAGACACCGTTGTCGGAGTTGGCCAGACATGGCAGATCTCGTCAGAGCTCCACGTCCAGGTGAGCGGGAGGGCCTAGTCAGCGTGCGTGAGGCAGTGTGACTCCTCTCCCGTCATGTTTCTTTCAGACTTGTGATTCTAAATCATTGCTTTTTTTTCAGAAGATCGATTGAACGTACGCTTGCCTAGGAGACACGCAAGCTTACGTGAATGACAATAATTACAATCAATGCCCCTTTTACTCAGTTGCCCGTGTAACCTCCCGACGTTCAGGACTCTACTGTCTGATCGTGTATGTTGACAGGGGATGAATCATCAAACACATCATTTTATCCATGTATACCCTCGACATGATGCCGTCCGATTTCTCTGTCGTGCGTCTCCTTGCACCCCACCTCTTTCCACGTCTCAGCACCCATCCCTCCTCGTTTCGCCCCCCGCAGGCTCGTCCCCTCTGCCAACTTCCTCGTCGACTATCCCCCCCCAGGCGAGCGCCGTGATTACCCCCGTCCCAACCTGGAAGAGACGTCGTCTTCCTTCAAAATCGCAGAGCAGCTCTCGGAGGAAATCAAGAAGTTTCCCCGCCCGAAGGAAGGCAAGCCCACCGTGGTCATCGCGGGGGCGGGTTTGGCGGGTCTGAGCACAGCCAAGTACCTGTGCGACGCGGGGTTCAAGCCCATAGTCCTTGAAGCGCGCGACGTGCTCGGGGGTAAAGTCTCGGCGTGGCAGGACAAGGATGGGGACTGGATTGAGACGGGGCTGCACATTTTCTTCGGAGCTTACCCTAACATGATGCGCCTCTTCAAAGAGCTCAAGATCGAAGAGCGCTTGCAATGGAAGAGCCATTCCATGATTTTCGCCATGCCAGGCAAACAGGACGCGGAAGGCCGACAGCGCTTCTCCCGCTTCGACTTCCCATCGTTCCTACCTGCGCCCTTCAACGGCATCCTGGCGATCCTCCTGAACGACGAGATGCTCACCTGGCCTGAGAAGATCAAATTTGGCATTGGCCTCCTGCCTGCCATTATCCAAGGGCAGGACTACGTGGAGAAGCAGGATTCGCTGTCCGTGAAGCAGTGGATGAAGCAGCAAGGGGTTCCGGACCGCGTGAACGACGAGGTCTTCATCGCCATGGCGAAGGCCCTCGCCTTCATCGACCCCGACCAGCTCTCCATGACCATCGTGCTCACGGCGCTCAACCGCTTCCTCCAGGAGAAAGACGGGTCCAAGATGGCCTTTCTGGACGGCCCCCCCCCCACCCGCCTGTGCGAGCCCATGGTGGAATACATCCGTCAAAACGGGGGAGAGGTGCACCTGAACGCCCCCGTGCGGGAGATGATGCTGCACCGGGAGTTCCGGGAGAGCGTCGTGGACGGTTTCCGGCTCCCGAATGGGACGATCGTTCAGGGAGACCTCTACGTCTCCGCCATGCCCGTGGACCTGGTCAAGAAGGTGATCCCGAAGCGGATGAAGGAGCGGTGGTCCTATTTCGACCAACTCGACGAGCTGGAGGGGGTTCCCGTCATCAACATTCACCTCTGGTTCGACCGGAAACTGACCACCGTCGACCACCTCCTCTTCTCGCGCTCCCCCCTCCTGAGCGTGTACGCGGACATGTCCACCACCTGCAAGGGCTACCAGGACGACGAGAAGAGCATGCTGGAGCTGGTCTTTGCCCCTGCCAAGGACTGGATCGGGAAATCCGACGAGGACATTGTGGCCGCCACCATGGAGGAGCTCTACAGGCTTTTCCCCACCGAGCTCTCGGCGGATGGGAGCAAGGCGAAGCTGGTCAAGAGCGCAGTGGTGAAGACGCCGCGATCCGTGTACACGCCTCTGCCAGGAAAGGAGGCCTTCCGCCCCGATCAGAGGACACCGGTGGGGAATTTCTATCTGGCAGGGGACTACACCAAGCAGATCTACTTGGGGTCTATGGAGGGGGCCACTTTGAGTGGGAAACTCTGTGCGCTGAAGATCGCACAGGACGAGCAGGAGTGGGACGGTCGAAGTCAGGCGATGGATCTGATCGCGGAGGAGGAAAAGAGGGCAGGAAGGGCGGCGGAGGCGGCTATCAAGGTATAAAATTGGAAATCGCTGAGGCAGCACAGATACTGGAGATATTTTGCAATGGAAGTTTCCACTTAGAAAATGTGCTCGTCGTCGTCGCAAGGAGTTTGGAAAGAAAGAGGAGGGGAAAAAAGAGGGAGAAGGCGCTAACAGCACGGAAGATTGGAGGCTTTCCGACTGTAACGAATGTGGAAGCATGAACGGGCCTGTAGGTTTCAGCGATACGTAAACTGATATATGTCACAACAAAAAATTCTTATATAAGGGCGCTGTGAAATGTTTCTATTTCTTGTCTTTGCTGACTTGGGAAAGCCAGTCAGTGTATGAGTCTGCCTACATCACCCGAGACAATCCATCACATGAGGTTAGAAGGCATGAGGTTATTGAATGTTCTCTAGACAGTCTTCTCTTGCTTAGAGTTTTATCGAGTATATGTATTTTTAATGAAAGAAGCTGCTTCATGAAAAGAATTCAGCTCTTTGCCTGTAAGCTTAATCGCACGCCTGACCTCATCTATCGGCCATTAACTTCTAACGCTCTTTCATGTAATTATCGCGAGTAAAGTCTCTCCATACTGACCTATTATACATATTTTTGATTTAGTCGTGCATGCTATCTTGAGCTTTTTCGTACAAGGGCAATGGGCATCAATACATGCCTCAGCGAGCGGTTGAGGGCTCGGATGCTCAGATCGCTCCTCGGGCAAATGGCGTGCGAAATCAAGGTATTTCACCACACTGCGAAGATCGCAGTTACTCGCCACAAGTTTACTTCCATTCGAGCAACAAAGACAACATCATCAAAGTGTCGTTTCTCGGGAAAAGCACTGAATAAAGTCCTGTACCCTCCCCATCGGGGGCGTCGGAGGATCGAAGAAGCTCGGTAACGGTCAGCGTGGATAAGGATTACGTACACACCGTCCATCCAAATCCAATGCCTTTGAGGTTTTCCTTGTCTATGCTCCATGACCGTGTGGGTTTGGACCCTGATAAGGGATCTTCTGATGACATTGCTTTGGACTGCGACGTTCTCGAGATTATTAAAGCTAACAGGGCTCAAACTGCGGCCAACAAACGTGCGGTTGATCGGCGTTCAATTCCCATGTCCGCTCATGTATCAGGATAGTCTGATATGCCTCACTTACATGCATCAGATTTCAATTTCCTTCGGGAAGATAATTTCGGATCCATTTCATTAATTCTGCCTTGTTGTAAAAATTCAGTGTACGGGGCTTTCTGGTATTTGTATTGCCGTTTTGCTGCTGTTTGGGAAGCTCAACTTGTGGTGTAGCTCTGCAACCCAGAAAATCATCTCGATCAAGCGGTTGTGCCGTCACTCCTGGTTTATTCATTTACCACGGAAAGGATGTATCTCTTCTCATTGCTTTCAATATCGACATTTCCTTCAAAATTTCAGATACGGGTGCCGAGTTATTCATTCATCACATATTTGTGTGGACGTGAACGCGTTTTTCCACGAGCGCAATTCGGGGGCCAATCACAACCAGCGTTGCGAGCCGCTCAAGCACCTTTGCCTGTCCTGATTTATATACGACAAACGAAAAAACAAGTATTTCAAACGGATAAACAAGGTTGCTGAGAATCCAGCGTGGTCGGTCCAAAAGCTAAAATGGAAGCACCAAAAATGGTAATGGTCTCCACGGAGCCCGCAAAGCACTCCCGAGAGGAGCCTCTTGCTCAAGAAAATGCAGCAAAGTCAACCGAGAAGGGCAGGCCAACTGAGCACGCGACCTTCAGCTCTGATGTAAATGTGCCTGTCGACACGGTCAACAACGAAGTGGCACCGCAAAAAGAGCCAGGCTTAAAGGCCTTGCCGTCCGCCCCCACGGTGGCCGCCGATCCACCGCAGTCGGCGCTCAATGAGAAGGACACGGCGACCGTCGCCACCACGACCGTATGCAACGCCAAAACATCACCCGTGACGCGTGGGAACGACTCGACGGATGGAAAGGCAGGGAATCCTGGTGTCCAGGGCCCTCCAATGGGGCACACACTCGCTCAGCCGGCCGGGGCAGGCAAGAAGAAGAAGAAGAAGAAGGCGGTCTCTGCGGCCGCAGGGTCAAGCACAGCTGCGGGTCTACCTGTTGGAGGTGTGCAGAAAGGACAGGCAGGCGTGGATGGAGACAGCGCGCGTGACAAGGGCGCATCGGGGGAGGGCAAAGTAACAGAGGAGAAGGCAGCCTCGAAGCAACGGGGGGAGGACCCGAGAGGAGACGGCGGTAGGACGAACCCCGTCGAGGGCCGCGGAGGCCGTGGAACCCCTGGTGCCGGCGTCGGGACGGGCGGAAGGGGGGCAGGGACTGGGCATGGGCGAGGGAGCGTCTCGGGCGCTCGAGGGGGCCGTGCTCTGCAAGGTCGAGGGGGGGGAGGATATCGGGGGCGAGGCCGGGGGGGGTACCCCCACGGTCCTTATGGGAATGCGTCGCAGCCCCCCTACTCCTACCAGCAGCAGGCGGGCGCTTACTCCCCGCAGGCCCTTCCGTCGCGCCAGCAGCAAGGCGTGTACTTTCCCCAACCGCAGCCACAGTACCTGCCAGCTCACATTGGCACAGCGGTCCGGAGCAGTTTGATGACCATGAATGCGCTCGAGGCCCGCGAGTATTTGGCCTCCATGGCGGTGCAGCAGATCGAGTACTATTTCTCGGTGGACAACCTTTGTCGCGATACTTACCTTCGTGCCCATCTCGACGAGGAGGGCTGGGTGCCCTTAGCGCTCATTTGCAATTTCCCCACCGTGGCCAGCTTTGCGGCCGACTACTCGGAGATCGTTAAAACGCTGCAGGAGGCCTCCTCCGTCCTCGAGTACGACGAGGCGAACGAGACGCTGCGCCTGAAAGAGAAGGCGACGGCCTGGCTCCTTCCCAACGGGCGCGGAGGCATGGGTTGCCCTCGGTGGTTGAAACAAGCGCCCGACACGCCCCCGCAGGAATCCAAGCTCCCTCCGGTCGTGCTCCCTAACCCCGAGGCCGGCGGCGAGAAGGGTGAGGTTGCCGAGAAGAAGGCCGACAGCGAGGGCCCACGGCAACCCGTCACCCCCGTCACCCCTCTGTGCTCCCTCTCCTTTTCTTCCTCCGCGTACTCCAGCTCCTCTTCCACCACGTCCCCCAGCACTTCTCAACCTGAGAGCAGCGACGATGACGAGGACGTGGACCGGAGTCCTTCCTCTTCGTCGCAGAGGGAGGTCGACATCCAAGCTGACGGCAACAGCAATACGAGAAAGGGAGAGATGGGAAAGCGCAGTGTCTCCGTCGTCAAGGATGTATGACCGAGGGTCGAAGATGATCTAACTGATGACGAGGAGGGATGAACAAGGCATTGGATGGTAGGTGAAGAAGATAGCTAGGGATTTTCCGTGTATTTCGATAGTTTGAGGAAAGTTTAAGATAATGGATGTAGCGCAGCAAGGTCCAGCAACAAAATCAACAAAAATTAGGATAGAGTGTGGCATGTTGGGGAATGCTTACGAGAAGAGCGCGGCAGCACCGAGAGCATGCAGTAAGTAAGAGAAATACGATATTTACGACGTGAGCTTTAGGGCCAAGAATAGGAAGATTGGCAGTGACGATGGCATGCTGATCGACATCGGTTGACCCATGCCAGTACCAACGGAAAAGCTTGAAACAGGCCGCGAGCGTCGCTTGTGGTGGTGAAGGCCGGCTTCGCTGCGTGGTTCTACACATACATAGTGCACCTGCACAGGAGAGGCGGGGTCCTGAGAGAGAGGACTGGCCTCTAGAAGAGGGTGTAATATCCAGATGATGAACATTAAAAAAGGTGTGTCAGGTGTCATCGGAGCATGGGATCAGTGGTTTTGGCGAAAAAAAATATAAGACGTATGTAAGTGTGACATGACAGAGACGAAAAATGGTAGAAGCAGGCTCAGGACCCAGAGCGAGAATAGCAAAGATGACGTAAGTTTGGAAGGGTTATTACGAAAGATGAGGTTTAATATTGACGCTGAAATGATTGGCTTGATGGCAATGCAAAGAGATGTGCCACATAAGCATAGCAAATTGAGAATATGTCCTGCGCCTGCAGCATCCAACACAGAAAAAAGCAGCAGAAAGACATGTGAGGACGTTCCACACCGCAGTCAGAAAAAAAACAAAGAATCGACAAATATTAGCATGTCTCTTCTCCAAGTGTCTAAATCGTGCCCATATCGCTCCCAGCGTTTGATTCATCGGCCGCCTTTCGATGGCTTCCACGTATGTTACACTTTTATCCACACGCGCATCTCGGAGAATGCGCTCACTGGTCTTCCTCGCCTGCTTTCCCGCTCCATCCCCATGCAAGCCTTGTCACAACGCTTCTCCAGTTAACTCCCTTACAGCACCATCAACCCTTTCATCAGCTTCGACCATCATACCCCTCCTATCTGCGACTCTTAGGCCCGCTTCTTAGTCTTACCCCCCTTTCCGTCCTCCCCCGCCGGCCTCTTCTTCTCGCCAGACTTCTCCCCCCCTTTGCCCCCCCCCTCCTTGTTTGCGTCGTAAGCCGCCTTCATCTTGCCCATCAGCTGCTTGCTGACTGTGGCATGGTCGACCACCGGGTGAGGGTAGTCTCGGCCCACCACACAGCCCGCTGTTTCTTGGACATCTTTGGGGGCTTTCCAAGGTTCATAAATGTACTTGATTGGCATTTTCCGCAGCACCGGCAGATACTTGCGGATGTACTCGCCCTCCTTGTCCGTCTTGGCCCCGAAAGCCACGGGGGAATAGACCCGGAAGTACTGGTGAAAAAAGGCCGACGCCGAGAGCCAGAGCCAGTTCCCTGTATTCACGCTCCAGTCGGCGTCCAATAAGTACTTCTCAAACACCCTCGCCCCTTCCTCCCAGCTCTGCCACAGGTCCCCCCGCGTCAAAAAACACGCCAGGGCGTGCCGGGCCAGATGGTGGATCCAGCCTTCCTCCCGGAGCTGCGTCATGCACGCGTCAATGAAAGGGTATCCGGTCCGCGCCTCTTCCCAGGCGCCCAGAAGCTCCGCGTTCTTCCCCCATGGGATCTGTCGGCAGATCGGGTTCCCCACCATCTTGTCGAAATTGGGCGTGGCGTGCCCCTGCAGGTAGAAGAACTCGCGCCAGAGCAGCTGCCCTACCAGGGAGACCGGGGGCTGGGTGTGGGGGCCCTTGTGCTGCGCAAGGATGGAGCGCAGGGAGTGGTAAAAGAGGCGGGAGGACAGGGCCCCGTGCTTCAAGTAAGGAGAGAGGACGGTCGTGGAGGGCCGGAGGGCGTTGGGAGAGGTCTTGGGTTTCTCGAACGTGACGATGTACTTGACATTGGCCAGATGCTCCTGCATCCGGGCCAGGGCCGCCGTCTCCCCCCCGGGATACAGGGTAGGGGCATCCGTCTCCGGGTAGCCTATTCCCGAGAGACCAGGGACGGAGAAATCGTCGCCTCGTGTCCGGTCTTCCTCTATCTCCTCGCCTCCAGCATGCCCGTTCCCTTGGCCAGCCTTCTTTCCGTCTTGACCCGACAAATACTCCGGCGCCGGGGGTGGGAGCCGCTTGGCGTCAACAGTCGAAGCCACGGGGGCCACGGGGCCCATGGAGGCGAAGAGCTTCACGAAGGACTGGTAGACTGTGGGCACATCCTTCCCCTGCAGGCGCGCGACGTAAGCCTCGGGGTCGTGAAGGGTGTGCCAGGGGAAAGTCTGGACATGCACCTGGTGCTCCGCGGCAAGCTCGCACACGTGTCGGTCGCGGACCTTGGCGTAGGGCTCGGTGTCGCTTTCGAACGTGAGTTTCGTCACTCCCCACTCCCTAAAAAGCCGGGGCAGGGCCTCCGCCGGTTGACCCTTGACCACGAACAACCGAGAACCGATTTCACGCAAATTGTCATCCAGGTTCTTGATCGTTTGCAGCATGAATCGGTACCGCAGGACGCCAATGACGTCGGGCTTGGCGAAGTGTGGATCGAGGATGAACACGGGGTACACATGCGTGGCTCCTTCACATGCCTCCAACAGGGCAGGATTATCGTGTAAACGCAAGCCTTTCCGGAACCAATGGAGAGAAACCGTGCGAGCTGCCCCTTTCGCAGCAGGCTTGGAGACAGCTGTACTGGTCATTGTGATAGGACGGACAAAGGAAGCACTCCGCGGAAGGTACGCCAGTGATAGGGAGATAGCTAGTGCGAGGGTCAATAGGAATTTCCAGGGCATGCAAGGTTTCTTAAAGCCTGCAGGACATAGGATAAGCGACGTCAGATTCATGAAGTGCCAAATCTTACGGTTGTTTATAAGTCTCATCGCATTATGTCTCATGGCGGCCCAGCCTATCGAACGTGCTGAGGTGGCAATCGTGCTGACCTTGATCGGCGTACCTGCTCCTTTACAAGTTGCTTGATAACTCTAGCTGGTTCATTCAACTCCGGCTACACTATGAAGCTCCATTTAGCAATTTGGATCGACAGGGCATTCCAGACTCCGACACCCACATTTTTAGTGTTGAAGTGTCTTGCGTAAGAGCGTCTGGCGGGGAGGTTAAACGACGATTACTACAACCCAGTCCCCCCCCCTTAACAAGGATTTTCGTCCTCTGAAGGTCTAACGTTGGCGTACATCTCACACATGCACACATAGTAATGCCTGGGCTGTGGCTAGTGACTATGCTTTCCTTTTCCTTCGGCGTTACGTATCCAATGGCATCGGCAGTGTCCCAAGGTATTAAGTCCTGTGCGTCGTCTAGATCTCTGCCCTCACCACACAAGCTCTTATCCCTATATGATGCTTACCCTCCCCATTTATTCCGACAAAGCATCAAAAGTATTAGGTTTTGGACATGCGCTTCGTTCACTGTTCAATGTCGCCGCTCCCCTGTCTTTGGAACAGGGCGCGCACTTTTCTCGTACTCAAAAACCAAGTGATAAGAGAAGAAAGAGACTCTCTCAGGTTTTAAGCGTCAGCTCGGCAGCCTTCACACCATCGTCTACCGGCAGCAAAGCTGCTACAGCTGCGATAGACCCGGACCACTTTGATATTCCTCCTTTCAGACCGACTCCAGCCTCGGACGAGGACATCGCATGTATTGAACAGCGGCAGTTGGGTCACCCAATAACCTGTGCCGGCGGCCCGCGTCAAAGATGTGCCCACGGGTTTCCTCAAGCTTTTATCTTTCACCCAACCAAGACGACTTTTAATTCTGGTCTTTTTCGCCTGTCCTGCCCTCTGCTCGTGAAGGCCGTGGATGAATTCGAGGCCCAGGGTGAGCAGAAAGGGAGGAGGGTCTGGTATTCCTGGGGAAGCAGGGCTGCAAAGGGAAGGCTTCATTGATGCTTTTGGAATGCGTGAATTATTCTCTGAATACTTTTATTCTTCAAGTGATTGTCTGAAGCGAAGTGCGTTGGCAGGCTCGCGACGGTTCTTTTCTTCTTCTTGTCATCTCCTTGAGGTCAACACACTCCCGAGCCCCCATTGGCCCCCTTTCAACGAGCTCCCCGCCCCATGCACTGCTTGGCTCGTATTCGACGTGATCGCGAAAAAGGGTGTTACCCTCCCTCCCTCCAGTCGCCCTGTGCTTCCGAGTCGGTTCTCCGATCCACCCGTTTCCCTCCCTTCCCCCTCTCCCTCCAGGCGGCCTCCAGGAATTCAACAGGAAATTGGAAAAGTCCCCCGCGATGCAACGTGAGTTTCGGCGTGTCAATGCCCGGCACAGCGCCATCCGCCGCGGGCTTGTGGACCCGGAGGGCCTTCGGAGCTACGTGGAGAAGCTGGGCGAGGCCGGCGTGGAGCAGATTTTGGCGAGTGGTATCGCCGGCGTCAGTCCCACCAAAACGGGAGACTTGAAGTGCCTGCATGCCCATCTGGCGGACTACCTGTGCACACGTAGGGGGGGAGGGGAAGGCAAGGGGTGGGGGAGGGGAGGGGCCATGCTGCGTGCAAAAGAGGATGTTGCCCTCGCATACCGCGACATTTCCGTTGCCTTACTTTCTGGGTGTATGGAATGGCTCTGTCATCCTCATCCTTCTACACCCTTGTGGCGTCATGGGTACATCCAGAATGACCTGTGTCCTTGATGTCCTCCATCCCCTCTCTCCCTCTTGTTACAGACGACAACGCAATCGGGGAGGAGGTGTACGAGCATTTACGAACCAACCGTCAGATCGAGGTCGAGGGAAACGCAGAGTGCTGGCAGCAATGTAATTTGTCGTTTGAACGCACGCCCTCGTCCTGGTGGTATGTTCCCGTGAAAAATAAACAAAAGCTCCGAAGTCGTTATCACCGGCGGACCGCGCGGAGGAGGGAACATCGAGAACGTGGGGTGGATGAATACGGGGATGGGGAGGAGGATGCGCGTCAAAAGGGATCGAACGAGGAGCAAAGAGGGACAGCAGCTGGCTAGTCGCCAGGGACTGTGAGACTGAATCCGAAAAAGTATCAAACTGGTTGAAGGGGTTCAGCCCTAGAGCCTATAAACAGGCATTTTTTCCTTGTTGCTTTACGCGCTATCCCGACACTCTTTTAAAGGGGGTTTTCCGTCCCCCCCTTATACAACTCGATGAGCTTGTGAAGATCATGCAGGACATGCAGGTATGCTTTCCGGACTCGACTTGAGTCTTAAAATAGATTACCTCAAACAGAAATAACCGAAAACAAAGGTGACAAAGCCCTCCCAACATTATTTACAAGGACCCCAGCATGCCAGCATTGAAATGATGACCGAAAATTGAGAACGACCCTTGGGTCCTAGAAAAGGCGGCAGTGTTGAAGCTGGGGCGGGGTAAATAGTCAGCATTTATGGCCGTTTCACAACGCCATGTGGAGTGCCTTTATGCGCTTACGCCATTACTGCCGGGATAAATTCTTTCTTGTGGGTAGATACGACTCAAGGTCATAGCCAAGGCCTTCGACGCGTTGCTTTCGGTGCGCATCCTCGGTGATTGCACGCCAATGGCAGCAAACCAACCACCATCGAAAGCCTTTTAATTTTCTAGCGAGCCGGCGAGAACGGGGCCTCGGAAACCGACTGAGGAGTCCTAAGCCTTACTTACGAGACATTCTTCGATCTCCCTGATGATGCGTCTCCTGTAGCGGCACGTGGCTTCGTTGATGATGAATATATCCTGTACACGCTATCCACGGACAGGGCAAAGGCGTTGGTGCTCGTGCTTGTGCCACCAGTGCTTGTTTAAGTCGGGCGGGGCGGACCCTCAACCTTCGTCAGCGGAAAGACACATTCCTGTTCTTGGACTCTGCCTGTTGCCGGTGCACTTGCCAATAAAGTTTTCACGAGGCAAACTCTACGAGGTAAGGTTGGTGGTTGGGGCCGCGGTGGATCGCGGGCCCGCCTGTACGAGTCTATGGGCTCCAGGCTCATGTGCTACGCTGGGGTGTGGGGGGTTGTTAGACCATGGGGTGAGCACTAGGGGTGGACGATATGTCCGACGCAGCGGATGCAGTCTGGGCCAGCGTCTCCTCCATATGTTTAAAATGTAGCCAATTCTTGTAGAACTGTTGTGGCACCTGGCCACGCCCTGAAGGAAGCCTGAGTGCTTGCGGGAGGGACCGACTGCGAGACTCACCTCTCTACCTCTCCGCCTTTCCCTTCATCCGTTTGTCTCAGACCCCAACATTGGAAATATGAATCTTAACATTAATTTAGAAAGTCTGAAAAATATGGTGGACGAGGCCAAAAATCAGATAGTGCCGCGGACCGAGATGGAAAAGCGGATGCACGAAGCCCTTTCGAACAAAAACTGGGGCGCTTCCTCCACTTTGATGAACCAAATTGCGTCGGACACGTACGACTACGAGAAGTGAGTAATGAGGGATGAGAAGGCGGGCACGAAGGCGCCAAACCGGGTGGTGTCGGGGGCCTCAGTCCTTTCGCGCCGTGGGCCCCCCAGCTTACCCCTCCTACCCCTCTTCTCCACCGCCCCCGTTCCTCGCCAGGTACCACCAAGTATTGAAGGCGATATGGTCCGCGCTTGATCTGCCGGGACGAAGCTGGCGGTCGATATTCAAGGCCTTGACCCTGCTGGATCACCTGGTGAAGAATGGCGCGGAGAGGGTGGTCGAAGAGGTGAGGGAGGGAGGAAAGGAGGGAGGACACGTGAAGTAGCTGGGATTGGGTGAAGGGTCTACAGGGTTGTGGTGTTTCAAGGGGGGCCACGGGATGGGTGGCAACAGGTGTATGCTACGGGGTGGCAGAGGGAGGAGGATGAGGTTGTCGTCGTCTGCGCATGCACACATCCTGACGGACAACCTCAAACATCCCGCTCGCCTTGCACTCCCTCCCCCCCTCCCTCCCTCCCTCCCTCCTTCCCTCCCATCTCAGGTCCGCGACCACCTGCACAAGATCCGCACCTTGGCGGACTTCAACTACTTTGAGGGCTCCCTGGACCGGGGCTCGGGGGTCCGGGAGAAGGCGAAGATGCTGATGGAGTTGGTGGGGGAGAACGGGCGCGTGCGGGAGGAGAGGGAGAAGGCTCGACGGCTCCGGGAGAAGTTTGTTGGGATCGGGGTGACGGGGGGGGTGCGAGGGATTGGGGGAGGGCTGGAGGCAGGGCGGGCCGGTGGGTTTGGGAGGGACTCGGACGTGTACCGGATGGGGGGGAGGGAGGGGCGATACACGGACCGGGTGGATGGGGAGGGAGGGAGGGAGGGAGGGCGGGAGGGAGGGTGG
>Ga0102934_1001893_pt1 | contig 14696 bp, 12 predicted proteins | sample SalPonR2_A_D1_MG_FD_78175 | JGI IMG/M metagenome (GOLD analysis project Ga0102934, IMG submission 78175) | Salt pond soil microbial communities from South San Francisco under conditions of wetland restoration - Salt Pond MetaG R2_A_D1_MG | ecosystem: Environmental > Aquatic > Marine > Intertidal... | reverse complement strand
TGGAAACCAGTATATTTAAATTTATCCAAATTAAGATTTTCTAGAGCAAGCAGTCGATATCCACACTGACTATCATGGACCCGTACACCAGTTTTCAATGAGATTAGAAAGGATGTTATAGTATTTGAAAGAATTCTATGAAAGGGCATTTTATCATATATATCCCTGACTCCCAGTATAATATCACTGTTTGTTTCAATCATTTTATTAATAAAATCTATAATTTGATCGGAATCATGCTGAAGGTCAGCATCCAGGCAAATACTGTAATTTTTATCTAAGTTTTGAGCGGCCTTTAACCCGGTTATCAAGGCTCTTCCCTTGCCCTGGTTGGTTTTGTGTCTAATGATCGTGATATTGGATTTGTTTTCAAGATAGGATTCTACTCTTATTCGGGAACCATCATCAATAATCAGGATTTCCAAATTGGGATACCTATTCTTGATTCTAGTTACCAATTCAGGTAAACTATTCTCAGCATTATAGGCTGGAATAACAGCACAATATTGTGACCAATCAAAATTTTGGGGAATATTTTTATGCATTATCTATATTAGCCGAATTTTGAAAATATTTAATTAAAAAATAGGAAGAACAGCTTCCTAAAAAGTAATATAAAAAGTCTGAAGCAATGAAGGTATTACCAAACAGGCTCTTGCCAATAAAGCCCCTTCGAAGTTCGACTATAATGGGAAAATTCCACAGCTGTGAAATTTCTATAATTGAAGAAATAATAAAGACTAAACCGCAAATTTTGAGAGGATTACTTACAGGTCTGAGTGAAAAAAGGATAAGAGTCCAGAAAATTACATATAAAATGTCGCTCAAAGAATTATTTACCCAGGATTTAGCATAGCCATCATAAAATTTTGTAGAAATGCCAATTGGTATTAATAAAAGAATTGTCAGGATAACTCTTTTATCCGGTTCCCAGTTTTTGCTCATCTAAAATTTCCCTTCAGGTAAATCGAGTTCAATTTCCGTTTTTATGTCGATGAATTTACTTTAATAGGATAAATTTTAAAAGAAAAAATATGGAGTCCCCCCTTCCATCCAATCATACCTCACTTCCATTCCTGATTAAAATAACAAAAGGCCCTGCATATTTAACAGGGCCTTTGAAGAGCGAGAGACGAGACTCGAACTCGCGACAGCTACGTTGGCAACGTAGGGCTCTACCAGCTGAGCTACTCTCGCTTACTTACATTCTTGACTCAAAAAGCGACCTAAATTTATTTTTTGTGATAAACAGATGCAAGTATTTTTTGCAATAAATTTCAATCTAAAAAGATGATAATAAATAGCGAAAAATATTGCCAGCTATAAAGAAATTTTATCTCTAATCTATTCAGTATTTTACCACAAATAAGGAATTAATTTCCAGGTTTCATTTCTATATTGATCGTATTTTTCTCCAAACCATTCTGAAAGGAATTTTTCTTCTATTTTGATGCGATAGATCAGGGCAGGTAATCCGCAAATAAAAGCGAGACCGACTCCTCCCCAGCTTGCCATAATGAGGGGAATGCCCAGGAATAGCCCTAACAATCCCAGATAAGCAGGATGGCGAACTTTACCATATAAACCTGCTGTGACCAGTTCATGATCTTGGGAAGTTTTTACATGGACACTATACTGTTTACCCAAAGTTCTTCTGGACAGAAACCGAATTGTAATGCCCAGCACTATTAGCATAAATCCCAGCAGTCTCAGACCAATTAAATTGCCCTGCAAGCTGGTCAAACTCCAATTCCAGACATCTAAAAAGGTATAAGCCATTGTTCCATACCAGGATAAGTTAATTAACCAATAGGACCCTGGTGAATGCTTATTACCACCATTTTGCTGCTGATCTGAAAAATAAAAACTCCTTTCAGTAATAGCCCAGATGACAAAGCCAGTTATGCCAATAAATTCCGAAATTTCTATAATTTCCAAACTTACCTCATCGCTATAACGATTCTCAAAGACCCTCTACATTAGAAAAATAATATGAACAAAATATCCGTTATATTCTCTATTATTTCTCAAATTTCTTGAGTATATCTTTAGCCATATCTTTGTGAACCATGAAAGTTAGCATTTTTAATTTAACAAAATCACCGCGAAACATATAATAGCCATGATATTGTCCAGCCCGTGAACTGCGTCCAGAATCTTTGATCAAAAACCAGTCATTTTCAATTTTTCCATCTCCATTTGATTTATATCCAACAATATGGATACCATGATCATCAGTTGTTGTACGGTTATATATTCTGTATTCACGGGAGTTCTGATCGATCATATTGGTAGGAATATCAAATGTGGGAATAAAAGTAACATCTTCTTCACCAATTTTACCAGGCTCACTTACATCTCCCCCAATTACAACAGAATATCCATTTTTAATCGATTTTTTTACAATAGAATACCATTCATCAAGAGGTATATTGTAGTAAGTAGAATCATTCCACCAGTTGTCAGGGACTTCAAACTCTGCCTGCTCATAAAAGGATGCAGATTTTGTGGACATAAAACCAGCATAATCTGACATGCTAATATTCATGTGATCATTGTAAAAAGATTTAGGCGTATATTGTTTACCTTTGTAGGTGAATTTTTCTGGCGGCCGACCAATATAGTGATCCAGAATCGCACGAACAGTTGTAATAATCACCTCCTGGTTCCAGAAGTTTTCATTTTTACAATATTGTAAATAATTGTTAAGGTCGCGGAACAATTGGTTATGAACGTGTTTATCATACTTTTTCAACCCATCATAAACTACTTTAGGTACTGCACCATAACTTTCCATTCTATAGAATACAGCGTTTGATTCTGAACCCTGTCCAAACTCTGAATTACCTCTCATTTTTATGAAACGTTTTATCTTTTCCACATATTCCCAATAAACAGTATATAATTCAGACAGTTTGACTTCTTTATCAAAGCGTCGTTTGAGTTCAGATTCTATGAAGGAGGTCGTGCAGAAACACCAACACATGCCGGAATAATGCTGAGGAACTGGAGGATTATGCCAGACCTTAGAAAAGGCTTTAGGTCCTTCCGGTTTATCCACTCTTTCTAGATTAGATATGAGCTCTTTGCTTTCCTTTTGCTTAACTTTCTGTTTTTCCCTGTAACGATTCTGGATTGATTCTGTAATTGAATCCTTTTTGGCATTTTCTTCCTGAACCATTTCACGGATGGCTTTTAGCAGTGAATCGGGGGTATCTTGCCTATAAATTGCTTGATTTTGAGCAAATACAGATCCAACCAGCATAATTAATACAAAAATTGCTACAAAAATCATCTTTTTTTGCATAAAACCCTCTCATTTTGGATTGTACTTTTACTATACTATTAATTTACTGTATATTGTCATTCTTTTTAACCTCTATTTCGTACAAACAGGGACCATTTTTATCTACTACCCGTTCCAATTTTCTACAATAAATACCTACAAAAGTGCGGCAACTATTGGATCCATCACTTAATTTGTTTGGAAATTTTGCATGTTTACATGAGAGATCACAGAACTTCATTAGTTAATACCACTTATTTATACTTAATACCTAACCAAACTTTTATATGTCTTAATCTACAAAATTTATTCCCCCAATACAAGTATAATGCATTTTAGTGATTTAACAATTATTCACCTTTCATATACGTATAGACAACGCTAAACTGTACTATAAATTGACCTTAATATACTGTTATGGACATTATATAAACCTTAAAGTATATCGAAAAACCTAATATATACTTATTGACTTTAAGTATATCCTAGTTTATATTTAGTTGATTAGTGTAAATTGGAGTAAATTAACCGTATTTAAGAGGTTCTTATGGCTTTTCCATCATCAGAAGTAAAGAAGTTGATCGAAGATATTAAGAAGGATACTCTTTTAAGCCCTCAGAAGATTGCCGATAGAATTGGGGTAACTAAGTCCGCAATTTACAATATATTAAACGAACGTTATGAAACCGTGCGTTCCCATTTGGTTGAGAGTTTATGCGTTGAATTTGATTATAGCTACAAAGTCAAGGATGGACTGCCCCACTTTTACAAATCCAACCAGGAAGAAGAAACTGATGAACTTGAACGTGATATTGATGAGTATCACGATTTTGACCAAATTTTGGATGAATACAATATCACCAGTCCTGATCAGCTGGAAAAATTGATAAAAACAGTTATGCGAGTTTTCGATCTTGACGAATTAAATTCTGAAAAAATTGAAAATTTATACACCTTCTCATCGGGATTTTTGGCAGCAAAATGGTATAAGGAAAACATGTAGTATTACTTTTAGGATAAAATGGCTTAGAATCGGAATTTACCTCAATAATAGCTATTTTTCATTTTTTTTAAATTTCTTTTGTTAAATGCTGTATTTTGCTTTTTGGGAGTAAATTGACTGTGTTAATTTGTATTAATACGAAAGACAAACTGCCCATTCATTTGATCAAAACTTCCTGTTCTAAAACTTTTTTATATTTATGAAATAAATCAATCAATTCCCCCAGATCATGATTGTCAACTGAACTTGGATTAGTGCGCCGCTCATACTGCTTATTATATAAATCTCGATTACCAAATTTTTGCAATAATTCTTCTATATTCTCCGGTATAAAATAATTCGCTCTCTCTCCTAAATATTTTTTATATTCATTCAAATAAATATTTATACCTTCAAAATCAAAATCGCCATAATGCGAGTAATTATTTTGAATATTTTGTAGCCAATTAATCAGATCCTTGCTCTGAGGATAACGACTTACAAAAAGTGGTGTTATATTCCCAAACAAATATTTTTGTTTTTTAATAAATCTGAAATTTTCAGCATTTTCAATACCAACAACTGTTACTTTAGTATCAGGAATAAAGTTTTCAAAATCATAAATATAGGTAAATGTGCCAGGTTCTCCAGTTATTAATATTTCCTTATTATTAATGATAGCAGGAATAGGTTGATAGGAATTAATTAGAAAACCTTTAAATGTCCGCTTATATACAGATTTTGAATCAGAGCCGAATCTAACCATTTGGGAACGGGTAACTGTATCATCTTTTAAACTATGGATGTACTTATCCAGATCATTTATGCCAAATTTATTTTTGAGATAATTTCTTAAGGCTGGTGGGTTTGGTAAGAAAACCACTTTACCAGATCCTTTTCTTTTCTGAAAAAGCACTTCATCTTGCAGCATTTGCCTAAAGATAGAATTTTTACATTTACTGGCAGGAATTTCTTCACCAGATAATAACTTTTGCAACCTTTCAGCTATGCTTAAACCGATTTTCATTGAAAAATTGATCTCCAAAATTGCTGTGTCTCTGCTTATAAAAATTCAAAAACCCAAAACCTATCTACACCTCATTCTACCAAATTATATCCTGGATAATATTCTAACGGCTCTCGATATATTTTCCTCATCCTTTTGTATCTTATAAATATGGCGGTAATCCATGGCATTATGTTCTGTTGGAGAGCCATTGATCAGGGATATATTGCGTTCATTGGCAAATCTTAAGATTCCGCGCACATTTTCCGGATGTAATTTTCCGATTTCATCCATTACACAGTGCAATTTAAATGCTCCATCCTTCCTTGCAGCACTATCTTTGAATACGTTAAGCAACATGATATTAACCATTGCTTTAACCAGCACATCAGTACCATCGGAACCGACATTGGATATTTTTTCCACCCAGCCAGTATCGTTTTGATTTTCTTCTATCCGAAACATAAGATCAAAGGAATCGGAAAGAGAAATTTGATCATATTTATTGCTATGAAGTTTCTTTACCAGTTGTTTCAGCAGGCCGATTGCCTTTTGATTCTGCTCTTCCCTATCTTGGTCAGCAAATATTGTTGGTTCTCCATAACTATACATATTTTGATCATTAAATTCCTTAATTGCGTAAAGAATGCTGAATATTTCATTATTGCTGTCATCCATTTTTAATTCGATTTTTTTTACAGCACCAACAAAATTTTTCTTCATAAAATCTTTATTAATTTTGCTAATTACCTTCCTAATCTCAGTCTTGTGCGATAAAATTGTTGTCAATTCTTTACCGATCGTTTTGATTATATCAGCAAACCTTTCATTAACCCGTTTTTTATAAACGTCAATTTTTTGTTCTTTCATAAAACCGATTAACTCATCAGCAAAATTCAGGTAGTCTTCATCTTCCGGAAATATAGTTTGAAATTTAAAAATGTTATCCTCTGCGAATTCACCGGTGAACCTGCTAATGTCTTTTTCGAGATCCTTTACCCGTCTATCCTTTTTAAAATAAGTATCTTTGATTTTATCTATAATTTCCGCAATATTTTCCAGATCTTCTTCATAATCAGTTTTATATTTCAGGTAATCTTCAATATATTCGTAGATCTCAGATTTTTTAAATTTGTCAAACTTTTCCAAATTTTTCTCTAATTGCGAACGTTCTCTCTCAATTCTATTTATTTTAGCATTAATATTGCTTAATTCCTCTTTTAATTTGTTTCGGTTAATAGAGAAATTTTCTTTGATCTCTTGCAATTTGTTAGTCAGGAGATTTTTCCTGTTCAGTAGATCCGGTAATTTATCAAAGAGTTCTTTTTTGTCCTTGCGATATTCGACGACAATTCGATTATTCTCCTCGATGTAATTTAACTCATTGTCAATTTTCAATAATTTTCTATCAATCACTTCAATACGCTCTGTATCCGCCCCCTTGTCTTTTAGAGCAGATTTTTTTCTTACATCCAGATTATTAATTTCTCCTTCTATTTCTTGAACCTTATTTTTTATATTATCATCAATATTTTGCAACGAGGCTTTCAATTCCTCTTCCAGTTTATTTAATTCTTCTCTTTCCAGCCTCTCTCGATAGCGTATTTTGCCATCGACCTTATCCTTTAACTCTTCAAATTCTTGCTGAAGCCTATTTTTTTCATCCTGAGCCTTTTCAATTTTTGCTGAAATCTGTTGTATTAAATTCTGTTTTTCTGCTTTTGCCTTTTTCTGGTACTTACTGAGATCAACTTTTATGCTCTTAAGTTTTTTCTTATTCTGTTCTATTTCAATTTTCAGAACATTTACCTGTTTACCTATTGCCTTAATTTTTCTGTTATATTTAGATTTTACTTTTTCCAGATCATCAAACAATTTTTTATTTTCAGCTTTAATTTTTTCCTGAATTGCCACAATATCTTCTTTCAAATGCTGTTTATCGATTTTATAATCTTGAATTGTTTTGAATTTCGAATCCAAATTATCTAAATCAATATCAACATTGAATAAGTTTTCGTCGCCTTTATCTATGATTTTTGGTGAGAGGTCATCACGGAATAGTATATCTTCATCACAAACTTTGCCAATATCTTCTGCCCAATCTTGTTTATTATTATTTAGCCAACCATATAAGGCATCCTTACTTTTACTGATTTTGCCATCGATCTCATTTATATTATTTTGTGATATTTTTATTTGTTCTTGCAGTTTTTCTTTCCTATTTTCCGAACTTTCTTTCAAAGCGTCCTTTTCCAATTCCGCCCGAGTTCTATTTGTGCTTTTCTCATTCTTTAAGCGGTCAAGCCGGTTAGATTTTTCCTGTATTTCATTATTAATTTCCTGTATTTTTGCCTTGGCATTGTCGATATTCTCTTCAAAAAATCTTTTATGTTTTATTTCGGTCAACCTATTTTGCAATTTATAAACTTTATCTTTTTGTAATTCTAAGCTTGATTGCTTGTCATCCAATTTTTCAACATGCTGCTTCCTTATATCCTGATAAATTTTTTCATACTGTTTTTTTACCTTTGCTCTGGCTTGTATATTTTGATTTTCCTTCTCATTTTTTTCACTATTTTTGGCATTGATGAATTCATTCTTACGGTTTTCTAATTCTTTTTTCAAGGCCTTATATTTTTGTGTGATTTCCTGAAATTTTGACTCAAGCAGGTCTTTTTCATCCTGATAATTTTCTTTTTCTTTTACCAATTCAGATTTTTTATTTACTCTTTTGATAATACTTTCAATATCAAGCCTTTCGTAATGCTCCTGTTTATCTCGAGCAGTTCTGATTTTATCCTTACATACACTTATTTGCCCGGCAATTTGCTGAATTTTGTCATCATATTTCTGTTGCGCCTTTTCAATTTCAGTTTTTTTTGCTTTGCGGGCCTGCTTTTTGTTTTTTAGCTTATTGGTAATTGCGGGTAAATTTTTTTCAGCAAGGTCAACAGAAAATTGAAGCCCGCGACTTCGCTTAATTATTTCTTTATTTAAATAATTGATAGTTCCAAAATTGTTTTCAATTTTCTTAATTAATTTTCTGGTATAATCTTTTTCCATTATTTCAATATCATTCAGATCCTTCTCAAAATCCTGTAAATGATGAATATAATTGTTCAGATTTATAGCAAAATCTTCCTCATTCATCGACATGATAATAGTCTGCTTAATGAATTCTGCTTCCAATTTAGAATTCAGAAAAACATTTTGGATAGTTCGAGGAATATTTTTGTAATTTCTACTTTTTAATATGTAATATCTCGAAAATTTTCTGGCGATTTCATTGTTTCCATAGATAATATCTCGATATTTTTTGTAATTGCTTATCTTGGGTGTATAAGAAATATTATTTTTATCAAGAATTTTTCTAATTTGATCCCAGGTGCTATATACATTTCCGCCCTCATCCATGAAAATATCCTCCCTGTACTTCATATCAAGGAAACGAAAACTGACTCTATTGCGTACCTTTAAAGCCATTACACAAAATGGGCCGGAATCTGCCTGAATTTCATATATAATTCTGGAATTAATATAGGGAAAATAAAAATCTGCAAAACTTTCGTTGGTTGGACCAGTGGGGATACCTAATTTCTGGGTATTTGCATTATAAAAGAAAAGAACAGCTCGTAGAATTGTACTTTTCCCTGCGCCCTGATTTCCTATTAGGTGGACATTCCCATTAAGTTTTATTGGTGCATATTTAATATCTGCACTATTTATAAATACAATTTTATTCAGATATCTCATTTTTGATTTCGTCCGGAATATTTATATTCATTATCATATCTTCTAAATATCTAAATGAAGCCAAAACTTTATACCGGCCGGAGATTTCATTCTCCAGTTCCACAAATCCTTCTTTGCAAAGCATATCGACAACTTTTTCTATGCTTTTGCGATAATTTTTTTTGCGGGTATATGAAGATAATTTTTCTAATTTTTCTTTTAAATTGGCTTCTACATTCAATTTGTTATGGATCTCGGAAATAGTAAATCGATAACCGGGGTCGAATGTATTATTGAAGGTCTTAAGAAAGTCAAAAATATCTATCCATTTAAAATATTTATTGATTTTCCTTTTCATACTGGCCTTTGACTCATTTAAGCGAGCCATATAAAAATATTCATCCTCCTGTTTCAGGTCAAAACCGATCTGTTCAAAATATTCCCGCAGATCTTCATATCTATTCTCTACAATGGCGTAGAGCTGTTTCACTTCCGGATCAGAACTATTTGAGCAAATGAACTCGCCTTTACTTAAACGGTCAAATATTTCGTCGGTTTTTTGAGGGACTTTTTGCATAGTTATTTTGGTAAGACGATAGCGTACTCCACCCCTTTATAGTTTTTATATTGATTCGTTATTTTTAGTTCATCTTCATATTGGGAGAGAATTTGACAAAATAAGCCTACTCTCTCTGGAAACTCTATCTGCTTGGAAAATTCATATTTCACTATAAAATCAAACAAATTGTTTCTTGTGGCCACAAATTGATTCTTTACTGTCTCGTGATCTATAAAAAATTGTTCAGAATCATGGGACTGTAAATAATCCTCACTAATTGCTCCTGCTTCTTCTATTTCCGGTTTGACTGCGATATTTTTGGAACGATTCATTTGCAGGATCATTTCGTAAATTTGGTCTTCTTGTAGAGCATCCAGAGCCGGATTTACGGGAAAGGTAGTCCGGGTTTCAAAAAATATATCCTTATTATGACCCAAGAACTGGTTCACATTTGTTTTAGTTTTTAATTCGAATTGATCTTTCAAATATTTCACATGCCTGATCTGCTCAATTACTCGGCCCTGATGTTCTATCTGATTGATATAATCGATAATCTGTTTTTGAGTTTCAATCAGGTTGTGGCGAGCTTCATTCAAATCTAATTGTAAATTGTTAGATATTTCATTTAATTCATCATCGGAAGCTGTTTTAAAAAATGTTAATTCATCTTGCGATAATAATTTTTCTGTTTGCTGGATCAGTTGCATGATTCTTTCACGTTTTTCATCAAATTTTTCCAGTTTTATCTTTTTAATTTTATAATTTGGTTCAGTTTTAAAGGTATTATTAATATTTCTATTCAAACTAATAATATTTCTAATTATTACTCTTCCAGTGGTACGCAATGCCGATTTAACTTTTCGTAAAAATTGTTGTTTACGGTATTCATTTTCCTCCTGTAAATAATAATTGATATTATCCTTAAGGGTTTGTATCTGTTCATCGATATAGGCTGCATTTATATTTTCATTGACTTCCAATATTTTTTCAAAAAAGTCCAAATACTTTTCATCTATCTCCAAATAACTATCATTTTTCAGCAGGATACCATAGTCGATTAACTTTTGAATTTTGTCTTCATTTAAAACTTTGACAGCATACTCATATTTATAATCAAAACTCTTACGTTTTGCGAACATCTCGGACAACAGTTTCTTGGTATCAGCAAGAGTATTAATTAATTCTTTTATGGAATTAAAATATAGCATCATAAAGTTCCTATATTTAACGTTCAACTTAGGAATATAAGAAAAATATTAAAAGTGATTTATGAATTAAATTTGTGCTCCAACGATGTTGGTACCTATTTTTTTTAGGGATATTATAAAAACTGAAAAAGTAGGTTTACTCCATAATTAAGTCATCAAATAATTTCAGATTCATTGTCCGAATTTTGGCGGGCAATACTTCTCTCATCACATTTTTTATACTTTGCGCATCTACATTTTCAATCCAACCCAGTTTGGCTATTTCAGCCAAAAGAACAATATTTTGCATCCGAGGATCAGGCAGTTGGTCGTTTTTTACATCTTTTATTTCACATTTTTTCTTTTTACTATATTCCTGGAGTTCCTCTTTAGAAGGATAATGATGGTCATCGAGCCGTACATCTATAGGCTGATACTGGCTATCATAGTAGAGGACTTTTCCATTTTCATTTTTTAACATTTGCATGGCTCGAAAAGCCTCCAATCTTTCCAGGCCAATTACAATATCAGCCTCACCCTTTGGTATAAGCGGTGAATATATTTTTTCACCAATTCTAATTTGCGATATCACAGTTCCGCCTCGCTGTGCTAAGCCATGGGTATCAACGGATTTAATATCATAGCCAGCTTCAAGACAGGCTTCAGCTAGAACTCTAGAAAGCAGGCCGATCCCCTGTCCCCCAACTCCTGTAAGATATATATTCAGATCACGCATTTTTATCTCCTTCTTTATCAAATTCAATAGCACTTACCGGGCAAGTTTGCAAACAAGAACCATCACCAATGCAAAGTTCACGGTTCACAGTAATACTACCATCTTCATTTCTGGTAAATGAGGGGCAACCAAACTCTTCAATACAATCGTAAATATGGCGACAGCTATCCTGGTCAATTTTAACGTGGGACGGATTATAGGATTCTTTGCGTCTTTGCTCGCGAGTAAATTTTAACATACAGGGATGCCGGGCAATCACTACCGAAAAGCCATCAAAATCCAGCGCTTCTTTCATATATTTAGTCAATTTCTTTTGATTGTAAGTATCAATATCCCGAATAAATCCCGCATTCAGAGATTCTAAGATTGTCTTGATAGGAATTTTTGCGCTAATTTCGCCCGATCCAGGATGAGGTTGATGGCCAGTCATAGCTGTTGTCCCATTTTCCATAACAACCAGAGTAATATTATGATCATGGTAGCTAGCATTGATAATGCCTGGAATTCCAGCGTGAAAAAAAGTCGAGTCACCTATAAAAGTCACGACTTTACGATTATTATTTATAGAAAGCCCCGAACCTGTTCCATTAGAATGGCCCATAGATAGGAGAACCTGGCCAACATTATAGGGTTTGAAAAATCCCAGAGAATGGCAACCAATGTCACCAACAGTTATAGCATCCTCAGGCAGAGCCTTTTTAATGGCATGAAAAGCCGAGCGATGGCCACATCCAGGACACATCTGAGCAATTCTCGGACTGATGTCCGGTTTCTCGATCTCCTTAGTAGATAATTGAAACAAATCAGGCCAAATATCATCCAGTATTTTCCAGGTACGGGCTGGTGTCAATTCTCCCACCAGATCATCTATTTCCTGTCTGGTATGAAGCCGACACTTAGAGCCATTATCCCAGGCAATATTTTTTACTTCCTGTTCAAGAATAGGGTCTAATTCCTCCAGAATAAGTACTTCATCATGATTTTCCAGAAATTTGGCCACTTTTGATTCCGGCACAGGATAACTGAAATTAATCTGTAAAATATCAATAGGATGAGTAACTTTTTTCAAATTTTCGAGAATAGATAAAACGGGCATTGAACTGCTGATAATTCCCAGTTTTTTGCCTTTGACCGCACCTTTTCCATTAGGAGAATGGACTTTGTTGTAGGGAGAATTTTCTGATTCCTGTTCCATTTTTGCCAATTTGTTTAGAGCTTCTTTTTTAAGAGGAAATACTTTGCTGGTAATTGGTAAATAGGGTCCCTTTTGAGTGTCAAATTTTGATTCCCAGGAGTAGTCATCTATCTGAAGTTGATCAAGTTCAATGACCTGATTGGCGTGACAAACATGGGTGGTCATTCTCAAAAAAATCGGCATTTCATATTTTTGGGATAATTGAACGGCGTCTTTGTACATTTGGTAGGCTTCCTGCGGTGTTGCAGGTTCAAGCATTGGAATATAGGAGGTTCGGGCAAAGTGGCGGTTGTCCTGCTCATTTTGCGAAGAGTGAGCACCAGGATCGTCGCCTAGAATGATAACCATACCACCAATTGTATTTAAAAGCCCGAGCTGCACAGCAGAATCAGAAGCCACATTAAGGCCAACAGATTTGAAAAATACAGTGGATAGATGGCCATTTACGGAAGCCCCCAGAGCGATTTCCAGAGCTACTTTTTCATTGACTGAATATTCAAAATACATGGGCCGCTTTTCTTTTGGAATGGCTGTTATAGCGGCGGCAATTTCTGGAGTTGGTGAACCGGGATAAGTCGTTGCTACTTTTACGCCGGTCTCCAGCATTGCTCTTACTAGAGCATGATTGCCCATAATCAGTTCCCTGTGCGGCTTCGGTTGTAATAATTTATCTACAAATCTACTCATTTATATCTCCATCTTTAATTAGATTATAAAAATAATTACAAATTTGTAATTATGCAAATGGAAAACTTTTTTAAATATTTGACCGATTAAAAATAATTACCATCATCCCAATATTTTGCATAAATTTGCACCTAAAATTTAGAAAATAGAAGGAGCCAATTTGTGACAAGGATTATTTTTCTTTTGGGAGGTCTAATGTTGTTTTTTAATTGTAGTTCTAATCCTTTGGTTGAAGAGTTATTTAACAATGCCGGAAATATTTCTCAGAAAAAATATTCAAAAGAACAGATCAAAAATTTATCAAGACCTGTTCAAAAATATTTTAATTATGCCCTTTCTGAAGGTCAACCTTATGTTAGTTATTTACGTTTGAGGCATGGTGGTCGCTTCAAGACGGCTCGGGACAAAGACTGGGTGGATATTAAAGGGAAACAATATTTTATCGCTGAAAAACCGGGCTTTGTCTGGAGTGGAAAAACAAAGATGTTTCGGGCTGAAGATGCCTATGTAAACGATCATGGCCATTTAAAAATCTATCTTTTCTCAATTATCCGAATAATTAATCAGCAGGGGCGCAAAACGGATCAGGGAGAATTGCTGCGCTGGTTGGGAGAAAGCGTATGGCTACCAACCAATCTTTTGCCTTCAAAAAATAAACACTGGACTCCTATCGATTCCACTTCAGCCCGTTTGACCTATACTGGAAACGATCATGAGGTTTATTACGATATAATCTTCAATAAACAGGGGCAAATTGTAGAAATGCAAACTGAACGCTATAAAGGCGAAGATTCCAAAGAAACCTGGATAGGACGAGTTAGTGAGTATGTGGAAGTAAATGACATGCACGTACCTTCTCGCATTTCGGGTATCTGGCGTCTGGAAAGCGGTGATTATCAGTACGCTGATTTTAAAGTCGAGAAATTTGAATATGATGTACCAGAGCCTTTTTAATTTTAAAATATAGCAGGATTTACATATTTTAAATAGTGTTGAAACAGGGTTTAAACGGCTTTTAAACACCCTTTAAAATTATAAAAATGGTGAGTTTTTTAACTTTTGCTGAATCAATGGGCTTTACTTATACCCAATTTCTACGCCTAGATTAGTTCAACTATCCTAGCAACCATTACTTCATCCTCAATCACTGCTACTAGACATTAAACCTGAATTCCATCACATCGCCATCTTTGACAGTATATTCTCGGGATTCCTGACGCAATAGTCCTTGTTCCTGACAGGCTTTTAAATCACCTTCTGTAATCAAATCATTATAGGAAGTGACCCGGGCTCGAATAAATCCTCTCTCAATATCAGAATGAATAG